>Ga0209467_1001811_pt1 | contig 17177 bp, 20 predicted proteins | sample Higcelwee11metaG_FD_187175 | JGI IMG/M metagenome (GOLD analysis project Ga0209467, IMG submission 187175) | Freshwater pond sediment microbial communities from the University of Edinburgh, under environmental carbon perturbations - High... | ecosystem: Environmental > Aquatic > Freshwater >...
ACGAAGTCGGAAATCAGAAGGGTGACCTGTACCCCAAAAAAATTAAATTTTAATATTTAAATTGATTTTTTGCTTTTAAAAATATATTGATTTAAGTCAGACACATTTAACTCAAATTCAGACTAATTATGAAACTTGCTGGGTATAATCTGACTAATTATTAAATTAAAAGTAGGAAAAATCATTAATGAAGAAAAAATATGGGTCGATATTATGACAGTTTCAAAAATTAAAGGAATTACATCTGGATATACACTTTTGAGATCGGAATAAAATATATCTTACGGTCATATAATACGATTTTAATTTAATGATTTTGTATTGCTTGTAAATAATCCCTGAATTAAATTAAATAAATCCTTTTTAAGCAAAATATTAAAAAATGATGTGTCCTATTTTTCTTTGATATATTTAAAGTCATGATTTTATTAATTAATATCTGACTTTGAAAAAAATTATTCGAGAATAAATTCCCTCCTTTATGCTTTTGCTTCATATAAACTATGAGTTAAATTTAATGATTTTGTTTTACTTGCAAAAAATCCCTGAATTAAATTAAATAAATCTTTTTGAGCAAAAATATTCAAAAATGATGTGTCCTATTTTTCTTTAATACATTTAAAGTCATGATTTTATTAATTAATGTATGACTTTAGAACAAAATATTCGAGAATAAATTTCCCCATTTATGCTTTTTTATCATATAAAATACGATTTCAATTTAATGATTTTGTATTGCTTGTAAATAATCCCTGAATTAAATTAGTTTTAGGCATTTTATGGATTGCAAGAAAATGGCAATTTTAAGACGAAAGTAGGAAAAATTCTGCCGATGTCAGAAGCGAATAATCCAAGAAGCGAACATGGAAATTTCCGTCTTTTGAAAAAATAATTGATTCAAAACAGACACATTTCTCTCAAAAGCAGACTAATTCTGAGACTTCCAGGGTACAATCTGACTGTCAAAGAGACAAATAGGTCAGAAAACACATCATGAACATGGAAAATCTCGAAAATACCTGGGTAGATTTGAAAACAATAGCAGAGTTGAAGCAAATAACTACTCGAGCACTTAGAATTTCTCTCCAAAAAGGCAAGTATGTCTATCGAGATGTCAAAACTCAAGGTGGAAAGCGAAATCCGACAAGAGTGAGCGAAGCGAAACTCGTCATAGTGAGGGCTTTGATGGAGGAAAGATTTTATGAAAATAAAATCGAAACGGAATGAAAAAGACCGAACTGTCGGTATTTCAAGAGAATCATCAGAAATCTTGTTTTCATCACTTGAAACTGACATTCAAGAGAGGTACAGAGAGAATTATTACAATGAAATCATCAAACTTGAAGCTCAAGATGAGATTTTTGCTCCACCAACTGAAAAAAACTCAGTAAATTCATCAAAATTCATTCCTGAAGCAGCAAAAACGATAGCACTTGCAAAAATTGACCTGCTGAATGATTGGAATGACTTCAGAAATCATCACAAACCGAAGCAAAAAGGAGATAAATTATTTCTTGAGCTGTACAATTCAGGTGAGTACCTCAAAAATGTCTTCAAAGTCATCGGGAAAACATCACGAGGCTCACTTTTGAGGTGGAACAAAGTGTATGTTGAAGATGAAAGTTGGGAAAGTCTTGTTCCTCAATACAATTATTCAGGTTTTAAAGAGTACAAAACAAGATTGAGCGATGAGCAGACAGGAATTTTCCTCAAAATTCTTCTTCATCCGAATAATTTTTCTATCGGAAAAGCAATTAAGCTCACAAGACACATCTTGAAACGCAGAATGTCAGATGAAGATGCAGAAAATATTCCTCAACCAATCACTTTCAGAAGATACGCAGAGTGGTTTCGCAAGAAAAATTATGACAAATGGATACTGATGCGTGAAGGAGAGAAAAAAATGCATGATATCGTTCTCCCCTACATCAAAAGAGACCTCACAAACATTTCTGTCGGAGAGATTTTGGTAGCTGATGGTCATGTGTTGAACTTCAATGTGCTCAATCCCTTCACAGGAAAACCAACTCGAGCAACACTAGTCGGATTTTTTGATTGGAAGTCAGGATACCTTGCAGGGTATTACATCATGTTAGAAGAAAATGTGCAGTGTATAGCATCAGCTCTGCGGATGTCCATCATCAATCTTGATATGGTTCCAAAGATTGTGTATCAAGATAACGGAAAAGCATTCAAAGCGAAGTATTTTCAGCAGACTACTGACTTTTGCGAAGCAGGTTTCAATGGACTTTATCAGAACCTCGGAATAAAATCTGTATTTGCTCGACCATACAATGCAAGAGCAAAGGTGATTGAGAGATTCTTCAGAGAGTTTCAAGAAGAGTTTGAGAAACTTGTACCAAGTTACAGTGGAACATCAATTGAGATGCGACCATCGTATCTGAAAAGGAACGAAAAGTTCCACAAGGAACTGCATCAGAAGATGAGTGGAGGATATGTTCCGACAATTGAAGAGACTATCAGACTTATTAATGCATGGTTGGAGTTCAGACACTCACAACCTTGTACAAACGACAGAACGAAATCCATCAAAGAGGTTTTTGATACAAGAGAAAGACAAAACCTTGATACAAAATCACTTGATGATTTGATGATGGCTCATGAGGTGAAGACAATTCACCGCAACGGAATCAGATTTTTGAATACAGATTACTATCATGACAGCTTGTATGGTCTCAGAGACAGAGTAATGATAAGATACAGCTTGTTTGACCTCTCTAAAATCAAAGTCTACTCGACAAAAGGTGAGTTCATCTGCACAGCAAAGAGAGTTACATCAACACATCCGATGGCATATCATCTCGGAGAGGTGAAAGATGTGGAAGACTTCAGACAAAAAATTCAGAAACATAAAAAACTGAAGAACAAAACTCTGAAGGAAATCAGAAAATATCTTCCGAAGGAGGAAATCAAGTTTTTGGAAACTCAGATGATGGAAGATTATCAGCAAGAAGAAAAAAATCTTGAACCAATTGTAAAAGTAAAACCAAAACCTGAAAAAATATATGTAACTGAAAAACCATTTTTCAAAAGTTCGTACGAAAGATACGATTGGCTGATGAAATATGGTTGCACAAATTCTGATGATAGAGTTTGGTTGCAGGAATATCAGAAAAGTGATGAGTACGAAATGATATATGGGGACACTTTATGAAAAAAATATTTGTGAAAACTGAAAATGTGAAAAAGTTCATCTCACTTGTGCAATCACTCAAGGACAAACCTGATAACTTATCCAAGATGGCTCTTGTATATGGAGAACCAGGACTCGGAAAAAGCAGAACTGCTCTTTGGATGGCTGCACAAAATGATGCAATCTACATCAGATGCAACAATATGATGAGCTCAAGATGGTTTTTGGAGGAGTTAGCAGAGGAGCTTGGAGAGATTCCGAGATACTACACTGCTGATTTGTTCAAACAGTGTATCAACAAACTCATCAGCAGACCTCAGATGCTCATCATTGATGAAATTGACTACCTTGCGAGTGACCAAAAAGCTATTGAGACCATCAGAGACATACATGACAGAACAAATATCCCGATAATTTTTGTCGGAATGACATTGGCGGAGAAAAAACTCTCTCGCTATCGACACTTGTATGACAGACTTTCAGAGATTGTTCAATTTCAGAGCTTCACAAAATCTGATGTGAGAGAAATAATCACACAATTATCAGAAGTTGAAGTTACTGATTGTGCAATTGAGATAATTTATTCATCCTCAAATCGTTTCAGGCAGATGGTGAGACTGATTTCGAAGATAGAAGCAATGGCAAAGATGAATAATTTTAAAATTGTTGATGAAAAAATATTGCAGGAGGTACTAAAAGATGGAACAAGAAAAAATTCTGAAGATAATCAGAGGGTTAAACACATTCTCTCCCGATGATATTCTTATGATGTGTGAAGTTTATGAAGATGAACTGGAAATTGTTCTGCAGGAATTGACAGAAGCTGAAATCATACAAAAAGTTTCTGATGAAAAATATGTTTATTTGCAAAAACAGAAAATCAAAAATGAATATTTGAGATTGATAGAGCCAAAGGAAGAAAAAATCAATCTGATAAACTCAGAAATTACATTTAAATATGCCGCAGAATATTTTCTTGAGCATCATGCAAAGAGAAATTGTACACCTTCGACATTTGATTATTACAAAAGCATAATAAATACTCATCTGATACAATTTTTTAAAAGAACAAAATTGAAAAATATATCTAATTCGGATATTCAAAGGCTTATTGATTTAAAATACTCTGAACAACTTTCCAATAAACGTATTAATGCTTGCATAACTCTTCTCGGAACAATGTTTTCAAGGTTTTTAACTTGGGGTATGGTCGATAAAAATCCTTACTGCGGAATAGTTAACGTAAAATATTCCAGAAATCAAAAAGTTTTTGTATTGAGCGATTACGAAAGTAATCTTCTGTTGAGTAAAGCAAAAACAGTTTCTGAAGATTTATATCTTTTTATCCTTCTTGCATTGTCTACAGGGTTAAAGAAGGGTGAAATTATGGCACTTAAAAAAGAAGATTTAGATTTAGAAATGAATACAATCAAAATTTCAAAAACTTTCAGCGAAGGATATTTGATAGTTAAGAAAAATGATGCAGCAATTAGAATTGTTAATGTGCCAAAAGACGTTCTATTGCAAATTATCAGCAACAAAAAAGAGGGCGAATATTTATTTTGTTCTCCTGATTACAGCATTTTTACAATTAAAAAAACTTACAGAAAAAACTTTATTGGACTTTTGGACCAATTAGGTTTGCCGAGAATCAGTTTGAATGATTTAAGACACACTTATGCATATAACTCTCTACAATCGGGGATGAATATTGAGTATTTACACAAGCAACTCGGGGATTATTCGATTCAGGCAACGATGGATCGTTACAGAGAGTTTATCTCGGCATAAATTCTCGGCTAGTGTCAAAACGTCGAAAACTCACGTTTCCGTCGTTTTTCACCTTTGTAAGGTCAACAACTGAAAAGTCTCAAAATTATAAATTTTGGACTTATTCAGATGTCTCCTTATTATTTCTTATTAAATCAGGGTTTTAGGGTTTAAATTCATATTAAATACTGGTATGATTATATTAACAAACATTATCTCTTTTTCTTTTATACTATTTATTTAAAATATTAAAAATATTTACAGATGTTATCGAGGATACAAAGTGGATAGACCTTGGCTGGATGAAATTACTGAGGATGAAATGCCGAATATTGAGCTGAAGATAATTGCTTCTTTATGCGGAGTCAAAACAGCAATAAAACTTATGAAACATCTTCCCGGTATGATGATTTGTATTCCGAGTAAGGCTTTGAACAACCTCAGGGATAGATATATCTGCAAAAAATATGACGGCACAAAAAAAACTCTTATGGAGTTGAGCCTTGCTTTCAATCTTACTCAAAGACAAGTTTACAATATTATCAAAAAACAAATTCAGAAAAAGTAAAAAGCCGATCATGGGTTGATCGGCAGTTTATATAGGAATGATTTGTCTGCTATAATTCTTTAGCTATGAACTTTAGCAGAGTCTCTTCTTGAGAGAGATTTTGGGATTTTGCATAATTATCTGCATAACCAAGATACATCTGAATTTGATTTTTGGCAAGCACCGTAATAATGTTTTTCATTCTTGAATCTTCCATAGCAATATATTCAAGCAGTGCCTCTGCGATTTCGGGTGTGAGTTCTCTGTCTTGCATAGTTTTTCCTCCTGTATTATCTAACAGGTGTGATGTTACCTCCAAAGACAGGAAAATAATCGCAATGTGTCTGAGTGTGTTAGAATTATTTTAAATTTTATATTATAATATATATAGCAAATTTTTAGCTTGGATATATATTTGGAAAAGAAGAATAATGTTAAATTTAATAAAAGATAACTGGAATAATATATTAACTTTAATATTGACAATTTTTATATTATTCGAAAGCTTTATCAAATTAACAGACAATTATTTTCAAGGACATCCAGCGATAGCAACGATTATAGGCTCTATTATAAATGCTATAATTGTCTTGTTAGCAATGCTATTTGTAGATTTTCAAAATAAAGAAAGATGGAAAAAAGACATTTATACTAAAGAGGAAGCTAGATTGTGGATAGAGTTAAGGTCTTTATTAATTGAATATAAGGATTACCATACACATGATTTAAGCACTATTTTAAAGTTTCTTACTGAGGATACAAAGGTCCAAATTAGCGATCCATTATCATTATTTAAAGAGTATAAAGATAATATGCATAAAATAATTGTAGTAAATAAAAAATTAAAGCCATTTTATCCGCATAATCAAGATTTTAATCAAGATTTTTATAAAAATTCTTTGCGTTTTTGGAAAAAAATGGAAGAAATTTGTGAAAAACAACTTGGAGAGAATACTACCCTCCCTTCTGAAAATTTAGGTGCAGATGGTGAACTTAAAGCACTTAACATTTTAAATATGGAAAAATGTGTAAATTCTATAATTGATGAGCTAAATAATGAATTCAAATCTAAACTTAGCTAGTAAAAATTTTAGCTTGAGCGGTTTTCAGTTTTTCAATATCCGCTTTGAATTCAGGCTCCGCTTTTTGAGGGCTGTGTCTGTAATTTGGTTGATAACACAAGTTGTCAGGGGTATTCATCAAGCTGTGAGGAATACTGTAAATCAAAACCCATTCATTTTGTTTCAAAAAATATGCTTTTGCGTAGCATTGATTGCGGTAGCCGTCAGATTTGATTTCGAGTTTGATTTTTTTGCCTTCAAGCTGATAAATCTCTCTGTAACTGATTGATTGGCTACTTGAAGAATAAGTTATTTTTTCAATTGTGATTTCTTTTGACATTTTTATCTCCTTTTTTGCAATTTTCCTGCCCTTTTTTGTATGCAATTTCAAGTGCATCCTTAATTCTCCAAACGGCAATTTCATGAAAATCAAGACTGTCTGAGTTTCTTGTTTCCAATGTTTCAAGGTCTAAAATTGTTTGTGCTATTTTTAAAAGTTCTTTTTCCATTTCCATCTCCTTAATTGTTCAAAAAGCATTGAGGGATGTTTAGTTCTTTGATTTGCTCATCTGTTAAGTCATTAATGGGTGTTAAATCGTTTAAGTTTGCTGGGTAACTTTTGCCTTTAGTATCGATAACTTTAGCTCCCATTTCATTTGGTGCATCAACGTAGCCTAAATTGTAAGTACAAATCAAAATCCCGATGCTTTGTTTGTTATAGTCGTAAACCTTTGTGCCGTATGCGATATCCATTGTTTTTATCTCCTTTGTTCTTGCAACATTGACACTTTACCCTGAAAGACTCACTATTCAACTATAAAGTCGGAAAAGTCTTGTATTTCGTATCATTCAGACACATATTTAGCCTTTAAAAAATCAAAAATCTCTTCTGCTTTTTTAATTTTGCATATGATGACATCTGCAAGTATTTCTGAAAAGAACAAAGATGCCGTAGGAGGAAGTCCGTTAGACATAAAGATAATGAAGAAAATTGCTTGGATTGATATTTTCAATTCTTCTTCAGAAATTTGTTCGCACATTTCAATGTAACAAAAATTCGACATCTAACAACTTATATGATAATATAAAGTTGTTAGTTATTTAATCATCTGTGAACAATAGGCTTATCAAAAGGTCTGAAATTTAAAGTTAAAAAATTTATCTTAGGTGCTTGTTGAAGGAGTCTAGTCAAAATTTCAAGATAATTGAATAATACAAGTTTATACTTAGAGGGTTAAGCCATTGAAGCTATTCCCTCAGAAATTTAATAAAGATTATCATGTAATAAAGTAAGTCATCCTTTGTCAATTTCAAATTTATGTAAGGAAATAATTAATGAAACTTATAATAGCTACAAATCGCTCGCCATATGAGGTTAAAAAAACGCAAGATGAGATTACATTACAAAGGACATCTGGGGGCTTGGTTTCTGCTCTTGACCCTGTTATGAAAGAAAACGGCGGTGTTTGGGTTTGCGGAAGTGATTATCTTTTGGATGATTATGATGTGGAGCTACCATATCCTATCAAACAGGTAAAACTTACAAAAAATGAAAATAAACATTATTATGAAGGTTTTTGTAATACTCAAATTTGGCCTTTGTTCCATTATTTTCCTGCAAAATATAAGTTGCATACAAAAGATTGGGGATTTTATAGGCAAGTAAATCAAAAATTTGCTGTAAAAATTGCCGAAATTCTTGAAGAAGATGATGTAATTTGGGTGCATGATTATCAACTTATGCTTTTACCTAAATTATTGAGACAAATGGGCGTAGAGAACAAAATTGGATTTTTTCTCCATATTCCATTTCCAAATCTTGAAATATATAGAATATTTCCTAAAAGGATGGAAATACTCGAAAGTTTGTTGAGTTGTGATGTGATAGGATTTCATACGCCAAGTTATAAAAAACATTTTATCGATTGCGTAAAATATTTTTTGAAAGATGATGTGGAAATTAACGATGATATTATCAAATATCAAGATATAGATTCCAAAGTGATTGCATTTCCTATAAGTATTGATTTTAAGCATATTGAAGATATGGCCAAAAGTACTGCTGTTGAAGAGGCTTTAGTCGAATTGAGAAAAAATTTCAAGGACCAGATTATCGGTCTTGGGGTAGATAGACTTGATTATTCCAAAGGTATAATAGAAAAATTTGAAGCCCTTGAGATGTTCTTTGAAAACAATCCAGAATACATCAAAAAGCTTTCATTTGTGCAAATTGCAGTACCCACAAGGACAACTGTTGCAGATTATGCCAAATTAAAACGACAAACTGATGAAATAGTCGGGCGAATAAATGGCAAATTTTCTAGAGATGGTTGGAGCCCTGTCCATTATATTTATTCGGGTGTAAAATTTGAAGAATTGATTGCTTATTATAGATTGGCTGATTTTATTATAATTTCAGCTTTGCGTGATGGACTGAATCTTGTTGCAAAAGAATATGTAGCTTCAAGGATTAATAATCGAGGAGCTCTTATATTGAGTGAATTTACCGGAGCAGCTGAAGAATTGCCTTATAAGTATTTAATAAACCCTTATGATACATGTTCGATTGCTAATGCGATTGAATATACGCTAAAAAATGATGAAGAGAAAAAAATGTCCGAAATGAAAAATTTACGAACTTACATACGTGAAAACGATATTTTTAAATGGCTCGACAGTTTTTTAGATGAATTAAAATAGTGAAAGGACAAGGAATGGATGATTTGAATATTTTAATCGACAGGATTAAAAATAAAGAAAAGACTTTATTGATTTTTGATTATGACGGGACATTGGTCCCTATAAGAGACAAACCCGATTTGGCTGTTATGAGTCCTATGCTGTCGAGTGCTCTAGAAAATATAGCTAATTCTGAATTTTTGAAAATAGGAATTGTAACAGGCAGGTCTATTAATGATTTTAAAAAAGTGTCAGGCTTAGATACTTCCAAAATGCAGGTTTTTGGGATGCATGGTGGCGAAATTGAAATAGATGGGCAGGCAATTAATCATATTTACAACCCAAGAACAATGTCTCTTTTAGAAACTTTTTTCGTCGGATTGAAAGAAAAATGCAAAGAAATGGAAGGGATTTTGATAGAGAATAAAAAATATTCGGTGGCTTTACATTACAGATTAGCCGATGAAGTTACTGCTGACAAGGCTATCGAGTTTTTTAATGATTTAATGATGGACTGCAAAGATATTGATTTGTTCAAAATTCAGACAGGCAAAAAAGTCATTGAATTGTTGCCTGTAGAATTCAGCAAAGATAAAGCTATTTCAAAGATAATTCAATCAGCTCAAGGATATTTGCCATTTTATTTTGGCGATGATGTTACAGATATATCGGGTTTTGAAGAAGTCAAAAGAAATGGCGGTTATGCTGTTGGTATAAAACCCCTGCCTTTTGACGGAGATTTCCTTGTAGATTTTGAAGTAACACAGAGTGAACTTGAAAATTTTTTGATTAATTTGAGCGGGGCATATACTTGCTGGAAACCGATAAAGTAATAGTTATAAGGATGTAAATTTATGGAATTGTGGTACAAAGATGCAATTGTTTATGAATTAAATGCAAAAGCTTTTTTCGACAAGAATAAAGACGGCAATGGCGATTTTCGAGGCTTGATTGAAAAGCTGGATTATTTGCAAGAGCTTGGCGTCAATACTATTTGGCTTTTGCCGTTTTTTGTTTCTCCATTGAAGGATGATGGTTATGATATTTCAGATTATTATGACATTAATCCTGATTATGGAACGCTTAAAGATTTTAAAGGTCTTATAAAAGAATGTAAACAAAGAAATCTGAAAATAATAATAGAGCTTGTGGTAAATCATGTTTCAGATCAGCATTTTTGGTTTCAAGAAGCTATAAAAAATGGCAAAAAGAGTAAGTATTGGAATTATTTTATCTGGAGTGACTCTCAGGACAAATTTAAAGAGACGAGAATAATTTTTAGCGATACAGAAAAATCCAATTGGACTTGGCAGCCTGACGTAAAAAAATATTATTGGCATCGATTTTTTTCAAGTCAGCCTGACCTTAACCATAATAATCCAAGGGTGGTCACAAGTATTAATAAAATTATCAAATTTTGGGGTGACCTTGGTGTAGATGGTTTCAGGCTTGATGCTATTCCGTATCTTTGTGTGAAAGAGGGGACAAATAATGAAAATTTGCCAGAAACTCATAATGTAATTAAAAATTGGAGAAAATATTTAGATGAGCATTTTGAAAATAAAATTTTTCTAGCCGAAGCTAACCAATGGCCAAATGATGTAGCAGAGTACTTTGGCAATGATGATGAATGTCATATGGCATACAATTTTCCTTTGATGCCTCGTCTTTTTATTGCAATAAGAAGAGAAACCAGAAAACCTATAATCGAAATTATGGAAAATTTGCCTAAAATTCCTGAAAATTCTCAGTGGGCTCTGTTTCTCAGAAATCATGACGAGTTGACGCTTGAGATGGTAACGGATGAAGAACGCGATTATATGTATGCAGAATATGCCAAAGACCCTAAGATGCGTCTGAATTTGGGCATAAGAAGGCGATTGGCTCCTCTGGTAGAAAATGATAGAAGAGTTATCGAATTATTAAATTCTATTCTGTTTTCATTCCCAGGAACGCCCATCATATATTATGGAGATGAAATAGGTATGGGGGATAATGTTTATCTTGGCGACAGAAACGGAGTTCGGACTCCAATGCAGTGGTCTCCAGATAGGAATGCTGGGTTTTCTCAGGCATCTCCGCATCAATTATATTTGCCTCCAATAATGGATCATATTTATGGTTATCAATCTATAAATGTAGAAAGGCAAGAAAGTCAGCCGGCTTCGCTTTTGAACTTTATGAAAAAAATGCTTGCCGTAAGAAAAAAATATAAAGCTTTTGGTCGCGGTTCAATAAAATTTTTGACGCCTAAAAATCATAGAATTTTGGTTTATGTTAGAGAATATGAAGAAGAAAGTATCTTATGTATTGTCAATTTGGCAAAAACGGCAGAGTTTTTTGATTTAGATTTGAGCGAGTTTAAAGGTAAAGAATTGTTTGAAATATTTGGTCACGCTGTCTTTCCTCAAACAGGTTGTGAAAAATTTGTCTTTATGATGCAGCCGCATTCGTTCTTCTGGTTTGAAATTAAATAAGGATTGATAGATATGAACTTAGAAAACTATAAATATTTAGCCTTTAAGTGGTTGGTTACAATTGGTTTAAAAATATTGCTTATAATCAGCATTCTTGTAGTGCTTATGAAAACAGTAAAAGTTGTTATTACAAAGATTATACATCTATACCCAAATCTTGATGACAACCTTGAATATGAAAAGAAAATAAAAACAGTACGTTCAATAGTAATATCACTGTTGAATTTTATAATAATCTCTGTGGGAGTTGTTTTAATCCTTCAGGAATTGGGAGTTAATGTTGGACCTATCCTTACTGCGGCAGGTGTTTTGGGTGTAGCAATAGGTTTTGGTTCTCAGCGGTTTATTGAGGATATTATAAGCGGGTTTATAATACTCATAAATGATCAAATAAGAGTCAGTGATGTTATTCAAATTGGAGATAAAAGCGGATATGTTGAAAAAATAGATTTGCAAATGGTAGTATTGAGGGATCTTTCGGGCAATGTTCATTTTATAAGAAATGGTAAAATAGATACGGTCACTAATATGACAAGAGATTATTCTTATTATCTTTTTGAAATAGGCGTGGCATATAAAGAAAATATTGAAAATGTTATAGAAGTATTAAAGTTAATTGATCATGAATTAGGTCAAGATAATGCTTTTAGAGAAGATATCTTGGAACCTCTTGAGATATTGGGCTTAGATAAATTTGGAGAGTCTGCCATAATAATAAAAGCCAGAATAAAAACAAAACCGATAAAACAATGGGCTATCGGCAGAGAATTCAATTTAAGATTAAAAAATAAATTTGATGAATTAGGTATAGAAATACCATTTCCACAAAGAACTATATATATTGCAGACTCCAAAACAAGACAAATTTAACATATTACGGTATTAGTATAAATTTACATTGAAAAATATTTTATTCCACAAGAATAGTGCACAAGTCAAAAGTTTTTATATTATAATATAAAAATTGGAGATAAAAAGTTGAAAAATAATACTATTAAACACCCTAGATACATAAATATAGCAATTGATGTGGCTGAAAAAATTGCTAGTGAAGAATTTGTTGAAAACCAAAAAATTAAAGGTCGCTCAACGTTAGCAGGTGGGTATAATGTTTCGCCCGAAACGATAAGAAAAGCAATGACATTACTTGCGGAATTGGACGTTGTACAAATATTTCCAAATAGTGGTGTAATCATAAAATCAAAAGATAAAGCTATTGATTTTTTAAAGAAGTTTTCATCTAAAGAAAATTTACTGTCAATAAGAGAAAAAATTAAAAAAATTATATTTGACAGAAATATATTAAATTTGGAAATTGATAATAATTTAGATTTAATTTTAGAAAACTTTACACAACTAAAAAATATCGAACTTATAAAGCATTATGAATATGAAATCAAAAAAGATAGCCCGCTTATAGCTAAAAGTATAATGGATTTAAAATTTTGGCAAAATACAGGTGCAACTATTGTAGGAGTTTTGAGAAATAATGAAACTCTTATTTCTGTTGGTCCATATTTTTCTTTTTTAGCTAATGACACAATTCTTTTTGTCGGAACTGATGATGTTAAAATCAGAGTGAAAAATTTTTGTGATTCTGCAAGATAACAACTTGTTTTATTAAGACCATTTCAAAGCCTAAAGCACAAGTCCATTTTTTGACAAAAATGCCCTTGAGCAAAGTCTTTCTTGGCCAGTAGCAAAGTGGCTAAAATTATCATTTAAGCCACTTTTAACTTTGCAAGGGCGACCACTGAAAAGCCTCAAATTAGGATAGCCCTTGGCGAACTTGTGAGTTTTAAGACTTGATACCTGCTTGGTTGAAAATTCCCAGCTCCTCTTGATCAGGGCTTGTGCAGTGGTCTTATAATAATGCCTTGAATACTGGCAATTTATATGTTATAATGAAATTGTCGGATTGATAACTTAACCTCGCAAATGCTTGAAAACATTGAAAGTATAGATAATTTATTTACGTTAAGATTTCAGGACGAATCACTAAAGAAGATGTTAAGTATATAAATGCTTTTATAAATATGGCGATAGTTAATGTTAATCGTTCCAATAAAATAATGGATTTATCTGCCAATTTTTTTATCATTTTAAATTTACAAAAGAGGACTTTATATTTATGAAAAATAGCTTATTAGAGCAAAATTCGTATACAAAAATTGCAAGAATCGTTAAAAACATTTCTCCTGAAGATAATATAAATAACTGGTATGATTACAAATGGCAAGTAAAGCACACAATTAGAGATATTGTATCGTTTGAAAAAATATCAGGCATAAGATTTTCTTTGGATGAAATAGCTGCAATAAGTAAAACTGTTGAAAAATTTCCACTGGCAATTACACCTTATTATTTATCGCAAATAAATATATATGACTATCAAAATGACCCTATATTCAGGCAAGCATTTCCAAGCCACAAAGAGCTTATTGTTAGTAATGCTGATATGGAAGATCCTTTGTCAGAGGATAAAGACAGCCCTGTTAAAGGAATTACTCACAGATATCCGGACAGAGTACTTTTTCATATAAGTAATAAATGTGCGATGTATTGTCGCCATTGTACAAGAAAAAGAAAAGTCGGCGATGTTGACTTTATTCCTACTAAAGAAGAAATTTTAGAAGGAATAGAATATATTAAAAATACTCCTGTGATCCGAGATGTTCTTTTATCGGGAGGCGACCCATTTATGTTGCCGGATGATTTTTTGGACTGGGTATTGACAGAAATTAAACAAATCCCGCATGTCGAAGTAATTAGAATAGGGACAAGAGTTCCTGTTGTATTACCTTATCGTGTTACAGAAAACTTAGTTAATATTTTAAAAAAACATAAGCCATTGTGGATTAATACCCATTTTAACCATCCAAGAGAGTTGACGGCTGATTCTGTCGAGGCTTTAGATAAATTATCGGATGCCGGAATACCATTAGGTAATCAATCTGTTTTGCTTGCAGGGGTGAACGATTGTGTCCACATAATGAAAAAATTAGTAAGAAAACTAGTGCAAAATAGAGTCCGCCCTTATTACTTATATCAATGTGATTTAAGTATTGGGTTGTCCCATTTTAGAACTCCTGTGAGTAAAGGTATCGAAATTATAGAAGGTTTAAGAGGTCATACAAGCGGTTTTGCAGTCCCTACTTTTGTAATTGACGCTCCCGGAGGTGGGGGTAAAATTCCGATTATGCCTAATTATATGATTTCATGCTCGACTAATAAAGTTGTTTTAAGAAATTTTGAGGGGATAATCACCTCTTATCAAGAACCCGATAAATATGAGCATAATTACTGTGATGGAAATTGTGATAATTGTAATTTGTATTTAAAAATGGAACCGCAAGAAGAAACAGAAGTTGTAGGAATTAAAAAATTATTGTTTGATTCTAATGATGTTATATCATTAGTTCCAAACGATATGGAAAGGATAGAAAACAGAAACAATGGCTGATAAGATTGAATTAATAGGAAATTCATTAATACAACACGGAAAAGAAAGTAACAGAATTTATCTTATGAAATTAGCAAAAGATGACTACGCTTGTATTTTGAGTCTTTTAAATAATTTGGCATCAAAAAACGACTACACTAAAATAATTGCAAAAATTCCTGCTCAATTTGAAAAAATGTTCTTGAATGACGGGTATCAACAAGAAGCATATGTTCCTAAATTTTACAACGGAAAAGCCGACGCTTATTTTCTAGGCAAATATTTTTCTAAAGAAAGAGAAGAATTCAATCATAAAGACGATTTTCTTACGATTCCCCAATTTTGCATAGCAAAGGGTAATCTTTCAGACACTCCAAAACTGTCTGAAAAATTTACCATAAAACTATTGGAAAAGGTAAATATACCACAGATTATTGAAGTTTATAAATATGTTTTCGAGAGTTATCCTTTTCCAATTTTTGATGGTAATTACATTTTAAAAACTATGAATAAAAATATTGATTATTATGGTGTTTTTGAAGATAGAAAACTGGTTGCAATTGCTTCATCTGAAATGGATTTAGAAAATTTAAATACAGAAATGACTGATTTTGCAACATTGCCTGAATATAGAGGTAATAATTTTTCATATCATTTACTGAAAAAAATGCAAAAAGATGCGGAAGCAAACGGAATAAAAACAGCTTATACAATTGCAAGAGCCAAAAATACAGGTATTAATATAACATTTGCAAAAATGCTTTATGAATTTGGCGGAACATTGTTGAATAATACAAATATTTGCGGAAATATTGAAACAATGCATGTTTGGTACAAAAATTTGTTATAGTGTACTCGTTTGCCAAGACATATTTTAACTGATAATTAACATTTGGAGATAAAGTTTTATATATTAAATATTTGTGGTATAATGTATTACATGGTAATTCAACGAGGTGCAAAATATGGCTTCTGAACAATTTTCATTAAGAATATCAAAAGATACAAAGACTAAGCTAGAAGAACTTGCTAAAGCTACGGGTCGTTCCAAAGCTTTCATCGCAATAGAAGCTATTGAAAAATACTGTGATATGGAAGCTTGGCAAATTTCAGCCATTCAAAAAGGTTTGAAACAATCAGAAGAAGGTGAATTTGTATCGCACTCAGATTTAAAAGCTGATTGGGCATCAAGATAATGCAAATAAAATGGACTAAACTAGCTCAAGAAGATTTAGAATCTATTCAAAAATATATCTATGACAACAATCCTAAGGCCGCCAAAGAGGTTGTTTTGCATATTATTGACAGAGTTGAAGTTTTGATACCAAAAAATAACGCAATCGGCAGGGCTGGAAGAGTTTTAGGAACGAGAGAACTTGTTATTACAAAATACCCATATATTATACCTTATCGAGTAAAAAATGACGAAATACACGTCTTGAGAATTCTGCATACTTCAAGAAAGTGGGAATTATAAGTTTGTAAATCCAAAGAGAACTAATCATTTGGATAAGATGAAAGCTTTCTGGCTTGATTAATTTTGTCCCAAAATCCCTGATACTAAATCTCAAACCAACTGTCTTTTTACAACAAAACGGACATTTTCCGGACATTCCACCGGACAAAAATTACACAGGGTGTTTGAGCCTGTATGCTTCACGCTGAGTGGGATACAGGCTTAAAATGTGCCATCCCAAAAATGTCCAATTTTTTAGCGATAGGCTTGAGAACTCCGAAAACAGGGCGATTAAGTCGGATGCGAAGTCGGAAATCAGAGGCAAAAAAGGCTCAATTTCCATCGATTTCCGTCTTTTCCATTTTTAATTGATTCAAAACAGACACATTTCTCTCAAAATTAGACTAATATTGAGACTTTGAGGGTACAATCTGACTGTCAAAGAGACAAATAGGTCAGAAAATACATCATGAACATGGAAAATCTCGAAAATACATGGGTAGATTTGAAAACAATAGCAGAGTTGAAGCAAATAACTACTCGGGCATTGAGGATTTCTCTCCAAAAAGGCAAGTATGTCTATCGAGATGT
>Ga0209467_1001817_pt1 | contig 17111 bp, 22 predicted proteins | sample Higcelwee11metaG_FD_187175 | JGI IMG/M metagenome (GOLD analysis project Ga0209467, IMG submission 187175) | Freshwater pond sediment microbial communities from the University of Edinburgh, under environmental carbon perturbations - High... | ecosystem: Environmental > Aquatic > Freshwater >...
AGCATCGTATGGAACTTTGAATGTCCTCTTACGTTAATCAACTCGGCGCATAACTTGGGATTAATTATTGATATACATTTTATATTTTCTTACGCGCCGCGAAGCGGCGTCGCTCTAACATTTGCTTAACCGGTAATTTCGTGCCCGTAGGGCTTGGCGTGAAAATTGCATGAAGGAGCGCAGCGACCATGCAATTTTCATGACAAAGAAATTATCCGGTTGAAGCAGTTGTTAGGTTTCTTATCTTTATGAATTATGTACTCGCAGCTTGTTGCATAGGTATTGTCTTTAGGCTATATACAATAATTCATAAACGAGAATCTGGACAAATTGTGTTCGCATGCTTTGATCTCCCGAAGCGCGTTTCGGGAGAGAGTTCATTATTATTAAGAACAATCTTTATATTAATCATACTATCAAGGTATGGTAAATGGACTTGTGGTATTAAACTCATATCGATAAGGTGTTGTAGCACTCGCATCGGATTCAACTTCGCAATAGTAGTATAATAAACCTTTTACAATATAGGAAAAAGTTTTTGTAAAGACAAGGGTATCATTAATATAAAACAAGTATGTTTTTGTAGTTGTATTATAATCTATCCGGAGTTCATTTTCTTTGTTTAATCCAGGAATAATCGCAGCCGATGAAGCTTCAGTTTTTTCATAATCATTTTCCCAGCCTGCCGGTGAATCGACCCAACCTATTTTATAAAAACCACTTGTTTTGATGTCAAAACTAAATTGCTGTCCCCATTCGTCAGGATCATTAAAATCGATACCATACCATATATCACTAATACCGCTAACTTTTGATACATTAACCTTAATGCTGCCGATTCCATTGATAATTACAGATGAGTTTTTGTGAATCCAATCTCCCTTCTTAAACTCAGAATAAAACACGATTTTATCATCGATTCGTGTATACCTATTTGATATAGGCTTAGTACCAGGATCACCAGGACCACCAGACCCGCTAGGATTTGCGCACGCAACAAAAAGAATAATAACCAGCAGTAACTCAACGATTTTCCATCTTTTCATAATTAACTCCTTGATTTTAGAAAAAACATTTGTACTTGTCTCATCATTACTTTAAGTAGATCAAATTATCTTCGATTATGAATTATCTTGAGTTTAATCCTCTGCCGCCGCAGGCTGGACCTAACATTTGCTTGACCTGCATTGCGTCAATTGGCACGAAACTTGCCGAGCGAAGCGACTGCAAGTTTCGTGCCAATAGCAATGACAGGTCGAAGCAGTTGTTAGGCAATTTATTCTTTAGTGCTGTTAATAACCTTTTATATGGGGAAACATGCCCTTAATTGATGTTTTAGGTTCAATTTTTCTTTCATCTAATGATTGAATCATTAGCGTTATTGCATCTCGCTTATTTTTCCCAAACCAATACTCAAAAGAAGGAAATGATATTTGTTTATTATTGTTTCCAATATTAATATTTCCAGAACTTATATAACAATAACTGATTTCAGAATATTGTAATGTGTATTTTCTATTCAGTCTCTTAATGCTTATTTCAATGTCAGAAATAAAGATCTTTTGACAATATAATGTTACTAGTAATGACATTAATAAAAAAGAAAAGAAAATAACAATCATAATGATGAAAGCAATAGATGTTGTATTAAGTTCTAGTATTATACTGAAATTAAGAATTACTATTAAAAGTGTTGCGCCGCCAAAAAGTATAATTCCAAGAATACCAGTAATTAATGATCCTAGTGGAATGATTTCATATTCAGTTTGATTCATTTGATTTTCCTGTTATTGCTTAAAAATATATTATTATCGACCGTCGGAGGTTGTACCAAACACATGTTAGTAAAGTTATTCTTTATTAACTCGATTGTTATTTTTTTTAGTGAAATCTGTCAAGCGGCGAAACCCTAACTATTTAGTCATTGTTTTATAGTTCAAGAACGTGTGATCAATCTCAATGCCATTAATGCTTTTTTATTATCAAAAGTTAATGTAATGAATTGATCATTGTTAACTGATATATAATTCTATAAATTATCATATTTACTCATATTAATTTTAATAAGTTAATTATTTCTTCGCCCGGCGAAGGCGTGTGCCTAACATTTCGCTTAACCTGTATTTTCGTGCCCGTAGGGCTTGGCGTAAAACTTGCCGAGCGTAGCGACTAGCAAGTTTTATGACAAAGAAAATATCAGGTTGAAGCAGTTGTTAGGTTTTTTCTTCCAAATATATTTCCGAAAAGTGTTCAAAAGAATCAATGCTAAAATTATCTTTAAGAAATGCTTTGCTTAGATTATTAAATATTGGGACAAATTCAATGTTTTCTTTATATAGTTTAAGAAGTTTGTTTGCTTCGTTCCTAATATAATCGTTATCATCGTCCTCTAATGTCATAATTATTAATACTAACTTATTCTTTTGTTTTTTTGTAAGGCAATTAAATTCATTTTCTAGAACATCAATTATCATTAATCTAAATAGGTAGTTTTTATGCATTATAAAAGTTTTAGTAAGTTTTATGATATTTTTTTTATTTAGCCAGCATATTTCAGAAATCCATGTATGGCATATGATTGGATTAATTCCTGATTCCTCATACAGTTTTTGTTTCATTACTTTTATATTAGTTTTAAAACCACCTCGTCCAAGAAAAGTAATAAAGTTGTGTTTCTTATTAATAGAAAAATCATTGTACTTCTGAAATAGCCTACCTATAATATTTTCATTATTTATGGTTTTCAAATATTTCTTATGTTGTTTTTTCGTTGTCAGCCATCTGCAGGTGATTAAGTCTGTAAAAAAAGTAATGCAACTTGAAAAGTCATCAGAGTCAATAATAACTGCATTATCAACAAAATCATTCAGTAATTTTGCAAATGAGAATTCAGTAAGAAGTGATTGTACATATTTGTTATCTTGGTTGTAAATATACTGGTTTAATTTATTAATGGTTTCCATATTTCCTCTTGCGCCGCGCGAGCGGCGTCAACCTAACATTTGCTTGAGCTGCATTGCCGTGCCCGCAGGGCTTGGCGTAAAACTTGCCGAGCGTAGCGACAGCAAGTTTTATGACAAAGGCAATGTCCGCTCGAAGCAGTTGTTAGATACTCTTCATTAATTCTTTGGCCATTTATTATATCCAATTAATGGATTATTTGATTTATTGGATCTTATATATTCTACTTCCTTTTTATTTACTTCTGAGTCTTCTGCTGTATCAGATTCCCAAAGTATTTCTTTAGTGATTGAAAAACACTTTTTTTGATCATTATTGAAATCAATTTCTACATACTTTGAATCAACACTACCGAAATAGGTTAATGTACCAGTAAGATCTTTACCTATATAAATTTTATTATTTGGATAAGTAATTTTATATATTTGTTTCATTTGCTATTAGATTTAGTATTTTTGTAGAAATCAAAATCGAAATAATGACGTTTCTTATTTACAAGAATTATACCAACTTCACCTGCTTCGCATTTATCAATTGGTATAGCTTTTGAACCATTTAAACTGCTTAATGAACCAAAATATACAGAATAATTATGTAAATCAAATTGAATAGCCATCCAATATGCTTTTCCTTTATATTTTAATTCTGCTTTTGTTGCATTTTCATAAGCATTACTGCCAATATTATAGCGCGTGTTCAGCTTTCCATTTAATTGATACATATTCCGTGCTTTAACGCTTATGATATATTTCTGATTATCTTTTTCACACAGAATATCTGCAAATGGTTCATTCATATGAACATCATTTAAGTTGCGTATTTTATCAAAGCAATTATCAACTAATGTTTTAATAGCAAATAATTCGCCAAGTTCACCAAGTGATTTCTTTCGGGAAGCTTCTTTTATATTTTCTGAAGTATTCATCTTATTTATTCTTTTTGCGCCGCGGCAGCGGCGTCAATCTAACATTTGCTTGACCTGCTTTGCCGGCCCGAAGGGCTTGGCGTAAAACTTGCCAAGCGTAGCGACAGCAAGTTTTATGACAAAGGCAATGTCAGGTCGAAGCAGTTGTTAGCCATTTACTCCATATCTAACTCATTTCTAATTCCGATTATGTAAATACCATCAGCAGTTTGAGTAAGAACAAAAGCTAAGTAATCATAACTTTGATCAAATCTGAATTCTATTAGCGTAGCATTACCAAACTTATCTGAAATGCGCTTATAAGTATCACTGAAATACACATTAACATAAACATCAAATGGTTGATTGCTGTATTCAATGGACATCTTCATATAGTTAAAGAACTCATTTAATGAATATGTGTTTGATAAGCTGTATTCACCTTTATTATAACCAAATGATATAACCCCTTTGTCGTTATCAATATACTTATATAATGCTGAGTAGTTTTTTGATTTTAGGTTACTGATAAAATCTATAAGGGTGGATCTAATTTTTCGTTCTCCAATTTTTTGACTATTCGCTATTCCTATGTACGAATCCTTTTTCTTGACATTTATTAGCTCATAGATAAATGGGTTGGTGAAATTAGGTCCTGCAACTTTTACATATCGATCAGGAAAAGGTGATTTAGTAAAATCAGTTATTTCTTCAATGCATCCACTATCATAATAGTAAATTTCCTTCCATTTTGGTTCATAATCGATACCTGAACTCCATTTACCAAACGAATAATAATTGCCCCAGGTGCCATTTGCTGGTTTGATTTGATATACATTATATAGTTGCTTTTCTATTGAAATTTGATCTTTCTCATAATACAACCCTGCATAATTCTCATAATAATGGTTTTGCTCAATCGTTAAATATTTTGGTTTTTGTTCTCTTTCAATGTTTTTTAGAATATCTGAGGGGAATTGATATATATATGATTTATTAAGACTAATAATAAAGTTTTTGTAGAGATCTTCAGAATAACCGCTATATAAAAACGCAATAAATAGCATGAAATAAATGTATTTCTTCATTTTTCCTTCTTTGCGCCCGCAGGGTCTGGCTAACATTTGCTTAACTCGCGAACCGTCATTGGCGCAATTTGTGCCGCGCGAAGCGCGATAGCACAAATTGTGACAATAGGTGAGTCGAGTTGAAGCAGTTGTTAGGTAATTTTTTTATTTATAATCTGCGTCTGTTAAACAGCCTACAAAACTGTAGAATAGTTCATTTCCTTCAAAAACGTACTTTTCTTCTGCAATTATTAATGCAATTCTATTTTCATATGGGCTTTTATAATAGCCACATATATATACATTATCAGCGGTTATATTTTTACGTAATGCGATTACTTTTTGTTTATTATCATTTCTTTTTGCTATTATTTCATAGGTTATATTCTTAAATCCTAATGAGTCATTTCCATTATCAGTAATACTTTGCATGAAAGTAATACCTTTACTTTTAAGGTTATCTACATTGGAATAAATGCTTTTGTCTTGAATAATCCCATATTTATTAAACATAGCTTCAATTAAATTTTGATTATTGCTAAATGATGCTTCAGTTATAGAGTCAATATTATCAACTTCAATATCCCATTTAAAAGAATCATCATCATATTTCCAGACAATGGAATCATTAATTAAGTCTTGAATAATATAACTAGTAATTACTCCGCCTCTACCTTCGATATTTCTTTGAAGTGAATATGCTATTTTACTATCTTTTGACCAACCAAAAAAACGAACTATTGGAAACCCATAAATCTTTCCAAAAGGCTGTGAATAACCGTATTTAACTCCAGAAGGAACGCAAAAGATAAATGGATCGATTTTTGCTGGTAATTCTGTATAAGCATATACTGTGCAAAAAAGTAGTATTAAAGAAAGCTTAATTATTGATTTCATCAATTTTTTTCCTCGCCCGCCGAAGGCGTGTACCTAACATTTGCTTAACTCGCGAACCGTCATTGGCGCAATTTGTGCCGCGCGTAGCGCGATAGCACAAATTGTGACAATAGGTGAGTCGAGTTGAAGCAGTTGTTAGATGAAATTAATTAATTTAATGTCTTAATATTTAAACGTTTGTTGAATTTGATTAAATATTTTAACATATCTATCAAAACTATCTGGAGTTGCTGTGTATGTAACAACATATGCTACATTATCTTTGATTTGTACAAATTGCATCTGTTGAAGAAGCTTATCATTAATTATTCCTGTGAATACATGATAATTATCTTTTGATTCGATTATTTTGAAATCTTTATATAATGATTTTAGATTTTCGGTTGCTGCAGTTAAATATCCCTTTTCTGAATATTTTGATGGAAGTGTTTCTGTTGTTAAGTTTACATTTTCTTGAAATGTATCGTTCTCCTCAATTGGAGAATAAAGAATGAATATTATAGTAGTATCTGAATACTGTGCAATCCAGCCAGAAGGAACAGAAATTGAGATGTTGCCTATTTTGACATCCATAGTAGTTTGACCGTGTGCTACTAGAGATAAAACTAATAGGGTAACAAAAAGAATAATACTGCGTTTCATAATAACTCCATATAAATATATTTGATTAATACAAGATTAAATTGTATTTAATCAGTATGTATGTCATTTTTATTTAATAAATATTTGTATAATATGATTTCGTAATCAATCGTGAAAGGTGATTTTCTAATATCAAAAAAATGTTAGCTTTTAATTAGAAATATTGATGAAATAATTTCTTTCTTTAAGTTCCGCGAAGCGGAATCCATCTAACATTTGCTTAACCTGCTTTTCCGTGCCCGAAGGGCTTGGCGTGAAAATTGCAGAAGGAGCGAAGCGACTGCAATTTTCATGCCAAAGGAAATGTCAGGTTGAAGCAGTTGTTAGATTTATTTTTCTAATTTAATTTGCCGCTCAATTTCTGTTTTACGTAAATTGAAATCATCAGGAATATTAGTAAGTATTTTCTTTATTTCATCTGCATCATCTATTGATACTTCTTTAGTTTTTAAGAAATCGATTAAGGAATCTAATGAATCATTAATTTCCCATTCCCTTCTATTTTTAAGATCAATTTCAATTATTGCTAATAAATTACTTAAAAAACAATATCTATCTTTTTCTATTCGATTAGCTAACTCTAAATATTTTTTGTATTTAGTATTAATACCCTCTTCGAGTTTTCCAATTTTGTATGCTAATTCATTTTCATTTTTTTTGTTTCTTGAATCAAAAGTTGACATTAATTCATTTTTAATTTGTTCTTTATATTCAGATAGAATCTTATCTTGTTTTTCAATATATTGATTCACAATATTTTCTAATTCCTTTGTAATATTCTCTAATTCCTTCTTCTTGGTTTGAATCCCTATAATAATATTTACTGCAATAAAAGCTAAGACAAGCAAAGAAAACGAACCTATTGTTACATAAATTGAGTTAAGAAGTTTATTGTTTATTGTTTCATAATTATCAACCTTGTTTTCAACATTTTGTATTTGATACTGGTTTCTTAGAACATTTTCCTTTAAATCATCTATTTCATCAGCAAACAAGAATATTGTTAACAAAAAAAATATTGTAACGATTATTTTTTTCATAATTTCTCCTATTTTTCTTCGGCCCGAAGGGTCAATCTAACATTTGCTTGACCTGCATTGCGTAAATTGGCGCGAAACTTGCCGAGCGAAGCGACAAGCAAGTTTCGTGACAATAGCAATGTCAGGTCGAAGCAGTTGTTGGACTGGTCTTTTTATATAAGTTAATTACAAAAAGAGTATTCGCATAATTTGCTAATATCGCCATTGAAGCAGTAATATACTTTACCCTCTTTCTTTGAAAATACTATTGATAATTCCGTTTTCCATTCTCCGTCTGTTTGAAATGCTTTTTTTAGTATTTCAAATGCATCTTTTGGATTTGGATCAATTATGCGATTCAATTCTTTTTCTACAGCATTATATCTATCGCATTTTGCATGATTTCCATTTTTTTGCATATCAATGATAGATTCATTAGTCATTATATAATAATCCGATTCTTTATTTGGACTATAAATATTTCCTCTTCCTGGTTCAACAATGTATACATTTGAAGAAGAATCAATAATCATATTGTGGCAACTCCAATCTGGAGTGTTAACTACTTCTATTCTACTTAAGTACTCTTTTAAATCCTCTTCATTGATGATTCTATGTAATATGTCAGAAATAAGCTTTGTTGTGTGCGTAACCCTTTTGCTTGGTCGTCGATATAAACCCTTACCGTTTGAATCAACAACAAGATTATTAAAGAACAATCCATTGTTATTTACACCAAATGAAGGATATTTGCCTCTTCCTCCATCAACATTAACAATAAACCAGTCATGAATATTGGTATTGATAGAATAAGCCATTCCATTATTATCAAAATTCATTCCGATTAATACATCACCTTTACGACTGATAAAACTTGTACACATATTAACCTTATAAAGTGATTAATTATTTGATTCTCAGCGCCTTTGGCGCTGTCAGTCCAACATTTGCTTAACCTGCAATTCCGGCCCGAAGGGATTGGCGTGAAAATTGCCGAGCGTAGCGACTGCAATTTTCATGACAAAAGGAATTGTCAGGTTGAAGCAGTTGTTGGGCGCTTATTCGATTAAATTCCTGTAATCAAAAAATCTATCGCTGCAAGTATTTCTTGTCTATTAATTAAACAATCACATATAATAGAACCAATTGCTTGATTTTTAACAGCAGCCATTTGTTGCGTAAGTACGATATATTCCTTTTTTTCTATTTTTATTATTGGGTTTAAGTTCTTTATTATTAACGATTCATTATTCTTCTTTGTTATTACAGGGATTACCAATCTTGTTTCAAGCGTATTCAATAACATTGATTGTACATCAATTAAAAACGGATAGTTCTTTTTAGATATTGGATTATTATTATGATAAATTGAGTATTGAGCCATACTAAAATGTTCTCATTTCATCACTAAATAATCCCGTTTCAGATATTTTCTTATTATAAATACTTATTGATTCTTTATTTTCTGAAATCCATGCCTCTCGTTTTTTTTGTTTTAATGCTTCAGTTAAAGCAGTTTCTAGTGTTGCAGATATATTTATTTTCAATGTTTTAGCTTGAGATAATAAATCACTATTTATTGTAAGGTTTGTTGGTTTTTTTGGAGCATCAACATTGTATAATTTCGACATAATAAAACCTCCTGAAACATACACATAATATATGCGCATTATACATGCATGTCAAGGATTATTCATTTTCTTCGGGCGCCGAAGGCGTCCGCCCAACATTTGCTTGACCTGCATTGCGTACATTGGCGCGAAACTTGCCGAGCGAAGCGACAGCAAGTTTCGTGACAATAGCAATGACAGGTCGAAGCAGTTGTTAGGCAATTTTCTAATAACTTCAAAATCCTTTTATATGCGGAATAATCCCTTTTAATGATATTTTCCGTTCAATATTTCTTTCTTTTAATAGGGAAATCATTTTTAGGAAAGCTTCTCTTTTATTTCTTCCACTCCAATAATCATATGCAGGAAATGATATTTGTTTTGTACTATTACCAATATTTATATTTCCTGATCCTTCATAAAAATAATTAATCTCAGCATATTCTATACTAAGTAATTTAGTTATACGTTTTATACTAATACTTTCATTAGTAATGATAATTTTTTGGCAGTAGATCACCAAATAAAAAGATAATAGAAATAGCAAAATGAATAATAATAAACAAATACTAAAAACTAATGATTCCTTATTAAATTCTAATATTATTTTGTAATTTAACAAACCAACTAATAATGATGCGCCACCAAATAAAACCATTCCAATGAAACCAATGATTATTGATGTTATTGGAATAACTTCATATTGTATTTTTTCCATTTTCTTCCCTATAATTTATAATATAGCCGAATTATTTATTAAAAAATATTGATTAATTGATCACTAAACAATGATTAAATTTAATAGGCTTACTAAATATTTTTATTACACTGTTTTTATATTAATATTTTTTGATACTTACTTTTATAGATAATTTACTATAAGAAATTATTTAGTGAAAACTCCGATCAAATAGTGTTGTCTGCTAATTTTCAATTAATATTATGCTCCTCGCCCGCCGAAGGCGCGTGCCTAACATTTGCTTAACCTGTATTTTCGTGCCCGCAGGGCTTGGCGCATTTTGTGCGTTAGGAGCGTAGCGACAGCACAAAATGTGACAAAGAAAATATCAGGTTGAAGCAGTTGTTAGAAGGCTAATAGTATCGTGGAAGAACAGCATTCCAATTACACTTAATTCCTTTACAGTTTTTATACAAATATCTATCTTTCCAAATAAATTGAACAGAATTGTTTGGAACCGAGTATGAAAAAGCAAATAGAAATCCAAAATCATAAGTACTTGTTTGTGAACCAAGTAAGTCATTTAGGCTTTTCATTAATTCAATTTCTTTTTTTGAGAAATTACAATTACTATCTGTCAATACACTATCATTTTCATTTAATTCATTAATTGAAAACACATTGGTGACATTTGTATTTTCCAGAACAAAGTCTCTTCCTGTTTTTGTTGAAAATATCGTTAAAATCGAGAATTCTACTCCTTGGGGTATTAATGTTTCTAGCTTTTCATTTATGTATTCTGTTGATTGTTTCCCGGTTCCAATCAAGTCATCAACAAATAATACCTTACTACCAGGATTCAGCCTAACTAATTGATATAGATCAATATAACGAGCATTCATTGCTTTTGAATGTTTCAAATCATAAAGAATTATCTCTCCACTTTTTCCAGATTCTCCCAAACTAAGAACATATTCATATTCTGAAATTTTAGGATTACTCTCAAAATAATCTCTTAAATACTGTCTAATTTGTAAAGCAGTAATAATTTCAATTTTACTCAGTATTTTTATTTTTAAGAAAAAACCTAATTCGTTTGACTTAAACCAATTAGTAAAATTCTTTTTTTGAAAACCTTCATATTTCAGAAGCTTTTCTTTATAAAGTAAATAAATAATATCCGAAATCATATTATATGCCTTTTACTTATCTATTCAATTTTTGATATTAATGTTTTAACATTATCTTGAAGCTCATTTAATAAATCGACAAACATCATATCACTAACAACTTCCGGATTTATTTTCTTGATATTTTCATTGAGTGCGGATATGTTTTTCAGTAATAACCGTCTATTCCTTTCATCTTCAATGTCTTCGTTTGTAAAAACTTCAAAGCCAACATTGGTCTCTAAGAAATCAGATAAATTACTAATAAACTCTACAGTTTTATTTTTTTCAACAGCAAAACCGAAAGATTTTCTTATTTCACGAAGATCCTTTATTGAAAAGTCTTCATTATTTTTATATTTAAGTACTATTTTGTCAATAAAATCATCAATTTTCATTGTACTGACAAACTCTTGTAAGTAACATATCTTTGAGGCAATTGGATATAATTCAATTAGGAAATCTGTTGATATAGATGGATTCTTATTTGCTAATTCGTTACGATATTTCTCAGGGTACCAAAGAAGCATTTTACAACGCCGTACATAAGATCGAGTTAATCCAGTAAATTCCGATAGGGAAGCTTCATTGTCGGTTCCAATTTTATCTGCAATTAGTTCCAACTTTAAAGCAGTTGGGAAAAGATCCCACTCTGTTCTAAAATGATGAATATTAAACATGTATAGAATGTTTTGTGTTATATCTTCAGGTTCATCAATAACATTGCATTGAATTTGCTCAATATTTAAGCTTTGACAACATCTCCACCTGCGTTCACCATCAAGTAAGATATATTTTTCCTTTGGATGTTTTTTTGTGTTTAGGTAAACAGTGACTGGTACTAGTATTCCAACTTTTCTAATCGACTCGCGTAATAAACTCATTTCTTCTTCATTAAAATGCATTCGGGGATTATAAGGATTCGCAGCAATATCCTTTACCGATACAAATTGAAGTGTTTTAGCATCCATATTATTCTCCTTAATTATCTTCTGGTCCTTCTAACATTTGCTTGACCTGCATTGCGTCAATTGGCGCGAAACTTGCCGAGCGAAGCGACTAGCAAGTTTCGTGACAATAGCAATGTCAGGTCGAAGCAGTTGTTGGGCTTTTTATCCATACCAAGTGGCAGAATTGAAATATATTAGCAAATTCAGAAATACCGAATATAGAATTGTAATTATTATGTACGGAAGAAGTTTAGATTTTAATTGTGAAATAAAAATGGATGTAATTAGTAGAGCATGTGATAAAAAAGCAAAAATAATAAGACTAACATTTCTATATGGAAATGGAAAAAAGGCAAATATTATTGATCCAAAAAATTGATTAACATTAAAACATTCAATGTCAAAAGAAAGTAATACTCCACAAGTTGCGAGAATGGGCACTAAAATGATTAATATGTGTATGAGTATGATTTTATTTTTAATCATTAATCCTCTAATTAATATCGTTATTGAATAGACTTATCTTAGCGTTATTATAAAACAAGGAGTGTTAATACATTTAGTCTCTTAACCTTTAATATGGTTAAATAATTAAGTTAGTATAACGCAATATTTTATTGTTGTTTTTTTAAATGAATGATTGTGGATGTTATTTATTAAATACTACCCATATTTTTAATCATGAGTTAATCGATTCAACATTGATTGATATAGATTAACTTAAATTCTGATATGCAATTACTGACGTTATTTATTATAATAGATTCCTTCATATAAAGCATGTAAAACTAATAAAAGTCAAAGTGTATAACTCAAAGTTGATTTTAGATATGAGAAAATTTAGAGTTATATAATAATTTCTTCGCAAGCGAAGCTTGTCAGCCCAACATTTGCTTGACCTGCTTTGCCGGCCCGAAGGGCTTGGCGTGGAAATTGCCGAGCGGAGCGACAGCAATTTCCATGACAAAGGCAATGACAGGTCGAAGCAGTTGTTAGGTATCTTTTGGTTAATCGCGTATGTTACACAAACATAAAGATGGCTCAAACCTGAAGATGCTAAAGATTTCAGACAAGCCTGGCCATTTCAAGGTTCGTTACACTTCAAAACGCAACGACAAATCAAATATTTATTCTTTTCTTTATATCTTTTCTATTGTTATATTTGATCTTTCCCACGATGTCGCGATCATGCTTCCAGACTTACATTCGATTCCATACTCGGTTAGTAGATGTTCCGCTTCCGCCGCAGGCTGGACCTAACATTTGCTTGAGCTGCATTGCCGGCCCGAAGGGCTTGGCGTAAAACTTGCCGAGCGAAGCGACAAGCAAGTTTTATGACAAAGGCAATGTCCGCTCGAAGCAGTTGTTAGGCTATTTCCATATTCCGGCATCTCTTTGCTTTTGTATAATTCTTGTTGTTTCGCTCTGCATAGATTGAGGATCTGCTGTTAACAGATATTCGATTATATTTTTGTCCAATTCTTTACAATTCTTTATATGTTCTTTAACTGTATTAAATTGTCTTGAATTAGAAGCTAAAGACCATACAGCTGATTGTCCGGCAAGGAAAAGGGTGAGATCTTTTCTTTCATCTTTATATTTTAATGCAGTATTTATGACGTAATCCAGATATTTTGTATTTCCGCTTGCGAAATACGATGACCAATACATGTCATTAATATTTGGATTGGGAGTACTTGTATCATAAAACTCATCATTATTAAAATCGCTAGTCCAATGAAAGAAATCACTTACCTCGGCTATTTTTAGTGAGTCGATACCATCAATAATTTCTTTTTTAATAGCCTTATCTTTGAATAATTCTGAATAAAATCCAACTAGGCAGTATTGCATTGAATTATCAACAGCTTTTTTTTCTTTGAAATATATAATTGTGTTATTAACAATGCTATGATTTTTATTTTCAAAATGGTGCATTAGTATTGTCCCGTAAATTTGATCTACTGAGAGATCTTGGGAATAAATACTATTTATAGCAACAAGTAATGTCATTAGTGCAGTAATCATTCTTATGCGCATTATTTTATCCTATCAAAATGAAGTATATTAATTATTCTAGCGAGAAAAGCATTTTATACTCAACAATAGTTTCAATGTCATTATATATTCTTATAATTATTGAATAAGTGCCTTTTTGATCTGAATCATCAAAGCCCCAGCCATAGAAACGCTCTGCAGTATACAACATATTATTTAATGGTTTTTTAGTTACTAATGGAAACTTTTCAGCAACATTATTAGAAGGCTTGCCATTGGGCGTTAATAGTTTCATATCATAATATAATGGGGTGTTAGCATCATTAGATAATGAGTAAACAATAAAAGGTACAATACCATTGTTTGCAGACGTTTTCGTAGTTGTTTTTATTTTAGGAAAACCTTCTGAATCAGGTTTTGACCAAATAGTTAAAGTTTCATCAAGATCGTTAACCAAAAAAATCAATATGTTTGCACTTTGACTCTTAAATGATCCGATTCCTGTTTTTGATTCTAATACAGGATTTATTCCTTCACCATAAACAACTAATCCAATCAAAACCATAATGATGCAGATAATCTTTCTCATAGTATTTCTCCTGTTTTTTCGTTTTAAGCATCTATAATATGTAAAAGGCGTATAAAAGCAGTAAAGAGACATCGTTCTATGTTAATTATTTATTTCTTCGCCCGCCGAAGGCGTGAGCCTAACATTTGCTTAACCTGCGAGGCGTACATTGGCGCAAAACTTGCCGAGCGAAGCGACAAGCAAGTTTTGTGACAATAGCCGAGTCAGGTTGAAGCAGTTGTTCTACGTCTTCTCTTGTTTTCGTTTATTCGAATCTTCTTTTAAACGTTTTCCAATTGTCCTATAAATTTCTTCCTTTTCTCTTTTCCCTATTCCCCATATTTCTAGAACTTCTATTTTTTCTGGTGTTATCATACGATAAACAATTCTGATTTTTTTACCATGAGCATATATTTTATAGAAACCAGTCAAATCAATATTAAACTTATGCCCTAACTTTTCACCAAGAAATGGATTCTTTTGTAATTCCTCAATTTTAGTATCTATACTCTTTTTTACACTGCCGTCTAATTCTTTATAATCCTTTACTGCTTCAGGAATAAAGACAATTTTATACTCCATTTTTTATTCCTTGATTTTTTCCCATTCTATTGAGTTATTAACATCGTAATTTTTTATTCTCGTATTAATCATATTATTGATTTCATAATACTCAAACATTTCTTCCAAGTTTGTTAAGTACTCATATTCTGAAAAGGGAACCATTACTGCTTCCATATTATTATTCTTGAGTATGTATACAGCTTCACCAGTTTCAGATAATTCTCTTACAGTTTGAGTAAGTTCTTTCTGTAACTTCGTAATAGGCATAATTCGATCAGTTTCTACTAGCATATTCATCCTCTTGTATATATTATAATACTTATTATTATACATAGCAATAGAAAGATAAAATTTACTATTTAGTTGTAATATATAGATTTAACACTGAATGGTATATTTTCTATCCGCGCGCGCAGCGTCCGTAGAACATTTGCTTGAGCTGCATTGCCGTGCCCGAAGGGCTTGGCGTAAAACTTGCCGAGCGTAGCGACCGCAAGTTTTATGCCAAAGGCAATGTCCGCTCGAAGCAGTTGTTAGATTCTTTTCCTCATATAATACGTTGATCCAATTCTTATCCAGACATAATCATGATTTAGATTTTTGTATCCTTCAAATTTACTAACAGGGAAAGAAACAATAAAGTTGTCATTAAATATTACATTAACCGGTATAGGGTCTGAAATAAAAATGTAATCCGGGTATTCTCTATAAGTTCCACCTAGAAATAAATTTTGTTTAGATATATTTAGTATTAGTTTATTATTTATAAATGTAAATTTCCCATAATAGTGTGTAGTTCGTTGTAATGTATGTTCATTATAAATATATGAAAAAGATCCATCTTTTTGTAAATCTAGTATTGCACCAGTTTGATCTGCGCCTCCAGTAAATTCATGCCATTCATATAGTAAATCGTTAGCATTGATTTTATCTCCAATTTTTTCTTCGAAAACTTTTATTTTTTCAATAAAATACTTCTCATTTTTTGTTAATAAATTATCAACAGTTTTATTTTTTTTGTTATACCAAGGATATTTTGAAAAAAAATCGGTTAACTCGCTTGTTTTAAAAATATACCCATATTTTGCATAATACATATTTCTTAGGTATTTCAATTGTTCAGGATTTAAAGTTCCTAATTGAAAATCATTTAACCATATTTCATTTAACGCAGTGATATTTCCATTTGCTATAACAGTTTGTAAAATAAAAGGATCAAGTCGATCATTTGATATATTGAATGATTTATCTAGTTCTCCTTGATCTGTAACTAGTTTTCCATTTTGAGCAAATAGAGTACTAAAGATAGACAGAAAACTAATTATCAATAATATAGGTTTCAATAATATCTCCGTTTATTTCCTCGGCCCGAAGGGTCAATCTAACATTTGCTTAACCGGTAATTTCGTGCCCGTAGGGCTTGGCGTGAAAATTGCCGAGCGAAGCGACAGCAATTTTCATGACAAAGAAATTATCCGGTTGAAGCAGTTGTTATGTTTCTTAATTGAGCCCGAAGGGCGATTCTTTACTGTAATATTGAATTGAGGCCGCAGGCCGAGTCTTTACTATTCAACTTTAATGCATTTACTTATTCTAAATAATACAGGTAATGAAACGACAATAATTACTGAGATAAGAACAGTTGAAGTAATTATATTAATGAATTCTAATTCCTTCATTGATTCATATAGTATATAGCTACCAATAGGTACGTTTAATGCTATTGCCGTAATTAAACCTGGTGCATATCTTTTTAATGCAATTGTTGCTACTAGATGTGGAAATATTGCGTTTAGTACCATCATACCTACATAGCCAAGATATAGACTATGCATAATTTTATTATCATAAATACTATTTAGAAAGGTAAGTAATACGCCTAATATTGTAATTATTAGCACTGCAAATACGAACTCGTTGAAATCAACATCTTTGTGAAACTTCTTTGCATGTTTTGACCAGCTAGGCAGCCAAACGGCTTCTTCAATGTTGTGAATTACAAAAGCGAAAACGAAAAGGATGTTAATCATGTACTCCACGCTTTATACGAAGTGTTCTGTTTGATTACAATATTTTATTACTT
>Ga0209467_1001818_pt1 | contig 17102 bp, 13 predicted proteins | sample Higcelwee11metaG_FD_187175 | JGI IMG/M metagenome (GOLD analysis project Ga0209467, IMG submission 187175) | Freshwater pond sediment microbial communities from the University of Edinburgh, under environmental carbon perturbations - High... | ecosystem: Environmental > Aquatic > Freshwater >...
TTGCAAATCCTCACTAACATAGCCAATATCAACGATAATCTCAAGACGAATAAAGAATTGCACCAAATTATCGCTGTTATCGGAGCTTACACCAAAAAAGAACTAGGTTTTATGTGCGAAAGTTGAGCTAGTAATATAAAAAAATCGCTTTTTGATATGTTGTGATAAAAAAAGCATGAGTACTCTCCAAATGAAATCTCATTTTTTGTAAACGCACAATTTCTAAAAATGGCATCTAAAATATTTATTAACATTAGCCCAAATCTCCCTTTACGTCATCTAGTGGTTTTATTTGTATTTGTTGAATTTTGTCAATTGCATTTTTACGCGCTACACCAAATAAAGTGTCAATCTGCTGATCACCAACTTTTTTTGAAAGACGTGCATCTTGTATGATATCTAGACTTGTTACATCATCTGAAATAAATATATTGGCTTCAAACTGATTTAATATAGAATCTAATTCTTTATTTTCAAGTATTTTTTTAGCAGTGACCGCTTTATTTCTTTGATTATGAATTGTTGTTGGCAAATATGTATCACTTTTTTTATAAAGATATTGATTAGTTTGGTAGTTTTTATTTAGCGAGTGAAAAGTTCGTACTAATCCAAAAACTAGACCTGTATCATTCATAAGATCATCTATTGATTGATAATGTGGTGTTGACTGCAATATAATTTTATAAACTTCCTCCGCAGTTTTTACTTCTAGTTCTTTTTCTATTTTAAATAAATCGCAACTATCGTTACAAAGTGCTATCTCACAGGCACAGTTTTCGCTATTATCACAATATTCATGTATTTTTTTAAAGAAATTATTTTTAACTTTTATATATTCATACTCTTTACCGTATTCTTCATAATTAACTGCAAATTTATCAAGTATTGTATTAAAGGGAATGGTCTTTTTCTTTTTTGTTGGGTCTTTATGAACTTCAAGTATATGTTTATCAATAATTTGATAAAGCTTGAATCGGAGAATTTCATATTGTTTATCAGTTGGATTGGAAATGCCAAAGTTCTTTTGGGTATAAATCTCTTCTATTTTTTTAACTATAAGCTTATCAATTTCATCCAAATCGCAAAATTTATCACCATTACAATATTGATAAATATCTACTTTATCAAGTACATTTTGAGGTTGAGTGCCTTTATTTGCATTTTTTAATTCTAAAAAGTTTTTTGATTCTGTCCTCGTTGTAAAGTTGATTGGATTCCAAATGTTTAGCCAACCACTAACGCCAATGCCTCTTGACAACTTGTCATATAAATCTTTTAATGCTTTATTATAAACAGTTGGGTATGTACCTTCTTCATACGCTTTTACTTGATGAATAGAGTCATATAAGCCATTAACTTTAATTGCAAAATCTTCTTGCCATTCAATTTCTAATTCATAATTATCAAAAATGGTATCTATGCTTGTGGTTAAATTATCTTTTATCATTCTTAGGACATGATAAACTGCAACCTTTCCTTGGTAAACATACCCTGACCAACTAGGGATTGCACTATGTTCTTTTTTTGCCATTTACAATTCCACCACTCTCTCAAACATCTCCTTAATCTCCATTTCATGAGAGATCAGAAATATTTGCCGATACGATTCGCTGATCGTGTGAAACGCTTCCATGATCTGGATGCGCCGTTCCTCGTCTTGATTTTTAAACACCACTCCCATCACCTCTCCAACCTGCTCAAAATATCAAAACTTTCCCTCTCAAATTTCGAAAAAGCAAACCATTTTTTCCCTAAATCTTTTAGGCTTGCCCCTATGTGGTAAAGCTCTTTGCTATCGATGATGAGGAATCGGTCGTGCGAGGCATCGAACTTTTTGAGGGTGATTTTGGGGTATTGGGCATTGTGTTTTTTAAGATCGAGTTCTAACTGCGGTGTGATATTTTTGGTGTAGAGGGTGGCGGTGACGTCGGGGGCTCTTTTAGAGAGCATGGTTAAAACACTCTCATCGAGATAATTATCGACAATTACGATACTTTTCTTAGCACTTTTGATAAGCTCTGAGACGAAGAGATAGGCATCGTAAACCTCTCCGTCGTAGAAAATACCTTGCGTCGGTTTGATCGATTTTTCTTCTATGGCTTCAAAAAGTTTGTTGAATTTTTCATCGTTGGAGAATTGTTTTTGCTCTAGGGTTTCGAGTCTTTGAAATATAAGCGCGTTGTTGGAGATGAATTTTCGCATGTTCACAAATGCTCTGATAATATTAATATGAATTCCGATTGCTATTTTACTCGTCAGAACGGACGAAAGAGCGGATACGCCTTGCTCCGTAAAAGCAAAAGGTTTTGCTCCTCCAAGGTGCTGTTTTGAAGGTATCACAGATTGTGACACCATAAAATCGATCTCATCATCTCTTAACTCGAACATAAAATCATCAGGAAATCTCTCATTATTTCTTTTTACTGCTTGTTTTAAAGCTCTCGTTTCCACTTGATAAAGCTCTGCCAAATCCCGATCAAGCATCACTTGCAACCCTCTGAGGGTGAAAATTTTGTTTTTGATATTTTCTTCGGTCGTTACTATTTCATTCATATTTACAACTCCACAACTTTTTCAAACATCTCCTTAATCTCCGTTTCATGAGAGATCAGAAATATCTGCCGATACGATTCGCTGATCGTGTGAAACGCTTCCATGATCTGGATGCGCCGTTGCTCATCTTGGGAACCGAATACCTCGTCAAATGCCAAAAACCCGATATTGCCGCCGCCGCTGAGTTCCCCCAGCGTTTTCGAGATGGCAATACGCAGTACGAGATTGGCGAGATCGATCTCTCCGCCGCTGAACCGCTCTATGGGATAGCGTTCGCCGTTGTCGTAGATGTAGAAGTCGAATTCGGGAGATACCTCGATATGCTGATAGCGTCCACGGGTGATGCGGCTGTACATGTCGCTGGCGACTTCGCCGATGCGGGGGGCGACGCGGGCGTTGATATGGGTTTTGAACTCGGACATCACCGCTTTGAGCTTTTCGTAGTCGGCTTGGTCGTTTTCGCGGGTTTTGAGGGAGGCTCGCTGGGTTTCGTCGCGCTTGATCTCTTTGTCGATCGCTTCGATGTCGCGGCGGATGTTGGTTTGCTCTAACACTAAGCCGTTCAGCTCGACCCCTTTGGCATCTTTGGCGGTTTCGGAAGCTTTGGCATTGGCGATCGCTTCGTTATGGGTTTCCACTTTGTACGTATCAGCCGTAATTAGGGCTTGGGATGATGCGATAGAAGCTCCATCTGCTTTGATCTGCGTTTGGAGCGCTTGGAGGGCTTCGGTTTTCATCGGGATGGTGGCGATGAGCGCTTCGAGTTTGATGAGCTCTTCCACCTGAGGTTTAAGAGTTTGATACTGCTCTTTGAGAGTATTGTGGGCGTTTTCATCGTAGGTGATGCTTCCAAGTTCAGCAAGGGCGGCTTTGTTGCTCATCCCCCGCGTTTCGACCTCACGGAAAAGCTCTTGGGCTTTGAGGAGGTCTTTGGATTTGCTCTGCAAAAGGGCGATTTGAGTTTGCAGGGCATTGAACTTCTGCTGTGCCTCGTCGGTGATCTTTTGGGATGAGGCTTTTTGTTCGCTCAGGGCGTTAAGGCGAAGCTGTAGGAGATTGATCTGCTTTTGGTAGACTTCATTGATCTCAGTGTGCAAAGAGGTGAGAACACTGTCATACTGCTCCATCAATGGACGGGTGCAGGTAGGGCAGGAGGATTCCCGTCCCAGATCGGTGATCGTCTCTACCTGTTTGGTCACTTTTGCGATATTGGAGCGGTTAGAACCGATCTCAGAGGTGAGGGCGGTGATTTCGGTGTCGAGTTTGAGAAGGGTCGCTTTTAGCTCGGCGAGGGAGGTTTGCTCTGCGGTGAGTTGTTTTTGGAGATTCTCCAGCGGAATGATTGCTTTGGTGAGCTGTACCACCTCCTCTTTACGGACAGTGTACCCTTTTCGCAACTCATCTTGCTCTTTCTCCAATCCGACCTTTTGGAGGAATTTAGTTTTTAGCTCGTCTTGGACTTTTAGGGATACTTCCAATGTGGCGAGCTGCACTTTGAGAGGGAGTTGCGCTGTGTAATGTGCTTGATGGGCGGTGAGGGTTTTTAGCTCAGTTTCGAGTTCGGTCAACTGTTTTTGATGAAGAGAGAGTGTCTGCTGTGCTTTTTCGAGTGCATCGAGTTTCTTTTGCCGCTCCTCTTTGCCTTTTTGGTGGGTCTCTACGAGAGCTTTGGCGGCTTCGTAGGCGGCGCGGAGTTTTAGGGAGTCCTCGGTGAGGGTTTTGAAGGTCGCTTCGAGGGTTTGGGAGAGGGCGGTTTTAGTGCTTAGATCGTCGCGGTGTTGTTTGAGAACGTCCTCACTGAGCAAGAACCCCGAAGCACTTTTAATATCGCGGTTGAGCTCGCGCAGCTCTTCTCTGATCATCTCTTCGATTTTATCAATCTTCTCCAACCCCAGTAGTCGGCGCATCATTGCCTTGCGCTCATCGTTCTTCATCGAGCTGAGTGCCGTCAGTTCCTTTTGTGAGGCGAATACCGTATGTAAAAACGCCTCTTTCCCCATACCTAATAGTTTGGTGACCGATGCAGTGACCTCTTTGGCTCCCGTAGCGATAGAGTCATCCCCCTCTTTGAGGGTTGCATAGGCGGTGAGGGCTTTCCCCCGGAACTCACGAATCGCGGTGTAACTTTTTCCTTCGATCTCAAAGTTCAGCTCAACTTTGACCCCTCCTGTACTTCCGGCGGTAGGGATCAGCTCTTTAGAGCCTTTGTAATCGCCGTAGAGGGCGAAGAATACCCCATCAAAGATCGTCGATTTTCCTCGCCCGTTGCGTCCAAGGATACCACACAGCCCGCTTTCGAACATGATCTCATACTCAGCGTAGCGTTTGAAGTTATGGAGTTTCAGCGATTCAAGTGTCACGGCTCACCTCGTCATAGCGTGCAAAGAGTGCCGCGACTTTGGTATTGAGGCGTGTGGCTTCCTCTGCCGTGGTGGTTTGCTCTTCCAAGAACGCTCCGAAATACTCCTGCAACGAGGCGGCATTCACACTCTCCGTCGCGGCGGAGGATTCACTGCGTCGGAACTTGCGCTGGATCTGGACATTCAAGGCGGTAGGGAAACACCCTTCGATATCGCGGTTAGCAATGTCAATCGATTGGGTCGCGCTCAGGTTTTCAAGGGTGATGGAGAGCAATGCCCCCTCAACGTCCAAGGATGCACCACGAGAGCGTAATTCGTCGAAAATATCCGCTGATGCCCCGGCATCAACACGGAGGCGGTGACTGGGACGGAGAGTGATAGGGTGAAACGTCACTTCAAGGCTCTCACCCAACGTAATAAGTGCGTATCCTTTGTCGTTACGGGCATCGCCGCTACTGGTGCGCTCACTCGATCCGGCATAGTAGACGTTAGGGTGTTTGCCGACACTCCCAAACCCGTGCCAATGACCGAGGGCGACATAATCCATTTTTTCAAATAGAGATTCTTTTTCTCTTGGGTAGACCCGCTCACCGTACTCCTCCATCATAAACTGCGCCCCGACGGAGCAGTGGAGCATCATGATGTTATGTTTATCCTCATCTACCGAAGCCTCGCACTCTTCAATCGCCACTAAATTTGAGTGTTCATCGTTGATATGAGGGATACAATGGAAGTTAATATTATCAAATATCACTTTCGCATAACGCTCTTCGAATACGGGATAGATATGATCGAGCGTCTGCAGTGCGGCGAGGATGGGGGAAGCGGAGCGGGTACGGGGTGTCGAGTGATTCCCTGCGATAATAATCGTCGGGATCTGAGCGACACTAAGACGTTTGAGCTGAGTGAGACAAAAACTGATGGAGCGGTTGGAGGGGTGAGGGCGGTGAAAGAGATCTCCCGTGTGGATCACGTAATCGGGATTTGTCTGGAGTATCGCATCGATTACTTGGGTAAAGGCATCGTAAAAATCTGCTTCGCGCTGGTTGATACCGGATTCATTGAGTATCTCAAGATCGTTAAATCCTAGATGAGTGTCGGAGAAGTGGAGGATTCTCAACGCGTCCCTTTATCAAAAAATAATAATTGTTAATAGATTAATATCTCTTCGCTTAAAATAACCCTTTTTATCTACAAATATATAATCGGATGGATAATCAATCTGTTCAATGGATAAACGTAAGGTTACTTAGATCGTTTTGCGGAAGTTGAATTTGGAAATCCGAACCGCTTGGATAAGAATGAAGGGTAAGTGAACCACCAAACTCATTTTCAATAGTAAGTTGAGCGAAATGCAAGCCGATCCCAAATCCAATCCCTTTGTCCTTGGTCGAAAATTTAGGCTCAAATATCTTTTTACGGATCTCTTCTGGAATTCCCCCCGCTTCATCTCGAATCGAAAAAAGATAAAAGCCGTTTTCTGCAAGTGCTTGGAACGTGATTGTTTTTTTCCCTTCGATGTGATTTCCGATATAAGCATCACGCGCATTATTGATAATATTCATGATGACCTCTTCAAGATCGGTTTTAAATCCATAGATTTGTATCTCATCATCAAGAATATCGATCACCAACTCAATCTCTTCTTTTTGAAATTGTTCGTTAAAAAGCACTTTAATAGAATCGATAAGTTCATGAACGGTAAAAAGCTGTTTAATCCGTTCATCTTTACCCATGTTGAGGATACTTTTAAGGATATCAGACATTCTCGAAACCTGTTGGGAGATGAATTCACTACTTTTGAGAACTTCAGAGGATTTAACCATTTTATCAATATTGGCCAATACCATCATATTGATAGCTTCCATACTAATGAGATTGATAGGTTGGCGCCACTGGTGGGCAACGATCTGAAGAGTATCGAGGACACTTTTTTGGTATGAAGATCGGGTAATAGCCGTGTTATAGTGATTCGTTCTGGCAATGGAGATAAAAAACTTCTCTAATTTCATCCATTCCGACGCATCTGCATCTCTCAGAGATACACGATTAAAGCAAACCGTTTGCGCCTCTAACGATAGCGATTGTGTCAGCTGAGATTCAAAGCCGTCGGTGCAAAGGGAGATTCCCATATTTCCAACCAATGCATTGTGCGAAAGAATGACATCACATATGGGGAGTGAAAGGAGAGATAAATCAACAATTATCCCTACGATGTACTCACTCACCAAAAGCGGTGCGTTGAGAGGAACGGGGATGATATCAAACGATTTAACAAATGAATCGGGAAATTGCAGTGAATGCTCATCTTCGTAGAAATGGAGAATAATCGGGCGTTGTTTATTCATATCATATCACTTCGTACGGTGCCGCCACGGCATAGCCTTGCAGATAATCAATATTAATTGATTTGAGTAACTCAATATCACTATCGGTTGAGAGATGAGTAGCAATAGCTTTTGCACCTACAAGATGGATGATATCAACGAGTTTTTGGATAATCAAAAGAACTTGCGGTTCCGTATGAAGTTGCTTAATTAAATCGGGATGGATTTTAATGTAGTCGGGTTTTAGTTCAAAAAGATAGGCGAGATTAAATTCGCCTGAACCAAAACGGTTCAAAATAATTTTATAACCTCGAGATTTAAGCTCTTTTATAAGTGGAAAGGGGGCATTAGAAAAATCTTCTTTGGCTCGTCCGACAAGCTCAAATGCAATTTTCGAGGGTTCCAGCCGATAACGTTCTGTCCAAAAGGGGATGTAGGCGAGGAGTGCTTCATCATTAAGATCTTCATCCGAGAGGCAAATAGTCAATATCGCATTACTAGGTTGAATAGTGGTACTGAGACTAAGGGTATTGCGGATCATTGAACGGGTAATCATCGTCATTTGGTGCGTATTAATCGCAATGTTTAAAAAAGTTTCCGGTCCATATATTTTTTCTTCTTGCCGAATTCGGACAAAACTGTTGAATATTTCAATTTCTCCGCTCAAAGCACTGACTATCGGCTGAACATAAGGGACAATATTTTCGTGCTCAATCGCATGAAATATCATTTTTAGTACTTCACGCCCTTTTATACGAGTACGGTCACGCTCTTCATCGCTTTGGATAAATTCCATGACGCCGGCACTATCGGGATGGATAAAATTTTCAAGTGCTAACCGTGAATTATCCAAAAGATTTTCGGTTCCGTACGCTATCCCGATGGAGAGGGTAGAATTTAAAATAATCCCTTTTTCAGAGGTGTGAAAATAACGTGCAATAGATTCCATATCGTTCGCCAATGCCCTCGCGTATTCGAGATTTTGATTTGTAAGAACGAGACAAAATTCATCATTGTCGCAGCGGTAAAAAACACCTCCGGAATTCATTTGTAGACTCTCTAACAATCTTCCCAGCTCACTCACGTACTCGTCTGCATATTCCGCGCCCACAAGATCGTAAATATGGGACAGGTAGTTAACCCGTATACGGAGCAACGCAATCGGTTCTTTGATCGGAGATTTTAAAAATTCCTCCAACTCCGGAAGCAGTTTCCATTGGGTAACAGGATCGGTATGAACCGTTTTAGGAGACGTTGAAGAGGTATCTAATAAAATTTTCTCGAGATGCTGAAAAAATTTCGGCATTGAAAGGGGTTTTAATAGATATCCTTGTACTTCTAGAGAGATAGCTTCAGACATAAAGTCTGCGTCATCATGGGCAGATAAGATTAAAATCGGCTGCGATTTTGAAAGGGCACGAATCTCTTTAATTACCCCAAGACCACCTCTTTTTGGAAGTTCTAAATCGGTAATGACAAGGGTTATAGGGTTTATAGATTTCAACCTTTTTCGGTATATCTCCAACCCTGCATCTCCATCCGGTGCGATGATACACTCTTTAAAAAACATTTGAACAATTCGCTTAAGCGACTCTGCTAATTCCGGATCATCATCAATAATAAGCACTGAGCGACGCTCACTACCGATTTGAAGTTCCTGAATAATATTAGACAAAATCTCCCCTTTTCATAATGTATCCGAAGCCTCGAATATTTTGTATAAGTTCCTCTTTCAACTTTGCACGAACCCGATTAACAAGGGAACGAATCGTTGAAGGTTCGGTGTCCTCTCCATCCCAGATAAAAGAGCGGATACTCTCATCGGTCATAATTTGCCCGAGATTACTCACAAATAAAACAATAAGGGAGTACTCTCGTTTCGTAAATTGCTGTACTTTATCATCATAATACAAAAGACAGCTCTCTTTGTTAAAACTGTAATGGCTACTTAGATGGATAACCGGATCATGCACAGTCTCGATTTTCGGTTTTGCCTGAACCGTTAAATGGTGTATCCGTATGTCAAGTTCTTTAAGATTGAACGGTTTTTTGAGATAATCGCTGCAACCAAAAGAGAACGCATCGGAAATATAGTCTACATCGTGATAAGCACTGATAATGATTTTAGGGACATCAGGATATTTTTTGGCGATAACTTTGAGACAATCGAGTCCCCCAACCAAAGGGGTATTAATATCCAGTATATAAAAATCGTGTCCCATTGTTTCGACGACTTCCAATACCTCTTTTCCATTATCGTAATGATCAACAAGATGACCGCGAGAAAGGAGGTACGTTCGAATAGAACGTGCCAACATAAATTCATCTTCTAATAACAATATTCTCATGCACTCTCTCCACTATTATCTATTATAAAAGCCATTGCAGTGGAGTTCTGTTGTAAGAGTGTCGCATCATTGAAAAGGTATCGAAAGGAGGTTCCCTGCTTGAGCGTTGATGAGATTTCAATGGTAATATTTTCTTCTTCACATATGTGAGAGACAATACTCAACCCAAGTCCATATCCCCCTTTGTTATCGGTTTCTCGATAAAAACGTTGAAAAATTTTCTTTTTATCCTTGATCAGAGGACCGTAATTGCGTACTTCAAAAAAAAGGTTCCCATTTCGTATTCCAACCTTAACATTAATCTCCCCCGGTCGGTAGGAGTATTTGATAGCATTCGAGAGGGTATTGTCAATGAGGCGGGAAAGTTTTAGTTCATCGAAATCAATCAAGGGGAGATTCGGTTGACCGATTCGCACCGATAAAGAGAGTTCATTTACCTCTGCAATACAGGTAAAATAACGTACTCGATCATGGATAAATTCGATCAAATTTATCGGAGAAATTTGTTGACTGACACGGTCTCGTTTCATTAGATACGTCATATCTTCATAGCTATTTTGGATGATTCTTGATCCTGCTTCTATAGCATTTAAAAATTCGTTATCAATACCCTTCAACCGGAGTAGATCGATATTCGTAATAATTACAGAGAGAGGTGTGTGGATCTCATGGATGGCATTTTTTAAAAATTGATCTTGTTCTTCGAGGAGTTTGAGGGCATACTCTTTAGAGTTTTGGAGTAATTGCTGACTTTTTTTCAGTTCAAAGTCGTATTCAATCTTCTGGAGTACATTAATCATCGAATCAAAAAGTTCAGTGTGATTGATCGGCTTAAGTATGAAGCGATCCACACCACAACGGATCGATTCGACAAAAATCGCCCGATCTTCAGTCCCCGAAATGGCGATAACTTTTTGATCTGGATCGATTTTTTTGATTTTTGCCGTTAAATCGATTCCGCTTTCGTGTGCGAGATTGATATCGGTGAGAATGACCACTATCTCTTGGCGGCTTTTAATCAAATGGTAGAGGGCTAATGCACTGGGAATATCTTCGGCAAAATGAATATCTTTAAAAAAATTGGACAGTATAGAGGTGAGTTTTTCGGCTACTAGTTTGTCGTCTTCAACAATAAGGAGCGTTTTTTCAACTGCCAAATCTTTTAAAAGGGAGAAAGATCGCTCCATCATATTTCCTTGCATTAAGCTAATAGGAAGTGATTATACCATTTTTTAGGATTTATAGATAACGGGATGGTTCATTGAAAGGGCAAAAGGGGAGGGCTTACCGAATAAAAAACCTTGTGATTCATCAATACCCATTGCATTCACTTTTAGACTAATAGACTCCTTGCTAACAAACTCGGCTATCGTTTTAATTCCCATTTTTTTCGAAAAATCAGAGAGCATCTCGACGATCACTTGTGAGATTTTCATATCTTCAATCCCTAAAATAAGCGATCCATCAATTTTAAGGTAATCGATGTTGAGTTTGGCAAGGTGTTCAAAATTGGAGTAACCGGAACCGAAATCGTCAATCGCAACTTTGCAACCGTATTTCTTAATTTCGGCAAAAAAGTGTTGTACCTCGTCGTAGGAGCCTATCCCCTCCGATTCAAGGAGTTCAAATATTAGTCGCTCAGGCTGAGGAAATTTAGCAATATGTTCAATTAAAAAATCTCGGGTAGGGAGATCTTTGATATCATCAATCGACAAGTTCATACTAACCGAACACTCTGAATCTCGGAAGTTATTGAGTGCTTTGGCGATGATCATACGGGTGATCGGATTATACATTTTTGTCTCTTTGGCAATCGGTAAAAAAAGTCCAGGAGCGATTACTTCTCCATCCGGTAAAATCAACCGTGCCAAAGCTTCATATTTTGTAATATTATTGGTCTTATTGTCAATAATAGGTTGATAATAAGGGATAAAACGATCCTCTTGAAGTGCCCGTTTAATCATATCTTGATATTGCAGTTTAGTGGAACGCTCCTGTTCTGATCGTGCATCATTGCGGTAAATGACGATATCTCCTTGTTTCTCTGCTTGGCGCAGGGCAATATCGGCATGAGACAAAGGGGACTCATCCCCCTGATCTACTATTCCTGAACCCATCTCCATATACATCATTTGTCCGTTGATTTGCATCTCCGTCGATTCGAATTTTTGGATAATTCTATGTATATAGTAAAAGAGTTCTTTTGCTTCCAACGGCGAAAGAACAGCAAAATGGGCTCCACTTACACGGTAAAGGGCATGAAACGGTAATCCCTCCTCTTCTATAGATCGAGCAAGAAAATCAGCCGTTTGTTTAAGGATACTGTTTCCTACGGTATAACCGTGAAAATCGTTTAAATTTTTAAAATTGTTTATTTTAAGCAGTGACAGGGAGCAATTACGATGTTCAAGAAGGTCATTTTCTAGCATAGCAAAAGAATATAGACCGCTAATTCTATCGGTGGTATAGGTGAGGAGAACTTCACGGCTTTTTTCGACAACAAGCTCTTCAAGATGCTCTTTATAGTGGAGATTCTCTTTTTCCATAGCAATTTTCGCCACGATTTTATAGAGGACATCAATCGTCTGAATCCGTTCAATCGGTTTAAAAAGGTATCCATCTACCCCCAGCTCTACCGAACGGTAGAGGATATCGTTATCTTTATGAGCCGATACAAGAAGTGTTGCCTGAGAAGGATATTTTTCTTTTATAATTTCGATCATTTCCAAACCATTAAGTAAAGGCATTTGATAATCACTAATAATGAGATCGTACCGTTTGGCGAAAGCCGCATCTACCCCCTCTTGTCCATTTTCCGCACTGTCAATCTCTACAAAAAATCGACTCAAAAATGCGATATACTCATGACGAATAAGAGGATCATCTTCAACATACAAAACCCGCATCTCTTTGGCTGCTTCTTGAAGCAATAGATAGTGTTCCATATTCGGATTAGAAGACATAAGTCATATCCTTATCATAATTAATAGGTATTGTGAGGGTAAAAAGGGTTCCCGCTAAATCACTACTGACCGCAATGGAGCCATTTAGATGTTTTTCGACAATAATCGCCGACATGTATAAGCCCAAGCCAGTACCGTTTTTCTCTTTTTTGGTTGAAAAATAGGGATCGAATATATTATCTATGATCGTTTCTGGAATCCCTCCCGCGTTATCTTGGATACTAAAAGTCATTGCATCTTTATTTTCTGATGCTCTAAATAGGATAAACGGGTCTTGAACATGGCGCTCTTCGAAAGCATCTTTGGCATTGGTCAAAATATTTAAAAAAACCTGTATTAGCTCATTTTTGTAAGAGATGAAAGGGAGTTTTGTATCCCCTTCAAATGTCAAGTTAATTCCGAAATTTTTGTAATTTTTTCCCAACATAGTCAACAAATCGTTTGATATTTCATCCAATGTAAGGGTTTGGGGGAGTTTATTCGGGCGAAAAAAGTTGCGAAAATCATCAATCGTACTTGAGAGGTAATGGATCTGTTTGTCGACTACATTTAAATCGTCTAGGAGTTGTTGTTTGTCTATCGTATCATATTCCAAAGTGAGAATAATGTTATTTGTAATCATCCCAATAACGGTTATGGGCTGACGCCATTGGTGGGCGATCATACCAATCATTTCACCCATTATTGCCATTCTTGACTGAGTAATCATCATTTTCTCGGTTATCTCGTGTTTGCTTTTGGCTTCAACCACTTGTTGCAAGAGTCGGCACCCCTCAATAGCATTGATTAATTTTGTCGCTAAGTTTGAAAATATCGATCCGTACACCGCTATGTTACTCTCGTCCTGATACGCAAAAAGAAAATGGTCTTTTCCGACCGGAATATCAAGTACCAATGTGGATATTAATGTGTGAAGGGTGTATGGTTTTTGCGGATCACCCAAATGAACAGGGATACTAAACTCACTTCCTTGATGCATCGAACATTGTGTTTCTGAAGAAGGGGTAATAAATTTTCCGCCGATTGCTCCGGTTTGGCACACAAATGTTGAGATCACTTCTTTCAGCATCTCTTCTAAATTCAGGGTGTTTCCAATTGCATTCATTGAGGCGTAAGCGATAGTATGGAGTGACACTTCATTCATAGATATGTCCAATCTTTAAATTAGTATGAATTTTCATACTAAAACTATAACGCGCTACTGTTGCAAGTATGTCCCAATTATAACCTCTTACTAAATGCTCTCCCTACTTTAAAATGATATACTTTTATGTCGAACAAAAAGTAAGGACACAAAAAGTATGATTAGCAAATATTTTAATCCCTATACCGATTTTGGTTTCAAGAAGTTGTTTGGAGAAGAGGGGAGTAAGGATTTGCTCATTGATTTTCTTAATCAGCTTTTGCCACCACAGCATCAAATTGCCGCATTGAGTTTTAAAAACCCTGAAAACCTAGCTGAAACCATTGATGATCGAAAATCTATCTTTGATATTTATTGTGAAAGCAAAACAGGTGAGCGTTTTATTGTTGAAATGCAAAAAGCAAAAATGCAGTTTTTTAAAGATCGTTCGCTATTTTATTCCACTTCTGCGATTCGTCAGCAAAGCCAAAAAGGGGTGTGGAATTTCAAACTCCTTCCTGTCTATTTCATTGCCATTTTAGATTTTAAGTACGATGAAAAAGAAGAGGAGCGTAAATTTCGTCGCGATGTTTGCTTGAAAGATCAAGACGGCGATCTATTTTATGACAAACTCCATTTCAAATTTTTACAAATGCCACTCTTTAATAAAACAGAAGATGAGCTTGAGACCCATTTTGATAAATGGGTTTATTTCCTCAAACATCTCGAAGACTTTGACCATATCCCAGCGATTTTAAACGAGCCTATTTTTCAAAAAGGGTTTGATATTGCCGAAGTATCGCATCTTGATAGTGACCAATACGATGTTTACCTCAAAAGTGTTTTATCGTACAACGAAGCAAAAGCTACTTTGGATACGGCGTTTATGGATGGCGAGAAAAAAGGCAAGGCTGAAGGCAAGGTTGAAATCGCTAAGACGATGCTTGCAAAAGGATTTGATGTCACAACCATTGCTGAAATAACCCAATTAACCGTAAAAGAGATAGAAAGACTAGATTGATGTGATTTTGAAATGGTATAATTATGTGATTAAATTTATAAACGTTCTAAAAAAACATTAATTAAGGAGTCTGTATCCATGGATACCGTTACACAACCCCACCAAATCACCTTCGTCCTCGACAATGTCGCCGATTATCAAACCCTCGTAGCGGATATTCCGGATGGAACTCCCGTTTATCTCCTCGATTCTAGCGGCGATGTTCTCGCCCAAATGGCGGCGATTACGTCGGAGTATTCAAATCTGGATGCGATTCATTTACTCAGTCATGGGAGCGACGGAGCGATTAACTTAGGGGCATTGAGCCTCAACGGCGACAATCTGAGCAGCTACGCCGAGCCTCTCGCGCAGATCGGTGCAAGCCTCAGCGAAGATGGGGACATACTCCTCTATGGCTGTAACGTCGCTGCCGATCAAAAGGGGATCGACTTCATCGGACGTCTTGCCAAATTGAGTGGTGCCGATATCGCCGCATCGACCGATCTTACGGGCTCAAGTAGTCTTGGTGGGGATTGGGTGTTGGAGAGTGCTGTTGGAGATATAAACAGTCACGTATTAAATAATATAAATTATACAAATACTTTTGCAGTTATAGATACCAATTATCCTACAATATTAAATGGACAAACATCATATACTAACTCTGGTTTTACCATTACAGCAGATGGTGGAACATTTAATGTTAATAGTGGAATGGCGCATTATGAACAGCATTTCCCTGATGGATTTTTTCAGTCAACTGATTATCTCAATAAACCAATAGTAATACAATCATCAACACCGGGCTTAGACTTCACATTAAATAGCTTTAGAATATCTTCTGACGGTGGAACAACAACATGTATCGTAAAGCTTTATAAAGATGGCGTACAAGTTGGTACTGATATCTTAGATAGTGTTGGTCCTGGTGTTGATGATGAGCCAAACTATGAAGAAATTTCTATCAATCAACTAATTGATAAAGCAGAAATATTTACAGATGGAAATGCTTGGGGTACTCATATGGGGGCAGATATTGGTAGTATTGATGTAACAGCATCTGCACCTGCCGACAGCACTCCGCCAACAACCGACAGTATCACCATGGCAGACACCGCCCTAAAAGCAGGAGAAACATCAGAGGTCACTATCACCTTTAGCGAAGCGGTCACCGGGTTTACCAACGCCGATTTGAGTTTTACCAACGGAACCCTCACGGACGTAGCATCTAGCGATGGCGGGGTGACATGGACGGCGACCTTTACCCCAGATGAGGATATTAATGATTCATCTAATATCATTACCCTCACAAACACGGGTCTCACTGACATAGCGCTCAATGCAGGGGTAGGAACGAGTAACTCAGCAAACTACGCTATCGATACAGAACTGCCGACCGTATCGATCACCATGGATGACACAGCACTCAATGTGGGAGATACAGCACTCGTCACCTTTGCCTTTAGTGAAGCAGTTACCGGATTTACGAATGCCGATTTGACCATCGCCAAAGGAACCCTCACGGACGTAGCATCTAGCGATGACGGGGTGACATGGACGGCGACCTTTACCCCGAATGTGAATACGACCGATACCACCAATGTTATCACTATCACTAAAACCGGAGTAAGCGACGCGGCAGGGAATGCGGGGAGCGGAACGAGCGAATCGCCGAACTATACGATTGATACGGTACGACCGACCGTGGTCTCTATCGTTATGGATGACACCGCCCTCAAAGCGGGAGATACCGCAGGGGTGACCATCACCTTTAGCGAAGATGTTACCGGATTTGCGAGTGACGATTTGAGTATCGCCAACGGAACCATTGGAGCCTTGAGCAGCGCGGATGGCGGTACGACATGGACGGCGACCTTTACCCCTAGCGTCACTACTAGCGATACGACCAACGTCATTACCCTCGATAACGCAGGTGTAACCGATATCGCACTCAATGCGGCGGCAAACGGCACGACCGATTCGAGCAACTACGTCGTCGAAACCAATAGTCCGACCGACATCACATTGAGTAATAATACCGCCTCAACAGCAGGGGCAGACAATGCCATCGTCGGCGCACTCTCTTCGACCGATGCGACGGCAGACGATACGTTTACTTACGATATTGTAACCGGAGAAGGTGACAACCATAATGCATACTTCAATATCGATGGTTCAGATTTACGGGTAAATGCTCCCTCAACGATGGATGCGGGAGAGTATTATGTCCTCGTCCGCTCTACCGACGCAGCAGGAAATACCTATAATAAATCCCAAACCATCATCATCAGCTCCAACCCAACCGTCACGATCACAGCAGACGAGACAAGCCTAAAATCAGGACAGACCGCGACGGTTACTTTTACATTAAGCGAAGCACCGACAGGGTTTACATCGGATGATATTACAGTAACCGGTGGAACATTGA
>Ga0209467_1001820_pt1 | contig 17093 bp, 11 predicted proteins | sample Higcelwee11metaG_FD_187175 | JGI IMG/M metagenome (GOLD analysis project Ga0209467, IMG submission 187175) | Freshwater pond sediment microbial communities from the University of Edinburgh, under environmental carbon perturbations - High... | ecosystem: Environmental > Aquatic > Freshwater >...
CTCGCGCAAAAATTCCAGGATTTCATGGGTGTGGCCGGTGATCGATTCGAGCGCCAGGGAATCGGCGAACTCCCCGGTGCCCACCCGGAAGCGCCGTGACCGGTCGCGGCCGAAGATATCGCCCAGTTCGGAAAACATGTCCGCCGTGTTGGCGAACACCCGCAGATCGTTCGTGCGCAGGTAGGCCTTTAAGATGCAGTAGGTGCAGTCCATGGGGCAGCCCTCGCCGATATGCACGATGCGGTACCCGCAGCAGCGGTAGCTTTTGGCCCCGGGACAGGGCCGAAGAAACCGCCCCCGGTGGGCGGATAGCCGCAGCACGCGGCCCGGGCCCACGTCCTCCCCGGCCGTCCCGGGAGCCCCGGGAGTGCTGTCGGCCGCCGTCGCCGGGTCCGCAAGACATGTCGGCGGCCTGCGGCCGGATACGGAATGGTCCGGCGGATCGGCCACGGTAAAGGGAACAAGGGGCAGACGCTCCCGCACGCGCCGGGCCATGGCCGAATCGGCCACGGCCGCGTCCGCGACCACGGCCCGGATGTCCCAGGCGGCGGCCGGAGCGGCCGGGAGGTCAGGCGTCATGGCCGCCCCCGTCGCCTTGTGAGGCGTCGTGCGCCTCCTGGCCCCGGGCCAGGGACCACAGGGCCGGCCAGTTCGGGTGCCCGGCCATGCGGGCCAGGTCGGCGGCGGCCTGGCGCAGGGTCGCGGCGTCCGCCGCCCGCAATTCCAGCGTCACGGCGTCGGACTCGAAGCCCCGCGAGGGGGAAAGGGTGAACGACGTGCCCCGGCTGACGCCCCGGGACAGGGCGGCGAAGCGCTCCTCAAGGTCCGTGAGCACGGGATAGCGGGCGTTTTTGGCGGCGGCGGCCAGCCGGGCGAGAAGGTCGTTGGGGGACAACCCCTGGTCCGCGCCCACCCCGGCCAGGGCCGTGGCGGCCGTCTCGGACAGGGATCGCCCCGAGGCCCGGGCGGCCTCGCGCAAGGGGGTCACGAACCGGGCCAGGGTGTTGGCCGACCAGCGGGCGGCGGTGAGCCACGGCCACAGGGCGTCGAGATCCTCCCGGGTCATTGCGGCCAAAACCTGGGCCCCGGCCAGGGGCACGGTCCCGGAGAAAAGCAGTTCGTCGGCTTTTTTGGGAAGCGACAGCCAGTCCGTCAGGCGGCGCGACCCGGAGGCCAGGGCCGGTCCCAGGTACGGCCCGGCCAGCCGCACAAACTCGGGCACGGGGACAAAAGCCGAAAAATAGCGTCCGGCCTTGACCAGCATGGCCTCGTCCACGGCGCGGCCCATGTTGGAGGCCAGGTAGACCAGCCCGCGCCAGACCTCGGGGCTGTGCCCGCAATCGGGGCCGGGCCAGGCGATGATCCGGGCGTCCAGGGTGCGGCCGGGGAGGCGGCGCAGGGCCAGGGCCCTGGCCCGTCCGGCCAGGATGCGCGGCCGGTCGTCCACGATTTCGGCCAGGGCCGGGACCAGTTGGCCCATCTCGGCCAGGGAGCGGGTAAGGGCGTCGTCTGGCGGGGTGTTCCAAAAAAGGCTGTCGCCCGTGACGTCCGCGTCCCGGGGGTGGATGGCGAGATGCTGCACGGTGTTTGTGTCCTTATGGAAAGCGCGGGGATTCTCAATTGTTACGATCTTGACATTGGATGACGCCTGTCCGTATATCCCGGAATTCGTGGAAAACCAATATTCGGCGAGGCAACCGGAAAAATCCCGCTGAATGCGGGTTTTGGGCCGACGCGACCGTGGGCGTCGGCAGTCACTACGGAAACCGTAGGGCGGACGGCGGGCGTCATCCCCGTTTCCTACGGCCCCTCAACCCCTAACGCAGCAAAGGGAGATGGGAATGTCGGAACTAAGCAAGCAAAGAACCTATGCGCTGGTCGGTCACGGCGGATGCGGCAAGACGTCCGTGGCCGAAATGCTGCTTTTTAACGCCGGGGCTGTAAGCCGCCTGGGGAAGATTGAGGAAGGGACCACGGCGCTCGACTACGAGCCCGAGGAGATCAAGCGCCGGGGCAGCACCCAGCCCGGAATCGCGGCCTTCTCTTTCAACAAGAACCGCCACTTCCTCATCGATACCCCGGGCGACGGCAATTTCAACGGCGATCTGCCCTATCTGCTTAAGGCCGTGGATGCGGTGGTCTTTGTGGTGGACGCCGTGGACGGGGTCAAACCCCTGACCAAGAAGCTGTGGGGCGAGGTGGCCAAGCTCGGCCTGCCCACCATCTTTTTCATCAATAAGATGGACCGCGACCGGGCCGACTTCAACATGGCCTTAAACGGCATCCGGGAAAAGCTCGGGGTCAAGCCGTATCTGCAAAATATTCCCATCGGCGAGAAGGAAAATTTCAAGGGCGTGGTGAACATCCTCGAAAACAAGGCCTACCTGTTCGACGACAAGGGCGGCCAGACCGAGGGGCCGATCCCGGCCGACATGCAGGACGAGGTGGCGCACCTTCGCGACACCACGGTGGAGGAGATCGCCGTGTGTGACGAGGAGCTCATGGAGCGCTATCTGGAGGGCGGCGAGCTCTCCATGGAGGAGATGCAGGTCGCCGTGCGCCAGGCGGTCATCTGCGGCCAGCTCTATCCCGTGTGCACCGGCGCGGCGCTCAAGGGCATGGGCGGCGCACGGCTTCTGGCGGCGGTGGAGAATTACTTCCCCGGCCCCCTGGACTGCTGCGCAGGCGAAAAGACCATCACCGCCGAGGACGGAACCACGCGCAAGGTGGGCCCGGACGAACCCGTGGTCGCCTTCGTGTTCAAGACCCTTTACGATCCCTTCGCCGGTCAGTTGTCCATGGTCCGGGTGCTCACGGGCACCCTGGCCCCGGACGCCGCCCTGCAAAATGTGGCCAAGGACGTCAAGGAGCGGGCCGGACAGATCCTCTTGCCGCTTGGCAAGGAGACCTCCATTTCCAAGGAGCCCATGGGCCCCGGGTCCGTGGCGGCCCTGGCCAAGCTCAAGGACACGGCCACGGGGGACACGCTCTCCGATGAGAAAAAGCCCTTTGTGCTGGCAAAGCCCGCCCTGCCCGCGCCCATGAGTTCCTACGCCCTGGCCCCGGCGGAAAAGGGCGACGAGGACAAGGTGTTCGCGGCCATGGGCAAACTTTTGGGCGAGGACGTGACGCTGACCTTGTCGCGCGACGAGGAGACCGGGGACATCCTGATCTCGGGCATGGGCCAGTCCCACCTGGAGACGGCGGTGGAGAAGGCCAGACGCCGCTTCAAGGTGGAGCCGGTGCTCAAGGCCCCCAAGATTCCCTACCGCGAGACCGTGAGGGGCAAGGTGGAGGTGCAGGGCCGCCACAAGAAGCAGACCGGCGGCCGGGGCCAGTTCGGGGACTGCTTCGTGCGCTTCGAGCACCGGAACCGGGGCGAAGGCTACGAATACGTGGACGCCATCGTGGGCGGGGCCATCCCCCGGCAGTACATCCCGGCCGTGGACAAGGGCATCCAGGAGTCGGCGGCCAGGGGTTATCTGGCCGGGTTCCCCCTGGTGGATTTCCGGGCCACGGTCTTCGACGGATCGTTCCACACCGTGGACTCCTCGGAAATGGCGTTTAAGATCGCGGGTTCCCTGGCCTTCAAGGCGGCCTGCGAGAAGCTCAAGATGTCGCTTCTGGAACCCATCGTCACGGTCACGGTGAGCTGCCCGGACGAGAACATGGGCGACATCATCGGCGATCTCTCCAGCCGCCGGGGCAAGGTGCTGGGCAGCGACTCCACAGGCGGCATCACCGAGATCCAGGCCCACGTGCCCATGGCCGAGATGCAGGAATACGGCAAGGCCCTAAGCTCCATGACCGGCGGCCAGGGGGCCTTCACCATGGTCTTTTCCAGCTATGAGGAATGCCCGCCGCCCATTGCCGAAAAGGTCATCGCCGATCACAAGAAGAAAGAAGAATAGCGGACCCTTCGCCGCACGCGATCCGTTTGTGCCCCAAGCGCCCCTGCCGGACATGTCCCGGTGGGGGCGTTTCGGTTTTTTCTGGTGAAGCGGGCGCGGCGCTGGTGTTGCGGGCCGTGAACAATATGGCGGAATATGCTAAGAATAATAATTATTCAAAGGTGTTGCTTTGAATATTCGAAAATGCGACGTGCCCTCGACACGGCATGGGATGCGTGGAGGCGTCCGGGTCGCCCGGGCGTCCTGGCGTGGCATGACCGGAAACGGGCGTCTCGCGACCGACGACTGCCCGACACGGGGCAAAAGTCCCGAGTCAGAGCTGGCTGTAGGCGGCCTCGTCCGTTGACTGCGCCTTGGACTGTGCGGGCTGCGCCTGGGACTGTCCGCGCAGATTGTGGACGATCCGGGACAACACCCGGCGACAGGTGTCCATTTCGTCGGGCGAGACCTCGGCCTCGGCCGCAAACAAGGTCAATCGCGCCAGGAAACATCCTTTTTCCAATACGTCCCTCCCCATGTCCGTAATGAGCAGCCGGTTGCAGCGTCCGTCATGGGCATGGGTTTCCCGGGCCACGTAGCCGCGCCGCTGCATGCCGGTCAACAGGCGGCTGACGCTGGTTTTTTCCTGGAGCAGCAGGGCGGCCAGTTCGTTTTGGGTGAGGCCCTCCCGGTCGCAGAGATGGGACAGGGCGCGCCATTGCTCCATGGTCACCCGCAGGCCCGTTTCGTGAAACCGGCGGTTGAGGTCGGCGATCATGGCCCTGGAGGCCCAGGACGTCAGGCACAGCAGTGTTTCATTTTGGATATAGTCGTTCTGTTTCATGGGCACGGTTGCATATGCAACTTGTTGAGTTGAAGCCTGAATGAAGAGGCTAGGGATGCGACACTATTTTTACAAAAACGAAGAAATCATAAAAGCAGGAAAAACAGAAGTCCAGGCGTTTGTTTGTTCAGAAGTTGTACGACGATGGTATATGAGAATTTTGTTTACAAAATGCTTGACATAGAACCGAGACAAGGTGAGAGAAACGATGTGAATCCACCGAGAACGGGATTGCGATGGAAGGATGGCAAAGTTGCGATGGTGTTTTGTTCAGAATGGGTACAGATCAGTTTTTCGATTTCAATTCTAAAACAAGTAAAAATGAAGTTTTTGGAAATTTAATATTTCAGTATGCTGTTAATGACTCTTGAGAGTTTTGATTAAAAGACGATGATCAAATCTAATGTTTGCCATATCGCCTTGCGTAGGATGGGAAGATACAGTTGCCGTGTATGTTTGACAGCTTAATGCGACGGGCTGAGCCTGTTTTTCCTTTTCGGAGGCATCTGTTTGAGGTCTTCGTATGTGACATATTCCACGATCTTTCGAAATGAGAATGCTTTTTGGCTGTAACCGGCTCCCATGGATGGAGAATCAGAGTGACCAACCAGAGGTGGGCGGCGGCGAAGGGTATCGGGTGGACGATACGGGGCGGAGGTCGCCGTAGGGGAGTTGACGAAGGGGAAGATGAAGGATCTCGAAACGGTCGTGTCATGGTGATGTGGAGGGGAAGTACGCGGAGTGGGCTTTTCGGCCGGGCATGGCTGAAAGGCCCCGAAATCTGAACAGACGGCCGCAGCGGTTCCGGCGGCGAAACGGATTTCTCAGGAGGGTTGTCGTATGCAGTGGCTCAAGAATCTCAAGATCGGCACGAAGCTTCTCTCGAGTTACATCCTGCTGCTCCTGCTCATGGGCGGGGTGGGATACCTTGGCGTGACCAACATGGGCATGATTAATGGGATGCTCAGCGAACTGTATAACGGAGACCTTGTTCCCATCCTGCAGATCGACGAGGCCAACATCGAACTGATCAAATTCGCCCGCAACCATTATCGGCTGGTCATCTCCCGCGATCGTTCCGAGATGGAGACCTACAATAAGCGCATCGAGGAGAATGTCGCGAACATCGACAAGATTCTTGGCGAATATGCAACAAATACCCTAAGCGACAAGGAGAAAGATCTCCTCGGAAAATTCAGGACCGCGTTCGCCGCCTACCGGGAATCGGCGGCCAAGATTCCGGAGCTGGCCCTGGCCGGGGACAAGGACGGGGCCATCGCGCATATGCTGGGCAATGCGGCCAAGCTCGGCGCGGCGCCGGACGAACTTCTGGGCCAGCTGGCCCAGACCAACCGGGACATGGCCAAAAAATCTGCCGAGGAGAGCGACGTTGTCTACCAGCAGTCCCGAAACGTCATGTACATCATCATTGGCGTGGCTGTCCTTTTGGGCATGATCATCGGTATCGTGCTGTCGCGCATGATCTCCAAGGGCATCAAGCAGTGCGCGGACTTCGGCCTGTCCCTGTCCAAGGGCGACCTGAGCACCACCCTGCCCATCGACCAGAAGGACGAGGTGGGCGTCTTGGCCGACGCCATGCGCGCCGTGGCCGCCGCCGAGGGAGACGTGGCCCAGAAGTTCGGCCTCTTGGCCGAAGGCGACCTGCGCATCAAGGTGGCCGAACGTTCGGAAAAGGACACCCTTATGCGGGCCATCGCCGAGATGATCGGCAGGCTCACGGAGATCGTGGGCGAGGTCCAGGCCGGGGCCGAAAACGTGGCCTCGGGCAGCGAGGAGATGAGCGCCAGTTCCGAGACCCTGTCCCAGGGCGCCTCCGAGCAGGCCGCCTCGGTGGAGGAATGCTCCTCGTCCATGGAACAGATGTCCTCGTCCATCAACCAGAACGCCGACAACGCCCGCCAGACCGAATCCATCGCCGCCAAGGCCGCCCAGGACGCCAAGGAGTCCGGCGAGGCCGTGAGCAAGACCGTGACGGCCATGAAGGAAATCGCCGGGAAGATCTCCATCATCGAGGAGATCGCCCGCCAGACCGACCTTCTGGCCTTAAACGCGGCCGTTGAGGCCGCCCGGGCCGGGGAACACGGCAAGGGTTTCGCCGTGGTGGCCTCCGAGGTCAGAAAGCTGGCCGAACGCAGCCAGGGCGCGGCCGCCGGGATCAACAAGCTTTCGGCCGATTCCACCTCCGTGGCCGAACGGGCCGGGACGCTTCTGCACAAGCTGGTGCCGGACATCCAGAAGACCGCCGACCTGGTGCAGGAAATCGCCGCCGCCAGCCAGGAGCAGAGTTCCGGGGCGGCCCAGGTCAACAAGGCCCTGCAGCAGCTCGATCAGGTCATCCAGCAAAACGCCGCCGCGTCCGAGGAACTGGCCTCCACCTCCGAAGAGCTCTCGGCCCAGGCCGAACAGCTCCAGGCCTCCATAGCCTTTTTTGCGACGGACAACACCGTTGTGGCCCGGACCATGAAGGCCATCCCGCACGCGACCTCCGCCAAGGGCCGGGGAAGGCCCCTGGCCCAGGCCAAGCGGCCTGCGGCGGCGGGAAGGTCTTCGGTCAAGCTGCGCCTGGAATCGGCTGAGGGGGATGATGACGATCAGGCCTTCGACCGGTATTAGGGACGCCTGACGGGACGGCGCCCATGGGCGTGCGTCCCGGATGGTCACGGGCGCCGCCGGACGCCATGCGCCCGGCGACGACCCCTGGCAAAGGGTTCATCACCGCATCCTGAAACCGGAGGAAGGCCATGAACGAGGAACAACGCGGCGGAACCGAGCGGTTCCTGACGCTGAATCTGGATAAAGAGCACTTCGCCCTGGACATCTATTCCGTGCGCGAGATCCTGGACATGACCGAGATCACGCGCATCCCCCAGACCCCGGACTATATGCGCGGCGTGGTCAACGTGCGCGGCAGCGCCGTGCCCGTGGTGGATCTGCGCCTGAAATTCGGCATGCCCGCCGCCGAGCGGACCCTCAATACCCGCATCGTGATCCTGGAGATCACCCGGGGCGACGGCAGCGCGGCCATCGGGGCCATCGCCGACGCCGTCAAGGAGGTGCTGGAGATCGACACCGACAAGATCGATCCGCCGCCGCGCATGGGCACCGGCGTCAAGGTCGACTTCATCCGGGGCATCGCCCGCCACGGGGAGCGGTTTTTGCTCATCCTCGACGCGGAAAAGGTCTTCACCACGGACGAGATCCTGGCCCTGGACGGCCTGGGCGCGCGTCATGGCGACGACGCGCCCGGGAAATCCGAAGATGGTGCGGGCGGCATCCCGTCCGAAGCCGTTCCCGCCAGTCCGGCGGCGTGAGTTTTGCGTCCCTTGAAAATTCGCCATATCGGCCGCGCAGCGTAGGAAGGATCGGGGGGCTTCCCCGGACGGCGTCCCGCAAGGGGCGCCTCCGAAGTCCCCCGGCCTGGCGGCGGCCGTAGACGGGAGGACGATTCATGCGCATCGATCTCGACGGCGACTGCTCCGTGGCCGTGGCCCGCGTCATCAAGGATCTGCTGCAAAAGGCCCTGGCCGGGGGCGAGCCCACCCAGGTCAGCCTGGCGGGGGTGACCCGGGCCGACCTGTCTCTTTTCGAACTGCTGTGGGCCGCGCGCCAGGGATTTTTGAACCAGGGCGTGGAGCTTGTCATTTTGCCGGATATTCCCAAACATCTGGAGCAGGCGGCGGCATGGACGGGTCTTGCCGAATTGCGCCCTCCCCGGGCGGACGCCGTGAATCAGACCCCGGGAATCGCCAAGGACATGTCATCATGATGCAGGAAAACGATCCGGCCCAGACCTTTCTGGAAGAGGCCCGGGAACTGTTGGCGAAACTGGAGGAGGCCCTTCTTGAACTCGAGTCCGACCCGGGCCATACCCCCAGCGTGGCCCGGGTGTTCCGGAACCTGCACACCATCAAGGGGTCCGGGGCCATGTTCGGGTTTACGGAGATCGCCCGTTTCACCCACGATCTGGAAACCGCCTTCGACAAGGCCCGTAGCGGCGAATTGCCGCTGAGCCCGGAACTGCTGGGCCTGGGGCTTGTGGCCAAGGACCATATCCAGGCCTTGCTGGACATAAGTCCCGACGGCGGCGATCTGGTGGCGGCCTCGGACGCCATCCTGGCCCGGCTGTCCGGGGTGCCCGGCATGCCCGGTTCGTCCGGTTCACCTGGGGCCGCCCTTCCGGCCGTATCCGGCGGGGCGGGGGACGGGGAGGCGGGGCAGATTCCGGCGGGACCTGTAGCGACCTACTGGGTCCGCTACACCCCGGCCGCAGACAGCTTCGCCACCGGCTGCGACCCCCTGGGACTCATGGAGGAACTGACGGGCCTTGGGCAGCATGCCGTGGTCTACCACCAGGGAACCAGCGAATCCCTTGAGAGCTACGACCCGGAAAGGCCCCACGGATTCTGGGACGTGATTTTGGTCACGGATGCGGGCGAAGAGGCCATCCGGGGGGTGTTTCTCTTTGTGGACGACGGGGGCGCCGTGCGCCTGGAAAAAATCGGCGAGGGCCGGCCCCGGGGCGGCGACCTGGAGCATTTGGCCGAGATGGCCCGCGATCCGGCCCATGACGCAGGCGCCCTGCCCGGACTGTTGCGCGGTTTTTTGCTGGACAAGCTGTCCATGCGCACGGCGGGCAAGCCCCGCGAGGCCGTGTCCCACACCCCGGGAACGTCCAGCATCCGGGTGGACTCGGGACGCCTGGACCGGCTGGTGAACATGGTCGGGGAAATGGTCATCATCCAGTCCCGCCTGTCCCAGGCCGTGAACCAGGCTCTGGACCGGTCCTGTCTGGCCCAGATCGCCGAGGATCTGGAGCGCCTCACGGACGAGATGCGCGACAACGCCCTGGGGCTGCGCATGCTGCCCATCGGCACCATGTACGGCAATCTGCGCCGACTGGTGCGCGACGTGAGCGCCACGGTCGGCAAGGATGTGGAATTCGTGGCCGAGGGCGGGGATACGGAGATGGACAAGACGGTCATCGACCGCCTCAAGGATCCCCTGGTGCATATCCTGCGCAACAGCCTGGACCACGGCGTCGAAACCCCCGAGGACCGGGAGCGGGCGGGCAAGCCCCGGCGGGGCCTGGTGCGCCTGTGGGCCGGGCATGTGGGGGGCGAGGTGGTGCTGCGGGTTTCCGACGACGGCCGGGGGCTCGATGCGGAGAAAATCAGGCGCAAGGCCCAGGCCAAGGGCCTTTTGGCCCCGGACGCCGAGCCCGACCGCCGGGAGCTTTACAACCTCATCTTCGAGCCGGGCTTTTCCACGGCCGAGGCCGTTTCGGACCTCTCGGGCCGGGGGGTGGGCATGGACGTGGTCAAGCGCGCCCTGGAAGCCCTGCGCGGCTCCGTGGACATCGACAGCGAACCCGGCCGGGGAACCGCCCTGACCATCCGGCTGCCCTTGACCCTGGCCATCATCGACGGCTTTTGCGTGGTCATCGGCCAGGGCTCCTACATCGTGCCCTTAACGGCCCTGCGCGGCTTCCAGGAGCGGATTCCCGACGAGAGCCGGAAAACCGTGGACATCATCGAGCGGATGGGCAAGATGTTGCCATGCGTGAGCCTGCGGGCGCTTTTCGGCATCCGCGAGCCCCGGCCCGATTTCGAGCGGGTGGTGGTGGCCGAGGTGGACGGCGTGGAGGTCGGATTGGCCGTGGACCGGGTTGTCGGGAGGCAGCAGGCCGTGATAAAGAGCCTTGACGAGATGTATAAAAACGTCAATTTTATTACCGGCACGACCATCAACGGCGACGGAAGCATTTCGCTGATTTTGGACATCCCTCGTCTGGTCGACTTTGCGGCGTCGCACGCCGCGACGGCGGAGTGAATTTTTTTTGGGCCTCGACGTGGCGGCCCGGGCAGGAGTGGTGCATGAAGATTTTGGTGGTGGAAGACGATGCGACCAGCCGCGACGTTTTGCATTCCATTTTGTCCGAATTCGGACAGTGCGATCTGGCCGTTGACGGCGAGGAGGGGATTGCGGTTTTCGGCAAGGCCTTTTCCCAGGGCGAGCCCTACGATCTGGTCTGCCTGGACATCCTTTTGCCGCGCATGGACGGGCAGGAGGTGCTGCGCAAGATTCGCGGCATGGAGACCGCCGCAGGCGAGGGCAAGGGCGGAGAAACCAAGGTGGTGATGATCACCGCCTTGTCCGACCCCAAAAACGTGGTGGAGGCGTTTTATCGCGGCGGGGCCACGGCCTATGTGCCCAAGCCCATCGACCGCGACCACCTGTTTCAGGTCTTGGGCAAGCTCGGCGTGGGGGCCTGAAGGTCCAGGCGCATCTCGGCCACTTCCTCGTCGAAGTTTTTGGACACGTCGAACCCCAGTTTGTGGGCCAGGCCCTGCATGCCGCCGTTTTCCAAAAGGGCTTGGCCGCACAACACCTTGGCGCCGCGTTCGCGGCAGTAGCGGATCATTTTCTCCATGAGCATGCGGCCCAGGCCCGCGCCCTTTTGGTCCGAACGCACGATGATGGCGAATTCGGCCGAGGCGTTGTCAGGCTGGGTGGAGGCCCGCACCACGCCCAGGGTCTCGGGCTTGCCGGAGTCGTCCTCGGCCGTGGCGATAAAGGCCATCTCCCGTTCGTAGTCGATCTGGGTCAGCCGGGCCATCTCCATGTGCGACAGCTCGCGAACCACGCCGAAAAAACGAAAACGCAGATCCTCGGGCGACAGGCGCTTGAAGAATTCGAAATGGGCCGGTTCGTCCTCGGGGCGGATGGGACGAAGCAGCACCTTGCGCCCGTTTTTTAGGACCGTGCATTCCTCAAGCTCCCTCGGATAGGGACGGATGGCCAGCCGGTGGGGGTCGGGCTCGCGCGAGGCGTCGGCCCGCACCCGGGCCCCCAGCACCAGGACGCCCTTTTCGTCGGCCAGAAGCGGATTGACGTCGATGGCGCTGACCCGGTCCACGTCGGTGATGATCTGGGCCACCTGCACCAGGGTCAGGCAGATGGCGTCCAGGTCCGCCCCGGCGTCGGCCTCGGTGCCCGTCAGGGAGGCGGCCACCCGGGTGCGGAAGATGAGATCCCGGGCCAGGGACATGTTCAGGGGCGGCAGGGCCACGGCCGCGTCCTGGGTGGCCCGTCCGGCCAGCCCGCCCTGGCCGAAGACCACATAGGGCCCGAACACCGGGTCCACCCGGGCCTTGATGAAAAGCTCCCGGGCTCCCACGCGCCGTCCCATCTCCTGCACGATGAACCCCGTCACCCGGGCCTGGGGCCTGATCCGGGCCACCCGGGCCAACATGGCCTCGGCGGATTCGCGCACGGCCACGGGGGTCTCCAGGTCCAGGGCGATGCCGCCCACGTCGAAGGGCTGGGGGATGTCCGGCGAGGAAATCTTGATGGCCACGGGATAGCCCAGAAAGTCGGCCTGGGCCACGGCGTCGGCGGCGTCGGCGGCCACCCGGGAGGCGATGGCCGGAACCCCGTAGGCGGCCAAAACGGCCTTGGCCTCGGGTTCGCTCAAGTCCTCGCGGCCGTCGGCGATGGCCGCCTCGACCACGGCCTTGGCCGCGTCCAGGTCGGGATAAAATTCCGTGGGCAGGGAGGCGGGCATCTCCATGAGCAGTTCCTGGTTGCGGCGGTGCCGCACCAGATGCACAAAGGCCCCCACGGCCTTGTCCGGGGTCTCGTAGGTGGGGATGCCCGCCGCCGTCAGCACGCGCACCTCCTCGCCGGACTGGTCGAAGCCCATGAAGCAGGCCAGGACCGTGCGGCTGGATTTCCCCAGGACCAGGGCTGCGGCCTTGGCCGCCTCCACCCCGGGAACCGTGGCGAAGGGCACATGGATGATCAGGATGGCGTTGACGCCCGGTTCCTTCAAAAGGATGCGTAGGGCCTTTTCATAGTGCCCGGCCTCGGCGTCGAAGCCCAAGTCGATGATGCTGTCGCGCAGCCAGTTGGCCCCAAGCGCCCCGTCCAGGGCGGCCCGGGTGTCGCTGGAAAATTCCGCCAGCTTGCCGCCTCCGGCCAACAGCGTGTCGGCGGCCATCATGCCCACGCTGCCGCCGTTGGTCAAAATGGCCAGCCGGTCGCCGCGCAGGGGCCGTGAGCGGGCCAGGGTCTGGGCCGCGTCGAACAGGGCGTCGATCTCAAACACCCGCAACATGCCCGCCCGGCGAAAGGCCTCGTCGTAGACCTCGTCCCGGCCTTCTCCCGGTTTCGGGGGATTCACCGTCCAGAGTTTGCGGCCGGGTTTGATGACCAACACGGGCTTGTTGCGGGCTGACGCCCGGGAGGCGCTCATAAACGACCGGGCGTCGGTCACGGACTCCACATAGAGCAGGATGGAGCGGGTGTTGGGGTCGGAACTCAAGTAGTCGATGATGTCGCCGTATTTGAGGTCGGCCCGGTCGCCCAGGGAGACAAGGTAGGAAAACCCGATGCCCTTGGTCCCGGCCCAGTCCAGAACCGCCGTGAAAAGCGAGGCGGACTGCGAGATAAACGCGATGCGCCCGGGTTTGGCGTCCGAGGAGGCCAGGGAGCAGTTGAGCCCGATGCCCGGGATGATCAGCCCCAGGCCGCTTGGGCCCAGGATGCGCACCCCGTAGGGCGTGGCGGCGTCGAGCATGCGTTGTTGCAGGGCCTTTTTGTCCGGCCGGGAGAGCTTGTTGTAACCCGGGGAGATGACCAGGGCGGCCCGGGTGCCGCGTTTGCCCAGGTCTTTGATGGCCTCGGGGGCGGTCTCGGGGGGCGTGCAGATGACCCCCAGGTCCGGGGTCAGCGGCATGGTGTCCACGGACTTGTAGGCGAGCACCCCGGCCACGGAATCCAGGGCCGGGTTGACGGGCATGACCGGGCCCAGAAACTTCCCGGCCAGGAGATTTTTCATGATCACCGCGCCCACATGGCCGGGTTCGCCTGTGGCCCCGATGACCGCCACGGAGTTGGGCTTGAAAAGGGAATCGAGATTGCTGATGCTCATGCCGGACCTCGCAGGGACGCCCGGGCGGCGGCGTGCGCGGCGTGACGTCGCGCCATGGCGGCCGCGCCGGGTACGGCGGGGTCTTCAGCGGGCGGATGGTCCGGTCGGGCGTTTGGCGTGGGCATGGGGGTTTCCGGGGACTCGTCCGCCGGACGCTGGCCGAATGGGCGGCGTGCGGAGAGCGGTCCCGTGCTTTTATGGAGACAGGATAGAGGGCCTTGCCGCGCAAGGCAAGGCCCTGAGGCTGCCGACGAAGTCAGCAGCCTCGAAAATCATGAGCAGGGCGCGGCGAAGCCGGGCCGTAAACGATTGATTTTTGTGCCTTTCCGCCCGGCGTTTGGCGCCGTCGGCGGCGCAAAGCCCCGGCCGGGGCTTTGTCGTCATTTTGAGGGCCTTGCCGCGCAAGGCAAGGCCCTTTGCGCCATTGGCGGGTTCGTCAGGCTCCCGGAGCTCCGGGGCGGTAGGGCAGGCGGGGCTTTGGCCGTCATCCGGCCTTTTTCACGCCCACGTCCTGCATGACCGTCATGGCCGTGCCCACGATCCCGGCGATGTCGGCCAGGTTGGCGGGAAGGATCATGGTGTTCCCGGCCTTGGCCAGGTTGCCGAATTCCGTGAGGTATTTCTCCGCCACCCGCAGGTTGGCCGCCGTCACGCCGCCATCGGAGGCCAGGGCCGCCGCCACGGCCTGGATGCCCTGGGCCGTGGCCTTGGCCAGAAGTTCGATCTCCAGGGAGCGGCCCTCGGCCTCGTTGATGCGTTTTTGTTTTTCGCCCTCGGATATGGAGATGGCCTCCTGGCGCATGCCCTCGGCCCGGTTGATGCGCGCCTGTCGGTCGCCCTCGGAGGTGGCGATCTCGGCCCGCTTCTCGCGCTCGGCCTTCATCTGGCGTTCCATGGCCTCCATGACCGAGGCCGGGGGCGCGATGTCTTTGATCTCGTAGCGCAGCACCTTGATGCCCCAGTTCTGGGCCGCCTCGTCCACGGCCTCGATGACCTGGCGGTTGATGGTCTCCCGTTCCTCGAAGGTCTTGTCCAGGTCGATCTTGCCGATGGCCGAGCGTAGCGAGGTCTGGGCCAGTTGCGAGGCGGCCACATAATAGTTTTCGATGCCGTAGGCCGACAGTTTGGCGTCGACGACCTGGATGTAGAGCACCCCGTCGATGGACACGGCTACGTTGTCCTTGGTGATGCAGGTCTGGGAGGGGATGTCCATGACCTCCTCCTTGAGCGACCGGCGGTAGGTGATCTTGTCCAGGAAGGGGATCAGGATGTGGAACCCGGCCCCCATGGTGTTGTGGTATTTGCCAAGGCGCTCCACCACGTATTCGGAACGCTGGGGCACCACCACGGCGGTTTTGACGAACAAGATGATGACCACGACGGCCAGGACGACCAGCATGATGACGGAGTCGCTGAACATGGAAGGCTCCTTTGTGCGGCGCGTCCCGGCAAGGCCTGCGGGCCGGGGGCGCGTTGCGTCCCTGGGAAAGACGTCAGCTGTATGACACAGGTAAGAAGGCGCTCACATGACGCCATGCGCCAATCGCGAAAAACCGGAACCTCACGGGCAGGCCGCTACAGGGGCCGCACCCGGAACGTCAGGCCGTCGTCGGAGCCCGGGCCCTCGATGACCACCGTGGCCCCTTCGGGGATCTCCACGTCGGCGGCCGCCCGCCAGAAACTGCCGCGAAACTTGATCTCTCCGGAGGCCGCCGGGCGGATGGCCGAGGTGACCAGGGCTTGGCGGCCCACGGCCCGGTCGGCCAGCTCCTTGTCCGCGCCGTCTTTGAGGTGTCCCCCGAAGGTGCGCATGAAGAGTTTGCGCAGGGTGAACAGCAAAATCAGCGAGGCCACCAGAAAAATGACGAGTTGCACCTGCACGGACACGTCGGCGACAAGGAGCGCAATCGCCGCGATCCAACTGCCGAAGCAGAAAAAGATGAGGATCAGTCCTGGCATCGCCAGCTCGGCGAAGAGAAACACCACGCCGATGAGAAACCAGACCAGGGGGGCGGAAAACATAGATGCTCCGGGTTGCCGTTGGGACAGGGGTCCGGGGGATTACCTGGAAACACTATCCGAAATGGAGAGGACAGACAAGGGCGGCGGGAAAAAGGAGGACCGGGGGCGCGAACCGTTCGTCCGCGCCCCCTTTCTCTCGCGCCTCGCGCTATTTATAATAAATCTTGATCTCGTTGGTGCCGGAGCTGGGATTTCCCGGGGTGGGCCGACCGGCCGTGATCACCACCGGCTGCCCGGCCGTAAAATCCGGGCAGGCCTCCACATACTCCTCCACCCGGTCCATGTGCCGCCGGTCGTCGCCGGTAATCAGCCGGGGCTTGACCCCCCAGGCGAAGTTTAAGGCCCGCAGCACCCGGGTGTCCGGGGTCAGGGCGTAGATGGGCTGGGCCGGACGCCGCGACGACAAAATCCTGGCCGTGTCGCCGCTGACCGTGTGGCTGATCAGCGCCGGGGCGTCCACGTTGGTGGCGAGTAAACTCGCCGCGTAAGCCAGGTACTTGGCCGGATTGCGCTCCTTTTTGGGCGCGAACGGCCCTTCGATGCGCTCCAGGTAGTAGCTTAAGGCCTCATCTGAAATCTGGCGCATGACCTTCACCGTCTCCACCGGATAGTCGCCGATGGCCGTCTCCTCGGAGAGCATCACGCAATCGGCCCCGTCCAGGATGGCGTTGGCCACGTCCGTGCTCTCGGCCCGGGTGGGGATGGGGTTGTGGACCATGGACAAAAGCATCTGGGTGGCCACGATGACCGGCTTCTGGGCGTGGCGGCAGGCCCGGATGATCTTTTTCTGGATGATGGGCAGCTCCGGGATGGGGCATTCCAGTCCCAGGTCGCCCCGGGCCACCATGACCACGTCGGTGACTTTCAGGATGGCGTCCAGGTTTTCCACGGCGTTTTGCCGCTCGAGCTTGGCCACCACCGGAATCCAGGCGCCGTGGGCCCTTATGTGCTCCTTGACGTCGGCCACGTCGTTGGCGCTTTGCACGAACGACAGGGCCACGGCGTCGATGCCCACGTCAATGCCCTCGTGCAGGTCTTTGATGTCTTTGGCGGTCAGGGCGGGCATGGGGTGGTGCTTGCCGGGGAAGGCGATGCCCTTGTGGGAGGACAGAAAGCCCGCGTTTTGGGCCTCAAGCTCGAAAAGCCGGTCGGCCTTGACCACCTTGGCCACCTTGAACTGCAAAAGCCCGTCGCTCAAGTTCACCGGCATGCCCACGTCGAGCCCGGCCAGGAGTTCCGGAATGTCCAGGCTCACGTAGGACAGTTCGCCGCCCGCCGGGCGTTCGTCGGGCAGTCCCAGATGCAGGTATTCGCCCTTGTTCACCTGCTTGGGGGAGCCCTCCACCTCGCCGATGCGGATTTTGGGGCCGCACAAGTCACCAAG
>Ga0209467_1001823_pt1 | contig 17086 bp, 10 predicted proteins | sample Higcelwee11metaG_FD_187175 | JGI IMG/M metagenome (GOLD analysis project Ga0209467, IMG submission 187175) | Freshwater pond sediment microbial communities from the University of Edinburgh, under environmental carbon perturbations - High... | ecosystem: Environmental > Aquatic > Freshwater >...
TAGAGCTACAAATATGGCCGCTAAAAAACCCAGAGCGACTAAAATAATTTTACCAATAATAACCCGAATATCTGTCTTATTATTACCATAAACTTGGCCAATCTCAGTGATTCCTTCTTGGCTATTAAATAGGGCCTCGTCTGCTAACGCTGGCTGAGCCCAAGCGGAAATCATCGCCAATTGCATTAGGGCAAAAATAGCAATAGAAATCAGAGAAATTAGCTGTTTTTTAGAGATTAACATAAATTATGATATAATTGAGTTACCTTTAGTCCTTGTGTTTAGAAGAGCAAAGCTCTATTCTTATTATATAAAACTACCACTAAAAATACAAGAAAATGAGTCTAGCAAGCAAAATAGCACATAACACTTTAATCCAAGTTGTCGGAAAAATTGTGTCCACCATTCTGGGCCTTTTTTCGCTTGCCTTAATTACGCGCTACCTTGGACAAACAGGCTTTGGAGAGTATACGACCATCATGACCTTTCTGACATTTTTTGCGGTGATTGCTGATTTAGGACTGACGCTCATTACTGTTCAGATGATAAGCGGGCAAAGAAACGACGAAAATAAGATTTTAAATAATCGGGATCATTTTCTATTTTTTCAACCATTTTATCTAATTCATCTTTCTTACTTGATATAGCTCAATTTGAAAATAATAGTTGTCATATAATTCTTGAAATATGAAATGTTCAATATGTAATAACTTGTGATTTTGTGGTTTCATCTAAAATAGTATTATTTCTCATTTTTTCACAATAACTAAAAATTAAATAACAAAGCAATAATTGTTCCACACTTCTATTAAATATTTTTTTATAAATATTATCGTCTGTAGTTTGAGAAAAAATTGCGTTTTTATTACTTCTTGCTTTACTAGGCTGTTTTAATATTATTGACATTGCAGCTTGTCATAATTTTTCATTATTAATTTTTTTATTTTCTTGAATTCTTAATCATTTATATTGATTTCTTTTATGTTCATAAAAATATTTTGGATACAAATTTTCTCTTATTAAATCTTGTAAAGGGTCATTTGCAAGAAGATCTCTTGAATTAATCGCTGATTGACTATTAGTAGCTGCCGTTATAGTATTAATAAAATTTTGATCTTTAGAAGAGAAAATTTTTACAATTACATATGAGTCTTTTAATTCTGACCTGTCATAAGCATCATATAATGTGGTTGATGTTTGACATCAATTTACTATCTGTAATCATTTTAAATTTACAACATTTTTATTTGGATTATTTACAACCGAAAAATTATTACAAACTATAGTAATACCATTGTTAAAATACCAAAAAAATTGACTTTTATCAGTTGTTGCTGTTTCTCTAATCTTTTGGTTTACCTTATTTTTTAATCATAATGAATACCTAATGTTTTGTTCAAATAGTTTATCTTTATATTGTTTAACTAATTCTGCAATTTGTTTTGTTGAGGTGGTTACAACAATTCATTTTGTATTTTCATCAATATCGTATTCTAGCTTAGCGTTCTTATCGGTAATTTCTATTTCACAATTAATGTCCTCTTTTTCAGTATTTTTTAAATAATTATAATATTCTTGTACTCAAATAATTTTAAAATTAAATTTAGGCCAAACACTCTTATATTCGCTATTTATTTTATTTACCTCATCAATTACCTCTTTTCATAAATCTGCAGAATTTGCCAGATTACAATAGTAAACATTGATAACCATAGAACTATCCATTTTGAATCAGGAAGTATCCTCCCTAACTTCTAAAATTTTCTCCCTTAGTTTTATATTATTAAGTTTTTGAACTTTGTCTTTTGGTTGATTTAGGAACCAATCTAATCAGTTTGAGATTTGAATAATTATATTAGAAGAAAAATTTGAATTAGATTTTTTAACTTGAATAATATTTATTTCATTTCTTTCAGGTACAAGATATACTCAATCTATTTGTTTATCTTCTCATCCATCAGTAATAATATCTTTATCAATATTATATTGATCAAGTTCAGAAAATAAGCATCATAAAGTAAAATATGTAAATAATAGATCCTCAGAATCAGTAGAATTTAAATCTTTAACAAAATTATCAAAGTTTCTTTCAATATATCATTTTTGTAATTCATAAGACATATTTATAAAAGTTAAATTTTAAATTATTCCTATAAGATCATAGATAATAAATTTTGTCAAAAAATTTTTACAAAACCCTATACTTCCCACTACTTACAAACTCCAAATATCCTTTATCCCTTAAAATCTGTAGTTGCTGTCTGATTTTGTCTCGGATATAATTATTGTTAGGATATTTCTCTCTAAGAATTGGCTCGAAGTTGTACATTTCTTGGAGTGTGAAATCCTTTTTGTGGAGCAATTCTATACATTTCATTATATCTAGAATCCAACCTTTAGAATTTATGGATTTTTGTTCTCTTAAGAATAGCGTTTTATTCCAATTTTGCAATATTTCTTTTTTGGAGATATTTTCTCACTTCTTGACATAGAATATTTTGCCACTCTCGGGGATTCATTGCATAGAGATATTACACATTATGTAGCTCGGTCTATTTGGTATTCATTTTTTTCTTGGAATAATATCTTCCGTTCTTATGAAATGTTTTGGAATTACCAGATAATTAAGAACCGCATATTCTTTGTTATATTGGAGAACGAAGAAGTTGGGATTTGTACTACTATTCAATCTTTCAATCATTGTTTTGTATGAGCCATCCATAACCATATTCGTGAATGATTCAGTTTTTCATGCTTTTAATTCATAATCTTCGCTACATTTGGTACAATAAAAATCTGCAACAGGTTTATTATTGATATGATGAGCAATCTGTTCTCAACAATTCGGACAAAAAACATTTTCTCAAGCCCAAAATTCTGTCATAACTCTAACTCTCTGAGAATTACTCTTATAATCGTTTGCTATTTTGGGATCAAGAAAATTTATTTTGATAAAATTAAATATTTCCTACACAAAATACCCCCTATCCATCCCTCCACTCTCCATACATTCCTTACAGTTGAGAGTCAACATCTGGATTCATCCTGATAAGTTAGTTCCGTTGTAGCCATTATCTGATAGCACACTTGCTACATGTCAGCTTCTCGCTCAGCTCCTGCAGACGAAGATTACTTCTTTGTCCCAGTTGATTTCTGATAGCTTGTTTTGGAGCTCTCACATGCTTATGAGTTTTGATCATTTGATTCTTATCTCTGAGAACTCAGATGGTTCTCTGACATCGATTATTTCTAGTTTATCTAGTTCGTTAAGATATTTATCTTTGAATTGTATTACACTTAATTCTTTGTACATAGTTATATTGTTATAAAATATTAAACCCTCTTCAATTCCGCCTTGTTATAATGAAGACAAAGGTTGTCCATCCCTTAACAAGGGAACTTGCCTACTGGAGGATAGGGGTTAGGAAGGATTAATTACTCTTCTTAAAAAATTCAGTTTTAAGTACTAATTTACCACACTCAATTTCTTCTGGATCATCAGTCAATCTGATTTTTTTGAATTTGTCTCATCTCTTGATTATTCATCCTCATCCGACCTTGAGATCTTTAGTTGCAATTACTGTATCTCAATCTGTGAGAATATTTCCATTACAATCTTTTGTTTCCATTTTTTGCTTTTTAAAAATTAAAACCCTCTCAATAATCTCGAGAGGGAAGTTATTATATTTTCATAATTTCTTCTTCTTTGTGTTTGAGCATTTTCTCAATTGCATCTATTTCATCATCAATTGTTTTTTGTAAATCTTTCTCATTTCATTTAGCAATATCTTCACTAATAGTTTTTGCTAGCTCAGCGTTTTTGATTTTTTTAAGATAATCTTGGCGAATATTTCTCACGGCTATCTTACCATCTTCTGCTAGTTTCTTAGCATATTTAACTAGATCTCTTCTTCTTTCTTCTGTGAGAAGAGGAATTTTTATAATTATTGATTCTCAGTTATTCTGAGGATTAAGTCATAATCAAGCGTCAGTTATTCATTTATCAATATCCCTAATTAGTCCTCTATCCCATGGTTGGATACTTAGAGTTTGAGAATCCATTACAGACACAGAAGCAAAGTTCTTAAGTGGTCCTGTATTACCATAAGCAGTTACTAGGATTCACTCTACAAGTCCTGGATGAGCTCTTCATACTTGTAATTTTGTGAATTCGTTATGAAGATGTTCAGAGGCTTTTAATAAATCATTTTTCAGATTAGACAGCATATATTAGTTGTTAAGTATTAATGTGTATAAAATAATATAAAAATTAAAAAAATCAACATTGTTTATTTTGTATTTTCTATAAACCTTGTTTTTGGCTATTTTATAGGATTATGTTAATTTTTATGTGAGTTCATTATACTTGGAAGCGAGTTTTTGACAAAGATTTTTTAACATTTTTTTGACAAAGCCCTATAAAAAACTAAAATCAGCCTATATTCTAGTACCTATTTTATTTACTAATTATATTATTTATGAAAGCAAAATTAAGTTTTATTCTTTCTCTAGTTTTACTTACAAGTTATATGTCAGTATTTGCAGCTGATATCAGTGCTTGAGATGTAAAAACTACTGATAATACTAATAAAACTACTGATATTGAGGCTTGAGATGTTAATCTTTCTACTTCAAATACTGAGAGTGGTAATGATATTAATGCTCTTCCTGATGATGGTAATACTGTAGAGACTCCTCTTAATGCCGCTTCTGGTAAAGATATTGTAGTAGCTCCAAAAATGGGGATTGGTAATTATCCTGAAGTTGCTTGTGATAAAGATTTTTTTACTACAAATGCATGTAATCAATGTTTTGACTGAGGAAGAACTGTCGCATGAGCAAAGATAGCTTGATTAACTGACAGTTGGACTAATCCAAATGCAACAGAACAGGTTATTTACAAAGATGAACAAAAAATGCCAGAATTTATCAATCTTGGTTGAGCAAATACAAAATGGTTGAGCAATCCTGTTGAATCAGATAAATTCTATAAATTTGCTGATGATATTGCTTGGACAGACTCTGCAACTTGATCTGGTAAACAAGAATTCTTGCTAGAATCAAATAAAACTGTTAATTTCTTAGAATCTGATCTTGGAGCTTCATATGCACTACAATCTACAGATAAAAAAGAATGAGATGCTATTGGTATGATCAAATTCAATATTGCTTTACACGATACTGATGCAAGTGCAAAAGAATCAGAAGTTAGACAACATACAGAGTGTGTGGCATATTACGCTTGAACTCCAACACCAATTACTCCAGTTCCACAAACTCCAGTTGAAGCAACAAAAGTAAAGACTGGTCCAGAATCAATTTTCTTATTGCTTGCTGCATTATTTCTAAGTTTTGTATTTATCAAATACAGAAAAAAAGCTTAATTAGAATTATAGATAAATAAAAAAGGGATGCTCTCCCTTTTTTATTTTGTCCATTTTTTGCAATTTATAAAAAAGTATGATAAGATGTTAGTAAGTATTATTTAAAATTTACATATTATGTTATCAGAAATAGGCACTAATAATCCTCAAGAAATGCTTGAGCAAGCTGCGAATAAACGTGAATATAAATGACTAGAAAATCATTTGAAAGCTATCAAAAAACAACTTGAAAATAATCCTTCTGATGAAGTTCTGAGATCCGCAGAACAATTTATCAATGCTCTTAGAGCAAAAAAAGAAGAGTTTGAAAAACAAAAAGATAATCTCTCAGAAGAAACGCAAGCAAAATTAAAAAATCTAAAAGATGAATTCGAACTCTCTCAAGATATACAAGAAAGACTTGAATTATTAAAAATTATAAAAGAAATAGATGCACCTAAAGAATTAAATCTTAACTGAATTAATATTAAGAGTGCTCTTGTAAGTTTATCAAAAGTTAAATGAAATGATTTTAATTCTTGGACAAACAAAGATGTTTGATATACTCCAGATTGATGGTTTGATGCTTGGGAATTATGAAGATTAAATGAGCTTAATAAAGAATATGATTCTAATGTATGATTTAAACAAAGAGTTCTTGCAGTAATCGCTAAATATAATTTATGAGAAGCTAAATTGACTACAAAGGTTGAACCAGTGCAGGTTACAAAAACAGCAGTAGTGGCAGCGAAAGCTACTCCAAAAACAGAGACAGCTACAGTTATTCCTAAATCAGGAGTTGAGGCTGTTACTCCAAAATCTGTTCCAAAAGTTGAGTTCACAAAAGAAATTGAGGCTTGATATGCTAATATATTTAAGTCATTTTTAGGTATTAATAAGAATGAATATAAGAATATTAGTATTGCAAGTTTTATGAATGTTTTTAAAAGTGTAGAATGAAATACGAAAGAAGATTGGGAGAAAGCCTGATATAATCATGAATGAATGAGATTCACAGATTCTGAACTTGAAAGACTTAATAAATTAAAAGAAAAATATAACTCTGATTGAGTTTTTGCCAAAAAACTTGATAAAGTTATTAATTATCCAAATAAAGCAACTGATCCAGAATATAAGAATTTTAAAAAATCTATAAAAGAACAATGATTCAAGATAGAATTAGAAGATTCTATTTATGATGTTGAAAAATTTGATCCAAGTAATATTAGTTATGTTAATAATTTTATATCTGATATTAATTGAGACGGAAAAGTTGAAAATAAAAATATTGTAGATACAAAATGGTATTATTTGTGGTTAACAGGTGATAAGGCTCAATGACAAAATCTATCAGAAACACTTATGAAAGAAACTCTTAATCGCAAGTTCAAGGATATTAAATCTTTCAATACTCTTCTTAAGAGATTTGGGATTGATGAAATCAGACAAGAAACTACAAAAGAAGAATTAAATGTAAAAAAAGAAGAATTCTGGAAGAAACTAATCGAGAAAATGACTATTCTATGAAGCAATGGTAAACTTGAATGATTCAATGCAATTCTTGATGGAAAAGAAAAAGAATTCATGAAGAAAAAACTTAATTATGAAGAAAATCTAGACAAAGATATCGATAAATTATTATTAGAAAGAGAACCAGAAATTAAGGAAAAAATAGTAGAATTAAAAGATCAATATGGTCTTGAAAAAGCTGATTCAACTGATGATTTTAAGAGAATTAAAGAGCTTCTAAAGTGAACAATTAAACAAAATTCTGAAATTCAATGGGGAATTTTTGGTTGAACTATATCTACTAATGGAAATCCTAAATGATGAGATTTGTTATGACAAGTTATCAAGGCTCTTGATATGTGAGAATATAAATGAATTCTAGGTTTTTATGTTTCTAAGAAAATCTATGAAACAGAAAATAAAAAATGACAAATCAATATTTGAGCTGCCAACTTTATTCCATACATATCAGCAAACTATGCAGCTACAATATATAATGAAAATAAGGATAAAATATGAAAAGCAGCAGAGCTAAAAGGTAATTATACTATTGTTCCATTTGCTGCACTTAGTCCATTATCAGTTTCTGCTTGAGTTGGACTTAACTTCAATGATAAAAATAGAGCAATTAATGAACATATTAATATAACTAGCGAAATTTTTAACAAATCTGAGAATAATTCTTATATTACATTATGAGAAAACTGAAAACTAGTTATTGATGAAGACAAAATTATTGAGAAATATTGAATTAAAGATAACGAGGAGGCAAAAAAGAATTTAAAAGAGATACTTAATGTATTTGAGTGATATTATAATGATTATAAAACAGGAAATAAAGAGTTGGATTTAAGATTATTAAATCATCTAAAAACTTCCACTGTTAATTTTGTATCAAATGAATTATACAGAGAGAACAAATGATGGAATGTTTCTTGAATAACTATTGGAATGTTATTTTCTATTCTAAATCCTGCAACTCTAGCAAGTTTTATATGAATCAACTTCCAAACAAGAACACAAAAATTCGAAGAGGAATCAGAAAAAGTGAGAAAAGCAGACCAAAATAAGGCTCTCAGCGGAGCTGCTAATAATTGAGTTGAAGCGACTAATGAAGAACTAGCAAAACTTAATTTAAAATCTGCAGTTCTTGAAAAAGAAGGACAAAAATATAGTGTTTATGAATATACAGGAAAATTAAGGAATTTCTATGCATGAGACGAAGTTCAAATCGAAGAAGTTAGCAATAAAGTCTATATATCAGGTAAAGTAGATTCAATAATTAAAGCATATATTTCTGATAATACATCATCAGAAGAATGTCTATCATTCAATTGAGAAACAGAAAAATCAGAATACAAAACAAAAATTACAGAAAATCTTCACAGAAAACCATCTATTGTTAGATCCACAAAAGAAACACTTGCAGATATTTGAAGTCTTGGTGAATTCAAAAACAAAAAACAAATTACAGAAATAATGAATAAATTATTCGAAAAGAATAATAGTTTAAGATATAAAAAATCTTTTATCAATTTCCAGAATTCTGTTGCAGATATGTATAAAACTGGAAATCTTGATGATGCATGGAATAAATTATCAGTTTTTGCAAAAGAGCTTCCAAAATCTCAAGGTAAACAGATCATAGATTTTATGAATGTAATCAAAGACGATACGTCTGAGAAAGAAAAGGCTATGAAATCAATATTATGATTAACTGCTTGAGATTGGAGAATTAGATTATTCAAAGAACTACACGAAGATAATACTTGGGCAAACGCAGAAAGAAAAAGATTATGATTAAAGAAAGACTTCACTATCTGAGATATCAAAGATAAAGATATGTCACTAATTGAAAGTCGTGCCATAAGAAAAGCAGAAGAAGAGAATTTAATTAGATTTTTTGAAATCAAAGACGAAGCAGAAAAACAAGAATTAAGAAATAACTTTGATACATACTACACTTCTTATAACAAAATTAATAAACTAGGAGAACAAAAAGAAAAGAAGTTCAGAATTGAGAAAGACGCTATAATCTTCCAGAATTTCACACAAATGGATTCAAAATGAAGAAGAACATTTCATAATGTTATCGCTACATATTGAGATGAAGAGATTCATGACTGAGCTCAATGTGTAATTGATGATCAAAAATATAGAAACAAATTCGTTGATAAAATTCCTAATACTGTATTGGTTTCAAAATTCGACCAAATTCTTGCAAAACTTGAAGCAAATAAAGATTCTGGTGAACTATTAAGTCAAATGAGATGAATCAAAGATGATGCTTGAAAAATAGAGTTCATCAAATGAGTGCTCAAGTGAGAAAATAAACATTGATTAAAATGAGGTTTTAATTTATCTTTTGTAAGATGGAATACATGTCTTAACTCTGCATATATGATTAGTAATATCAAATTTTCATTTGATGCAAAAGAAATAGAAACTGGTCTTCCAAAAATCTGAACATTGGAATATACCACAGCAGCATTAACGCAAAATGAAAGTACGGAATGAACTATTGGAGTTTGATGAATAACTACAAATCCAAAATGAGGTATAGGTAAATCAATTTTTACTAATCCTTGAGAAAGATTGGCTTGAGCTGCATGATGAGGTTGAACTCCTTGAACTCAAGGTTGAGGTCGTTAATAATTAATTCATAAATATGAATAAAAAAATCCTATATACTTTAATTTGACTATTGGTAATTCTTACTTTCGCTTTACTTATTTATAAGTTTGGGTATAGTACAAATAAGAGATTATATAATTTTCCTAGAGATTCGTATGGAGATAATTGATGAAACTGAACTCCTAAGACTCAATTTGGTAACTGAAGACAATAAATATGAGAAATATTATAAAATTATTAGTATTAATCGGATGATTAATTATAGCTAATTCCACTTTCGCAGCTTTTCCAAGATGTGATCAGATTTTTTATTGAACAGTGAGATATAATCAAGGTTATCATTTCTATGATGAATTCTATAATAATAGCTGAAGAAGTGTATATCTTAATAATTATGTTGTAGATTTTGAAAACCCTTCTTATTTAGATTCTTGATCTCCATTCAAATGGAATCAATCAGTTTATAATAAAAATTTTACAATCAATAATTGAGAAGGTTTAGAAGTATTATCAACAGATTCAACAAGAAATAATCCAATTACATGACGGAAAATTGCTAATCATCCAGCTATAAGATCTACTTGAAGTAATTATGATTTCTGAATTAGATACAATATAAGCTACGATTATTCTAATGATTATCCAAGTACAACAGACGATATTAATCATCTAGAATGTAAATATTATCAAGTAACTTGGTGTTGAGATTGAATTCTTGATACTGCAGAATGAGAAACATGTGATCCAGCTGATTTATCTAAAACTGGTTGGTGAGCTTGATGATGTAGTGCCTCTTGTTTGCCGATTGGTTGATCATGATGAATGTGTGTACCTTGAACAACGGTATGAGCTCAAACCTCTCCTCTTACGGCTGCTTCTGTCTGATTATGTCCTGTTTGAGTAACGGTTTCTAATTTTGCTTCTGCGGTAGTTTGAACTACAACTAATTATACCTGGGAGTGTTGAGGAATATCTGGATGAGCTTGTGCAGCATCTTACACTACTTGATGAGGTGGATGATGATGTATACCTTGACCAACAGTATGAGTTCAGTCAAGTCCATTGACCGCTCTATCTACATGATTATGTCCAGTATGAGCTATTGTGTCTAATTTTGTACCAGTAACTTCTTGATCAACAACTACCTATACTTGGAGTTGCGCATGATTATCGTGATGAAGTTGTGCAGCATCTTACACTACTTGATGAGGTGGTGGCTGAGGATGATGATGAGGTGGTGGCTGAGGATGATGATGAGGTTGATCAAGTTGAATTAATTCATATTGTTGAGATTGAATAATCCAAAAACCAAATGCGAAGTGACAAGATGAAACATGTGATACTAATGCACCATGGTGTGTGAATTGTCTAATGACAAAAACTAATCCATGAGAGAATTGACCTTGAAAAATTACTATTACTAATCCATGAGTAGTTAATTCATATTTTGCACTATCTAGCTATAAAATAATTGCTTGAGATGGGGTGCCTCTATTTACTGATAAAGATGAGATAAGATTTGAAAGTTCTGCTAATTTGTATCTTGGATGACAACCAGCTTGAATTGTTAATAAAGCAAATAGTATTATATCTTGAACTGGTAAAATTTATGTATTGCCAAGTTGAGTATGAATATGAAGAGTTGATTTCCTAGACCATAAAGTATATGATTGATCAGGTAAACTTATAGATATTGTATACAAAACAGTGAATTATCCAGCAACCATTAAACTTTTTGATGGGAATGAAATTACTTATTTCAAATGAAATACCTCAAAATTAAGTAATTCTGAAATCTATAGAGATACTGATATTTCGGCCATTTATCCTAGTCAATGAAATAATGTTTTTTATGTTAATCTTGGATATATTGAGGAAGCAATGCCAATAAGAGTTACAAAAAATATTGTATCAAATGTTTCATGATGAAATGCATATATCTATAATCCGCTATGATTTGACGTAAATTACGTAGTTGGCAATTACATAAATAAACTTGCTCAATGAAACTTCACTACTACTTCGATAAATGCAAGAAATAGATTATGACAAAACCTATCAAGTATGACTTCTGATATTGTTTCTGATTCAAATTTTAATAACAAAATTAACGAGATAAATGCTAAAGAAGGTTCACAAATCAATACTGCTGATTTGACCAAGAATAATAATCTTTCCGATGTTATTATTAGCGATATTAATGATTTTAATCAATTAGCTCAAGTTGGTGATAATGGTAATATTAGAACAATCAAAAACAAGAATTTAATTATTGATTATAATGCTTCTGATATATTCTTATCATGAATTAAAACAATTGTAATCGAAAATTGAGATTTGATAATTAATAGAAATATTTCTTATCTATGATTAGACTCATCTTGGGCATTTGTGGTAAAAAATGGAAATATTCTAGTAGCCAAAAATGTTTCAAAAATTTCTTGAGTATTCCTAGTAATGAGCTGAGAAATATGATCAAGCAATTGAGCGACTGAAAAACAATTAATAGTAGAGTGAAGTCTATATGGTAATAGTGAAAATCTATCTCAAAATAGAACTTATGTTAGATGAACTGAGTGATCAACCGCCCTTACTACTTGAGTGATAATCAATTATTCTAATAGGGTATTAAAAAATCCTCCTCCAATGCTCACTAACTTCGTTAATGAGTACAATGAGAAGAGAGTCTCAAAATAATTATTTGATATTATCTAGAATTCTTTCACTGAATTTATCTAGACTAAAATTACTAGCCTGCATGATGCAATCTTCCTTCATCTGCAGGCTTTTTTCTTGTGTAAGTTCTTGTACTGCATTTATTAATTCTTCTATTGTAGCTTTTGGAGAGATAAGAATTCAAGTTCTTCAATTTATTACAGTTTCTTTTAATCATCAATCATTAACTCCAATAACTGGCACTCAACAAGCCATTGATTCTATGGGACTCATTCAGAAGTCTTCATCTATTGGAATATATATTGTCGCAATCGCTTCACTTATTAATTTTTTAAGTTCATCATCACTTGGCGATTTAATTGCTGTAATATTGGGATAATTCTTAATAGATTTGAGTATTTTATCTTTCTCTGGATGATTATCTCAATAAGTGAGAATTAGTTTCTTATCTGGCATTTTTTTGAAAGAATCAACAATTCTGTCAATCCTCTTGATACTCGCAAGTCTTCAATAACTAAGATAATAATCTCATCTAACATCAGATGGTTTAAAAAAACTAATATCAACTGGCGGATTAATGATTATACTGTTGTATCAAGTGAATTGTTTTAATCTTTTCTGAGTATTTAGAGAGTTAGAAAATATTACATCGATTTTACTCAGATTATGAAGATACGAGACTTTAAAAACCCAAGTCAGTAATAGAAAGCCAAGTTTTCCAATTAATCCAACCTTTGCCATATATTGCTCTTTCTGATCAAAAATATACCTCGGTGGAGTATGACAATAATAGTATTTCTTAGCTCATTTACTACAATTCCTTACTGCCTCGAGACAATCTCAACTTAATATTACAGTTTCATAATCTCTTAAGAATTTGGTTTTTGTGAAAAAATCCAATTTATACTTCGGAATTTTTAATAATTTATTTTTGATATCAGTTGAACATTCATAAGTTTTTCCTTCAAATTTAAACTCTTTCAGGTCAAATCATCACTTGGCAAAGAATCAAGTCGCCAAATCAGAATTTAGAGTTTTTGCCATTAGAATAATTAGGCGCTCTCATCATCATTTGTACAAGAAGGTGTCGTGGAGAATAATTTTTTTGTTGTTTTTCATTCTGTTTAATATTGTCTTGTAGGAGGTGTAAAATCAGTTGTCCAGCGTGCTACTCATTTACTAATGCGATATTCATCTAAATAAACTGTTGTAGCATAACTCCAGCAAATCGCATAAGCTCAACATTGTAATTGTCATATCCGAACTGGAGATGTTGAATTTCTAAGTGCTCAGTTTGTTCTAGTATAAGAATCTATTTTTTTTCAATCCAAGAATATATTATATTTATTATCATAGCTCGTATATGTGGTGGTAATATGATGCCATCAGTTAAGTCATACTACTCAATTGACAATAGCTACAGTTTTATCATTTCTTACAGCACTCGTGTCTTCAGTGGATGATATTAATTGTCAGTTAGAATTAATAAAAAATTGAAAGGCTTCAGAATTTCACCACTGTGAAAATATTCAAAAATATTGTGATGGGTAAGCTCACTTAATATATATCCATGATTCAATAGTATAATCACCAGTTCAAAAACTCCAATCATCAGAATCTGGCACATTAACAATACTGTTATTATTACTATTATATGCTCTTGCAGTTCAGAATATTCATCAAGTATAGGCGGAAATCTGATCGGTCAAAATTCACGTATTGCTTCAATAATTAATTACATTACCATCAAAATGTAGTAAAAGTTTAGTGAAAGAATCAGGAATACAAGCAGTTCAATTCCAATCATCTCACATAGGACAATCTTGAAGATTATTTACTCAAACACTATTTTTTATAACTCAGACTCAAATATTAGTTAGGGTATCTCAAGTTGCAGTTAATATATTTGATATACTTGGTAGATTTGTAATACTAGATCAGCTATATGCTTGTTGTAAGTTCTGAGCGATAGTTAATACTTGATTGGTTGTACTTGGAATTCAGGTATAGATTACATTAGAACTATTATAATTAATAACACATGGATTATTCTGTCAGTTACATTGTAGAATTCAACTTCACATCTTAGATAGGCTTCATCATGTAAAAGTTGTATTTGCAGAATTGGTTGGATCGATTAGTACCAAAGAAGGAATTGCAAGAATATAATTAGTATTAGAAGAATCCTTGGTATTTCATAATAATCAATTGAAGTTTCCATTAATATAACAAGTAGTTCATGAATTACTTAATGCATTTGAAGTTTGAAAAGGATTAAAAATACCTTCTAATCATCAGTTATATCATATCTTTCAACTTTCTAAATTACCTTTAATCTGATATTCTCTTTTATTTCACAAAAGAGAATAAGTATATTCATAACCAAATAATGGATCAATAGGTTTATTAGATAAATTACTACTAATAACTCTGGCAACTTTATTTCATATGAATCATTGATACCATAATACTCATCAACTAAAAGTTACTCAAGTGTAACTATCGGGAAGTGGATATCCTACTCATCAATTAACATTATATATCTCTAATGATTTCTTGATGCTATTGATATCAGTTACTCTTACACTATCACGAGAACTTGCAGAATATGAATTAAATGATAAGAAAGCAATTGTAGCTAGTATTGCAAGAATTACTATTACTACTATTAGTTCAACTAATGTGAATCAGAGAAAGATTTTGGGTTTTAGAGAGTGGTTTTTAACTGAATTATATTTAATATAGGACATAGATTTTAAAATTTATAAAATAAGTTCATGCAGTAATTCTATCAGAATTATAAAAATATGCAAATTAGAAAACATACACGAAAAAACCCCAATCATGGGTATGACCGGGGTTTCAAATTATTGTGCCCAATGGTGTATCTGTAGGCTCTAAGGCCTAATATAGAACGCTCAAAGTGGCGGGGTGTTTCCTGACTCAAGGAAACAAAACTCATCGAAGATGAGGGGCCCAGCTTTGGAAATTATTTGAAAGGTATCTTCTCCCGACCTTGTTTTGTTGTTATTTGTCGAAACGACGGAGAATGCTAAATTTACATCAAAAAAAGTTGATATAATATTACCACCCTCCATCGCCTCAGAAGTTTATCTATATTTTATTTTTGTTTTATATAGAGATTTTTGTTTTTATTTGATTTTGTCTTATTTTTGTACGGGTTTCAAGTGAGTTACGCTTGTCCCTGTTTGCTGAGCTTATTTTAAAGAACTTTGTGGAGTTTGATTATGAGTTGCAACCTGTGAAAGGTTCAAATTCATATATCTAACTTACACAAACATAATAACACATAAAGTGTAATTATAGCAAACAGAGTGTCTTGTATATTTTTATATTTGTGTTGTAATTAATAATCAATAACTATTATTTGCTTTAATATAGCCAAAAATGTGGTTAGTAAAAAAGTCCGCACTAAATTTATCAATTTTCGCTCATCAGAGCCAAAAAATAGATATGACGTACAAAAAAATAATTCAATTTTTATTTGATTAAAAAGCGCTTTTCTATATATTGTGAATATATTTTTTAACATTTTTTTGACGACAGTATGTATAGTTTTTGACAAAAGATACTAGATATAGTGGTTGCAGAGTACGGAATTACACTACCAAATATCGATTCTTGCCTTTCTTATCCCCCAAAACCAGACTTATGAGACTTCACATTCTCATGTTTCATTATTTCGAAGGAAATTAAAGCCAATCCAAACGAAATCGCAACTCGCCTAGCGACACTTTTTGACAATGATAAAAACACCTTTGCAAGCGCTTCCAGTATGGGCTGATACGTCAATTTTCACCTCAATAGCAGTATTTTCATACAAGATCTGTATAAAATCAATCTAAACCAAAAACCAAATAACAACGAAACAATAATAGTGGACTACATCTGAGCAAATGCCTGAAAACCCCTCCATATCTGACACCTCTGCACCCCATCAGTCTGACAAACAATTATCAATACCTACAAACATCTAGGTTACAGCGTAATCTCCGACTCCCACTTCGGCGACTGGGGATGAATATTTGGGAAGTTGATTACAATGCAAAAAATTATAGTTAGAGATAAATGATGAAGCACCTATTGAAAAACTTTTGAATTGCCTGAACATGAAAAAGTGGAATATAAAGATATATTCAATAATAGAGTGTTTGTTTTGTTGGATAAATTAAATGAGCCAAAAAATGAAATAATTAAAAATGCATTTGATAAAATGATTACACTTTATAATCAATTAAATGATTTAGTTACCAAGTGAGAGTTAGAACCTGATAATGATTTTATGAATAGAATGTTTTATTCATATGTATTTGTAACATTTCTTTGTGAAAATGATTCATATATTGATAATAAATGTAGAGAAGAGTTCCAATTACTTTCATGAATTGGAATCAATAAAGATAATAAAGAACAATATTTAAGTCATATGTATAATATTGAGAGGTGGAAACATATAACAAAAAATAGTATAGCAGCATCTAATTATTATATTGGTTTATTAAATGTTAAACCTCAATACAACATCTGAGAAAGCTTCTATGAATGACTTGATTTACCGAGACCAAATGATGAAGATTATCCAGATTTGAAATTCAACATGAAAGATATTGTGGCTGAATTACTAGAAAAATGAGTTGCAACTAAGAATGAGGACTGAAGTGTTGGAGTGGTATTCCCTGACGAAGCGAAAATGCCGTCTTGCGTGTTACAAAAGAAAGATGGAACTTGATTGTATCTTACATCAGACCTTGCGGCTATTAAATACAGATTAACTAATTGATGGAATCCTAATAAAATTGTATATTTCGTTGATGTTCGCCAACAATTACATCTGAAACAAGCGTTCTGGATAGCAAAGAAAGCTTGGCCAGAAGCTGAGAAAA
>Ga0209467_1001829_pt1 | contig 17008 bp, 8 predicted proteins | sample Higcelwee11metaG_FD_187175 | JGI IMG/M metagenome (GOLD analysis project Ga0209467, IMG submission 187175) | Freshwater pond sediment microbial communities from the University of Edinburgh, under environmental carbon perturbations - High... | ecosystem: Environmental > Aquatic > Freshwater > Pond...
CACAAAGGGTACGGTCACTATACCTGTGTTGACATACCCGCTGAGGAACTGCAACCCGTTATCTTTTCCGAGTGTCCAGGAGGTGACATTAAGGCTCCATGGCACTGATCCCTGTGAAAGCGGAATAATCAGATCCTTGCCATATTTGTTAATATATGTCACCTGCTGCGAAGCATTCTTTATAAAGATCAAATTACCGAGCGGTAGCTTTGCATCAGGCTGCGGAATGTTCTTAAAGTTGGTATGCAGGATGGCATTGAGTCTGAGGGTGTCTCCGTTGATAACTGAAGCTGCCCTGTTGGCTTCGAGTTTCAGGTTATCAAAAGTGAAAGCAAGCGGACCGCCGTTAACATCAGAAATATTGAGTCCATTCGGGTAGTCAACATATCCGGGTTCTGTGGAGAAAGCCGGCAGCTTCATGGTTCCGGCAGTGCCTGCTGACAACCAGACATTCTCTGTAAATGAGACCAGCGAAGATGTGAATGAGGCTTCATCAAACTTCACCCGTGCAGCTATAGCCCCGGTGCCCTTGCTTATGTCAACAACCTCAAGTCCGAGCAACTGATCTCCCACCAGGTCTGCCTGGTAGTTTTTGTAAACACTGACGGTAAGCTTGTTCTTGTTTGTTGTTACTTTATTCTCTTTGGGCTGTGATAAGGGTACTCCTTTGTCATTCTTAAGGTAAGGGCTCGGGATAATGGATACATTGTTAAATCTCATCCCGGTCTCAGTTGCTGGCAGGCTGAAGCACTGATTCGAAGGGATATCGGTAAAGTTCCCCGATATAAAAACTTCCTGGCCTCCTGCTCCTCCGAGTTTCAGCCTTGTGACCTCCACAGGAAAACCGAGGAGCTTTGAGATGTCCATATCATTGAATACCTTAAGGTGGAAGTTGATCCCCTCAAGCACCCCGGATTGCGATGGTACTGTCTTCATAATCTGAACAAGAAGTGAATCTCCCACATAATTGGAGACTGACTTTACCGCCCTGACAACCAGCTTCATATTCAGGGGCACGTTACGGAGCTCATACTTCCCCTGTGCATCACTCAGTGTTTCGATCTTAATCTCTCCGGGGATATCAGCATAGACCCTGGCGGAGGCAACGGCAGATGAATCAGTTGTACCTGCATAAACAGTACCCTTAATCCTCCCCCCGGGTTTGAGAATCACGGTAATCACCCTGAATTCCTTTGACTCATCAGCAAATGCGGTTTTTACAGTTGGTACATAATCATATTGAGGAGGACCCTCAACATATAATTTAACCGTATCACTTGCTGAGGTATACTCAAAACTTACCTCTCCGAGATTGTTGGTTGTGCCTGTACCAAAACTGCCCGCTTTTACAATTGCATTTGCAACAGGGGCCCCGACAGAGACACTGCCTGAATAGTTATGTACCCTCACCCTGACCAGAATACGATGCTTCTTTGTATACACAGTGATGGGAGGCAAAACATTCTTGTCCTTTTGAACCATAATGTTTTCAATTGTGTCATTCAGGTAATCCGGGTCAACCGGGTCAATAATCAGCCTGTGATTACCGGAAGTGGAATAGAGTGTGAATTGTGTGGGTGTATTGCATGGTGGCGGGAGATTGACATCAGCTACCATACCTCCTGAAACAATTGAAAGAGAATTGACTGCCGATGCCTGATTACCATGTAATACCATGTCAGATGCATTGCTGACAACCGCTCCTGATCCTGAAGCAGAGTTGACATAATGAACTACCTGTGCCGATGATTTCTCAGTAAGTGGTAAAATTGTATTGGCTTTTTTTCCGGAAGATTTTACTGCAATATTGTCGGTGATATTCTGGTTTATGCCCTGTGTAAAACTGAAATCAGGACAGAAGGGTTGAAACTCTTTATAAGCCCCGTCATCCATACGTATGTGCACACGGATACCCTCTCCCTTTTCATTGATGACTGTTCCTGTTACCGAGGCTTCCGGTTCAAGGAGGATATCTTCCCTGACATATTTCTTCCCTAGGATCAGGGAGTACGGTATCTGAACATATTTATTCTTAAAGCCCTGGCGTGTGATAAAAAGAGCCCACTTATCACCCTCTTTTGAGCCGGGCAATTCAAAACTGAAAGTGCCGTTGGGTGGGGTCATCTCTGACTGGACGATATAGCTCATATTAAAGAGCTGTACAAATGCCCCCTCAACGGGCTGCATCTGATTGTCATACCTGTAGACCGATCCTTTGATGGCCGGAGGCAGAGGCCTGGCAACCAGCTCCTTCACAGGTGTCGGGGTGGGTAGCTTGTAGTCAGGGCTGAATACCGCGTCATCAGCAGGATAACCGAAAGTAAATGACACCGGCGCATCCATTGTATAATTTACATCGGAAGTTGCCAGGGCGGTGGCATAAATAAAATATTTGTCGTTCGGGTCATTACTCCGGTTTACTACAAGATTCCGGAGTGTGGCCTTACCCGTGTTTCCGGTTATATCTTTGGCCATGACCTTCATATTGAACAGCGTCTCTCCCTGTTCCACCGGCTGTGAACCCTTTCCTTCATTCGCGGGAACACCTGCAGGATGGAAGTCTCTCAGGATATAGACAACCATGCTCTCCACATTATCATTTTTGTACTGGTTACTGTAGCTCTTGTCAGCCTTGACGGTGACTTCAAGGTCATATGACCTGACTTTGGTGTTCACCACCCCCAGATCGGCATTATCTCCTTTAGGTGTCAGCACCTCCAGTGTCGGACTGGTATAATAGAAGTCATCAACTATAATATTGGCATACATGTAAAGGTTGCCCCTGGTCACTTCAATTGATTCATCCGGAGCATATAAAGGTTCGCCATTTGAGAATCCGGCCGGCTTTAATCCGACGATAGTCTGAGTGAGCGTAATCTTTTCAGCAACTAAGCCGAGACCCGGGTTATTGAACATGAACATGAACCTGCCGTCATCACCTGTGGTACAGAATGCAAAATCAGTTTCAGGTGAAGGAAGGGTATCTGCCGGGTAAGGCGCCTTTTGCTGCAAAGCGAACCCGATGCTTCCTGCATGTGACTGCACATCCTGTTCCCATTCATAAGAGTCGAGCGCCGAAGTCAGGTACACTTTCTGATTGCTCTGAGTGAGAAGGTAATAACCTATCCGAAGCCTCAGCGGTGCCGTCTTAACAAAACCCTTTGTCTGCTGATCCTGCGGAAAGTAATACTGCAGGGTTCCGCTGACAAATGTGTTAGGCAAAGCCCATGACTTTATACCGTCCTCCGCCTTTTCAAATGCAGGAGGTGCAGTCACAACAAGATCCGGAAAGGCAAGTATATTATCAGACTCCTTCCCGTAGCTGAAGGCGAAGACCTCACTGCGCCCGAAATTTTCAAAACGGGTGTTAGTCTCCCGTTCAGAAGCTATCACCTGAAAAGCGTATCTCTTCCCCGGATCAAGCAGAGGCTGGGCAGGACCGTACAGAAACGAAGTGCCGAAGACCTCCTCCTCAAAGAAAGCAGGTGTGGTTGCAGATAACAGGGCATCGTTGGGATCCCTGCCCGGGTCTGTTATCTCCACAATCTTGAGAACATAGGAGGTCCAGGCTGGAGCTCCCGGTGAGGGCGTCCAGCTGAATATTATCTGCTGGGCCATCGTATTCTCAATCTCGCTTCCGTCAGCCGGGGTAATAAGCATGGGCGGCTGCAGATAGTTAACCCTGAAGTAGTTACCACATCCTGCCGGGATATCCTCCGAGAGAGGCCGGCCATCAAGGTACACTCTTGCGCAAATACGATAATTACCCGGAGGCAGACCCTGACTCCGCAGTTCAGAGGGATCAATTCCCGAGACAATAAGATTGCCCAGCGAGAAGTACTGCGAGAGATCAGGCCCCGTGAGAATGACAGGTACACCTGTCTGCAGGGGGAAGGTTGTATATGCATAGTCAACAAGCGACCTGAGCTCAATGCCATTGTCACCGGTAATTGTAAGACCGAGGGTGCATTCAATGTCAATGAAATCCATAGCCATTGCCGTGACGGTGATCCTGGTTCTGTCTGCATAGTCTTCAATGTCCGGACCGTACGGAGGCAGAACAGCCACACTTGCAGTAACCTGTGCTTCAAGCTGAGGAGAGGTAACCGAAGCCAGAATCATGGCCAGGACACCTGTCTTTAGTAACGACCTGCAGTTGTTCATATGTCTAGAAAATAAATCCATAACCTAACTCCCCTTTAGTTTCTGTGAAAGAATTGGTACCAGTGCTGTTGTTCACATAAAGCCTGGCCCTCACCATATGCATCTTCGTAATCTTGAAAGTGGTGGAAAAGGAACCTGAAGTAATGTGCCCTGACAGATTATTATCGAGAATATTCGAGAGACGCGAGCCGGCAACAGCCAGGCTCAGCCTGCCCTTCAGCAATGATGATGACAGTGAAGCTGAGGGCCCGTGAAATGTATTCACTGCAGAAGGGATATCAAATGTGGAGTAACTGTAATTAAGTGCCAGATTGATCCTAAGGGGCATATAACCGATAACATATGAACCCATTGCCACAAAAGTCCTGTAGGAGCTGCCAGTCGCATTCACATGATCCGTCATCAACTGGTTGTTAAGGGTGACCATGATATTCTGGGAGAGAGTCTTGCCGGCGAATGAAAGATTCTGTACCACGTTGATGCTGCTGGTTGTCTGGGATATCTGGTTGATTGTACTCAGAGGATCAAGAGGATTAATCCCTGCTTTCTGGTCAATGTCATAATTTGAAAAGTTGACATCGGCCCTGTACCACTTCACGGGATTTGCTGCCACTCTTACCGAGCCAATTGTCCGGTTGGTCTGATGAGCGAGACTCTCCTTAAGGTTGTCACGCTGAAATCCCAGGCTGCCGGCAATTATATATTTATCACCGGACAGTGAGACGGCAGGCTCAATTGTAATGTTCCGGATGTTATTCTGCATAAAATAGGTGCCCATTGAACGGAAACCCGGATCAATCTGCCTCAGCCTCATCTTCAGGTCGAAAACTTTTGAGTCATACCCGAATGACGCATCAATTGCATTGCTGGAAGTTGTGCTGATGTTAGTCCCGATAAGCTCACTGATGACCGGTATGAGCTTCATACCAGGCTCTCCCTCCAGACGCTTGTCTTCAGTATAGATACTGTTGGCAAGCTCCAGGTCGAAGACAAAGTTTTTCAGCAGCTTCTGATGGGTTATAAACGAGATAACGGTATTGGAACCCGGGAGAAGCAACTGGCTGGTGTCTGCAATTGAACCGGAAACATCTGAAGCCCGGAAGATTATTATGTCAGCATTGTTTGATGCCGTCCCATAACCGAACCTGAAGGCCATTCCGTTGCGCCTGTATGCCGGCACCTGCTGCGTCTGTACCGGAAGTATTGAGGAATTGAATGGCACCGGCCTCAGCAGCTGACCGTACATCACTCCTATCCGGAACTTCCCTGGCGTGAATTCACCGCCGCCACCGAGGATTGTATGACCTCCAAGGGTGTATTTCGAGAATGAAACGTTACGATAACCAAGGTGTAGCTTAGCCCATTTATAAGAGGGACTCACACCGAACCTGTTAAAGGGCTGCTGAAAACTGCGCTCCTGTTCACTTACAGTAAATGAGAAAGGAAATGTAATTCCATAGACGGTTATCACCGGGTTACCCACCAGCATCCATGAGAAGGCGGGTCGGTTAGCCTCCCGTCCTTCAACATTGTAAAACACAAGCGAGGCCCCCAGCTGGCCCCTGATATCGAACTTGTTTTCATCGGTGATTGCCGACAGGTCCTGTGCCTGTAAAATGGAATTAAATGGTATTATCAGGAATAATAAAAGATACCCCCGGACTTTCATATACCAGATCAGTTAGGTTACAGCTACTAATATTAAGCATTTTTAACATAATTGATCTGAGAACGTCAGGAAAATTTCCCGTTTTGATTAACTTTTTTTGATCAAACCATGCAGATCGAGGACAAAAAGCCTGAATGGTACCAGGCCGTTTATTTAATTCGTGCTATAATCTCAAGGCACATCCGGGTATTATGATAGGGACATTTCCAGAACCCTGCCTTGTCGTCGTCACGGTTGACCGTTCCGTCATCACGGATGCTCCAGAACCACTCTCCGTTGACTCTGTCCGTGAGCCGGTCCCTGATATAGTCAAATGCTCCTGACGCCAGTCCCAGCCATGAATCGTCGCCGCTGAGCTCCCAGGCATTAAGAAACCCCACCACCGCCTCCGACTGCACCCACCAGTGCCTGTCGCGGTCGAAGTGCCCCTTTGCATCATCACGCTCATAGAAGAGACTGCCGTCTTCAGCAAGCCCCTCATGTGCCGCAGCAGCTATCCTGAGAACCGTTCCCTTTACGCTATCCTCCTCACCAAGCGCCGATGCAGCTTCATGCAGGAGCCACGATGCCTCGATGTCATGACCGTATGACACAATCGTCGAGCGGCAGTTCCACCGCTCGTCAAAGAAGAGCCTCAGGTGACCTGTGTCAGTGTCAACAATCGTTTCATCAAATATGCGCACCATGTTGCTGAGCTGCTTCTTCAGCCGGGCATCAGGCCAGATGCGGTACAGGCTTGTATATGCCTCGAGGATGTGAAGATGCGTGTTCATAGTCTTCTTCTCATTCTCATCCTTCTCGCTCAGCCGCAGGTCGGCCAGCTCGCCCCATTCGCGGTCAAAAGCCTCCAGGTACCCGTTCAGTTCACTGTCGAAGCTGTGCTCTTCAATCAGGTGGAAAAGCGCCACTGCCTGCTCAAGAGGCTCCTTATCTTCAGTGGCCTTGTGATACCAGCTGAGAGCATAGATGAAGAACGCAAGGGAATAGATCTGTTTCTTAGTCTCCAGCGGTTCGCCGCCGGCTGTCAGGCACCAGTAAGTGCCGCCATAAACCTCATCAAAAAAATAGCGACACATATAATCATATGCCCGGCGGGCTATCCCGAGGTACGCCGGATCCCTGACCGTAATGTAAGCCGCCGAGAAACTCCACAGTATCCGTGCGTTGAGTATGGCTCCCTTCGGCGCGTCCTCAACAACGTTGTCGTTCCCGTCGATACGGCCGTAGAAGCCGCCGTGCCTTTCGTCAGGCATCCGTTGAATCCAGTAGGGCATGATGTTGCGGGTAAGCTCATCCAGGGCCCCCGCCCTCATCGCCGCCAGCAGTTGTTCCGGGCTCCTGATCATCTCTTAAGAAACTCCTTGTTTCGAGTAATTATGCTTTTCAACGACTCCACTGATGACGCAGAGCGAAATCCGTCAGGAGGTGTGTTGACGCAGTAGTCAATCAGCTTGTCGACAGTTGATACCGCCACGTGCATCCTTGTATCAGACGATGCATAATAGATATAAACGGCGCCGTCATCATCAGCGATCCACCCGTTGGAGAACAGGACATTGGACACATCACCGGTGCGTTCCTCACCCTCCGGGGCCATGAAGTAGCCTCCCGGCTCTGCAATCACCCTTGAAGGGTCATCGAGTGCGGTCATGTACAGATACAGGACGTAGCGCAGTCCGGCAGCACACCCTCTCACTCCGTGGGCCAGGTGAAGCCAGCCGGAGGGTGTCTTTATGGGGTGGGGCCCCTCGCCGTTCTTGACCTCCTTTATTGTATGATAGTGCCGGAAGTTGATGATTTTCTCATCTCCCTTCATGATCTCGGCGCGGGTGATATCCTTCACCATGGCCCAGCCTATCCCTCCCCCGCTGCCGGCATCAATGAAGCCGTCCTGGGGTCTTGTATAGAGAGCGTACATCCCGTCGATAAACTCATTATGGAGCACCACGTTACGCTGCTGACTTGGCGAGATGAGGTCCGGGAGCCGCTCCCAGGTCACGAGGTCATGCGTACGCGCAATACCAGCCGAAGCCACAGCTGATGACAGGTCGCCCGGAGACGCCTTGGGGTCTTTCCTCTCAGTGCAGAAAACACCGTATATCCAGCCGTCCTCATGGCTTGTCAGCCTCATGTCATAGACATTGATGTCAGGGTCAGCCGTCTCGGGCATTGTGACCGGGTATTCCCAGAAGCGGAAGTTGTCAATGCCGTTGGGACTCTCGGCTATGGCGAAGAACGACTTGCGGTCATAACCCTCAACACGAGCAACAAGCAGATAAGTGCCATTGTACTTCATGGCGCCTGCGTTGAAGGCGGCATTGATGCCGAAGCGCTCCATCAGGTGCGGGTTGGTTGCATGGTTCAGATCATACCGCCAGGCAAGCGGTGCATGCCTGCCGGTGAGCACCGGGAACTCGTAACGGTCAAAAATACCGTTCCCCGGTTCAATCTTATTGTTCTTTCTCGTTATAAGAGCCTCGTGATCCTTGATAAGCTTCTCAAGGCGGAGTGTAAAATCATTCATATATCCTTCGTCCAAAATAAATGCCTACTTATAAAGACCCATCTCCGTCACATCCTTCTGAAAGAGCGTTCCGGGCAAATTATAGAAATCGATGAAATCCTTCTCGCTGAGATGCCCCGGGTAGGGGGCGTAGAAATGCCCCGGCTTGTTATGGGCATTGCGCCATACAAGCACATAGGATATTTTGTGATCCTTAACTGCAGGCCACAATGTGCCGGTCCACCATGTTGAATCCGGAATCCCTTCATAGCCTGCCTCAGTCAGTGCAGCAATCTTTCCGTGTTCCTCTGCGGCGGCGGTCACAATTCCCATAACCCTGTCAACCTCCTTTACAAACGACTCGTTTCCGGCCTCCGGCATCTGGTAGTAATCGAATCCTACCATATCAACATATCCGTCTCCGGGATAACGCTCCAGGTATTTTTCCTGGTTCGTTATATCACCCGAGCTTGAGTAGGAGAAGAGCAGGTTGTGGATATTTTTTTCCTTGCACAGGTAGTCAAAGGTGAACCGCCACAGTGTGATGAACTCCTCATCGGAACATAGCTTCTGTCCCCACCAGAACCAGCTTCCTGTATGCTCGTGCCAGGGACGGAAGATGACCGGGATTGCTATCCCGTTCTCATCTGTTAGTGAGCCCAGAAACCCTGCCAGGTTATCAAGCCACAGCTTGAATGTCTCATGACTCTCTCCTCCCGGCAGAACGGATGCGACCACCCTGTCAGAGGTGACATCCCATGCGTCGCCACCGGTAAGAGGGTTATCGACATGCCAGCTGAAGGTTACCACCCCTCCCCGTGACCAGATCTCCTGAACGAAGGTCTTCATATGATCAAACGGCACCGAGTCGAGGTTCACCGCGGCCAGGTGTTCGATCTCGCCCAGATCCATTCCGTAAACGGCCGGATAATCCAGGGTGATCCGCTTCACGTCTGACTCGCCGTCGGGATGGATCCATCCTATCCCATAGGAGAGGTCATCCTGGTGTCCGAACATAATTCCTTTCTCCGTCGCGGCTTGCAGTCCGGCCAGCATTTTTACGGTCTCAGCAGTGGCATCAGGGTCCGCTGTTCCGGATTTCTTCTCCTGTTCTGCCGGACAGGCTGTCAGAAGCAAAACGGCTGCGGTCAGCATGATAATTTTTTTCATTGTACGATTATTTTTTCAGGATTTTAGCCAGGTTGCCGTTAGTGGTGGCGATGGGTTCAATAGTAGAATCGGTGTCAAATACCGAGTTCAGTCCCTGCTCCTCCTGCGGCGGATCGCCCAGGTATTCGTCGCCCGGCAGCCAGTGGATGCGGCTTTCGGCGGCTCTTCCCTCGCCCGAGTAAGCCCATATATTCGATCCAACCAGGGGTCCGCGCTTCGAGGCATTGGCAAGAACCTGTTCAAAGGCGTTTTTGTAGTAAGCATCGCGACTGGTGGTTGGTTCCCCAGGAGAGAAGCCATGGCTGTCACGAGGCAGTCCGAACTCCTCCAGCACTATCGGCTTCCCGAGCTTCTTTGCCACGGAGATGTGTTCATCCATGTACAGGTTCGTCTTCGTAATGGCAGAATCGATGCTCCCGGCTATGTCGGTGATATCGAGCCATCCCCAGTTCTTGGGCCAGATATGCATTGTAAGGTAATCGATGTTCGGATCGGCATGGATGCGTTCGAACAGCTCCATCGATCCTTCGCAGCCGTGACGTCCCTCCGTCCCTGTGGTTACAAGATGGTTCTCGTCCAGCTCCTGCAGCAGGGCTGCGATGCGCTTGTTCATTGCCTCAAAGGCCGGGATATTAGCCTCTGAGAAGGCTCTCGGTTCGTTGGCTATCTCCCAGGTCATGATTGCAGGATCCTCCGTATACTTCATTCCTGTGTAAGCATTGGTGCGACCTACAATGAACCTGATGTGGTCCTCAAACATTGCAATGCACGGTTCACAGGAGTTGAACTGACCGGAGAAGCTCATGAACCGGGGCCATGTGTTTGGCGGCACATTGGGATAGGGAATGGGTCCGCCGCCGTTCCAGCTTACATACTGGGAGAAGCCTCCGCTCCAGTCCCAAGCATTGTTCAGGTAGAGTATGGCGCGCTGACCTCTCTTGTTCATCTCAGACAATAGAAAATCCAACCCGTCAAGCAGATCTTCATTATACTCACCCGGGGAGAGCAGAAGCGCAGGCGTTACCCGGAAAGGTTCATTGTCAGGGCCCTCAGCACCCACAAGCACCCGGAGGTTGTCAATACCGATGCTTTTCATGTGATCAAGCTCCCTGATCAGACGCTCCCTGTCGCCATATTCCCCCTGGCTGCCAAGGATGGCACCATACCAGTAGTTGGCGCCATTGTAATAGTATGGCTCACCCCCGACCTGAAAGATGCCGTCTGTGACGGTAACAAAGACATTATCATGACTGCTTCTGCAGCCGTTGAGGGCGATTACAAGAATCAGCCCGGCTAATACACGATTCATAATCCGGCTTACTACGATCTAAATCAAATTTAATCATTCAAAATTGGTGTGTTGTAATATCATTCCTTTAAATCATGATACTTTAATGCCATTATGAGTATCACGATGACAAATTAAAATCCCCTATCTGATACTATTTTGACAACATTCCAGTCTTTTTCCGGACTGCAGAAATTGTATCGTGATGTATCTATTTATCTTTAAGCTACTTGCATACACTTAAAAAAATCAACAGATAACATATGATTTCTACAACAAATATGTAAATTTGGACTGAAAAAAACAGGAACAGAGGTATGCATGACACAATTCTCCGGGAGATAACGCCGCTGACTCAGTCAGACTGTTTCACATATTTTTACAGGGCGAAGTCAGATTTTGATTTCCCCCTGCATTACCACGACGAAATCGAGCTTAACTTCATAAGGAATGCAAAAGGCGCAAAGCGAATCATAGGTGATCATGTTGAGGAGATAGGTGATCAGGAGTTGGCGCTTGTAGGACCGGGACTGCCTCACGGGTGGTTCGGTACGGGATTCGGGAAGAACCAGGTTGAGGAGATCACAATACAGTTTCACAAGGACTTCTTTGACGACAAGTTTCTTCAGAAGAACCAGCTCAACTTCATTCGTGACATGCTCCGGCGGTCACTGCGCGGGATTCTCTTCTCAGCCGAGACAACCTCGCGCCTGGAGCCCCGCATCGTCGGCCTCGGGAAAAAGCAGGGCTTCGATTCGGTGCTGGAGCTGATGAGTATACTGCATGACCTCTCCATATCAAGGGAGTACCGCCTACTCTCCGATTCGGGATTCAATGACACCGAGGTCTTCTCATATAACAGCAGGCGGATTGAGAAGGTGATGGAGTTCATCCATCAGTCCTTTGAGAAGCAGATCACCCTCGGTGAAGCTGCGAAGATCGCCAGCATGACCGAATCGGCGTTCAGCCGGTTCTTCAAGTTAAGGACCGGCATGACCTTCATTGACAGTGTCACGGAGGTGCGACTGGGTCATGCCTCGAGGATGCTTATCTCCTCCACCAGGACAATTGCCGAGATAGCCTACTCATGCGGTTTTAATAATATATCAAACTTCAACCGCATCTTCCGCAAGAAGAAGGGGTGCACGCCGCGTGAGCTCCGCGAGAGTTATGACCAGGGCACCAGGGTCTTTATCTGACCCCGGTATGCCTGGGCCCGAATCTGAATTTCGAGTATGCCCGGGCCGAATCTCAAGAGTGCCATGGTCCTCATGTGACCTGCCGGGTGCAAAATTCTTATCTGACCCCCAGCGCACAGGAGGCTCCCGTCAGTCCTTCGGATGAAGCCGTCACCTTAATATCACCCGCCTCCCTGGCTGCCTTCACCACCACCAGGCACTTGCCGTTGAACGCCTTCCTGTAGTCAGCCCTGAATGGCTCCATGCTCGTCTGCAGGCCATTGTCTACACCGGCAATCGAACCCGGGCCCTCAACCGAGAACTTCACGAGATTGTCAGCATTCGGCACCGGAATGTTATTGCTGTCAACCACGGTGACTGTAATGAACGAAAGATCCGTCCCGTCAGCACTCAGCTCCGACCTGTCAGGAGTCAGCACTATGGCAACCGGTTCACCTGCGGTCTTAACCTCAGTACGCATGATCTCGCTGCCGTCACTGTATCCGACGCCTGTAAGTGTACCGGCCTCATGCACCACCCTCCAGGCGATGTGCATCTCATCACCCTTGGCCTTCCTCCCCAGAGAAACGCCGTTAAGAAACAGCTCCACTTCCTCGCAGTTGGTGTAAGCCCACACATCAACCTCCTGTCCTGGCTTCCAGTTCCAGTGCGGGAAGATGTGCAGCACCGGCTTGCTGGTCCACTCACTCTGATAGAACCAGTACGCATCCTTCGGGAAGCCGGCGAGGTCAATAATGCCGAAGTATGAGCTTCGTGCCGGCCACCAGTATGGCGTAGGCTCACCAAGGTAGTCGAAGCCTGTCCAGATGTACATCCCTGCAAGGAAATCGTTATCCCGGATCAGCCTCCATGAGTCCTGATGGGTTGTGCCCCACGGGGCCGAGCAGTTGTCATATGCTGAGCAGGTAAGGTCGGCATTGCCATCCTTGAACGGCTGATCCCATCTTGCCGGCCAGCGACGGATTACATCAGATGGCATGTCATAACTGCCTCGTGTAGCCAGGGCCGAGGTAGTCTCGGTACCAATATACTTCCCGGCAGGAAATGCCACAGGAAAACGTGTCCAGAGAGTATCGTTGTAGTTGAACCCAACCAGGTCAAGCGCGCCGGAGGCGATAACGGGATTACGTGGAGTAGGGTCATTGCACCCGGATGTGATGGGCCGGGTTTCATCAAGCTCCCTGACAATGGCAGCCAGGTTTCTGGCAATGGCTTCACCGCTGCCGTCTCTCTGCCACTGCTCCATCACCTCGTTGCCGATGCTCCAGATGAATACGGACGGGTGATTGCGGTCACGCAACACCATAGCCTCAAGATCCTTCCTGTGCCATTCGTCAAAGTGGAGATGGTAGTCATACTCCGTCTTCTTTACCTTCCATATGTCAAAGGCCTCATCCATTACTATGAAGCCCATCCGGTCACAGAGGTCGAGCAACTCCGGGGCGGGGGGATTATGTGAGGTGCGTATACCGTTGCATCCCATCTCCTTAAGTATTTCAAGCTGCCGCTCGATGGCGCGCGTATTGACGGCGGCCCCCAGGCATCCCAGGTCATGGTGATTGCATACCCCGCGGATCTTTACCGGCTCGCCGTTCAGGATGAACCCCTTCTCACTGTCAAAACTGAAGTAACGGATACCGGTAACGGTCTCGTAACTGTCCATCACCTTGCCTTCGCTGATGATTTCGGTAATAACACGGTATAGTTGAGGATTGTCAACTGACCAAAGTACAGGATCTTCCAGCATAATTTCCTGGGTCACTCCGGTGACCGTCCCGGTGAGGTCAATGGCAGCGTTTTTGATAGCACCCACCTTCCGGCCATCGGGTCTGTATATTGTTGAAGAGACGGTGACTGTGGCAGGGGCTCCGGTGCTGTTGCGGACAGCGGTTGTGATCTTCACGAGGGCCGTATCATTGTTCACCTTCGGGGCAGTGACAAATGTGCCCCAGTGGTCCACCGCTATCTTCCCCGTAGTCAACAGCCATACATTCCTGTATATGCCTGATCCTGAATACCATCTCGAGTCGGGTTGTTTTGAGTTATCGACCTTGACAGCCATGACGTTCTCTTCCTCCCCATAGCGGAGGTAGGGGGTCAGTTCATACCTGAACGAGCTGTAACCGTATGGCCTTATGCCAAGATAGTTTCCGTTAATCCAGACCTCGCTGTTACGGTAGACACCGTCAAACTCGACATATACAAGCTTGTCTATATCTAGTGCACTGACCTTGAATGTCTTACGGTACCATCCCAACCCGCCAGGCAGTGCACCGCCGCCGGGTGAGGACCTGTTTGTATCGCTGAATGTTCCCTCGATACTCCAGTCGTGAGGCAGGTCAAGAAGCCTCCACCCTGAGTCGTCAAACTCCTTCTGCAGTGCCTCGTCGCCGGCTCCGAGAGCAAACTTCCATCCCTCATTGAAGCTGACGCGCTCACGTGTCACCTCCGGGGTACAGGCACTCAGCCCGACGATCAGCATGGCAGCCAGAATCAGCACACCCTGTAATGACGTTCTTCCCTTCATAACAATTGTATTTGATTACTTCATTCCAAATTTCGTCCTGATCCAGTCCATCTTTGCCCGGTAGAAATCCTCCGGCAGCCCGTGACCTGCCTTTGGATAGGCGATATACTTCTTATCGGCTGTGACAAGGTTGAATGCGGCAAAATTGATGTGTGGCGGACATACCTCATCCATAAGTCCCACTCCCATTATCATTGGGGCTTTGATCAGATGGGCAAGGTTCTTTATGTCGAAATAGCTGAGGGTGTACCATGCCTGGTCCCACGTAAGCTTCTTCTCATGGTCAATCAGGGCCACGAATTCATTCCCGGGCCATGATGCCACCCTGAAATAATCGTGGAAGTCCGACAGGAAAGGTACCTGCGGGGCACATACGGCGATCCTGTCATTATTCAGGGCCGCAGTGGCGAAGGTAAGGGCACCGCCCTGGCTGGCACCCTCAACGGCTATGCGCGAAGCGTCAACCTCAGGCCTCGAGCAGAGGAAGTCGACGGCTCTGACACAGTCCATATAGGCACCCCGGTAGATATACTTCTCCTTGTCGCCGAGGTTGGTGAGGATGTATCCGGGAAAACCGGGATTGACGTCATCGGTACTGTTGCCGTGGCCCCTGATGTTAAGTCCGAAGCCAATGATGTCATCTCCGTAATTGACATATGACGGGACTATAGTTGAACTGTAGCCAGGTACCTGCATGATTGCCGGATATCGGCCGGGTTTAACCGGCACCCTGTACCATCCCCTTATGAGCGCGTTGCCCAGTGACCTCATCTCAACAAGGTAGATATTGTGTTTATCCGTGCAGAGACTGTCAACGCGTATCATTTTGTACTGCGGGTCAACCGTAGCCAGCTCCGCTTTGGCCCTCTGCCAGAAGTCGGTAAAATCAGGTTGCGGATCAGCCGGGGAGATGATTTTCTCAGGTTCATATCCAAAATTGAAAGCATGCTTCTTGTTACCCATCTTGCTCTCAAGGGAAAGAGTGGCTTTGTAGAAGCCCGGCTTAAGATCTTTTACCTTGAAAACAAATTGTCCGGTGCTGTTTTTCTTCACCGCCACCTCCTGGTACCTGGTGGCAAATTCCTCCCCGAAGTCAGTAAAGAGGGTCAGGGTAAGGGCGCCGCGGTATTTCCTGCGGAACTCACTCTTAACAGTAACCGGTATCTCAACATCAGGTGATCCGAGGAGGATCATATCCTGCCCGGCGAATGCCGTTGACAGTACAAGAAGATCAGGGTTTCCCCTGTTTGTAAGCTCTGCCGGGCCGCCATACAGACCGCCTCCGCCACCCGCATCATAGACCCTTACGGCTATTGTATTCTTACGGCCCCACTGAATTATCTCCGGGGGTATCCGGTACGAACGGGGAACATCATATGCACCGGAGTAGTCAGGAGGCATCTGTCCTGTGCTCCCTACCGCATGGCCATTGAAATATGTGACATCGGAGTCATCGATCTTGCCCAGATTGAGTATTAACCCATCATACTTAATTGCGTTTTTCTTCATTGAGGAGGGGACAACAACCTTCACCCTGTACCAGGCGAAGCCGTCATAACCGGCGGAGCCCTGCTCTTCCCAAAGTTTGAGAGGTGAAATGTCGTTCCACCAGTATTCATTCAATGCCGAGTCAGCGTACTCAGGCTTGTCTCCCGTTAAGAATTTCCACTCCGCGGGAACGATGCTCTGTGCCCTGCCGGAGACAATTATCAGCAGACAGAGCACGGCAACAGAAAACAGTCGCTTAATCATGCTTTGGTCTTTTTAAAAAAATCATTATCAGGTGCACCCCGGTTAATCCGGCAGCTTCACTGTTATCTCCTCTCCGTTGTATTGTATTGTCAGATCGGGAGCCCTGTCAAAATCGAGCTGCACTGCCTTTTTCGCAGAGACTGTCACCACATTAAAGGTGCGACTCTGCAGCATTCCGCTGAATTCGCCGGTTCTGGCGCCTGCTGTAAGCGAGTGGTCACCTGCGTTATAGGTGAATGTAATAAGTGAATAAGCGCCGTTCTCATAGTTATAGTTATTCCCCTCGTCCTCATACAGAACAAAACTGCCGTCAGCCCCTGTATAGACATAGAGTGTGATGGGGTCTGCAGGTTTATCCGAGGTATGCTGCATCTCCGGTCCGAAGGGAATAATAGAACCCTCCCTGACAAAGACAGGCATATATTCATACGGAGCCTCTGCCTCGGTCACTGATCCGCCGGTGTAGTGTTTTCCGCTAAGCAGGTCATACCAGTCCGAAGCCGCAGGGAGATAAACCTTCCTCGAACGGGCCCTGTATTCAGTGACCGGGTTCACCATCAGTGCCGGTCCGAACATGTACTGGTCTTTAATATCGAATACTTCACTATCCAGACTGAAATCCATTGCCAGCCCTCTCATGATTGTATAGTCATTAAGCCATGCATGGCCTGCAAGCGAGTAAATGTATGGCATAAGCCTGTATCTCAGCTTGTTATATTCAACCATTGTCTTATAG
>Ga0209467_1001830_pt1 | contig 16994 bp, 12 predicted proteins | sample Higcelwee11metaG_FD_187175 | JGI IMG/M metagenome (GOLD analysis project Ga0209467, IMG submission 187175) | Freshwater pond sediment microbial communities from the University of Edinburgh, under environmental carbon perturbations - High... | ecosystem: Environmental > Aquatic > Freshwater >...
TGCAGGTGGCCAAGGTTTCAGGCCCGAAGCGCTCCTTCAGTTCGGCCAGTTTTTCTGCGATCTCATCCAGCGCCTGATTCCAGGAGATCCGTTGCCACTGGCCGCTACCCCGTTCACCAACCCGTTTCAGGGGGTAGTTGACGCGGTCAGGGTGGTCAAGAAACTGTGGCGCCATCTGCCAGCGATGGCAGCCGTGCTGAATACGCTCGTCACCGGGATACTGGGTCGGGTCCGGTGCAACCCCGGTCACTTTGCCGTTTTCCACGGTGGCGGTCAGGCCGCATTGATAGCCGCAAAAACGGCAGTTTGTCTGTACTGTCTGTAACATGGTCATGATCAGGTTACCGGGTCTTTCGTTTCATGCCGTCGATGGATGTCAACTGATAGGAGCAGAACGGGACGATGCAGCCATCAGCCCGCGATACGGTCATGCTGCACTCTTTCAGCCGCTCCAGATCCATACTGAAGGCGTCCATGTAGTTCATCACCACCACCGACAGGCCGGATTGGCTGCCGGGAAACAGCTTTTCTGCCAGATCGGGGAAGACTGACCCCTGGGGGCTGGCCGGGTCAAATTCGCGGTGATAGTCATCGGGGGTGATCCGGCGTGTCAGGGGGAGCAGCCCCCCCTGATCTTCAATGATATAGGTGGCTGAACTGCAAAGCGGATGCGAGCAGCCCAGGGGCCAGAGATCGTACGGTTCAAGCAGGCCGTTGCTCTGTTCCGCCAACATGAAGGCCACATCCCCCATGGTCAGCCGCCGGTCCAGGGAGATATCAAAGCGGCCCGAGCCGAAGGCCGGCTGAAAGGCAACGCCGGCGACAACATCCCGGTTATCCAGGGCAAAACTCAGTACGTCACCCATCTGCAGCTCATTTACCCCGCTGATTACCGTCATGGCCAGCACCATCTGAATACCGGCGGCACGGCAGTGCTGCACTGCCCGTAGTTTGGTCTCAAGCAGGTCAGCCCCCCGGATGGTCCGGTAGACCTGTCTGGTCATGCCGTCGAACTGCATGTAGACACCACTGACACCCGCATCTGCCAGACGTTTTGCATACTCCGGGGTTTTTGCCAGCACCACCCCGTTGGTGTTGACCTCTATGGCGGAAAAGCCGATCTGACGGCCCAGTTTAACAATTTGGGGCAGGTCGGCGCGCATGGTCGGTTCACCACCGGTCAACTGAATAGCGGTCTCCGGTCCGGTTCGGGCAAGAATCGAGCGGTAAATTGCGGCCAGTGCGTCGAGGTCCGGTCCCGGTGCAGCCTTGGCCTGCACCTCTTCAGCTGACATGAAACAGACCGGACAACGCAGATTGCATTTTTCCGTCAGCTCGATCTCAACCAGTGTTGGCCGACGTTGATGGGCCGAACAGAGACCGCAGTCGTCGGGGCAGCCTCCCAGAGAGGCAACCGGATGCTCAGGAGGAATAAGCGGCATCCTGAAGCTGGTGACCCACTGGTAATGGTCGCTGTCGGGCCAGACATAGACCATGAACGGTCCATGTTCCGGGCATTCCTTGAGCATGTAGACTTCCTTGCCTTCGGTAACGATCCGGGCCGGGAGGACCTCAAGGCAGACTGGGCAGACCGAAGAGGTGCTGCGGAGCACGGTGCAGTTGGCTGGTAGTTCTAAAGTTGGTTCTGACATACGGTTTCTCCGGCGCGTTGCTGGTACAGAGAGTCTGTTACGGAAACTGTTTCTGAATTGTTATAGTAAGAATCAAATCCCCCTCAGTCCCCCTTTACAAAGGGGGAGGCTTTAAGACCCCCCTTCCTAAAGGGGGGCAGGGGGGATTTGCTGTCCGGCCACGTCTTTCTAACCATGGGGCGAGTAACCGATCCGGACGGCGCCCCAATGTCTTCCCCGGATGAACACCGGACAGGCAAGATCAATAATCACTTCACCTGAAACACGCATGAAGGTCTGCAGCAGGAACGGCTGCGTGTTTTTACAGGCCCGCACACTGGTTCTGTCGGTAAAGATCAGCTTGGTACGGTTCTGCACCTGATCGATCTCCTTATTGCCGGTGAGCGGTTTGCTGAATTTTTTCAGGTGACAGGGCAGATAGCCTTGGTCATCAAAGACGGTGGAGGTGGCAAGGTCAGGGTGAGACGCAATAACCTCCTCCTGGATTGGCGAGATGATCTTTTCAAAGAGTGCGTCGTAGGCCGTGGTATATTTGGTGGGATCGGTCTTCGGTATCGGCTGGTATTTTCTTGAAAAGAGCTGATCCAGTGTTATCTCACCACGGTCCACTGCCTGTTCCAGTGCCTCGACAACGCGATCCCGGAATGCCAGTGCTGTTGCTCTTTTTTGATCATGGTAGGTGCCAACGCTGAAACTACCCACTGACGAGAAGATCAGCTCGGCCACCTCGGAGAGTCCCAGCAGGGTCTTTTCGGTTGCCAGCATCTCGCGATTCACATCCTGGGTCATACCTGAAATATGCTGGATCTTATCGGTGATTTCTGAGGTTACAACACTCTGTTCCTCGGTAGCCGTGGCAATCTGGTTGATCATGTCCGTTGAATCACCGGCCAGTTGCAGGATCTGTATCAGTCCCTCCCGAGCGGCCTGGGCCGTGACGACACCGTCTTCAACACGTTCATACTCATCATGCATCGCCTGAATCGCCTGTCGGCTTTCCTGACGAATGGCGCTGATAATACCGCTGATCTCACGGGTCGAGGCTGCAGTCTTCGAGGAGAGGTTCTTGACCTCATCGGCGACAACGGCAAAGCCTCTGCCCTGCTCACCGGCCCGGGCCGCCTCAATGGCGGCATTCAGCGCCAGCAGGTTGGTCTGATCCGCAATATCTTCGATCAGTCCAGCGATTTCGCCGATCTTTTCCGATGAACGGGTCAAACGTTCAACCGTTGCCCGGGTTACTTCAACACTCTGCTTGATATCCTCCATGCAGTCACAGGCCTTTGCCACCGCCTGCATACCGCTGTTGGCTGAACTGTTGACCGATGAGGCGACATCGGCTGCGCTGTGGGTGTTGTTCGCCACCCCGTTCAGGGTGGATGTCATCTCCTCTGCCGCCACTGCCACCGCCACTGCTTCAGCTGTCTGTTGCTCCGCCGTCTGCACTGTTTCCCGGGTGGTCTTGGACATTTCACAGACCTTGACGGCAACCAGCTCCCCCTGCTGATACAGGGTGCTCACCATCTCCCGCAGCCAAGCAACCAGGGTGTTGATACCAACCGTCAGTCTGGTGATGTCGTCTTTGCCGCTTACAACCAAATCACGGGTCAGGTCACCGCCACCATGGGTCAGCGCATGCAGTCCATCGGTAATGGCTTTCAGCCGTCGGGTAATCAGCCGGGTAATCAGCAGTTGTGCGCCGAGCGCCGCTGCCAGCCCCACCAGCAGGCAGACCACCACAATCCGGATGACCCAGGTTACCTGACGGGAAATGCCGGTGCGGCTTGTTGCCAGCTTTTCGCGCTGCTGCTGTTCAATCTGCTGCAACAATACCTTGACCTGGCGCCACTGGGGGGTCTCCCGGGTCAGCAGGATGTTCTTGGCTGTGGCAGGGTCAGATGTTGTAGCAAGCGTAATAATCTGCTCCTTCAGTGCGGTATTATCCTTCCATGCTGTGGTTAACTCATGCAATGCAGCAGTCTGACCGCTTGCAGCGCCAAAACGTCCCTCTAACTGTTCCAATGTCCGGTTTGTTGCTGCCAGGGCGGCACGATAGTTCTCCATCGCCTTGGTATCGCCGGGATTCAGCAGGATGTTACGTGTGGCCTGACCTGACTGGAGCGCTGCCCCATGCATATCCTTGATCAGCAACAGGGTCTCCAGTTCCACGTTCAGAGATTGTTCAGCAGTGGATTTAATCGAGAAGAGACCGAAGACGCTGAAGATCAAAGCAGCAATAAAGATGGCCGATACCGATGTTCCAATTATCATCAAACGGGTAGCTATGCTCATGGGATTTCCGATCCTGTCAAAACAGATTCGACGGCCCCGTTACCGGAGCCGTCGAATCATCGTTGTTCAAAGAACACATGGAGTGTCGTCCAGGGACGTCACGTTGCCATTCTGCATCAGACTACCTGTTCCAGGCCTTCAGGAACGGTTCGTCACCGATGGGTAGCCGTTTGCGGTACTTCAGTTCACCCGGAATCCAGGTGCGGTCTGTTCCGGCATAGACCACCAGGCAGCGCATCACGACACCACCCACCAGCACCAGCAAGGCACCGATCCCCTGGCAGAGTGTGGACGGGATCATGACCAGCACCAGCGGTACCAAGGTTCCCACGAATAGAAATACTGCCTTGAATTTGTCGGCATACTCGCCGTTGATCCATTTAAGGGCGCTGGCCGCTTCAGCAGCCGAGGTGCCGGTCCGCTTGATCCAGATATACCCGATCCATCCGATCAACTGGAAGAACAACAGGCCGCCCGCAAAGGTGGGTAGTTGGTGCCAGATCCCCGGAACCGAGCCCGGAGCATAGATCAGTGCGCTGATAAAATGGGCAGCTGTGCCGGTTACGATGGAAGAGAGCATGAACAGAGTCATGATACCCGGTCCGACCCAGAAGGGACGGCCCTTGTGGCGGCCAAGCAGCACACCGGGATAGGTGGCCACCACCAGGCCGGTGATGACGCAGACCACCGCAAGCAGCTTGCGGAGCATGTCCCAGTCCTGCCAGAACAGCTTGTCCTGCTTGAACCAGGCAGGGTCCAGATCAAACGAGGCGTAGACCAATCCGGCCACAATCGCCACCGACATCAGCCAGGCACCGGCCGTAAGGATCGCCTTGGGGTTCATAAAGACCCGCCAGGCCTGAAACGGTCTGCCCAGTTCCAGGATCAGGAAACCGCAGCCGATGCACATGAACAGCGGCCCCATCACGTTACCCAGCAGGGAAAGACGGCCTGTACCGGCAAACAGTTCCAGCAATCCGGTAATCAGCACCATACCGCCGCCCATACCGGCAAAAAAGAAATCTACGGCCAACATCCAGCCCCAACCTTCATGTTTGGTACTCATGGATTTTTTACCTCCAATCCATAGATATAAAATACATACGGGTCAGTCCCCAGTTCGCCCAGCAGGCGACAGGCATTTTCCCCGTTTACCAGTTTGTGGACTTCGCTGGTTGCATCATCAAGATCCCCGAAGATACGGGCCTTCTGGTGACAGGTGTTGACGCAGTGCGGCTTGAGGCCGATATCAACCCGGTCTTTACAGAAGTCACACTTCTGGACCGCGCCGGTTGCATGGTTCTTGTAGCGGGCGCCATAGGGGCAGGCCATGACGCAGGCCAGACAGCCAACGCATTTACTGTCTTCCACAAAGACAATCCCGTCCTTCTCCCGGCGCTGGGAGGCGCAGGTAGGACAGCCGTCTACGCAGGGCGGATTGTCGCAATGCATACACAACAGCGGGATATGTACCATATGTACGTCCGGGTAGATTCCGGTGGGACCGACCGTGGTCACCGGGTTGTAGATCATCTCAACCGGCAGTTCATTGTGTACCTTGCAGGCGACCGTGCAGGAATGGCAGCCAATGCATCTTCGTGTATCTATAACCATCGCGTAACGAGCCATCTTATTTCCCCTCCATATCTGAAGCATTTACTTTATAAACGCGGCAGAGCAGACCACGGTTAGCCCAGGAACCGCTATAGGGGTCGCAGTGATCATCGGCAGTGGTCGTCAGTACGTTGGTGTTTGATTCCAGGCAGCCGCCCAGTTCCGGCGCCGCCATGCTGCGCTCCGGGTACCACCAGCCACGCTGGGTGTAGATGACGCGGGGATGAATCCCCTGTGTCAGGTTGGCCTTCTGCTTGATCCGTCCCCGCTTGGTCTCGATCCAGACCCAGTCGCCATCTTCAATGGACAGCTCGGCAGCGGTTGCCGGGTTGATATCCATGTACGGTTCATGGCGCAGGAAACGCACCTCTTTGATCTGGAAATGCTCGGAGTGGTGGTAGGGCATGAACCCGCCACCGGTGGTCAGCACCAGCGGAAACTCCTTGGCCAGTTCCGGATCGTCGATCTCGTTCTCGGTTGGCCCGATATAGGGGGGCAGCGGAGGGTAGCCGAGATCCTTGAGTACCGTTGAGTATAGCTCAACCTTGCCCGACGGGGTTGCAAAGCCCTGGCGCTGATACTTGAAATATTCACGCTCGGGGAAATGGAAGCGATAACGTTCAACGAATTCATCGTAGTTTTCGATATCATAGCCAAGGGGGGCTATCTTGGCGTAATAGGCTTCTTCAACCGTTGCCCAGGGCCACATCTCCTGTTGTCCCATGGCACAACCCAGGTCACGCCAGAAGTTGTAGTCGTTGCGCCGCTCGTACATTGGCGGGATAGCCCGTTGTGATGCCAGCAGGAAGTCAGAACAACCGTAGCTGCTGGTGATGGTCGGCCTTTCAAGGGCTCCGGCAATCGGAATCACGTAATCGGACAGGGCTGCAGTCGGTGTCATCCAGTAATCACAGGTGACCATGAAATCGACCGCTTTCAGGGCATCCAGCACCAGTTTGGTTTCTCCATAGGAGTTGATCGGGTTGGTGGCCGAGACCAGCAGCGCCTTGACCTGGTACGGTTTGCCACTCAGGATCGCCCTGAAGACTGATGGCGGGTGGGCCTCGCACATCCATTCAGCGGTGGGGGCCTTGCCCCAGACCTTTCTGGTCTGTTCAGCGATCTTGCTGTAGCCGGGCCAGGTCACCAGTTTGAAACGGTCGGAGCCGATCTGCTTGGATTTCTGCTCTTCCGGCAGCTGATCATTGGCCTCCATCTCTTCATCGGTCAGGAAGTCGGGGCTCGGACCGGTCAGCAGGTCAGAACCGGGTGCATCAAGGTTGCCGGTCAGTGCCCGCAGAATCGCACGGGCATGCATGGTTGAACCGGCAGGTCTGCCGATCTGATCCACTGAGGTACCCCACTGGATGTTGCCCGGTTTGTTCATGGCATACATGTAGGCACCTGCACGGATCTGTTCCGGGGTCAGCCAGGTCAGTTCCGCTGCCCATTCCGGCGTGAAGTTTTCGACATGGTCGGCCAGTTCTCCGAAGCCCTCGCAGCAGTTTGCGACAAACTCCTGATCGAACAGCCCTTCATAGATGATGACATGGATCCAGGCCAGTGCAAGCGCCAGGTCGGAGCCGGGACGCAACGGTAGCCAGAGATCGGCCTTGGCAGCGGTTTCGCTGAAACGGGGGTCGATCACGATCAGTTTCATCCCCTTTTCCTGCAGCTCCCGGATATGGTGCATCTCCGGCATGCCGGCGGCACCGGGGTTCTGGCCCCACAGGATCAGACAGCGGCTGCTGCCCATGTCCAGTTCAAAGGGACACCAGCCATAGATGGCCGTCTCCACCATAAAGGTGGGGATCCAGCAGAGATGGGAGTTGTGGAAACCGTTGGGACTGCCGAACAGGTTCATGAAGCGCCGTCTGGACCAGTCGTCGGTACGTTGGGTGCCGCCTGCGGTTGCAACTGCCTCCGCACCGAACTCGCTGCGGATCTGGAGCAGTTTTGTGCCGATCTCCTCCATAGCCTGCGCCCAGGGGATCTGTTCCCATTTCCCTTCACCGCGCTTGCCGACCCGCTTCAGGGGGTAGTTAATCCGTGCCGGGTGATCAAGATGTTGCAGGGCGATATTGCCCCGGCAGCACAAACCACCATGGTTTGTGGGGAACTCCGGGTCTCCTTCGATCTTGAGCACCTTGCCGTCTTTTACATAGGCCAGCACACCACAGTTCTGGTGGCAAAAATAGCAAGCTGACTTCTTTACCTCAACACCAGCTTGCGTTATGTCAATGTTCTTACTCATAATATAAACCTCACTGGCTTCACCGGAACAGATTGTTTGCGTCTGTCGTGCTTCACGTTCCAGACTTGCATCAGTTCACACAGCTTTCGTGCCTATTGATTTGATTGCGTCGTTCTATGCTGTTTTCTTTGATTTTACATCCATGGTTCTGAAGATATAGGCGAACACAAAGCCCACCACGTTGATGCCCAGGGCGATCCAGAACGCCTGCTCATAGTTACCGGTGGCAACCCGCACCTTGGCAGCGGTCAGCGGTCCGAAGATTGCGGCAAGGCTGAAGCCGATAAAGGTGATGCCGTAGTTAACACCGAAGTTTTTCAGGCCGTAACGGTCGCTGATAATGGTCGGCATGGTTCCCATGAAACCGCCAAATACTGCACCGCAGCCGATACCTGAGGCGACAAAGCCTGCTACCGTGGTGGTAAAGGCCAGGTTAAGCATGGAGACGGCGGATACTACGTACATGATCATGATGGTGTTGGAACGTCCGATCTTGTCAGACAGGGCACCGAAGCCGACCCGGCCCAGGGCGTTGGCCAGGGTGATGATGCTGACGAAGAAGGCCGCGTTCATGGGGGTCAGTTTAAACATGATCTGGCCGATGGGGGAGGCGTGGGCCAGGACCATCAGGCCGGACATGGCGCCGCAGAACAGCATGATCATGACCACCCACCAGATCCCTTCACTGATCATCTGGGTCCATTTGCAGTCATTGCCAGCTGGTTTTCCTGCTGTGGCAGCCACAACCGGTGGGGTCCAGCCTGCCGGTTTGAAGCCTGCCGGGGCCTTTTTGATGAACATGATACAGATGGCAATAATGATAAAGAAGGCGGCACCAAGGATCTGGAAGGTGTTGAGCACGCCGTAGTTGATGATCAGGGCACTGGCGATCGGTGCCACCAGCATGGCGCCGCAACCGTAGCCGGCTGCACAGAGACCGGCAGCCAGTCCCCGCTTGTCAGGGAAAAACTTGACCGTGTTACCGATGTTGCCGGCATAGATCATACCGCCGCCGATACCGGCCAGGGCGCTGTAGGTCAGGTAGAGCATGCCAACCTGTGAAACGTAGCCGGAGAGGAACAGGCCGATGGTAAACATCAGGCCGCCGACGATAATGGTTGTTTTTGAACCCAGTTTATCCTGCAGATAGCCGCCGCCGATCATGGCCACCGGACTTAAGCCATGGTTGATGGTAAAGACCAGCGCCAGCGCCGGTGGTGCCCAGCCGAACAGTTTGCCAAGCGGCATGGCAAACACGCTCCATGCGTACAGCGTACCGATACAGATGTTGATGATTATTGCCGCCACCAGTATAAGCCATCGATTGTAGTGTTCTTCTGACATAAGTGTACCCCTTTGCACCTTGTGGTCCCGTATGGGTGATAGTTTGTCTTTTTATGCAGATTGCGTGTCTTTTCGCGTGGTACCGTGCAGGTAAGCTGTTGCTCAGATGTTGCCCCTGTGTTCAAGTTTCCATACCTTTGTAACCTCCGGTTCAGCTGAACAGGGTGCCTTCATTCTCTGCGTTGGTATTTTGTCATGGTGGTGCCTCTCCTTTCGTTGAGGTAAGCAGTCCTGCCGGTAACGTAAAAGGTGACATCGCATCAATTCCATTTGTTCAGCATCGTACCGAGACCGTTTGATGCCAGGCTCTGGCAGCGTGACACCAGTAAAAGGTAATGGCGATGTAGCTGGTTGATCTGGAGGAGTTGCCATACCTGTGTACGCTATCTTAACTTTAGCAACGAGTGTGCCACTCTGTCTCTAATGTGCAACTTGCTGTTATCAGATAAAATAATGTGCTCTGTGGGCGGTTGTGCTTCCAGCTTTGATAAGCTGTGTATCAAATTGGGAACGGTCCTTTTTCGTTCTTGAGAGGGCAGCTACGTAACTAAACAAGACAGGGGCTGGTGATTACCGGCCCCTGTTGGTTGTGTGGGTGTATGCTGAAGTTGTTTATAGCTTGAAGCTGGCGTGTTACCGATCTTTACACCTCGCCACGGGCAGTTGAACGCATATGCCGCTGCAGAATGACAACGACGATTGCAATGACCAGGGCACTACTGCCGTTGACGGCACAGATGTCAAACACGCTCCAGTTGCGGGACAGATAGAAGCCGCCTACTGCAGGCGCAAGGAATGAGCCGATTTTGCCGATACCGTAGGCCCAGCCGATGCCGGTGGCCCTGATCTCAGCCGGATAGACCACCGAAACCAGACCCATCAGCGCGGAGTTGCCGCCGTTCACAAAAAGACCTGCCAGTACGGAGACCACGATAACCACCCCAAAGGGATAGCCCGATGAGAAGTACCCGAACGCCAGCATGGCAAAGAAGGCGGCCAGGAAGACATATTTTATGACGTTCAGCTTGTTGTATTTATCCATACAGCGTCCGATGCAGAGGATTGCCACCACGGAGCCCAGATGGATGAAGGCATACCCGATGCTATACTGCTGAACCGTGGCGCCGCTCTTTTTCAGCAGGGTCGGTACCCAGGAAAACAGGATCCAGAGCAGATAGAAGCTCATGTAGAACAGGATCCAGATCAGGATGGTGGTAAGCAGGCGGTTGTCGGTAAACAGTGATTTGAGTGAGCCCCCTTTTTCCTTGGTCTGGCTGGTAACTGTCAGTTCGATATCGGCAGAGGCCGGCGATGAGCTGTCGATCCGTGCCAGAATTTCCCGGGCCTTGGCAATTGACTTGGCTGTCCCGGTTCTGACCAGGTGATGCAGGGAGTCCGGCAACAGCATCAGGACCAGCAGGGCAATCACCACCGGTGCGATACCGCCTACAATAAAGACCGATTGCCAGCCGTAGTGGGGCAGCAGCCAGGAGGCGGCAAACCCTGCGATCATGGCGCCGCACGGCATGCCGGCCCACATGTAGAGAGAAAGGGAGGTGCGGATTCTGGCAGGGGCATACTCACTGCCGAAGGCCAGGGCGTTGGGGATGGCGCCCCCCATGCCGAGACCGGCCAGAAAACGGTAGGTTGCCAGTTCTTCAACACTGGTGATATGGGTGGTCATGTAGGTGAAAAAACCAAAGACAATGGCCGAGCAGAACATGGTCTTTTTACGCCCGATACGGTCGGCCAGCATCCCCAGCACCACTGCGCCGATCATGGGGCCCAGCTGTCCGGCGCTTAATGCCAGCCCCAGCTCACTGGGCTTGGCGTTCAGGTGCTCGGCGATCTTGGGTAGTGCCACCCCGATGACCGTCAGGTCAAAACCATCAAGAAAAACGATACAGAAACAGAGTAGACAAACTGCGGTTTGGTAGGGTGAAAAAGGAATATTATCGAAAACTTCATTAACGTTCACAGACCTGCTCACGTGTGACCTCCCTCAAATCGTATTCCGCTTCATTAGCTTTCTTTGTACTGATGAAACTCAGCTGGAGAAAACCTGCATGGCAATCTTTCGATACAGTCCTGCAACAACTTGAACGGATTCGCGCGAAAATCGGTTATCTGAAGGTCAGCAAGAACGGTGCCATTGTTGCAAAAATGCGATTTTGTACTTTGATTTCTGAAGTGACAGGTAACCTCTGGCGGCTGGAGCAGAGAGAGGGACAAGGGTTGTTATTCAGATTCCAGTCATTACCCTGGTATTTTGAGATCAACAGACAATCATTTGCTTTTGGCAAATTGACAGGTTTTGTTCAGGCAGTAGCGTGCGTGAGATGTCAGTAATGAGAAGATTATTCTCGATTTGATCGTAATGCAAGAATATCGGGTGTTTGTATACGGTATGTCAGATGAAATGGAACGGGAGGTGCGGGTTAATTTCGATTTTGCCAGTACTGGAACTCAAAGCTCCAATCTTCCTTGCGGGATTCCACCAGTCGCTTCATGCGGGCCTTGAAACTGCCCCGATAACCGGCCTGATCAGGAAAATGGTCCTGCTCGCGAATGCAGCGGCAGAGTTCACTACCCAGTTCCCGAGCCTTTTCAAAGAGCTCCGCCTGTTTGGGGAAGCTGCGCCTGCCGGTCACAAAGGAGCTGACGGTCCCCACTGACTGGGCACCGGTAGAGTTGATGTAACGGACCATGTAGCGCAGCAGTTCATCGTGGTCTGCACCACCGGAGGTAACAGCCACCGCTCCGTACTTGCCTTCAAGCGCCAGGCAGTGGATCAGGCTGCTGCTGCGGTCAAACAGGGCCTTCAGCTGGGCGGTGACACTGAAGATGTAGTTGGGGCTGGCCAGGATAAAGCCATCGCTGGCCAGCAGTCTGGCCTTGATCATCTCATAGTCATCCGGCAGATGGCAGATGCCACTTTTGTGACAGGCATCGCAGCCGAGACAGGGCTGCAGGTTCAGCATTGAGAGGTCAAGCAGTTCCAGTTCCGTTGTTGCTCCAAGGCCGACCATGACCTCTTCAAGCAGGCGACCGGTATTGCCCCGCATACCATGGGGGCTGCCTATGATAACGGTAATCTTCACGTGTAGCGTCCTTGGTGTCTGATTTTTTGAAGGCGAGTGGAGTTGTATCCCGCCCCCGAATCTCTTCAGGGGCGGGATATCGTTTAAGAGACGCCGGGATTCAAGGTGTATCCAGCTGATAGAGACGCAGGGCGGCCTTGCGTTCAGCAAGCGGATTCATGGTCGTGAATGCCACAACGGTTGCAAGTTTGGTTGGTTCACCAGGTTTGCCGTTGATGAGTTTGAAATCGGCCAGGTAGCTTTTGTCCGGGGCAGTGTGCCAGACTTCACGGAGGTTTGTGCCGTTCAGTTTGAAAAGCTTGAGTTCGGATCTGGTGTACATTCTGAAACGTCCCAGAACACTGACACCGCTGTTGGCGTTGACCAGAATGTTGCCCTGGCTGGTAATCTCGACACGACCCTTTATATACACACGCTGTGATTCGCCACCACGTGCGGTTTCATCATTCATCTCAAACGAGGATTCCGTTCCGCCAACGCTGTCGGTACTGACGGCCAGCGGCTCTCCTGAAGCGGTTGATATGGTGAGATAGCCATCGTCATCGACCCAGGCGATCAGCGTGCGTTCCTGATTGGTGAAGGGAGCGAATCCGTACAGGTTGACCCGTTTTGGCAGGGCAAGCGTCGCACCTGCTGTCAGATGATCACCACTACGCTTGACCCTGAATACCGGGCCGGCAAACTCACGTCCCCGTGGATCATATTCCTGGGCCAGCAGTACGGTACCTTCTCCGGGTAATGCAACCCGACGCAGATGCCAGGGGATCTTGGTGATGGTGGTCCGGTAGCGTCCATCGCGGAATTCAATGCTGATTCCGGCAGGATTACCGTTGCTGTTCATGGCCGAGACATACAGTTCCGGGCGTCCGTTTGCATTCAGGTCCGCCGCTTCAAGAGAGTAGGCCTGACTGCCTGCATCAAGACGGATTGCACCCAGCATCTGGTATCCGTCCGCATTCAGACGGCCGATTTCGATCCGGTCATTGAAGGCGATTGCCGCTTCCAGCTTGCCATCTCCATCAAAGTCAGCGATTTCAACCCCGACCGGAGTACCCTTCAGCGATGCTGTGTTCCACAGCGGTTCACCGCCCTGCTGGACTGCTCCGCCGGTGATGGGTGGCAAGGCCGTTAACATCGGAAGTGCCGGTTGTTGAGCGGCTGGTTGGTGTGCTGTGGGTAATGCCGTTGCCGATTGCGGGATGGCGACAGGATAGTTGTGAATCAGCTCAAAGTCAGGCGCCCGTACGGCAAGTCCCTGGCTGGTGAGGATAAAATAGATTGTCGGGCTGAAGGCCTTTGGACGTTCAGGCATTGCCGGGCGTTGTTGTTGCGCTACACTGTATTCCTTCCACTGCAGGGCAGGCAGTGCTGTCTTTAGCTCTTTGGCCAGCTGTTCTCCCTGAGCGGTGTAATCCCAGAACAGAGCCTGTAGCTCCTGAAAACGATTGATGACGTCACCCCGTTTAATGCTGTCAACAGGGCCTATTGGTTGGCTGTGGGCATAGCCGCTTTTAAGACGGGTCAGGCGCAACATTCCTTTCAGCCGTTCCTGTGTGCCTAACAACTTGCCGGTAACCGGGTGGGTGATCGGTTCGCCGGGACCGGATACACTGAAAATATCGCCAACAGCTGTTCCCTGACCGATTCCCAGATCAATCAGATAGTCATCACTGTTTGCCTGAACAACATACCCGGTGATCGGGGTAAAGTCCTTGGCGATCTGGCTGGCTACAGGCGAAGCTGCACTGCAGAGTGAACTGATGCCCAACAACAGCACGATAATCGATAGCGTACGTACAAGAACTGACATACTCTCCCTCCTTCTGTTGGCAGTAGCTGCGTTGCTTGCAGTTACTGCGTAAGCCACTTCCCCGTGTGGCGGTCCATCAGGAGGCCGGACCGGATCATCTGCAACCGGTCAGGCCTCCTTGCTTTTACTGTTTCTAAGAGTCCGACAGGCTCCTAAAAAGTCATTTCCCACTTGATGCCGGCTGCATAGACCCGAGGCTCTTTTTGGCCGGTACTGCTCAACATATCATTCAGATATGAAAATTCAGGTACTATCTTGAAGTTTTTCGTTACGGTGTACTGCAGGTTGGCAAAGGCGGCCATCCGGTCATCCGAAGTTCTGTCTTTCATTTCATTTGACTCATAGGAAACACCGGTAAACATCTTGATCTTGTTGTTCAAGGTGTAACCGACCTGTCCCCATCCGCCGTAGGTGTAACAGTTCTTCTTTCTGCCTGCGTTATAATAGGAGCCCAACTGTGTTCCGTTGCCCGGAGCAGCTCCGTTTGCCATCAGGTTGCCGACGTTCTGGCCGGTGTAGCCATGGAACTTCAGCTGGATCGGGGCAAGGTCTACCGTAGCATGGGCAAAGAGCAGATAGGAGTAGATTTCATCTTTTGAGGCAACTACATCATTATTGGTCTGGGTGACCTTGTAGAAGTTGCCGGCTGCACCGCCACCATAGGTCACGATGCCGGCCTTGCCTTCATAGCCAGCGACCGTCTTGGGGAAGTAGGTGTCAAAGTTGGTGTTGGTGGAGGCATAGCTGTATGCCGTCATGTTGAATGGGGTATTCTGCCAGCCGCCCACGGTGTTGGTGGTGTAGTAGGAACCGGTACCACCGACCGACTGTTTCATCAAGGTCAGGTATAACCCGTTATTCATGGTCAGTTTGATCTGTGCATAACGACCATCCCAGAGGGATGCATAGCCGTTGAAGCCGCCATCTGCATCATACACCTGCTCGGAGCGGAAAACGTAGGGACTGGGGGCATAGCCGACCCGTACCTTGCCTGCGCCGAAGTTCCATTCACCGAACAGCAGCCGCAATTCTACACCACCGGCACGGTTTTTTGGGTTATAGGCGCCCATTTCGGCTACTGCTGCGAAATCACCCTCTTTAACACGGACACCCACCAGACTGTCCCCTTGCAGATCAAGGGTGAAGTCAGCGTCATTCTGGATTGTTCCTGGTTTCGGGCTATTGGCTGTGGCTGTTGCAGGATACGCGTAATACTGGCTTGAGGTCCACCAGGTGCCGACCCGAATTGCACCATAGGGGGTGACATCCAAAGCCATGGCTGGTACTGACAGACCAAAGGTTGCTGCGACGAGCGATGCGCTGATGATACTTTTCTTCATGCTGTGCTCCTCCTTGCTTCAAGTAAGTGATCGCTGCCCTGAACGGGAGCGGTAGTATTGCCACGCCAGGCGTGGTCATGCAGGTACTGACTCACTCCGCAGGCATCGGCTGCATGCCTGACGGCGCTTTTTACAACTCACCTCCTCTCACCTGAAATCAAGTTTTGTATGAAGAACCGGCTGTTACCGGATTGCATTCCTTCTCTTTGTCTGTGGCGCCATGTGCGTGAAACGGCTGAAGCCGAGAGAAGGAGGGGGAATCCCTGCGTCTGCACCCTTCACGCACATGGCACGGGCCGGACTGCCCGGCTGTGCTTTGACGCCGGCTTGGAGTGCTGTTCTGCAGTCGCCGTGCCATAGTGTCTATTGTGTTAAAACCAAATAAAAACGATATGTTGTAAGGGTGGTTGTTCTTGATGGTCTTGTCGGTTTGATCTGAAAGGCTTTCATTATGAGAAGGTTTCCTTCTGAATTGAACGGTCTGTTGGGGGTAGATCATTCTCATTTCAGGAGGAGGGGGCGATCTTTTTAGTAACGAAGCGCAGCGTCTCCCGAATACGGGATACCCTGGCGGGCAGATGTCAATGTTGATGCAGTTGATTCGGATAACAGGGGGAAATCAGCAACCGGGACAGCCCTGGAGAAAAGGGACTGTCCCGGTTGGGTTTGCGGCGGAAGTAACGGCAGGTGGCGCGGGGATAACGAGCAGTGTTGAGGGGCTCAGGCTTTCTTGTCCAGATCGATGGCCTCTTTGCCCTCGCTAGCTTCTTTGAAGTTACGGATACCTTTGCCGACAGCCCGGCCAACTTCAGGTAGTTTTCCTGCGCCGAAGATCACCAGCACTATTGACATGATGACGATAAGCTCCGGCATTCCAAAACCGAACATGTTGTTCTCCTCCATGGGAACGGTAAACGAGATCCCGGTTGTAAATAGACTCAAGGCAGCTTGAAGTTAAAGGTGTGGCACTGCAGGCAAAAGTTTTCACCCTTGGCGTGCTGGTGGTGGCAGACGTTGCAATCCAGCGCCGTTCCGTAATGGGGCGACGTATGCGGATTTTGTGGTTTTACCCCGGCGGTTTTCTCTGCCAGTCTGGTTGGTTCATGGCACGCTTCGCAGACAGCAGCTTCAACCGGGGTCTGTTTTTTTGCCTTGCCGTGGCATTTGACGCAGGTGACTCCGGCCAACTGGTGTCTGTGGCTGAGCGGCAGCCTTCCTGACAGGCTGGCGGGACTGTCTTTGCTGTGGCACTCCAGGCAGGCTGCCAGGCTCATTTTTGCAGTTTTGGTATGGCCATCCGGCAGCACCTTGTCTTTGCCGTGGCAGGCGCTGCAGTTGTCCGGCTTGGCAGCGATCAGGCGTTTGGGGGCCGCAAACGCAGGCAGGGCAACAAGCAGAGTGAGTGCCGCTGCTGTGAACATCGCTGCATGTCTGGTTGTAATGAAAGTGGTGGACATGATTGAAGCGCTCCTGAAAAATGGAATTTTAAGCTCTTACAACGTCTCCAGTCGTTACTGAAACTGATCAAAAACCAGGAAAATAGCACGCGGATGACGCGGATCAAGCGGATATACACGGATTTTTAAT
>Ga0209467_1001832_pt1 | contig 16938 bp, 16 predicted proteins | sample Higcelwee11metaG_FD_187175 | JGI IMG/M metagenome (GOLD analysis project Ga0209467, IMG submission 187175) | Freshwater pond sediment microbial communities from the University of Edinburgh, under environmental carbon perturbations - High... | ecosystem: Environmental > Aquatic > Freshwater >...
CAAGGGGTTGCCCTTCAGCCGTTGGCTCGACGTCAGGTCGCCGAAATACTTGTACGCCTTCCACTTGTCCCGCGGCGCCCGGCAAGCGCCCCCATGACCGGAGGACGTGCCTCTGAGCTGAAATCCGACCGAAGAACATCCTCAACTCCCCGCTGGAATCGTGACGCCGGGAGCGCGTCCCCCTATTGCCCGACGGTCAACGAGAGACATTTGAGTTCGGCGAGATCGGGACATTTCCGCTCAGCGGTGACACTAATTAGCGTCGACACAGTTATATGCGTTAAAACCGACATAGAACATGTTTCTACCAGTCACTGGTGGTGCATATCCTGGATCTAAAATTAAAAAATCACAGTAGCTGAGCCCCATAACGTGACCATCCATATGAAGAAAATGCGCGCGCGAGGGGTTTGACGGCAAAGATACCGTTGGGTCGATTGGGCGGGGATCACCTTGCCCATGGCGATATGCCAGAGATCGAATGGTAGTCCCAATGGGGGATGTACCCATTTTATTGTCAAAGGCGAATATCGCCGCAGCTGCGTTGGTTATGGCGTTTAGTCTTCTATATTTATTCAACCACACCACGCCGGATGGCGTTCCCGTCAACCATCCATTAATCGAGTAATGAGTATAACTGTATTTGCCATCAACGTTATTACCGAAGCCGACCGCCTCGGAAGGGCAAGCTAAAGTTCCCCTTGTTTGGTTTTTTCCGTAGTAACTTACACCGTAGCCTGAATCAAAATTACTTCCGTCGAAATCCTTGCCAGATAATAAATTAATCCAAAAAATCCAATTCGGAGAAGTATTTTTAGCTGGCACGATCCAGTCGTTGCAATCCATGGAATATGCGGCTTGCGCCAAGCCGATTTGCTTAAGGTTGTTAATACAAGCGATACCCGTCGCCATCCCCTTGGCCTTGCCCAACGCCGAAAAAAGCAACGCTGATAGAATTGCGATTATTGCGATTGTAACGAGGAGTTCGACTAAAGAAAAGACACACCCCCGCCTGCGGCGCAATGACGGCTCCCCCGCATCGACCATGCGGTGAACGAATCGGCTCTCCCTCGCATGGCTTTCCTCCCGCTCTTTGCCGTTTGGCATCTGTATGGCCGTTGAACAGACTTGGCACGTTGCCCCGTAGTTCCCTTCAAGGCATTGCGTGGACAAGCGATACTGTTTCAGCCGTGAAATCCTGAGCCAACGTCTTGGATACTTTCTAGGCTTTTGCGCATTCATCGCTTCTAACCTCCCTGCTATTGACACATTCATTCAGGCAAATTTCCATTCACTATACGGGCATTTCTCCAATAGTCAACGCAACCATAGGCATCTGCGACGTTCTATTCAACGTCGACTCGGCTTTCGGTGTTACACCCTAAGCCAACGCCTACCCACATCGGCTTTCCCGTCTTGCTACTTTATCCTCATGTGTTAGCTTTTGGATAGTGCTTATGGCACATGCTTGAAATTAACAATTGGCATAGGCGAATCCTCTCAATCGTCTAGTTTGATGATACTTTGCTTAGACACATGTTCAACGAGTGTTAATCTGGACTAATAAAGTTTTTTCAACAATCTATCTTTTAATGTGCTTATCCTTGAGATTTCAGGATTATTGCGTGGCTTCAGAAAACTCGACTTTCACGGTAATTCTGGCCGATTGTCCAGGATCGCTAAATTTAGAGATGACAATTCGATTCAATTTACTATCAAGGGGCAAACTCAACGCATTCATAATTTTTTCTCCCGGAGCGAACGGAGTTATTTTTATCTGGCATTCTTCGGAAGCGGTAATGGTAGCGATATTTGCATTTGCTCCCGTCAGGATGACTTTGTTGTTCTCCACGGAACATGGCAACGCCGTTATCCAAATGAATGCGGCCCCTTTCGCATTGTCGGCTATGGTGAAACTGTCGACAATGGTAAATTCACGTGGTGTTGGCGAATCGATCATGCGTTGGTGCTTGAGAAAGCCGCATTTCCACCAGCAAGGAGTTGTCGTAACCGTGGCATTGAATTTCACCGCGTCGCCGTTTCCCGTTGGGCACATTTGATTGCGCATCTCACCTTTTTCTATTTCATTATATGCAATAGAGTTGCAAAATCCTCCGTCAGAAGTTATTGGCACCAAGCAGTTATGATACTGCGCAAGTGTAAATACCCCACTATATTCAGGAATTTCAGTAGCGAAAATCTCGCCACCATACTCCAAGACGAAGCTGCCGACATCATGGTGTTTTTTACCCGCCCCTATGTTATCACCGACTAACAGCATCTTGCAAGTTTTTCCGTTTTCGGTCTTTCGGTATGAGCTAAGCAGACCACAATCAACCAATTTTATGACGTTTTTCGGTTCGACTGTTATTCCTTTTACTGCAAGATCGTAAAGTTTTTTGGTGCGAATACCCGTTTCGGTCGGCGTTTTAATTTCTCCCTCAAGATATGCAAGACGCACCGATGAGCGATAAAATAGATTAGTCCACGCTGAATTAGGCACAACTGCCGCCATGAAAACTACATTCGAAGGGGATAATTTAGCAGATGGTGCTTGTCCGATTGGAATAACATCCATCGCAGTATTATTTGACGTACTGCTTATCGCCTCAATATAAAGACCGGCCTTATTTATCTCAGAAGGAATCACTTGCGGAAGTGGTATGTTTTCTGCATTGGCATACGGTACATAGATGCTATTGGCCAAAGACAGCGTATAGTCAAGATACCCTACGCTCTCCATGAAGCTGCCATCGGCGCGAAATTGAAAGCAAAATGATTCGTCTACCTGGGCTTTAGCTTCGGCGACTCTTGGGGCAATTCGCTTAGAACGGCAAGCAAGCTCAAGCAATGCGAGCATTTTTCCTTGAATGAACGCCAATCCCTGATTCGACCTGAATGCGAACTCACGATTAAACAACGAGTAATCAATTGGAGCTACACCTTTAAGGTACAAAGCCTGACACACATATTCCCGTCCGTTGTCATTCATTATCTCGCCAGTGCAATCAAGTAAAAACGCAACATCCACCGCAGTTGATGACTGAGTAAAGGCCGGGTAAATGCCGCCCCCAGGCAAATCATTCCACTGATAATCTCCCCATGAATCGCATGCGGCTAGGCTGAAGGCATATCGAGCGCCAAGCCTCATCAACTCTGTATCCCTGGCCAACAGGCCTGTAAACGCCACTGCTTTCGCATGATAAATAAAACGCAAATAGCTCCCAAAACGCTTTTGGATATCGACGTACTGATCTTCGCGAATGGTTTTGTTGACTACATTGCGCGGATAGATAATCTGTTCTGGATGGTTGAATTCCGACTGTTTGAGCGTGGTGGCCAATTTATTGATTTCCCCTTTGAGCGACACCCTCATACTGTCAAGGTCGTCGATATCAAAATACAAACCGACAAGTGGTGCGAAATTAAGTTCATTGTCACTGTCGACAAGCATTCCTTGATGTCCGTAATAGCCATTCCATTGTGTCGTGCGTTTCTTTTGCCAATGGCGTTCGTAGGCAGCATAGTCTTTCGTGTCACGCAGAATCAATGCATAGTCTTCCATGAAAAATGACTGAAGGCCATCTTTCAAAAACTCGATATTTAATGTTATATCGGAGATATTCTTCGCCCCGTCCAACCGCACGACTATTTCATGCGGCATAAGCCATCCAGACTCATCGATGATTTTTTCTGCGCTCAATATTCCTTTATCGGTATTGAGGGAGCAGGATATCTTTGCGGTGCCAGTGCGCCGACAAAAAAAGAAACGGAATTCATCGTAACCCGCAACAGGAATATTTAACTTTCTAGTAAGCGTGAACTTGCCGTGATTCTCCAACAATATGTGATATAGTGATATCTTTGAGGATGCGGCTTGAGTTTCCTTGCAGGGATAAGCGGAATCGATATTCCAATCCGATGCCTGGTTTAATATGGCCTCTCCGGGAACCTGCGGTAGAATTTCCGCATCGCCGAACGCCAAAAATACAGCAAAAAAAAGCCAGGATATAGAGATGATTGTTTTCATTTTTAGTGCTCCTGTTTTATTGGCTTCTGCTTAATGCTAGAACTATAGATATTTCCCACAGCCATCCGATAGCCTTCAGGGGTTATTGTATAAGCACTTGGAAAAAACCGGCCATGATGTCATCCTATCTCAACCGAAAGAAAGGAATGGATCATGGACGCGGTCAAGTCGAAATTTACCACGCTGCAGCAGATTTGCGAGCTGATCACGTGGCATTTGATCCCGAAACTCCCGCAGGAGCACAAAGTCGAGGAGAAATGCCGGACGTTCGAGGCGACCGCCACGTGGTGTCGCTGGCCCACGCCCAGCTCTCCCACGCCTTGAGCCTGAACGACGTGTGCGACACGTTGCAAAACCACCGCGGCCCGCTGAGCACCATCCGGAACGCCACGCCGCCAGCTCGGAACACGCTCTCGCACACCAGCCGCAACCGGAACCCGGAGATGGCCGAGATGCTGTTCTGGGAAACGTTGGCGCACCTGGAGCGACGGTCGCCGCTGTTCGCCGAGGGGAAGCGTTACGTCGCCCTCCCGCGCCGCTTCAAGCTGGCGGTCTACGCCATGGACTCGACGACGATCCAACTGGTGGCCAACTGCATGGACTGGGCGAAGCACCGTTGCCGCAAGGTCCCGGCTAAGATGCATCTGCTGCTCAACTTGAACGGCTTCCTGCCCGGCTTCGTCGTCGTGGACGCGGCGAAACATCACGACGCCACCAAGGCCCGGGAGCTTTGCGCCACGCTCCAGGCATGGAAGGTGGTGGTGTTCGACAAGGCCTACAACGACTTCGGGCATCTCGCAGAGCTCACCGCCCGGGAGGTGTCTTGGGTCGGACGGGCGAAGGACAACATGGCCTTCGAGGTCGTCCGCGAGCTCCCGCATGGCTCCAACCCGGACATCCTGCAGGACTCCGAGGTCCGGCTGACCGGGCCCAAGGCCGGAACCGCCCACCCAGGGACGTTCCGCCTGGTCAGGGCTCTGGTGGCATTGAAAAGGAAGGAGGAGAAGGTCGAGATGACCTTCATCACCAACAATTTCGAGTGGGCCGCCAGCTCCGTCTGCGACCTGTACAAGGCCAGGTGGGGCATCGAGACCTTCTTCAAGCAGATCAAGCAGACCTTGCAGCTGGCCGACTTCCTGGGGAACAACGCCAACGCTGTCCGCGGGCAGATATGGACGGCGTTGCTGACATACCTGCTGCCGCGCTACCTCGCCAACGGTGGGCAGTGGGCGCACACGTTCAACCGGCTGTTCACCTTGCTGCGGGGGGCGCTGTGGGAGTGACTGGACGTGTTTCCCCTCGTGCAGCGCTATGGGACAGCATCTGCCTCCCCGAAGCTCGCGGCGAGGGTGGACCAGGCGCACTTGTCCGGCTTTGGCGGCTGAACCAAGTCCATGGGATAGCATCGGGCAGGGTGACAACATGCAGTAGCTCCAGAGTGGCAAGGGAAAGGTCGGCGAGACGCCATGCGGCGTCAACACACAATCTCGGCATGGTTTTGCCGATCTGTTTGTCGTGCCATGGGGACGTGGCGAAACCCATCCGAACAAACAGCGGAAATTTGCGAAATGGGGTAGCTGGGTTTTCAATGATGCCAGCCTCAACTAAGCGGGTTAATAGCCGGGTTTTGCATGACTATAGGGTGGCTGTGGATATATCCCATCAGGCGCGTTTCAATTATATGCTTGAGTGGTTCATACTTTTCAACCGTAAAGACATAATTGAAATCGCGCTTTGGCTCATGTTCAGGTTTCGAGCTTTTTTCCTCACATGTAAAGGTTTCGAAAATTAACTCTTGGTAATCCGGCAACATTTCTCTTTCGCAAAGCTCTTCGGCGACTCCGAAGGCTAGGATGACAGGCCCAAACGCATGTGACTCGTTCATTTCCCATGGGTGAACGCGGTAATCAGTCAATGTTCCGGTTCCAGGCGCGCAACAACCGATACAGCCGTTGAAAACGGAACCGTCCATGGACACGAAACGGTTTAATCCCTTGATTCCGTTTTTGAAAGCCCGGCAAAAATCGCCGCGATCAAGAATGCCATTCTCAATTCCGCGCCCCATGGCGTAAAGAATCAATCCCGTCCCCGTGGATTCCTCGTAACTTTCTGGGTCGTCAATTGATTGGCGCAACATGCCTGATGGGGTTTGATATTCACGGCAACTGGTCATCAATCGACGGTAAATGGCAACAATATCATTTTTCCCAGGGTGCTCAGCAGGCAAGTCGGCGGCGAGTTCTGCTAGAGCGAGAGCGGCCCAGCCGTTTCCGCGCCCCCAATGCGCCTCGTCGGTTCTATCCGGTTCGCAGAAACCTATTGCCTGATGAAAGAGCATGCGCTCTTCGTCCCATAATAATTCTGTGTGCTGTAGCATTTGGAAAACGGCCTCATCAATAAAATCCACCCTATCACAACACAATCCCGCCCATAATAAAAACGGGCAAACGCCAAATACGGTGTCAATCCAAACGAATCCATGCTTACGTGGCATGTCGAATATGCCGCGTTCATCTCGGGATTGTGTTTTAATTAATTGTTCCGCTTGACGCTCAAGCACCGGAATGCCTTCGGGGAGTTTTCCGTTGAAAACCTGATAAGCTAATGCGTTGCCTCCGAACCGATAAACGTTTTCACCATACATGCCATAGGCTTCTTTTACCTCCCCTCGCAAAAAAGGGCGAAGACATTCGTTGATCTCTTTTTGGAATTCATTGGAGCTCCTTATCTTCGCCAGCCTAGCGAAGCCGTGCATGCTAAGAATGCCAGCGTAATTATTAAGACATTTGCTCGCTAGATTTCGGCGCCATACCATGTTCGCCACATCCGAATAACTAAAGTCACTACGCATTTGTATGTCCCTTAATTTTGTTTATGACTCGCTCATGCTTCTCGCCCTATCGGGCGTCAACGCCGACTCTGGCCTTTTGCCATCGTAAAACCTTTCTATCTCGTCCGCGAGACACTGCCAGCGTCGCTCGAACTCAATCGAGTTGTTGGCGCGGTGAGGTGATAGTAACGCCTTATCGCTATGCCTCAACGGGCTGTCATTCTCAAGCGGCTCGTTCTCGAAGACATCAAGCGCCAGGTATATGTCTTTATCCCTCATGGCCTCAATCATCGCTTGCTGGTCAACCATCTTGCCCCGGGCGATATTCACGAACAAGGCGTTGTCGCGCATCTGGCTGAATTGCTCCCTGCCGATCATGTGATGTGTCTCCGGCGTATAGCCTCCCGCTAAGATTATAACCTCGCCTTGGGAGAAAATTTCGTTGAGAGGCATTTTTTTCACGCCTAAAGCCTTGGCTTCCTCAGGCGTCAGATGCTTGGAGCAAACGTTAATATCGTCGGTGAAAAACTTGAATGTTTTGGCGATTTCCCGCCCGATCTGCCCGAAGCCGACAATGCCGACTTTTCTGTCATGGAGAATCCTCGTTCTCCCATATTTGAAGCGCGGCCACGGCTCGGTCGTCCGCATATACATATTGTAGTTGTGAATCTGGGTTAACGAGCTAAGTGTCAACGCCAGGGCGTATTCCGCCATCGGCCGTGGTCGCGACGCGCCAGTATGAATTACCGTGAGCCCCTTTTCCAGGCAATAAATGTCCTCTATGTTCTGGCGCGTCCCGCCGTAGGTAGCACCCACAAGTCGAAGATCTTTGCCGTTGTCAATAACTTCCTTGGTGATAAGCATGTGGGCGGTATACGGGACAATGACCGCGTTTTTGCCGACGATGTTATTGAGAACATCCTCAGCCTTGTCGGACGCTATCTCGGTGATTTTCGCGCGTCTCTCGATCCTGGCCTTGGCGTCAGCGTCTTCTATCACGCACATGAAGAGGATTTCTGGCTTCATTTCCCATATCCTTGTAAAAGCGTTGACAGTGGGGGTATCTTGCCGATTTTCTCCAGTTGTTGGGCTTGCCCGAAAAGCAACATCACGGGGCCGAAGGCGTGGTCGTCATTTAGAACCCATTTCTTGGCGTCATAGTCTTCTGCGGTTCCCTGTCCGGGGGCGAGGCAGTCGGGGCAACAGTTGAAGACGGAGCCGTCAAGGGCGATGTAACGCATTATCCCCTTCAAACCGCGGAGGAAAGGCTCCTTGAACTCGGTTTCCGGCAGCGAGCCATTTTTCAGCCCGCGACTCATGGCGTAAAGGATTAAGGACGTGCCGGAACTCTCAGCGTAAGTGGAAGGCGTCTCCACAGCTTGACGTGACATGCCGTTTGCGTCCATATGGTCTCGGCAACCGCTCATCAAATCCTTGAACATGGATAGGATTTCCTCATAGTCCTTATGGCCTTTGGGTAAGTCATAGGCCATCTCGGCGAGGGCGAGCGCTCCCCAGCCGCAACCTCTGCTCCAATGGGCTGGAGTCAAGGCCCCGGGAAAATTGAAATTAATGGCTTGGTGGTAAAGGCGGCATGACTTGTCGAAAAGTGTCTCATGATGCCTGATCATCTGAAAACAACTCTCATCGATAAACTCGGGGCGTTCCGCCGCCAAGCCGACCCACAGCAGGAACGGGCAGACGCCGAACACGGTGTCTATCCAAAGAAAACCCTCGCTGCCGTCGCTTCGGTTGCCGGTTGGCCAATGAAATATCCCTCGCGAGTCGCGCGGTTGATTCGCGATCAGGCTTTCCGCCGCCTTGACCATCGGCTCAAGCGCCTCCGGCAACATGCCGCGCAGAACCATGAACGCCGTGGCGTTGCCGCCCCAGCGATAAACGTTCTCGCCGTATATGCCCGCCGCCTTTTTCACCTCTCCTTGCCAGAAGGGCCGGATATGGGCTTTCAACTCCTCCAGAATTTCCGGCGAGCCCGATATTTTCGCCAGCCGCGCCAGCGCATGCAGGCTGACAATGCCGGCGTAATGGCTCAAGCCGTGAGTGGCGACGTGGCGCTTCCAGGCCGACAAGGCGACATCCGCATATTTGATATCATAGGCCACTTCATCTTCCTCCTGTTTTTTATCGTCCCATCCATCCGCCGTCAACCAGCGTGATCGTCCCGTTCATGTAGTTCGAGGCGTCCGAGGCCAAGAACACGGCCAAGCCTTTGAAATCCTCTGGCGTCCCCCAACGTCCGACCGGTATCCGCTGGAGTATCTGGGCGCTCCTTTCGGCGTCCTCGCGCAACGCCGCGGTGTTATCGGTGGCGATATAGCCGGGGGCGATGGCGTTGACGTTCACCCCTTTCGCCGCCCATTCGTTACTGAGCGCCATGGTGAGTTGCCCTATCCCGCCCTTGCTCGCCGCATATCCCGGCACATTGATCCCGCCTTGGAAGGTCAACAACGAGGCGATGAAAATGATTTTGCCGCTTCCTCTTCCTATCATGTCCTTGCCAATTTCCCTGCTGAGGACGAATTGAGCACTTAAGTTTGTCTCAATGATTTTATCCCAATACTCATCAGGGTGCTCTGCCGCTGGTTTTCGCAGGATCGACCCGGCGTTGTTGACGAGAATGTCAATCGTCGGATAAGCCTTCTTCACCTCCGCGATGAAAAACTGGAGGTTCTCGCGGCTTGAGAAGTCACATTGGTAGGCCTTGAACTCTCGTCCAAGCGCCTTGACCTCTCGCTCGATCTCGCTGCCGCTGGTTTCCAAGGAGGCGCTGACACCAATGATGTCGGCGCCCGCCTCCGCCAGGCCTGTCGCGATGCCTTTGCCGATCCCGCGCTTGCACCCCGTCACCAACGCGATTTTCCCGTCAAGCCTGAATTTATCCAGGATTCCCATTATTCCTCTCCCATCATGAGCATTTTATCAACACTTTCATAACCTCGCCGCCTTTTTCCAGTTCCCTGACGCCGCGAGCCAACTCGCTTAACGGGTAAACCGCGGAGATAAGCGTGTCGGCAGGCAAGGCCTTATCCGCCAGCGCATTGATCGCCGCCTCGTAGTCTTGCCGCTCGTAAACCCTGGCGCCGCGCAGTCTCAGCTCCTTCCAAAAGAAACTGAACAGGTCAATCCGCGGCGCCTCGCTGAAGATGCCGACAACCACGATAACGCCCCTGGTTTTTAGCAATTTGACTGCGGCGTCAAGGCCTTCTTGGCGAGCGGTAACCTCAAAAACCACGTCGGCTCCCCTGCCGTCAGTTCGTTCTTTAACCAGCGCGGCGACGTCGGCGGTCATGGGGTTGACGGCCTCAATGCCGAGCTTCTCGAATAGGCGCAGACGATACTCATTGATTTCCGCGACCAACACTCGCGCGCCTTTGTGTTTCGCGGTCATGGCGATCAGCGCGCCGATGGGGCCGCCGCCCATTACCGTCACGAAGTCCCCGGCCTGGACTTCGCCGAGCCGCATGTCATGAAAAGCCACAGCCAAAGGCTCAACCAGCGCCGCTGTCTTCAAGTCCAAGGAATCAGGCAGGGGCAATGCGGCGCGAGCCGGGATCGTCCAATATTCCTGAAAGGCTCCCGGCGTGTCTATGCCCAGAAACTTGAGATTGTGGCAGATATGTTCATGCCCATCAGCGCAGGCGGGGCATTCGCCGCACCAATCGAGGGGCATGATCGCCACTTTTTGCCCGACGCTCAGGCCTTTCACGCCCTCGCCGAGCTCGACGATCGCGCCGGACGCCTCATGGCCGATGACTTGGGGAACGCAAACGCGTTTGTCCATTTTCCCATGGAATATGTGCAAGTCTGTTCCGCATATCCCGCAATAGGCGACTTTTATCCTCACCTCTCCGGGACTGGGAGAGCGCGGCTGGCTTTCCCCATTCGTCATAGTCTCTTTTCCAGAATAGTATACTGCGTTCATTGTCGCTCCGCTCTCCGTTCTGTTTCTTTCGACTCGATAGGCGTTCTTTAGAAGTACCCGCCTCTGGCGACGACCTCAGTGGGTTTCAAGCCCTCTTCCACCCAGCTTTTTATCTGGACTTCCTTCACGAGAATCTTCTCCGCCTCAAGTAGAGTGTCGTAAGCGATCTCGGCCGGCACGCAAACTACCCCATCAATATCACCGAAGATCCAATCGCCTGGTTTTATCGTGACTTCGCCGATCATGATCGGTTTCTGATAGTGGTACATCCTGAATCGGCCAAGCATCCCGACATTAGTGCGATAGCGGTGGAAGACCGGGAATCCCTGTGCCAGAATCGCCTCGGTATCGCGGATGCCATTGACGAAAGCCCCGCGGCAACCAGCCTTGACCGCAGCCATGGTCATCACTTCGCCCCATTGCGCAGTGACCGTGTCGCCAGAGCAATCCCATACGATGACGGAATCCTCGGGAAGGGCTTCCAGCATTTCGGCGCGTTGTTCGAACTCCCCGTCAGTTGTGATGTCCGGGCCGCCTTTGACGGTGAAAGCGATTCCCGCCATTTTCATGTTTTCCCGAAGCGGCAAGTAACCACTCGGAAAACAGCAGTTGATTTTGTGCTTGAAGCGCAGCACGTCGTTGACCGCGGCACTGTATAGCCCCAAGTACCGTCTCCGCATCTCCGTGATCGAAATTGTCCATGACTCGTGTCTAAGCATGTTCAGGTTCCTTTCTTAGGTTGGATTTTTTCGCTAATGCTGGTGGCTGACTTCAGTATCTCTCTCTTGAGCGCCTCGGCCGTTTCCGGTTTAACCTTGGAGGCGGGAACGCTGACGCCCAAAGCACCCTTCAACTTGCCGCTAAGCGATTTGATTGGCGCCGCAATCCGGAGCGAAACTTCTTGGTCGAACGGGCAGACCGCCAAACCCGCCGTCCGGATTTCACTCAGATACGCCGCGAAGTTGTCCCAGTTTTTCCAAAGGTGGGCCCCGTATTCCGAGAAGGGAAGCTTGTCCATCAAAAGCTCGCTCTCCTCGGTTTCGGCGAAGGCCAAAGATATCAGCCCGACGGCATTTACGTAGATGTTGAATATCTGGCCTTGCTCCTTTTGGATGACATTCGGGCGCTCATAGCTGATGCGCAAAGCCAAATCAACCTTGGGCGCATTCAACACGGCAAGCACAACGACGCAGTACGGGAAGGAATTGTAGATCCTGCTCATCTCGCTTGAGGCGGCATCAAGGAACGTATCGTCGCAGGCTTTGTCCGCAAGCCGAATTAGCTCATGCCCTAGTACCAGAACATTGTCCGGCCTTTTCATCAGGAAACCGCAGCTAAGCAATGTTGTTGACAGATGATGTATCGCCGGCAATTTCTGTTGCATTGCTTCCGCTATTTGCTTGAGCTTTATTCCACCCTCGGATTCGCCGACAATCCTCAACATCTCGGCGGCCTTTAGTACAGATTGTATATGGTTACTATGAGCCATGTCTCACTTCCTCGGTTTATCATTGATAAACAAGATATTATCTATACTAAAATACATGAAGCCGTCGATGTTGTCAAGGCAGGAATGAAAAAAGCAGAGGTGAAAAGTCATAGTGCCGTAATGCCTCATATTGGTCCGCGGGGATGGCCAGGAGCTCACGCCGCTGCGGCCATGCCGACGGGAGCGTCGAGATCCAGCATTTTGGAGATGTCAGCTTTCGGATCCATGGCCAGCGCCCCAAGGATATGCTCCAGGAACTCCGCCGGGTCCCAACCTCGGCATCGCGCCGTGCGCAGGACGGTCATCAACTCCTCACGGGGCTTGAGGCCTTGATCCGACTGGGAGCCGAAGCTGATCTTCCTGGCGATGGCCAACGGCCGCACGTGGCGCTCGGAGAAATTATGCCGACTCCCGGATTATGCCGAGTGGGGGACGGAACCGTTTCGATTGCTTGGGGAGGCTCTCGCTTTTTCCGCAAACACACTCGCATAATCACAAGCCTTCCGGGAAGGAAAGCAGTGAGTCGGAGGGATGGTATCGCTCCGGCGTGATGCCGTTGCTGGCTCCATGGGCGAGAGCTTGTTCTTTCAGCCTCAGATCTGCGTGCAGATAGATTTGCGTGGTTTCCGTTGACTCGTGTCCGAGCCAGAGCGCGATGACCGTCAAGTCCACGCCACGCCGCAGGAGCGACATCGCCATCGAGTTACGAAGCGTATGGGGCGTGACTTTCTTGCCTTTGAGCGAAGGGCATCGCTCCGAGGCGGAAGCCACATGGCGGGCGACAAGCCGCTGGAGCGCGTCCGCGCTGATGCGTCCGCCGCGGGCGGTGGGGAAAACATGGTCGTCCCCCTCTCCACTCCGCGCTTCAAGCCATTTCCTGAGGATCGCGGCGGTGTCCAAAGACAGCGGAGTGCAGCGAGTCCTCCGTCCTTTCCCGAGACACCGGACATGGGCGCCGGCGCCGAGCTCCACGTCTCGACGCCGTAGGCCGATGATCTCGCCACTTCTAATGCCGGTCCTGTCGCGCCTCCCAAGCCACGTGTCCGTGTCGGGCGACGTCACGAGAGCGGCGACCTCGTCTTCGGCGAGGAATTCAACAGGGCCGCGCTGGTGGTGCTTGCTGGGCATCGCCAAAAGGCGTTGGCATTTGCAGCACGCGCGCCGGTTCATTGACGGCCACATACCTGAAGAAGGCGCGCAGCGCGGCAAGGCGCGTGTTCCGTGTCCGCGCGCTGTTGCCGCGGTCAACCTCCAAATGCCGGAGGAACTCGCCCACGAAAGATGGGTCGAGTTGCTCGACCCGCAATGGGGATGGTTCCTGCTTGAGGCGTTCCGCGGCGAAGCGCAGCAGCAGCCGGAAGGTGTCGCGGTAGGCGGCGACCGTGCGCGGACTCGCGTCGAGCTGGGCGCGCAGACGCGCCGTGAAGAAGCCTTGGAGCAGGGCGGGCAGGTCTGGTGAGTTCATCGCCCGCCCTCCTTCCGCGGCGCGGCGCTCGTTCGTTGAGCCCGCCAAGCGTCCCCCAATGCTCTCCGTGAGTTCACGGAGGTGTCGATCCAACAATTCTACCGACGCTGCTTCCAATTTCTTTCCCCTCCTGTAGCGTTGTTTTTTCTGTAGCATTCGGCATGGTTCAGAAGGTCTGACTACAGGGTTACACTTTTCAGTGTCACCGGTCACTCAAAATGCGCCACGCAGGGGATGTCGTAGCGCAGCACGCCGCCGGGGGCCAGAGCCGCCACGTCCGGGCCGCCGTCGAGGCTCTGGCAGACGAAGGCATCATGTCTCCAGGCCGGGGCATCCAGCCAAGAGCCTTCCTCCAGCCTGGCGCCGAAGGAGGCGCATGGGGGGGAGTGGGGCTTTGCGCCCCCGGCTTCCCCGTCTTTTCCTGCGGTTCTGCCGTCTTTAGGCGAACGTCACATAGCCGTTGGCGTCATAGCGCAGGTTGAGCCGCCGGCCTTCGGCCATGGAGAGGTCGGCGCCGATGCACAGGACGTTGCTCAGATATCCGGCGTAGGAACCCTGGGCGGGCTTGTAGGCCGGGTCTTTCATCATCTTCAGTAGCTCGAGGGCATGGTTCTCGTCGCCGCCGTTATGGCCGACGCCGTCATCGTCGCCGAGCGCGACCCGCATGACTTCGCCCGTGTGGTTCCGGTACAGGGCGAGCTGGTTGTCCTCGATGTTGCCCCAGATGCGTCCCTTGGTGCCGACCGCATGGAAATTGCGCCCCGAACGTTCCCCGGCGCAATTGAAGCTGAGCATGAAATTGGCGATGGCGCCGTTCGCGTACTGGACGTTCACGCTCTGGTTGTCGGTGACATCCTTGTCGATGTTGTAGATGCAGCGGTCCTTGCCCTCGCGCAGAAACTCTTGCAGCACGGCGTCCCCGGCCCCGGCGCTGAACTGCGGCGTGTCGTGGTATGGGCAGTCGGAATGGAGGCAGTCCACGCATTTCGCTGGCAGGTTGGGGTTCGGGCGGAACACCAAGGAGCCGCCGAAGGCGTTCACTGCCACCGGACGGCTGCCGACTAGGTAGTTCAGGATGTCCATGTCATGGCTGGACTTCTCCATCATGCTCCCGCCGCTGGACTTGGCATAGCGGCGCCAAGCGCCGCGGCTGATGATCGAGGATACCCCGAAGCTGGCGAGCTCGTCGGCTTGGATGTTGATGACGTTGCCGATGGCGCCGGAGCTTATCAGCTCGTGGATCTTGCGGTAGTAGGGGGTGGAGCGCAGCACGAAGCCGATCAGCAGCCTGCCTTGATGGGCGCGCTCGGCGTCGAGGATCAGCTCGGCGTCGCGCATGGTGGTGGCGATCGGCTTCTCCAGGGCGACGGGGATGCCGCGCTCGATGAACGGGACCGCGGTCTCGCGGTGCAGGTTGTTGGGGGTGCAGACCACCACGCCGTCCAGATCCGGATGTTGCGCCAGCAAAGCCCTCCAGTCGTCGTGCTCAGCGATGTTCCCCGGCAGCTCGGCGTAGCTGATGACCCGGCGCCGGTTCTCTGAGCTGGGGTCGGCCATGGCGGCGACCTCGATCTCCGGGGACTTGGCGTACGCCTTAGCGTAGCAGAGGCTGCGCGCTCCAGTCCCGACAAAACCCACCTTATACTTTTTCATCATCGCTGCCGACCTTTCCTTGCTTTGAGCGGTTGATTTTTTGTGTCTGTCTCGCTATACTTAGATGACTATAGCGGAAATACAGGAAAACAACATGTGTTTTATCACCATTCACCATGTCTGAAATAATCAAGATTGAGAAGAGCCCGTTCCGGGACGTCGAGATATACCGGCTGCTGAAGGTGCGGCAGAAGATCCATGACGACTACGGGCTGTGCATTTGCCTGGCCCATTGCGGCGGGGAGCGGCATCCCACCCATGTGAAGCCCATGCCGCGTAGCTTCGAATTCTACAATGTCAGCCACCTTTGGGAGGGGAATGGCTGGTATTGGACTCCGGAAGGCGGCATGGAGACCTTCTCCGCCGGGCAGGGCGTGACGCTTTGCCCGGGGAAAATCCATGACTACAACGGGTTCGGCTGCTATCTGGAGGACTTCATCTGTTTTGCCGGGCCGGTAGCCGACCAGCTGGCGAAATGCGGCGTCATCAGACCGGGAATCGTCAACATTGGCCATGCGCGTGTGCTGCTGCCGATTGTGGAGATGGCCTCCAAGCCCGACTGCGATTCCCAGATCAAGGCCAACATCGCGTTGCAACAGCTGCTTGTCAACCTGCATTTCGCGAGCCGGGAAAACGGGGAGGCGACCAAGCATGACGCCATGGAAAGCCTGTTGCGGGAAGTAGCCAAACGTCCGGACGGACGCTGGACGGTGACGGAGATGGCGGAGATGGCGCATCTGAGCGTCAACCAGTTTATCCGGGTCTTCTCGCGTCACACCGGACTGACCCCCAAAAAATATATCGACGAGCTGAAAATGAAGTTGGCGGTCGAGAAAATGCATGATTCCCACCAGACGCTGGCCCAAATAGCCGAGAGTCTCGGCTATTGCGACCAATTTCACTTTAGCAAGCGCTTCAAGCAGATCACCGGCACCTCGTCCACGGCGTATCGCCGCCAATTCGCGCCTCATCGGAGTTGAAGTGCGTCCCCCGCCATTTCATCGAGTATCTACCTTACGTGAGTTTTGCCTTTTGAGTTAAGTTCTTATGCGGCGGTTGCCTTGGCCGCATCGCCACCATATTTGTTTTTAAGCTCTTGTAACGGATTCCAGTTTTGCTGGTAACCCGTCAGTGTCCCGAGGAGGACTTTCTTGAACACCTCAAACATCTCCGAGTCCAGCAGCGCCTTCACCGTGACCGTGTCGGCGCCGCCCATCGACATCTGATTATTATCCCTTCAAGTCCCACCGCTCATGGGGCAGTTGGCCTACTGCGGATATGGCAGGCGCTAGAACCATGCCACAATCTTGCGCTGAAGTTCACTTTTCCGTCGGCACAACTATCCCGCGAATAATTAAGTTCTGACAGAACACGAAGACCAGGAACGTGGGGATGGCGGCGACCAGCAGCGCGGCGAAACCGACCGCCTGGCTCGAGGTCTGCTGCAACTGGTACAAGTAGACCATCATCGTCCACATCGACTTGTCCTGGCAGAGGATGAAGGCCATCATGAAGTTGCCGTAGGCCG
>Ga0209467_1001833_pt1 | contig 16933 bp, 16 predicted proteins | sample Higcelwee11metaG_FD_187175 | JGI IMG/M metagenome (GOLD analysis project Ga0209467, IMG submission 187175) | Freshwater pond sediment microbial communities from the University of Edinburgh, under environmental carbon perturbations - High... | ecosystem: Environmental > Aquatic > Freshwater >...
CCGGGCCAAGCTCAGCATTTCCAACGAGAAGAAGAAGTACTGATTCCCGTGTCGGACGACGAACGGTGCGCTGCCAGCTTCCGCTTCCGGAAGCGGGAGCGTATCCGGACGCGAAGCGATATTTCCAGGGTGTTCAATGAGGGAAGCCGCTGGTCCACCAAGGGAATGCGTCTCAACGTCCTGCAGAACGGCGGCGCGGAAACCCGCGCCGTTTTTGTTACCGTGCGGCGTTACGGCAACGCTGTGGAACGTAATCGTGCACGTCGTGTCGTTTCGGAGTGCTGGCGACTATTGAAGACCACGGTCATTCGGGGTCTTGATGTCGTCGTTCTGATCTATCCTGATCAGGACACCTTGGATATCCGCAAACAACAGCTCGATACCTTGGTACATCGCGCCAAAGTGGTAATATAAGTCGATGAATACGATTCTATCGTCGCTTTTCAGAACCGCAATCATCTTCTATAGAAAAGCTCTGTCCCCCTTGAAGCCACGTTCGTGCAGATATTATCCGACATGTTCGGCCTACGCACTCGAGGCTATCGAGCGACACGGTGCGGTCCGAGGGGCCGTCCTGGCCATCAAGCGCATTATTCGCTGCAATCCATTCCATCCGGGAGGCTTTGATCCTGTATCATGAGTATCAACGACGACAATACGAACAACGCGTTTGACGCGAGGACGATGATAGCCATTGTGATGATGGTTGTTGTCATAACGGCCGGCATGGCCATCCAGAACTTCTTCTTCCCCCGGGAGAACCTTCCCGTCCAGGCTCCGGCCGCGACGACGCAGTCTACCGCTGCGCCGGTAGCGTCTGCGCAAACCCCTGTCCCCGCGGCATCCGGCGCGGTCCAGCCTGCTTTGGCCGAGTTGCCCGTGGAAGACGCACCCAGTCAGGAAGCTTTCTACAAGCTTTCTACGGATTTGTTCGATGCGTCGTTCACCAATCGTGGCGGCGAACTGGTTTCACTCAAGCTGAAGAAGCACGCCGATGGCAAGGAAGCGGTCGACATGTTCCTGCCCAGGAATGGATCGGTCTCCGGCTTCTCGGTGGCGCTCGGCGATGCGGGCTCCGCGCCGATCAATTCCTACATGAATGCCTCGATGGTACAAGAGGGCGTCATCGAATTCTCCCGAACATTCCTCGCGAAGGATTCCGCCGGGAACCAGATCCCGTTTGTACTGAAGAAGCGATATGAGTTCAAGAACGGCGACTACATGTTCCGGTTGTCTGTCTCCATTCAGAGTTCCGAAACCTCTGTCCCCAAAATTGGAACTGGAGACTATGCGTATACCCTGACCGTGGGGCCGCAGATTGGCCCGAGCTATGACCAATTGCCGAAGAATGCGGACTGGCGCAAGATCATCAGCTACGAGGGCGGGAAGCGGAAGATTGCAAAGACCGGGGTGGAGGTCGTTCCCGGCAGCAAGGCCACCTGGTCGGCCATCGCGGGCAAGTACTTCGCGCTCGTTGTCATTCCCGATGTTCCCGAATACACCGATACATATACCAACACGATCGTTGACGGGATGCCTTCTATCTCGTCAATGTCCTTTAGTCGCCAAGCATTGAGCGGCACAGGCCAGCCGGATGTCTTCTATATATACGCTGGTCCCAAGAGCTCGAAGGAACTGGCACGCTACGATGATCCAACGGCCAACGGGTTCAAACGCTCCGGCGAAGACCTGGAAGCTGTCCTTGAAGGCAACAACATGCTGGGCTGGCTCGAGACAGCGCTGAAATGGTGCCTGAACCTGTTCTATGGCCTCGTGGGCAACTACGGTATTGCCATCATCCTGGTAACGATTCTGGTCCGCGGCATCATGTTCCCGCTCACCTTCAAGGGAAGCCAGTCAACCGCCAGGATGCAGGATCTGCAGCCAAAGATCCAGGAACTGCAGGAGAAGTACAAGAGCAATCCGCAGAAGCTGAACCAGGAAATGGCGGAGTTCTACAAGCGCGAAGGCTACAATCCGCTGTCGGGTTGCCTGCCGTTGTTGATCCAGTTCCCGATATTCATCGCCATGTACTCGCTCTTTAACAACCACTTCGATCTGCGCGGTGCCTCGTTCATTCCAGGATGGATCAACGATCTTTCGTTACCGGAAGCCGTATACTCGTTCCAGACCATCAATCTGGTCATCTGGCGTGTCTCGGCCATCCGCATATTGCCGATCATATACGTGATCAGCCAGCTGCTGTACGGCCGCTACATGCAGCAACCGACGAGCGCCGGACAGAGCGCGGGCCAGATGAAGTTCATGATGTACGGCATGCCGATCATGTTCTTCTTCATCCTTTACGACGTACCATCGGGCCTGCTCGTCTACTGGATTGCTTCGAATATCCTGACAACCCTGCAGCAGGTGGTTATCAACATGGTTATTCACAAGAAACGCACAGCCCAGCGCCTTGCACAACCGCAGCCGAAGGTCATTGCCACAAAGGGCGGAAAAGGCGTCAAGAAGGGACGCAATTAATTGAAAACCTCTCTCTGATAGGAGATCTATATGGAATACGAGTTCGAAGGCCGTACCGAGGAAGAGGCCATCGAGACCGCTGCCCGCGAATTGGGCTTGGCCCGCGACGAATTTGACGTCGAAATTGTGGAGTCCCAGCGGGGCGGCTTCCTCAAGAAGGGCAAGACGAGGATCAGGGTACAATCACGATCCTCTGTCCCTGCCGGCAGGCCGGAACGAAAGCCTGAAACGCCGGTTGCGGAGCGGCACCGCCCTGCCGTCAACCAGCTGGCTGCGGGCGAGTTCGAGGAACAGCTCCTGGAGTTCGTCCGGATGACGGTCGAGAAGATGGGCTATACCTGCAAGGCAACCATCCTGTTCCGTGAGGAACTGAAGCTGGGCATCAGGATCGAGAGCGAGAGTGCGGCGATCCTGATTGGAAAGAAGGGCAAGAACCTGGATGCACTGCAGCTCCTTGCCAACGTATTTGCCGGCAAGCTGGGCCGTGAGGACCTGCGGATCATCATTGATTCAGAGAATTACAGGATCCGGCGCGAAGAGGCGATCGTCAAGATGGCGTACGAAGTGGCCGAGCGTGTCAGGCGCACGAGGAACTCGGTGCTGCTTGAGCCGATGAACCCGTTCGAGCGCAGGATTGTGCACACAACGCTGAACGATATCGTCGATATCGAGACCAAGAGCGAAGGTGAGGGCCTGTACAAGCAGGTCCGCGTGACTTTCCGGGGTCATCGATAGGGCATAATGCCAGCATCATGGGCCGCCTTCCCGCGAAGGCGGCCTTTTTTGTCGTTCATGCTCTTGCTCCTTCTCGGGAACGCAAACCTCTGTCCCTCGAAAACACTTGAATTCCCCGTCACCACGTGTTAATATTGTTCGTGGATTGAACACCTCGATTCAGGCGCAACTCCGGATCAAGGCTATATACTTCCCGGGCCAGGCGGGAGCGTGATTCGTCCGCCTCGTACTGGCCAGGAACGACACTTATCACCGATAAAAATCGCCATCTTCTTGGCGAAATGAATTCTTGTATCCTTCTGGAAGAAGTCCCCACCATGACAGACCACGTGCCCGATCCTTCGGCCATCATCTCGGATGATGCGGAGCTGGCAATCCTCGAAAGCATCTACTCGTCTCAGCGCAGATCGCAGGATGTCACACAGCGGGATCTGGCCGCCGCGGCGGGCCTGTCGCTGGGCATGACCAATGCCCTGCTCAGGCGGTTCTCGGACAAGGGATGGGTACTCTTGAAGCGGCTGAATTCACGAAATATCCAGTATGCCTTGACGCCGGAAGGTGTCAACGAGATAGCGCACCGGACTTATCGGTACTTCAGGCGGACGGCACGTGCTGCAGGCATGTATCGGGATATGATCGAGTCGTTTGTGATGCGCAAGAAGCGAGATGGCGTGACCCGCCTCGTCCTTGCCGGAGCCTCCGATATCGATTTTCTGATTGAATACGCGTGCGAACGGCACGGCTTGCTGTTTGTCAAATCGGTCGATCCGGAAAAGGCCCAGCGGCTGGCCGCTGATAACGGCACGATGATCATCAGGCCCGAGCTGTCGGCACAGGAAACGGTGGCCTCCGGCGCTTCATCGGGCTTTCCCGAGGAAAGCCTTGCGCGCGTCCTGGCTGGTGTCTGATATGAAAAATTTGGGGACAGAGGTCTGGAAAAACATGAGAATAGTGAATAAATGCTTGCAACGAGGGCGTCCATGACCACGATCATTCTGTGCGGCGGGTCAGGAACGAGGCTGTGGCCCCTGTCACGGGCCTCCAAGCCCAAGCAGTTCGCCTCCATCGTACCTGGTGGCTCACTTTTCGAAGGTGCGGTATCGAGAAATCTGTCACTTGGCTCGCGATTCATCATCGCATCCAACGAAGGACAGAGGTTGCTGGCACAGGAGCAGCTCAATGGCCTGGGTGTTCTTGAATATGGCGCCATGATCGAGCCCGTGGGCCGCAATACCGCCCCGGCCATTGCCTTATCATGCCTCATGCTGCCACGGGACGAGATTGTGCTCGTGGCACCGAGTGACCATCTGATTGGCGGTCTCGCAGAATACCGGGCCGTGGTCGCTCGGGGGACAGAGCGTGCGCAGACCGGCCGACTGGTGACCTTCGGCATCGCGCCGGCATTTCCCGAGACCGGCTATGGCTACATAGAGACCGACGGGGAGCGGGTTGTCTCCTTCAAGGAGAAGCCCGACGCGGAGACGGCGAAGCGCTATGTTGCGGAGGGCCGTTACTACTGGAATTCCGGCATGTTCTGCTTTACTGCGGGGACCTTTCTGGATGAACTGCAGCGATGCGCGCCGGACGTCCATGCCGCGTGCGTTGCGGCCTATGCGCGTGCCACCAGCAAGAAGCCCTTGCGTCCGACTCTGGCCGACATGTCTGCCATCCCGTCCATCAGCGTCGATTATGCCGTCATGGAGAAGAGCGACCGCGTTTCCTGCGTCCTCTGTCCCCCGTCGCTCGGCTGGAGCGACCTCGGGAGTTATGACACTCTCTATGACGAGCTCTGTCCCCGGGGAACATCCGGCGTCGCTATTGGCACGCCGGAGCCTGTTTTGGTCGAGTCGAGCGGCAACCTTGTGGTTGCATCGGGCAAGCGCATCGTGCTGGTCGGTGTGGAGGATCTGGTTGTCGTCGATACTCCCGACGCCCTGCTCGTCGCCCGCAGAGGTTCGACCCAGAAGGTCAAGGACGCGGTGGACGCGCTCAAGACCGTAGAACCGGGTCTGCTGTAGGTTTGGTATCGCGAAATCGAGGGACAGAGGTTTGATTCTGAGGCTTGATGCTGAGGTTTGATGCTGAGGTTTGATGCTGAGGTTTGATGCTGAGGCATCGGGGACAGAGGTTTGCGGCCACACAGGTCGCGAGCCAGTACAAAAGGAGATAGCGGAATATGAAGGGTATCATTCTGGCAGGCGGGGCGGGGACGCGCCTCTTTCCGGTGACGCAGGTCGTGTGCAAGCAGCTGTTGCCTGTCTACGACAAACCGATGGTGTATTATCCACTCTCGACGCTGATGCTCGCCGGCATCCGCGAAATTCTGATAATATCCACGCCGCTCGACCTGCCGCGCTTTCAGGCGCTTCTGGGTGATGGGCGGAAGCTCGGGCTGAAGCTCTCCTACAAGGTTCAGGAGGTACCCAACGGGCTGGCTCAGGCCTTTGTGCTGGGCAAGGAGTTCATTGGTCGAGACTCCGTGTGCCTTGTTTTGGGAGACAATATCTTCTACGGGCAAGGGTTCTCGAAGACCCTGCAGGCGTGCGCTGAAATCTCGAGCGGCGCAAAGGTCTTTGGCTACTATGTGAATGACCCGGAGCGGTATGGAGTGGCCGAATTTGATGGCAACAATACCGTGCTGTCGATTGAGGAGAAGCCAAAGGCTCCCAAATCAAACTACGCGGTGGTTGGCCTGTACTTCTACGACAACGAAGTGATTCGCGTCGCGGAGAACCTGAAACCTTCCCCCCGAGGCGAATACGAGATAACCGATGTGAACAAGGAATACCTGCGCCAGGGAAAACTGACCGTGGAGCTGCTGGGGCGCGGTTTTGCCTGGCTCGATACCGGCACCCATGCCTCGCTCGCCGACGCAGGCAACTTCGTCAAGACGGTAGAGGACCGGCAGGGACTCAAGATAGCCTGCATAGAAGAAGTCGCGTACCGCATGGGCTTCATCGACCTGCAGGGCCTGGCATCGCTTGCGGACGCATTGAAGAAATCGACCTATGGAGAATACCTCCTCAAGGTAGTCGCGGAAGAAACCGCCCGGCTTGCCCGCGCGTAATCATCATCGAGAGCAGGAAAAACCATATGCCATTCAGTTTCGAAAAGACGCCCCTTGAAGGAGTGTTGATCGTACGGCCCCGCGTGTTCGATGATGATCGTGGCTTCTTCTTTGAGAGCTACAAGGCCAGCGAATTCAGGGCTGCCGGAATAGACCAGGCCTTTGTTCAGGACAACCATTCTCGCAGCGACCGTGGCGTCCTGCGGGGCCTGCACATGCAGCTGCCGCCTCATGCCCAGGCCAAGCTCGTACGGGTAACGCGCGGCTCGGTGTGGGACATCGCGGTCGATATGCGCAAGGGCTCGCCCACCTTCGGCCGCTGGTTTGGCCTTGAACTGAACGAAGCCAACCGTACGATGCTCTTCATTCCCAGGGGCTTTGCCCATGGCTTTGTCACCCTGTCCGAACAGGCGGAGCTGCAATACAAGTGCGACGCGGAGTACGACAAGGCCAGCGAACTCGGTATCCGCTGGGATGATCCTGACCTCGCGATCGACTGGCCCCTGGCGAACGTACACATCTCGGGGAAGGACGCGGCGCTGCCCTTCCTGAAGGAAGCGGTGGAGGTTATCCGATGATATGGCTCATTGGCGACAAGGGCATGCTGGGGACAGAGGTTGCGAACCTCTTGACCCATGAAGGCTTGGCCTGGTCCGGCAGCGATCGCGAAACCGACATACGCGATCCGGATGCCTTGCGCGCCTGGCTCGTCGCGTCTGTGGGAGCGCATGCGGGCGCGCCCGCGGGCGGTGATGGCCGGAAGCTGGACTGGATAATCAACTGCTCGGCATATACGGCCGTAGACAAGGCCGAGGGCGAAGAGGAGCTTGCGCGCGGCATCAACGCCACGGGGGCCGGAAACATTGCCAGGATAGCCACTGAGGCGGGCGCCAGACTTATCCACATATCCACAGATTATGTGTTTCGTGGTGATCAGACCCGCCCCTATCTGGAATCAGACCCTGTCGATCCCCAATGTGCCTACGGGCGTACCAAGGCGGAGGGCGAAGCGCTGGTTTCAAACCTCTGTCCCCGTAATTTTATCCTGCGCACGGCGTGGCTCTATGGCCAGCATGGCCCGAATTTCGTGTCCACCATGCTCCGGCTGATGCGCGAGCGCGACTCCATCGGCGTGGTAGCCGACCAGCGGGGCACGCCCACATGGGCCTTCGACCTTGCAAAGGCTATTGTCACCATCATCAAGCGGGAGCCGGCCGGGTATGGCATATACCACTACACCAACGCGGGCCAGACCACCTGGTATGAATTTGCCAGAGAGATACAGCGGCTGGGACACGAGTACGGCTTGCTCGACCACGATTGCCGGATCAACCCTCTGACCACCGCCGAGTATCCCACCAAGGCGCTGCGCCCGGCCTACTCGGTGCTGTCCAAGGACAAGATCATCGGCGCCGGCATTGGCGTTCCAGAGTGGAAGGCGAGCCTGCGGGCTCACTTTGAGCGGGATCTGACGCTCCGGTCTCGCAATCTGGGGACAGAGGTTCAGTGAGCACCAAGAAAGGAATACTAACACCATGGCACGATCCTTCAAGAACATCCTGGTAACCGGCGGCGCCGGGTTCATCGGTTCGAACCTGATCCATTACCTGTTCGGGCGCCCGGAATTCCAGGGGCGCGTCGTGAACCTCGACGCGCTGACATACGCGGGCAACCTTGAAAGCCTTGCGGACATCGAGGAGCGTTTCGGACAAGGACCTGACGCTCGGTACAGCTTTGTGAAGGCCGACATATGCGACCGGACCGCGGTCGAGCGCGTGTTTGCGCAGTACGATATTGACGCGGTCTGCCATCTGGCGGCGGAGAGCCACGTGGACCGTTCGATCCTGGGGCCAGAAGCCTTCATCAAGACCAACGTGATGGGCACCTTTACCCTGCTCGATGTTGCCCGCACCGCCTGGAAGGGGCGGGACGACGTGCTCTTTCATCACGTCAGCACCGATGAGGTCTTCGGATCGCTGGGCGATACCGGGTACTTTACCGAGACAACGCCCTATGATCCCCGCTCGCCCTATTCCGCCAGCAAGGCGTCCAGTGACCACCTCGTGATGGCCTACCACCATACCTACGGCCTGCCGGTGACGCTGTCCAATTGTTCCAACAACTACGGGCCGTACCAGTTCCCGGAGAAGCTGATTCCGCTGATGATCCTGAACATGCTGGAAGGCAAGAGCCTGCCGGTCTATGGCGATGGCAAGAACATACGCGACTGGGTGTATGTCGAGGATCACAACGCGGCGGTCTGGACCATCATGCGGAACGGACGCAGTGGCCAGACGTACAACATCGGCGGCGAGAACGAGTGGGAGAACATCAAGCTGCTGTCGGTGCTTATAGAGAAGGTGGCCGAGGCGACCGGCAGGCCAGCCGGCGAGTACCGCAAGCTCATCACCCATGTGACCGACCGGCCCGGGCACGACCGTCGCTACGCCATCGATTGCTCCAAGTTGAAGAGCGAGCTGGGATGGAAACAGGAGCATGATTTTGCCTCGGGACTTGAGAAGACCGTTCGCTGGAACATAGCCAACACCGCGTGGATAGACCACATCCGCTCCGGCGAGTACACGCAGTGGGTGCGGAAGAATTATGATCAACGTTAGGATTCTTGTGTCGGCTCAGAGTCAGAGCGACTTCAGGCTGAATGGAAAAAAATGCGCATAACCAGAAAGATGAAGCAATTCGGCATCTTCATTGTCGACCTCATCCTGCTATACTCGGCCATCTGGGTGTCGCTGGCGCTCCGCGTCGCCTCGGTGCCCAGCCTCTCCCGGGTATGGGCACACTGCGTGGCGTTTTCACCGGTGATGCCGATATGGATCATCATCTTCTACACGATGAGACTCTATGCCCTGGAGACCCCGTTCGATGATGTGAATTTTCTGGGGCGCCTGGCGGCCGCGGTTGCCATGGCGACGCTGATTACCGCTCTCTATTTCTATATTGTACCAGCACAGCTCATATCGCCCAAGACTGTCTTGTTCCTTCATGCCGTGGCGGTATTCGTCCTGATGCTGGGGTGGCGCTATCTGCTTGGCAAGGTGCTCCGAAGCTCGCTCTACAAGAAGACCACGGTCTTTATCGGGATAAATGACGAGGTACGAGCCTTGATCAGGGAGATCAGCGCCAAACCGTTTCTGGGCTATGATGTGGTTTTCGCGTACGATGAGCGTGCGCGGTCGGCCCCCTGTGACGTTCCTTTGATAAAGGACTCGGAGGTGCTGGGTGAGGCCCTGCTCGGAAGCGACGCGGACCTGGTCGTGATAGCGGATGAGAAGCGCCTTTCCGAACCGACCCTGGCCTTCCTGTTCGGGCTCCTCAAGCACCGGATGCGGTACGAGACGCTGCCCGCCTTCTATGAGAATGTCTTCAGGCGCGTTCCTATTGGAGCCATCAACGAGACCTGGTTTCTTGACAACATCCACTCTCAGGAGAACAGGGCCTACGAGATAATCAAGCGCGTTCTGGATCTGTTCATCTCCTTTCCGATTCTTCTGGTATCGCTGCCGTTCTGGCCGTTCATAGCGCTTGGCATAAAGCTGAGCTCTCCGGGGCCGGTGTTCTTCAAGCAGACCCGGCTGGGCCGGGGTGGGATGCCCTTTACCATACTCAAGTTCAGGACCATGCGGGTCGACGGCAATGACTTTGCCCCGACCGGGGAGAAGGACCCCCGGGTTGTCGGCTTTGGCACCGTGCTCAGGAAGACCCGACTGGACGAACTGCCTCAGTTCATCAACATCATCAAGGGCGAGATGAGTTTCGTGGGTCCGCGCCCGGAACGTCCGGAACTGGCGGCGGAGCTCGAGAAGGCCGTGCCGTTCTACAAACAGCGCTTGCTGGCCAAACCCGGCCTGTCCGGCTGGGACCAGGTTTCCGGCGAGTATCACTCGCCATCGGTAGAGGATACCTACAAGAAGTTGCAGTACGACCTCTATTACATCAAGAACATGTCGCCGAGCCTGGACGCGTCGATCTTCTTCAAGACCATCATGACCGTGCTGGGCCGGATAGGGCGCTAGAGGCACAAGGAGCATATCGGATGAGCAAGATAGCGGTAGCGGGTACGGGTTATGTCGGCCTCGTCAGCGGAGCCTGCCTGGCGGACTTTGGCAACCATGTCATCTGTGTCGATACCAACGTGCGGAAGATAGAATCGCTCAGGCAGGGCAAGATTCCCATCTTCGAGCCGGGGCTCGATGACGTTGTGGCGCGCAATGTTGCCGCCGGCAGATTGTCGTTCGCGACGGAGTTGGCGCCGGCCATCAAGGCCAGCGAGGTTGTCTTTGTCGCGGTCGGGACCCCCCCCGCGGATGACGGCAGTGCCGACCTGCAGTACGTCGAGGCCGTGGCCCGCGAGATAGGCCGGTCCATGGACCGTTATACGGTGGTCGTGGACAAGAGTACCGTCCCTGTCGGCACTGCCCGCAAGGTGGCGGGCTGGATAGCTGATGAACTGGCGAGGCGCGGAGTCACAATCGATTTCGACGTCGTGTCAAACCCCGAATTCCTGCGCGAGGGCTCGGCCGTACAGGACTTTACCCATCCCGACCGCGTCGTCATAGGCGCAGAAGGCGAACGTGCCAGGGACCTCATGAAGGAAGTCTACCGCGCCCTCTACCTGAACGAGACGCCATACATCGAGACCGGGCTTGAGACGGCGGAGATGATCAAGTATGCATCCAATGCGTTCCTCGCTGTGAAGATCACCTTCATCAACGAGGTGGCCAACCTGTGTGAGAAGGTCGGCGCCAATGTCCAGGACGTCGCGAAGGCGATGGGGCGGGATGGCCGGATCGGTTCCAAATTCCTGCACGCGGGACCTGGCTATGGCGGCTCATGCTTTCCGAAGGATACCCACGCGATGGCGATGATCGGTCGCGATTATGGTGAACCTCTGTCCCTCGTAGAAACGACCATAGCGGCCAATGACCGCCAGAAGGCACGCATGGTTGACAAGATCGAGGCCGGCATGGGCGGCGCCGGCTCACTCAAGGGAAAGACCGTCGCCGTGCTGGGCCTTGCCTTCAAGCCAAATACCGATGACATGCGCGAGGCACCCGCAATAGCGATATGCGAGGGGCTCGCGGCCCGGGGAGCGACGATCAGGGCCTGGGATCCCGAGGCGATGCAGGAAGCATCCTGGAGACTGGCCGGCATCAAGGGTTCACTCTCCTATGCGAAGGATGAATACGACGCGCTCGCCGGCGCGGACGCGCTGGTGCTGGTCACCGAGTGGAACCAGCTGCGGACTCTGGACCTGGAGCGCGTGAAGTCGCTGATGAAGTCTCACAACTTCTTTGACCTGCGCAATGTCTACAAGCGCGCCGAGGCGGAAAGCAAGGGCTTCCGGTACTTCGGGGTGGGGCGGTAGATAGCCGTGATCAACCAGGCGATTATCCTGGCCGCGGGCATGGGCAAGCGGTTGGGCAAGTACACTCAGGACGGCACCAAGTGCATGGTTCCCGTCAACGGACTGTCGCTGATAGAGCGGAGCCTCGCCGCGCTCCAGGCCGCGGGGATACGGCGCGTGGTGCTGGTCGTCGGCTATCGCGCGGAACGTCTGCGCGCGTTCCTCGCGGGCAAGTTCGGTGGCCTTGAGCTGGTCTATGTAGCCAACGAGATTTACGACAAGACGAACAACATCTACTCGCTGTGGCTGGCGCGATCATACCTCGCGGCGGAGGACACGCTGCTCCTGGAGAGCGACCTGGTCTTCGAGCCCGAGTTGCTGTCAGAGCTCGTCGTCGACCCGGAACCGAACCTTGCCATGGTCTCCAAGTTCGAGGCATGGATGGATGGAACGGTTACCCTGGTCGATGAACAACGTGACATAGTCGCCGTGGTAGACAAGCGGGACTTCAAGTGGCGTAACGTCGAGGACTACTACAAGACCGTGAACATCTACAAGTTCTCCGCCGAGTTTTCCCGGAAGTATTACCTGCCTTTCCTTGACGCGTATCTGGCCGCCTTCGGAGACAACATCTACTACGAGCAGGTGCTCAAGGTGCTCGCGTTCCTTGACAATGTGAGGCTCAAGGCGCACCCGGTCAGCGGCAGGCGCTGGTATGAGATAGATGATCCGCATGATCTGGCGGTCGCGGAGACCATATTCGCGCCGCCGGCGGAGCGGCTGGCGATGATGCAGGCCCGCTATGGCGGCTACTGGCGTTTCCCGGGCATGCTGGACTACTGCTACCTCGTCAACCCGTATTTTCCTCCGGAGCGGATGCTCGACGAAATCAAGTCCAGCTTCGCCGACCTTGTCACGCAGTACCCCTCGGGAGCCCGCGTCCAGAGCGTGCTGGCCGGCAAGGTGTTCGGTCTGGATCCCGACCACATCGCCGTGGGCAACGGCGCCGCCGAGCTGATCGACTCACTGGCGAGGCTCTGGCCAGGAACCATGGCCATACCAACGCCGTCATTCAACGAGTATCCCGCGCGGTTCGGGCCTGGCCGCACGCGGCTTATCCCGAGCGGCGACAGGTTCGCGTATACCGCTCAGGATCTTGTGGCGGCAATGGCCGACGCGGACATTCTTGTCCTCGTCAATCCGGACAACCCCAGCGGTCACTTCATGGCGGAGGCGGAGACCAAGGGCCTGGTGGAAAGCCTTCTGGCACAGGGAAAGCGCGTCATCGTCGACGAGTCATTCGCGGATTTCGCGAAGCCGGGGCTGAGGTTTACCCTCCTCGATGATTCCTACTTGAGCGCGCGGCCGGGACTGGCGATCATCAAGAGCATCTCGAAGAGCTACGGTGTGCCTGGCTTCAGGCTTGGCGTGATAGCCAGCGGGGACCCCGCGCTCATCGAAAGGATCCGCAAGGACGTTCCAGTCTGGAACATCAACTCCATGGGAGAGTTCTTCCTGCAGATCGTGGACAAGTACAAGGCCGACTACCGCGGGGCGTGCGATTCCCTGGCGGCGGAGCGGGAACGGTTCGCCGCCAGGCTCGTCGGCACCGGCAGGCTGGACGTCTATCCGTCGCAGGCCAACTACCTGCTGTGCCGCATCGTCGACGGTACCGGTTCCAAGGCGCTGGCCGAGAGACTCCTTTCCGAGCATGGCATACTGATCAAGGACCTTGTCGGCAAGGCCGGTTTTCCTGCGGGGCAATTCATACGACTGGCCGTCAGGGGGCGGGATGACAACGAGCGTCTTGTTGGTGCGCTTGTTGGTTGAAAAGCGGACGAGAGGCCGTATACTACCGCCAAGGTGTATGTCAGGGAGACAGCGATGTGGATGTGGCGATGCATTGCGCTTGGCTGCCCGCTGGTTCTTCCGAAGGTCGAATTCGCGAACCAGGCGGTTCAAGGTCTTGCGTCTGACTTTGCGGCGCGTCGTCGGAGGTCCGTTGAATTTATGCAGACGAGGAGTTGATATATGCTTGTAAGTGTCATGGGAACATACGATAACGGGAAGATTCGCCTGGATGAATTACCCAAGGGGGTCAGCCATGCGAAGGTGATTGTCACCCTTATACAATCCAGCAATGATGACGATGTATCGCAAGCAATGCAACTCTCCGAGAAATCGTTCGGTGAATGGAACAACGACGCGGACGCGGCCTATGACTCGCTATGATAAGTGGGACGTCGTCCTGGTTCCCTTTCCATTTACCGATCTCAGCCGATCAAAAAAGCGTCCAGCGGTGATCCTGACCGCCAAGGAATACAACGATGCGGGAGATGCTGTAATAGGATTCCTGACGAGCAATATCAACGGACCGGAGCGGCTTGGAGATTTTACCTTGCTATCACCGGCTCTTGCCGGATTGCCATTGCCCACGCGGTTCAGGCTTAAGATAGCAACGATCGATGTTTCCATCGTGATAAAGAAACTGGGAACCATGGAAGAAAATGACAGAAATGGCGTTGCCGAGAGTATCAGAAAAGCAATAGCATGAGTGCCCAACGAATATCAGCACTTGCGGCACAATCGATTAGTGTATATGCAGATAGATCCGGGAATCAGCTATAAAATCGAGGGCACGTCCCCCAACAAGAATGCCACCGAGTTTGCGTTGATAGTCAAAGAAATAGGAAGGCTCTACTTTCATATTGAGGGACATGCAGTCGAGCATGACCTTGCTCTCATAAAGAACGACGATTTTATACAGGATATGCTCGATTCGATCGAGGGCAACCTGAACATCAATCAAGAGGGGATCGAAATTACCTTCAGCGAGATACCTCAATCAAAGGCCAGGCCATCAACCGCGTAACCGCATGATGTCCAGGGAATATCCTACTATGATTCGGGTATGGATCCTACTATGTTTGCGGTATGAAACATACTATGTTTTGGGTATGGAACCTACCAGGATTCATGTACGAATCCTATTAGGTTTCGGGTACGAATCATACCAGGTTTCGGGTATCAATCATAACAGGATTGTGAAGGCGATGGGGGCGTCCGCCCGGAATGGACGGACGCCAGGCTCTTTGTTGAATTATTATACTATGGATACCGGTGCGGCAAGGCGCGACTCCTTGATGTCCTTGTCATTGGGAGCCGTGCGGATGATAAGGCTGTACTGGCCAGGCTGCAGGTCGGCGGGGATCTGCGCCACCACGGTGCCAGGGTTGATGGTGGCATAGACGGCGGAGCGGTGTTCCTCGCCGTTCTTGAACCAGACGCCCAGTTCGGCATTGGTCTTGTCGAACTTGAGGTGGTTGCCCTCTATGCGGAAGAAGTCGCCGCGGGTGGCCACCAGCTCCTCCTCTGTCTGGATGGAGGTAGCCGAGAACACGATGGGGCTGGTCTTGTCCTGGTACTGTTCGCGCTGGATTCTGGCATCCCGGGCTATGTCGATTTCCTCGGCGCGATTGGCCCTGAAGTGCAGGCGAAGGTCGTGGTTTGACCCTTCCTGCCCGTAGACAAAGGGCTGATCAAGGCGGTCGAAGGTGCCGGAAGCGGAAAGGTAGAGCGAGCCAAAGGGCAGCTTGACGACATACCCCTCGGCAACGGCCTTGTGGAGTTCCTCCGACAGGAGCTCGAAGGCTCCGGCCAGATCTGGTTTGGTAATGGTGGTACGTCCGGAAGCCATGCGGTCTATGAGGCCATCAAAGCCAATGGTTTCCTTGTACGCGGTATGCACCACATACGGCTTGTTCACGGCTGGCAAATAATTCTGTACTGCAGAGACCTTTAACATCTGTGTGCCCTCGTAGCGAGGAACAACGATACGCTTTTGTGCTAGCGGACATTTGTTGTACTGTGTATCGAGCATCCCACGCTTGTGTCATAGCGATAGGCGCCGGAAAATCTGGCGTTTTCTTGGCCCTTTGCGGGGCCTGTCTCTTACACCAATCTCTCGAGGGACTGTACTCTTTATATCGACGAAACCAAAATATATATAAATAATAATTTACAGTAATAGAAGAATTATTATCACCGATGCGTCAATGCAAAAGGAACCATAATGGACAATACGAGTGAAGGCTGGGATCTGATAATCAAGCCAAAGGACAAGCTTCTTGATTTTAATCTACGGGAGATATTTCATTACCGCGATCTTATCGGGCTTCTGGCCAAGAGGGATTTGGCCAGCATATACAAGCAGACGTTGCTGGGCCCGCTCTGGTTTATGATCCAGCCTCTTATGACGACGCTGATTTACATGTTCGTGTTCGGCAACATAGCCAAGATTGGCACTGATGGCATCCCGCAGCCGCTCTTTTATTTCTCGGGGACCATGCTCTGGACATTCTTTGCCAACAACCTGACCAAATCGTCGGAGACCTTCGCCGCCAACGCGGGGCTTTTTGGCAAGATATACTTTCCGCGCTTTACCGTTCCCATCGCGTACATGATAACAAACTTTGTAACACTGGGCGTGCAGCTACTCTTGCTCATTGTGTTCTACGCATATTACGCGGCGTCGGGCGTAGCGGTAACACCGACCTGGGGACTCCTATTGACACCCCTGTTGGTCGTGGAGCTTGGAGCGTTGGGTATCGGGCTTGGCATCATCATATCGTCTTTTACCACAAAGTACCGTGACCTGAAGCACCTGGTAGGTTTCGGCATGCAACTCTGGATGTACGCAACGCCGATAATATATCCCGCTTCCAAGATACCTGGGAAATGGCGGGGCCTTCTTGCGCTAAACCCGGTGTCGCCCATAATCGAAGCCTTCCGGGCGGCGCTGTTGGGACAAGGCAATTTTGAATTTCAGTCAATCTTCATCAGCATGGGTATGACAGCCGTGATATTTTTGGGTGGCATCATCATATTCAATCACAACGAGCGAACCTTCATCGACGTGGTTTAAAGGAACGAACTCTATGAGCACCGCAATCACGGTTAGTGGCATATCCAAGGAATATCGGCTTGGCATAATAAACAATGGGCGGCTTTATCGCGATTTTCAGAGCTGGCTGGCACGGCTCCGCAAGAAGGATGATCCCTGGACCAAGATAGGTGAGGAGTCAAAATTTGGCAGAAAAGACAGGTTCTGGGCGCTCAAGGACGTATCGTTCGACGTCAAGGCCGGAGACCGCATCGCGATCATGGGCCGCAACGGCGCGGGCAAGAGCACCATGCTCAAGATACTGTCCAGGATAACCGCGCCAACCGAGGGCATCATAAAGGTAAAGGGACGCATCGCGAGCCTCCTTGAGGTCGGGACC
>Ga0209467_1001836_pt1 | contig 16905 bp, 11 predicted proteins | sample Higcelwee11metaG_FD_187175 | JGI IMG/M metagenome (GOLD analysis project Ga0209467, IMG submission 187175) | Freshwater pond sediment microbial communities from the University of Edinburgh, under environmental carbon perturbations - High... | ecosystem: Environmental > Aquatic > Freshwater >...
AGCGGGCCACAAGCTCCGTCCGCATGAAGTCGCTGTCGTCGGTCAGCAGCGCTGACATCAGTGACGCATAGTGACTATTCACCTCCTCGAGTCGGGCACCGGCCCGAGCCAGAGCGGCCCGTGCTGCATCGCTGTCGCGCCGTGCATCGCCGATAGAATCACTCGCACTAGACAATTCCGCCCGGGCGGAGTCGTACGCTGACAGGGCCTGATCATAGGCATCAGACGCCCGCTGCAGGCTGGCCAGCGACTCGGACTCCGTCGCGCGGCCCGAGCTCATATCATTGGCATAGTCAAGTACCGCGTGGGCGATATCCGCTCGCCTCCGCCAATAGGAAGCTACCGCAGCGGCCCGCACCAGTTCGATCTGGTACGCATCGAGATGAAGACAATTACGGTCTCCTTCCGGCGAAAGCATATCCTGCGTATCCCTTGCCCCGAGTGCCAGATCGAAATCCGCCACAAGTCTGGTCTCTGCCTCGGCGGCCTGTTGTCGGTAGTGCTCATACCGCTCGACGGACGAGGTCGCAGATTCCAGAGCCGTGCGCCGCGCTGCGTCGTTGTCGGGTCTGGCGGTCTCGGTGGCGAGCCACCCGGCCAGCGCGGCGTCTTCAAATCGCGGCGCATCGGGGCCAAGCTCTGACAGCCAGTATGACGTGCTGGCATATTCGCCATTCATCGATTCGTTGCATTGCACATATACGTCGACCCAGGCATTCGCCCTGTCCGCACTCATCGCAACCCGTTCCGAGGCAAGACGTTGATACTCCGCCTTGGCGGATCGAATCGACGCCTCCAGCGTAGCACTCGCACCTGAGAATGCAGTCTCGCCATCCCGGTACAATGCGCTGGCCCTATCCTCCCAGGTTCTCCGCCCGGCCTCCAGCTGTTCGAATGCGCTGGCCCAGGCCTGATTGCCCGCATCGTATGACCGCGACGCATCGCGCTCCCATTCGAGTCGCCTCACCATGAAGCGTTCTTCGGCGCCCTTCCATGCCGACAGCCCTCGATCGAATTGCTCCTTGAATGCGGCGAGCCATGCCGCGCCGGCAAGTTCAAGGCCGTTCACGTCGGCGCCAGCAGCCTCGATTCTGGTGTTCAGTGCCGCTATTCCCGACTCGCATGCAAGCGTGGCCGTTCTGGACAATTCGGCCGCTATCTCGCTCGCCGCCTCGCCTTCGTTCTTGTGCCTGAGGCTCCACATGTCGGTGCTCCGCCTGGCCACGAACAGCCGCTCTTCACGAGCGGCCAGAGCGTTCAGCTCGACGGCGGCCCTGGCATGAGCGATACCCAGTGATTCCGCCACGATCGACTCGTAACGGCCGCGCTCGTCCGGTGTGACATATGCAAGCAGCTCGGGCCTCAACGATTCGAGCCGCATATCGTAGGCAGAGAGTGCGGAGGAAATGCCTTCTGCTGTTCTCGACTTCCACGCATCGGCGTCAGTTGCAGTGCCATCGGAGCCGGCGATTACCGGATCACTGGCCGCATCGCGCACGATGGATCCATCTGCCGCCACCGAATAAAGAAATTGAGCATTGGCAATGGCTACGGCGGATTCGACCAGCCCCCGGACGCGGGCGGCCTCGCGGCCGAAAAACCTGTCCAGCAACCAGGATGCGAAACGGGCCGCGATATCGTCATTGCTCCAGCACCGCAACTGGTCTCTGGCGACAGCCAGGGCTTCAGGATTGTCATAGAGACAGGCCGCATCACGCTCCCATCGGGCGATCGCCGACTCTGCGCCATATCGGGCGCTGGTCAGCCAGGACGCAGGAGTCGCCGATCGCTCGGCAGATGCCAAAGAAGATTCGTATGCCGGCCTGTCGAATCCAGCCACGAGTGGTTCGTCGGCGAAAACCATAGTCGGGACGAGTGCCATCATGATGATGACGGGTACCATACGGTGATGTTTCATGTTCAATCTCCTTTGTGTGCATGGATGCTGGACAACCTGGACATTGCGAACCATCCGGGGAAAAGCGCGGCCAGGGATGGCACCAGCGTTATCGAAGCGATGAATGACGTCGCCGTACCGAGCGCTGTTACAAAGGCGAGCGCTCGGGCCATGCCTGCATCGGCCGAACCGAGCAACAGGAATGGCAAGGCTCCGGCGACTGTCGTACCCGAGGTTGCCGCCAGCGTGGCGAACCTGGACCTGATGATATGGTATAGATCGAACGCATCGACCGTTCTTCCGGCGGCAATACCGCGCGTTCGCGCTTCTTCCACGGTCAGGACCGATGCGTTGACGACGACGCCGGAGACGGCGACGAATGCGCACGCTGTCGATGCGTCGATGGGAACACCAGCGATGGCAAACAGAACAGCAGGCACCGCGAGCGACGGAGGCAAAGCAAGCATCACCGCCAGCGGAACGGTCAGCGACTCGGAAACGGCGGCCGTCACAATGTATGCAAGCAATGCCGCGAACAGGAACGAACCAAGACTTCCGGAAAGACGATCGACAGATTCGATAGCCTTCCTGTCGAATTCGAAGGCATATCCGGCTGGATGCGGCACTGGTGCCAGCGCGGCGTAGACAGCATCCCGTGCCGAACGCGGATCGATCACGCGTGTCCGCAATGCAAGGGATGCAATTCGTCTGCGATCGGATCGGTATATCCGCGCAACGTCCCGCTGCCGGGACACCAGAGCCAATTCACTGACGGACTGCACTGCAGAAGGAGTCTGCACCGGAATGGCACCCAGCCCCCGTACCGATGCCGCCGCACCACACATGAACCGGACATCGGTCTGGCCTTGCTCGTCGAGCCGCTTGTATGCAACCGGCCCCTGGATATCGCGCCGCAGACAATCCGCCACCTCGGCAAAGCTGACACCCGCCATCGCCATTCGTTCACGATCAGGCCTGACGACAATATCGGGAGGCCCCTCCTTGAATTGCAGTACTGTCTCGATGACAAATGGAAGTACCGAGAGTCTCGAAGCCGCAGCCGTCGCCAGGATTCTGCATTCAGCGTCATCGTCACCAGACACGACCACTTCGAACGAGCGCTCATGCTCGTCAGGCTCAGGTATCCATACGAACGCGCCTGCCGGCGCCCCGAGACGCATCGTGTCAGACAGGTCCGCTCGGCCGACTGTGTCCGGATCATAGGTAACCAGGGCCGAGCCGAAGCCACGCCGCGCGGTCGTATATGTGCATAGGACGCCGGTCACCGTGCCCAGTGTTCTGGACCAGACCGCGAGTGCTTCATCAACATGTTCCGCCGCAGTTCCCGATTCGAATTCGATATGCGCTTCGATGGTCGAGCCATCATCGTCGCCGGTTGTCGAAAGGGGCGAAATCAGGATGGCCACGACTCCTGCAAAACCGATTACCATGGCACAAGCGGCCGGGATGAAGGGCCTGGCCGAACAGAGCCGTGCGTCGGCGGCGATGCATCGGCGAACAAGCCTGAGCGCAGTTGCGCTGTTCCACCTGCCATGCCGGTCACCAGAAGGTACATCGGCATGGCGCGGCACAGGCCGGGCTCCAGAACTATCAGCCAGCATCAGCGGCGGCAAGAGGCACCAGGCTGTCACCAAGGACACGCCATTGATCACCGCTATCGCGGCGGCTATACGCGCTGCACCTTCTGCGATGAAGTCGAGCTGGGCAAGAGGCACGAGCACCACGACGGTCGTAGCCGTTCCGGCGAGCAATGTAGGCACCAGCCTGCTCATCTCAAGACGGCCCTCATCGAGGCTCGTCGCCGCGCCGAGCCGTTCTGCCACCATGATAGCCGCGTCCACCGAGGCGCCGAGCCCTGCGGCAAGGCCTGCGACGATGTGCCGGTCGAGCGAGCATCCACACGCGACAAGAACGGCCGCGGACATGGCAAGAATCATCGGTACGGCAAGCACGGCTACCATGCGCGCACCTGCGTGCCCCGAAGTCGTCGCCCCTCGCCGGAACCCGCCAAGCAGCAGGGCTGTCGCGATGGCCACACCGATGGCTCCTTGAAGCATCGCCGCGAGCATCGAGTTGAAAGAAGCAGAAGCGGCCGCTCCGGCATCGTACAACACCTGGAACTTGAGGTCGTGGTCTCGCGCAAGTTCTGCGGTTGCGGCGGCGATACCGCGCGACAATGATGGAAGATTGGCCTGTCCTCCCGGGTTGACCGCGATCGTGATGGCTCGCTGCGCATTGACACGCGAAACCATGTCCGAAGGCCTGTCGCGTTCCTCCAATCGTGCAAGGAATCCAAGGATGATGGCGGAACCGCAATCGTCCGCGAGGCTTGCGCGACGAAGTGATGCCACGGTCTCGTATCTGGAATCGAGGGCGACCGACAACTCCGCTTCCCGACAGAACAGCGATCCTGCGGGTTCGAACCGGTCATCGGCCGCTACAGTTCCGCCGATGTCTGCCGTGCCCAGACCCGCCATCGACGCAGCGGCTTCATCGACATCGACCATGATCTCGGGCAAGCCGGCTCCTGCGATATCCACCTCGCCGGCTCCCGGCAACTTCTCGAGGGATGGCCTGACGGTGCGTTCCAGCAGATGGCCGATCGACGGGACGTTCTCCTGTGTGGAATAGACTGCAGCGACCCATACCGGACCGCTACCCTCGCTCGACGATGCTATTTCCGGCCGCTGGGCTGAGGCAGGCAGGCGCTCGTATACATGTTGCGCCGCATCGCGCACGGATTCATAGGCCGAGTCTCTGTCTGTGCTGTCCGTGAAATGGACAACCACGCGAGCCATGCCGTATTCGCTCGTGCTCGATGTCTCGCGCGCGCCTTCGGCTGAGGCGAGTGCGTCTTCCAGCGGAATGGCGACCGAGCGTTCCATGTCGCGCGCATCGACACCATGGTGCCTGATCGTGACGGCATAGATCGCCTTCGATGCCGCCTCTCGTGGTCCGAACTCGGCGCGGGCCAGCATCATGGCCGAGAGCGCCAGCACAGAAGCCGTCGCGCACAGCGCGGCGACAGGCTTGCCATACCATCCTGCAGTCTTCATATGCGCTTGCCGTTCGCAAGGACTATGGGCAACACGAATATGGTCAGCGCAGCCGAAGCCGTGATCCCTCCGAGCATGGCCACGGACATCGAGCGCCCGGTGGCACCGTGCGACATGATGCAGACCGGCAACAAGGCGACCATCGTCGTCAACGTCGTAGCGAGGATGGATCGAACTCGGCCTGAAGCCCCGACATATGCAGACTGGGCGGCGGACATGCCGGCGGATCGCCTGGCGTTGGTCGTCTCATATAGCAGTATGGCATTGTTCACGACTACGCCGAACAGTACGACAAGGCCGAGTACTGATCCGGAATCCAGCCCAAGCCCCGCGAGCGCAAGAGCCGGTCCTACGCCAGCCATCGCCAATGGTATCGATGCCATGATGAGTGGCGGGAGCCTGAGCGACTCGAACTGTGCACCGAGCGTGAGGTATAGCAGCACCACCACCAGGATTACCGATCCGATCATGGCACCCGCGTATCGCTCAAAGGCCGACTCGTCCGCTCTAGCCAGCTCCAGATCGGAACACATGATACGGTCTACCGACGCATTGAGCCGTGTCTGCGCTCCACGAACGGCCGTCGGCTCCAGATAGACGACATCGGCGCGGTCGAGTCTGGCAAGCGACGCGTCATTGCCCTGCCTCTCAAATCGCGCCAGGACCGAGACAGGTATCATCGATTGATGTACGAGGACAGGAACCCGTGCCATCTCTTCGACGCTACCAGCTCGAGCGGCGTATCCGACATCAGAAGCGAAGACCACAATGGGTGCCTCGCGGCCGGTCAGCTCCATGGTCGATACCTTGACCCCCGCAGTCGCGGTACGCAATGAAGCCGCTATCGTAGCAGCCGAGACGCCAAGCAGAGCCAGAGCCTGCCTGTCGGGCCTCATGACGATCCGCATCCGTTTGCCAGCCGGTGCCTTCCGCACATCGAGCAGCGAGTCATCAGGCTCCGCCCTTAGCCTGGCGATGACGGCATCCGCAGCAGCATCCGCGGCGGCATGGGTCGCGCCTTTGACGGCTATTGAAGCGTGCGTGTCCAGTCCCAGGATGCGGGCGGCCTGATCGGGGGGTACCGCGACGCGCACGGCAACATTGCGTGGAAGGATCCGCCTGGCCTCCGCCAGCAGAGCGGACTGCATGGACCCTGTGTCGATATGTCCACGCAGTTCGCAGGCAAGTACCAACGATTCCCGCGTGTATGCAGGATCGGCATGGCGTTTGGTATCACCGGCCTCTGCTCCGGCGCTGCCGTAGCACGTCAGAACGCCAGGTATTCCGCACAACGCCGAGCTGAGAAGCGGTGCGATGGCGGACATCCCGTCGGGATCGGTCCCCGGCAGAAAATCTACCATGACATTGAGCCGATCGGCCGAATCGGTCGGGAGGAAGCTCAACGCACGTGTCGCAACAATGAAGGTACCGATGCCCGCCATGGCCAGAGCCACTCCGAGCACGAAAATCGGCCGTCGCATAGCCATGGCCAGCAGGTGCCGGTACTCCTGCTCCAGTCTCCGTGGCCTTATTATCGGCCGTGACCTCCAGACCACACGATAGAGAGGTGGCACCACAAGATTTGCGCACAGCCAGCCGCCAGTGTTGGCGGCGAGCAATGAAAGCGCCATGTCTCCGAAAAGGCCACCTATGGCACCAGGCAGGAACAGCACTGGAACGAAGACGACTGCGGTCGTGACGGTGCTACCGAAGGTGCCCATAGCCGTCGTGTCTACGATAGCCGCTACCGAACCGGCGCAAGGTCTTTCAGACCGCCCCTGGAATTCGGAGGATAAGGCATCGACCACGACAACCGCGTTGTCCGAAATCATGCCGATGGCCAGGCTGATGCCGCCAAGACTCATCGTGTTCAGCGAACGGCCGGACAGTGCCACGGCGCCGAGCGCAGCAATGGCTGAAACCGGTATGGTCACCGCGACCAGCAGTCCGGCCCGGTAGTCATCAATGAAGACCAGCAAGACCAGAGCCACGGCCAGACATCCGACAATACCGGCAAGCCCCAGACTGCGCATGGCCACTGCAACCGGCGCCGCCGCATCATGAACGATTCGAATGGCAAAATCATCGCCATATCGCGCTACCATATCCGCGATGGCCACCTTGATGCGTTTGGCGCCGGACACAGGATCGGAGCCTGGACCGGGGTAGATCTCGAGGGCAACGCGCTCTGCCCCATCGACGACGAAGATGCTTCCCCGGGGTGCATCGCGCTCCCGTATACTCGCTATATCGGACAAGCGCACCGGCCCTGAAGGCCCTGCGGCGACCACATTGGCCAGTTCCATGACACCATCGGGCCGCCCGCGGGCGACTATGACCAACTCCATATTCTGGTCTCTCAATGAACCTGCTGGAATATCGGCCAACTCCCTTGAAAACAGGCGGGCGACATCATCGACGCTCAGGCCTCGCATCGCTGCCTTCCGCATGTCTACCGACACGGCCAGCTCGCGTTGAACGCCTCCGAGTACGGTGACAGAACCGACGCCATCGATGCGACGCATCTGCGAGCGCACTTCGTGATCGGCAAAGTGCCTGGCAGCAGCCAGGTCACCACCGACCGCCGATATCGAAACGATCAATGGCTCGAGTCCGGAATCGACGGGTGCGACTGTCGGCCTCTCGGCACCGTCGGGCAGTGCCGGATATACAGCGTCGATTATTTCTCGTACTCGGCCTGTCGCGCGGGCGGTATCCTGCCCCCACTGAAAGTCGAGCGTCAGAACCGCAGAACCATCCCTGGATATACTCGCCAGCCTCGTGAGTCCCTTGGCCGAGGCAAGACCATCCTCGAGCGGGATAGCCAGCAACGATCGTATCTGCTCCGCGGGCAGTCCGGCCATGTTTGCTTCGATGACGACCCGGGGTACCTGTATATCGGGCAGGCTCGACATTGGCAAAGACAGCGCCGCCTTGCCTGCGGCCAGCATGACGGCGGCAACAACCATGACGACCGCGATAGGCCGCCGAACGCACATCTCGACCATCCCTTGCATGTCGACCTACTTGAGGAGCGGCAAGCTCTGCGGCGTTGCCGTCGTGTTGCCGAGCGAGTCATGGAAGCCCGCTGCCAGCGCTATGGTAATGACGCCAGAACTGGCACGATTCGTGAGGGTGCCGCTGATCCTGGCCACCGCAGAAGTAGACCATGGCTCGCAGGCTGGTACCGATTCAAAGCCACCCAGGTCGACGCGAAGCGGTTGAAACTCGAGTGCGCCATTCGTGGCAGTTATGCCGAATGACTGCATGAGTGCGAAGCGGTCGAGCGCGGCTCCTGCGGCGATATTCAGGTACAATTCCATTGTGACCATCGTTGGCACGCCGATAGGATAACCGTCAGGCTCGCCGGTCAGTGCAATCGTCGTGAACGGCTGATCGAGACTGAACGACACCAGCTGCTTGTCGGCGATTGCCTCGGCGCCTGGCGCCAGCGGCAACCGTATGCCCAGCAGCCGCGGAGGCGCCGAGGCCGGTCCATCCATGGTCATGCGCCAGGTGATGTCATTGACCGTAGCGTTGCCGGCGACATCCTCGATTCCCGGCAGCGCGCGAACAACCAGGCAAGCGCCATATGAGGGGCGCTGCTCGAAATTGAAGACAACCAGGTCAGATGCCTCTCCCGCAGTAGCCAGCATCAATGCGGGACCTCCGTCACAGACCAGACAGGACACCAGCGTCCTCAGCACCACTGGTTCATCGAATTGCAGACGCACGCTCCAGGTTGTCTCGACGCCATGGTTGACCGTCATGATTGAATCGGTCCGGTCGTCAAGATGGAAGGCCATCATATCGGCGCCGCCAGCATTGACCGCCCCGACAGATACAAGACCGGGCGGGACGCCGTCCATTCCGGACGCGAACTCGGTCGAATAGTCACGCCCCATGCGATTGCGCGATGTGTCCATGAGATCGGACGATATGTCGAGTCTGTATGTCAGGCCAGGTTGCCAGAAACTGCTCGGCTTGAAGCTCGCGGTGGAACATGCCTCATCAAGGTGCCAGTCGCCGGAAATCGACGGTTCAAGGCTCAAGGCATCCCTGAACGTGGCCCGATCTATGGCCTCGGAGAATTGAACCGAGATGCTTGCGTCCGGCGCAGAGAGACAGCCAAATGCCTCGGGACTCGTTGCGACTACCCACGGTCTATCGTATTCTGGCCGGGTGGTGAAGCGGACATCGAATGCGTGTTCCATGGAGAAACCACGAGGCGTCCTGACATCGGCGCTGACGGACAGTCGGTACTCCGCGTTCGCTACCAATGGACCAAATGGGACAAAACTCATCAGCGCGCCATCCCACCCGAAGTAGCCCGCAACAGATTCGCCATCGCAGACCAACGAGAATGCGTCTTCGGCACTGACCCTATCCGGTTCAGATGAGAACGCCAGGGTGATGCGCATATCGGATGCCACATGGAAACCGGTTCCCGGTGTCCAGTCGGTGATCGTCAGTGGAGTCAGACAGAGCAGGTTGCACGAATCGACCAGAAACGCACAGAACAGCGCGAGGCGGAGCCGGTACCCGAAACCATGCCTGCATGTCATCGGCTCATCTCCAGCAGCAGTACGGCGTCATCTCGCAGATAGAGGCCGCCACTACTTTCGATGCCAGTCGATCCACCATCGACGACGAGACGATAGTAGATGGTGGAGGTTTCATCGCTTGGCCGTAGCCCTTCCCAGGTAAAGACCGCCGTGTCGCTCGATGGCCATCCTAGTGACCGAATGGAAGGCGAAGGAATGTTTGAAGGAAACACTGCGGTCAGGTGTATGCGCTGCGCGGCTGCTATCGTGGCCACCGCATCGAATGGTGCCGAGAAGAATATCGCGAGCGAGACGATACCATCAGGCTGGGATCCCGGCGATGCGACGAGCACCGATGCTCCAGAGAAATCCGTTGCACGTTCGCCATCGGCAGTCTCGACCGCTCGCACTTCGAGGTACGGAGTAACAGGCATGAAACTCCTGCGATACTCCCGACCGATGTCCAGGCCTGACAGATCGGTTACGCCAGCCGACACGACCAGTGCAAGAGCCACTTCGGGTTGCCAGCCATGCTCGGGCGTAAATACGGCGGTACGGAGGTCAGGCATATCTACAATTCCTGACTGGCTTGGCTCCAGTCGGACACCCGATCGTACGGTTGCTGCCTGCATGTCGGTAGAGAACTGGATGGCTATCGATTGTCCGGTATCAAGAGAATCGATATCCGGTGCCAGTTCCGTCCATGAGTCACCAGACCGGCACACGGCATAGACGCGCTCGATGACTGGTGCCGTGGCTGCGGCGTCGGTCCTGAATGTTCCGGACACCGGAACGGCGAGCGGTGTTCCATCGACCGCGGTCGCTCCAGCTCCGAGCGTCCATCGATAACTGATGCATGGTGACAACCTCGCTGTCGCAATCATGGTGGCCTCGGAGCAATCTTCGTTCCAGGTCATTTTCGATTCGCAGGCTGGTTGCATGGCAAGCGATTTCTCGACACTGATGATATCCATTGAACCCGAGAATTCCAGCCTTAGAATTGGCTGCCCCTGCTGTGGTACTTCGACCGATGCTCCCGAATCGGGCCACGTGCCGACGACAAGGGGGAGTCCATCCATGTGCACGGCATAGAATGGAATTTCGAATACTGGACGAGCCTCCCGGCCATCCGACATGCGTATGGTTCCGTCAATCAGGAGGCGGTACCGCACACCCGGACTCCAGGGCACGACGGGCCTCCAGATGAACGATCGATCTGCCCACGAGAAATCGCCGGCGATGGTCCGGGTCGAATCGCTGATAGTGAATGAACCCTCGGCATCCAGTCTGTCGGGTACGCAATCGAAACACACCGTTATCGCAGTATCCCTTGAAGGAAGTATTGCATTGGCCATATCAGGAAATATGTTGATCTTGACCGGTCGCAGATCGACCAGACCGCATGACGACACGAGGCACAGTGCCAGCATCAACCAGCGCACCATGGGTTCAGGGCGAAGCGATCGACACATGGTCGCCTGCCTTCATATTCGCATCCGGAGTATCGACGACAACATCGCCGCTATCGATCCCCTGGGTTACAATCCACCCGCTGTCGATGGGATCGCCCAACCGCACACGGCGTTCTGCCAGGCACTGGTTGACGATGACAAACAGACTGCCTGCATCACCATCATGCTCTGCGAGCGCGCTGGCAGGTACCACGATGACACGAACCGTGTTGCCACACCGGATGCTGACACGAACGAACATGCCAGGCTTCAGCGCGCGTGTCGTGTCGGCGAGCGCTATTCGTACGGTGCACGATGCTGATCGCGAATCGGCCAGAGGAGAGACCATGTCGATGACCCCCGCATACGTACCATCGACAGCGTCCACCGCGACGGTCGCCTTCATGCCGGGCGCCAGGGAGGCTGCCTCGGATTCGGAAACGGTGACTGTCGCAAACAACGAGCCGCCATCGATCACGGTGTACAAGGCTTCTTCACGCTTCACGCGCTGCCCCCGCTCTCCATACCGCGCGCCTACGATGCCGTCCATCGGTGAAACGACACGCAGCTCCGCGAATGACCATGAGGCCGAGGCCAATTCCTTGCGGGCAGCATCGAGCCGTGCAATGGCACCATCACGTTCGGCGACGAGTCCGCGTACCGCAAGCCGCACCAGCTGCAAACGGCGCGCCGTTTGTTCGATGGCAGGCACCATGCCCACCGCGACAAGATCCTCATCGCGCAGGCCGATGCTCTGCATTTCCAGTTCCTTTTCCATGAGCGTGATGCGCTGGCCGGCCGCGTCGATGGCGAACCGTCCCGATCGCACGGCTTCCTCGTTCACTCCTCCAACATCTCGCAACGCTTCCTGATCGATCTGCTTGCGCTGGCTTTCGGCCAGTTCGCAGCGCGCCTGATCGATCTCAAGCCGTGCCTTGTCCAGGCCCAGAATCCGTGCCTCCGCTCCCTGCTCGCCTTCGACGAGTCGGGCTTCAGCGAGCCTCACCGCGGCTTCCGCCTGGGCCACCGCATTCTGAGCCACACCGACGGCGAGCGATATCTGGGTATTGTCCAGCAATGCGACGACGGCTCCTTCACCGACCGCGTCGCCTTCGCGGCAGAGCATCTTCACTATGGTTGCATCCTGCGGCGCAACGATATCGAGCTTGATGCCATAGGTGAGACTGCCGAAGCATGCGATCTCGGTGGTGCGTTCCGTTTCAGCGGCTACGATCACATGGACGCTCTTCTCAGCCCGAGCGATTGCCCCGCCGGAATTGGCACAGCCGCCTGCCAACAACATCCATGCCAGCACACACGAAAGGCAGCATCGATTCTTCATCGTGATGCTCCTTCGATATCGCCGCCAACCAATGTCGTGTCGTGCAACAGCTCGCCAGGAGCCAGATCGAGCAATTTCTCCAGTTCGCGCACAGCCACGACCATTGCCGCAGCGGCATCCACAAGCTCAATAGCCTTCTCCGCCCTGGCCAATTCTGCCTGTATCACTTCAGAGCGCACCGCCTGACCTATCGACGCCCGAAGCCTTTCCAGACCTGCCCGAGCATCTGCCAGCTCGAGAGCCCGTGCTGCCGCATCGCGTTTTCGCTCGGCCAGCTCCAGCGTTACGACTGCCGTGCGGGCTGCCCTTCTGGCTTTCGCCATCAGCCTGACCAGAAGCTGTTCCTGAAGCGCACGGTCGAGTGCGGCCGCCGGGGCGCTGAGCATGCCGGCAGGATCGGGCAGCAGCGTCAGGCGATGTTGGGTCTGGGCCGATTGATCATAGGGAGGCTCGCCGCCTATCGTCGCAGCGCTGCCACCCGATGCAAGCGGCCCCGCAAAATCGACAGACAGGCCCACAGACCATGAGGCTCTGGTCAAAGGCAGTGATGTGCCACTCGCCTGGCCGCTTGCCACGATGCCAATGGTTGGCAGCCAGGCAGCCGCAGCCGCCTTCTCCTGGGCTTTCTTCTTTTCCACTTCGTGGCGCGCGGCCACTACCTCTGGCGATCGCTCGGCTGCAATTCCGGCCGCGCGCTCGGCATCGATGGAGGGGTACCAAGACACAAGGCTCAGTTCATCGCTGAGTTCAGGCATCGCTTCCAGGCCAAGCGCCTCCATCAGTTCTTCTTCTGCCAGCTTCGATGCCATCGTGGCTTCGACAAGCTCGGCCTCCATCCCGGCCAGTTGCAGGTCGGCATCGGACAGATCGTTGGCGGTGGCAAGTCCCCGAGCCATCTGGGCGGCAATGATGGCGCGCTCGTCGACAGCCACTTCGATCGATGCCCTGCGTATTGCCAGCCGCGCCCGGGAGGCCAGCACGGAACGATAGGCCGTTATCGCCGTTTCGCCGACCTGCCGCCGCGAGCGTTCATGGTCCGCTACTGCCACCGCCAGGTCGGCTCGCTCGAGCGACCTGGACGCAGCGAGCCGACCACCATCCCACAGCGGCTGATCGATGCGTATGCTGAGCGTCCTTGTGTGGGAATCCGGGCCATACAGGGAGATGCGTTCGTCATCGCCACACGAGACAGTCAGTTTCGGCAACCAGGCCCTGATACCAAGATGCCAGGCATCTTCTCGCAGGGCAAGGCGCGCTTCTTCGGCGTTCAGTTCCGGGGAATTGGCAATCGCCAGCACGCCCGTCTCGGCCGCAGTCAGGCAGGCATCGGTCTGCACATCCGCCATTGTGACCGTAGATGGTTGTTGCACCGCCGGATGCCGCGTCGCACAACTGGCCGGAAGGGCCACACACAGCATGCACAGGAGCAACCGAAAAGGCATCATCGGGTGCTTCCCTGCATCATATCGTGCACCATGCCCGCAGTAGCGCGCGCAGCGGCACTCGCAGACGAACCGGGCGGCAAAATCGCCAGCGCGGCCTCAAGGTCAGTCGATGCGCCCAGCCTGTCGCCCGCGGCCCAGCGCAGTGTAGCCCTGTCGACAAAAGCCATACCGGCCTCGGCGGCCGCCTCGATGGAACGGTCAAGATATGCCAGTGAAGCCTGTGAATCGTCGGCATCCAGCGCTATCATCGACGCCAGCCGCAACACTTCGATGTTCGCTGGATCCGCCTGCAAAGCCAGCTGGCAGGTGTGTTCCGCCCGAGCGGCGTCGCCCTTTGCCCGGTAGGCGCGGGCAAGCCACAATGCGGCCTGCCCGGCTCGCGGCGTCTCGACGATGGCTGATGAAAGGACGGCTATGGCTTGTTCATCGTCTCCCAGCAGGAAGAGTGATTTGCCTCTGATCATCAGGGCTGGCAGGAAGCGGTGATCCAATGCAAGGCACGAGCTGGCCAGGGACAGGGCCGTGCTAAAATCCCCTGAGTCCCATGCCGTGGCCGCAGCCGCATACGCCTTCAGGACTCCATCAGCCCGGCCCGCAGCCAGGCACGAGCCGCTCGACAGGACAATGCCTATGCACAGAACGGTCACAGCGTTCTTCATGGACACACCTCGCGTTCCGACAGGTCAACCGACCATGTCGCTCAATCCACGAGGCTGCGCGCACTGGCGCTTGCGCGTTCCAGAAAAACTTGCACCTTGCATCGAACAGTCGTATTATCAATATGGTAGTTGCATATACTCATCTATATGGGAGGTCTTCATGGCTGGCAAATTCGAGTGGTTCAAGGACAAGAAAGACAAGTTCAGATTCAGACTCAAGGCTGGTAATGGCCAGATCATCGCGACGAGCGAGGCCTATGAGTCAAAGGACTCGTGCATGAACGGCATCGAGAGCGTCAAGAAGAATGCCGGTGATGCGCCGGTCGTCGAGGTTGAATCCTGATCACATAGTGAGCGCTGGCGCGGCCGCCGGATCCGGTGGCCGCGCCAAGGTTCAAAACCCAGTCGAATAGCGGCTATCCGCGTTTGTATTCAGATCGTTCTATCAAGCCAAGCACATAGGTCGCACCAAGGGCTCGGTCATACAATCCGTAGCCGGGCTTTACTTTCTCATCCCATATCATGCGACCATGATCAGGGCGGACCGGCCCCGTATATCCTGCAGCGACAAGCGCATCGACGATGGCTGCCATGTCCAGGTTGCCTGCGCCCGTGTAGTGGGCGGTCTCGGTGAATGATCCCGGTCCGGTAATCCTGACATTGCGCAGGTGCGCAAAGTGGATGCGGTCGGCAAATTCGGTGGCCATCGCCGGTATGTCGTTGGCCGGATCCGCGCCGAAGCTGCCAGCGCACAGGCACAGCCCGCTGGCCGGATTGGGCACGTCGGCAAAGAGCCTGCGAACAGTGGCGGCGCTGGTCATGACACGGGGAATGCCGAAAAGCGGCCACGGCGGATCATCGGGATGCAACGCCAGCCTGATGCCAAGCCGCTGGGCCTCCGGTGCCACATCACGCAGAAAGGAAACAAGATTCCCGTAGACCGTTTCCGATGGTGTGCCGCGGTATGCTTCGAGCAGACCTGCCAGTTCATCATGTGTGTAGCTGGCCAGCCATCCGGGCAGTTCAAGCTCGCCGTTGAGCGGATCCATCCTGGCCACGGTAGCAGCATCATAGGCCAGGGCCGTCGAACCATCGGGCAGTACGCTGGCGAGGTCGCTCCTCGTCCAGTCGAACACCGGCATGAAATTGTAGGTGACGACGACCGGCTCGTCGGATCCGGTCGGGCCCGAACGCGGGCCCAGCGCCGCCGCGACCGACTCGAGGCTCCGTATCCATGCGTCGACGCGCTCGTCACGCCGACTGCCGCCAAGCTTGATGTCTTCGTGAATCGGTATGGACTCGATGATCCTGAATTCCAGGTTGGCATCTTCTATCCTGCGGCGCATCGCGGCGAGCAGATCGATGGGCCATATCTCTCCAGGCGCCAGATCGTACAATGCCGAAACAATGCCGGTCATGCCAGGGATCTGCCTGATGTACCGTAGCGGAATGGTGTCGGTGGAATCGAACCACCTGAACGAAAGACGCATCAGGCGAACGTCACCGTCCACCCCGGAAAATCCTCCAGGATGGCAGCGCGCAGATCACGCTCTATGGAATCCTTCATCATGTCTGTCGTAATGAAACAGGCCGGACATGATGCGGGGTCCTGGGCTGCGTAGTTCATGTGCGCGACGATGGTCTGGTCTGCCTTGAAATATGTCAGCTTCTTGACCAATCCAAGTTCGGCAAGGCTCAGTTCAGATTGCGGCTCCTTGACCCGGTCCAGTATCGCATCGAATTTCTTGCTGACGGCAAGTTCAAGTTCCATTCAGTTCTTCTCCTTTTCCTTCTCCAGGAAATCCGGGAAGCGCGCGACCAGTGTCCGCACCGTGTCTTCGATCTGCCCCGATTTTGGGCGAAGGTGAATGAAGAACGTCCCCGTTTCCGGATACGAGCAGAAGTGTCGCAGCGACGACGTATCGGCCAGCGACGCCAGGGCAGCCTCAAGTTCCCGCGACAGATCGATCGACCGCCACAACATTACGAACCTCTTGCCCTTCATCTCGATGTCGCGGCGCTGCATGGAATCGACACCGTCTATATTGGCCCTGCCAATGAACGACGAATCGACGATGTGGGCCTCTCCGCGGAGCTTCTTCTTCGTGAACACATTCACAAAGAAGCGGTCGCCTATGCCCAGGAGTCTGGAAAATGGCAGGTACAGCAGCGAATGCCGTGGGCTCAGGGTAATTGTGCCCTTGGCATTGGTATACGGTGCCGGCAGCGCATACGAGAAATTGTAGCCAATCGCTCCGCCGATGTTGACATAGTTGGTGGAACGTGGCTTAAGGACGTTCTCGAGTTGCTTCGACATCGTCGAAACGATCCAACGATTCTTTCGTGTCCCAAAGAAGTACGAAACCGTCGACAGCACGGCAAGTACGACGATGCCTGATATGATGAAGGGATTCATGCGTTACCTTTGCGTACGGATTCAGTGGCCATGAAATCGGCCACCAGTGGCGATGTATCGATGGCCGCCAGATC
>Ga0209467_1001838_pt1 | contig 16889 bp, 11 predicted proteins | sample Higcelwee11metaG_FD_187175 | JGI IMG/M metagenome (GOLD analysis project Ga0209467, IMG submission 187175) | Freshwater pond sediment microbial communities from the University of Edinburgh, under environmental carbon perturbations - High... | ecosystem: Environmental > Aquatic > Freshwater >...
CCTTGGGGTCGATCAGCTCCTTCGGCGTCGGCTCCTTCGGGGGCGGCGGCGGTGGCGGTGGCGGCGGTGGTGGCGGCTCACCTTCGTCGGCGTGATCTTGGTAACCGAGGGCCTCCAGGGCCCGAGACATCTCGTCGTCCATGCCCGAGACGGCCTCCGCCTGAGGGATCCACGGCGCGAAGCCCCAGGTCACCGTCGCCCGCCGGGTGCCTGCGCGCACCGTGCCCAAGGTGTGGGCGCTGCCGTCGGGCAAGGTCACGGCGTTGGGGATCACGACCTCCGCCGTCTGCCCGCCCAAGGTGAAGCTGAGCCCGGCGAGCTGGAGCGGATCACCGGCGGGCACGAGGTAGAGCTCGCGGCTGCCTTTGGAGCCCGCGCTCAACAGGATCCGCACCACACCCTCGGGGTCGGGGCCGGTGAGCGTCATGTCCGCGCCTTTGAGGGGGTCACCGCCGAGCCACGCGGCGCGGATGCCGCCGGGGTGCCGAATCTCCAGCAGCTCATCTTGACTGGGCGCCTTGTTGACCCCGGCCAGCTCAACGCGCCACGAGAGCGGCGCCTCACGGCCGATCGCCTGGCCCATCGCGGCGCGAAGCGGGGTCAGATCGGCGCTCGCCCGCAGGTCGTTGGCCTCGCCAGGGTCGGCGGCGAGGTCGTAGACGGCCTCTTTGCCCGCGCTGCTCGTCCACTTCAGGTCGTTGGAGAGGGATCCCCAGCGCTCATCCCCATACAGCGGCCGGCCAAACGCCTGGGCCCGGCCCTCCAAGAGCGCCAGCGCCGTGGCGTCGCCTTGCGCCGCGGGCACCAAGGATCGCCCATCGGCGTCCTCAGCCTTTATTCCCACCAGCTCAAGCACGGTCGGGGTGATGTCCAGGAGCGAGACCGGCGCGTCCACCCGACCCGGCGGCAAGCCCGGCGACTTCACGATGAGCGGCACCCGCAGGAGCTCGTCGTAGAGGGTGTGACCGTGCTCAAAGCCGCCGTGATCCCAGAGCTCTTCGCCATGATCCGCGAAGATCACGACGGTGGTGTCTTCGCCCATCACCTCCAGAAGCGCGCTGACCTGATCGTCGAGGTAGCGGATGTTCTGGTCGTAGCGGTCGGTGACCCACTGGGAGACGGCCTCCCGATCCTTCTTCATGGCGTTGAGGATCGGGGTGCGGGTGTCGTCGTCCTCAAGGCCCGCCGGGCCCGGGCCCGCCCACAGGTCTCGGTAGGCCGAGGGCTCGGTGTAGGGCAGGTGGACGTCCATCGTGTGCAACATCACCAGCGTGTCGCGCCCGGGGTGCCGGCTCAAGAAGTCTTGAACTTTCGCGACCTGCACCTCGGCGATGGGCCAGTTGACGCAGCCGTGCTGGCTCCAGCCCTGGGCCATGTCGAAGTTGGACGAGAGGTAGACGTTGCCCACAAACGCGCCCGTGGCCCAGCCGGCCTCAGCGAGCTGCTCGGGCAAGATCGGCCCCCGACGCCACATCTCGGGCTGCCGACCGGAGAGGATCGTGCGGGTCGAAGGTAAGGTCCACGGCGCCACAGAGCGCGCCTCATCAAAGACGACGGCGCCTTTGGCCCAGGCGTCTAGCTTGGGTGAGGTGTCGCGCTCGTAGCCGTACATCCCCAGGTGATCGGGGCGCAGGGTGTCCAAAAACACCAGCAGCACCTTCTTGGGGCGCTCGGCGGGGGAGTACAGCGTCGGCTCGGCCAGAAAGACGTAGTCGAGCTCCGTGGAGCCGCCGCCCTCTGTGGCGAAGCCGATCCGCGCCTTCTTCCCGGCGAATCGAGAGAGGTCGAGGCGCACGGGCTCCCAGCGGCCCACGGCCACGGGCATCCGCAGGGCCTCCTCGGTGGCGCCGCCCTCGACGGTGACGCTGACGATGAGCTCGGCGCCGTCTGAGCGGGCGCGCTCGGCGAGCTCTGGGGGCAGCACCACGGCGTCGAGCTGTAAGGTGGCCGAGGGCGGCATCACCACGTCCCACTCCGCCCGGGCCGGGGCGGGCAAGAGGAGCCCGGTGCGGGTGTCGGGGCCGAGCTGGACGCTGCGCGCCACGAAGTCGGCCTGAGAGAGCCCCGACTCCTTGAGGTTCAGCCCACGCTCCCGCTCGCTCGCTTTGGGGTAAACCAACGAGAGCTCGCCGTCCTCTGGCGCCCCGCGGTCCCCCGGCAAACGCACGATGAGCGTCGTCTCGGTGATCGCCCAGGTGTTCTTTTTGGGTTTGCCGTCGCGTTTGCCATACGGCCAAGCTTTGCCATCGGCGCCGAGGACCTTCATGCCCCGGGGGGCGCTGTAATAAAACAGCTCCCGCATACGCACGGGGAGCGGGGCCTCGTACACCTGCACGCCGTCTTGGGTGCGGGTCAAGGTGAACGGCCCGAAGATCGGCGCGGCGTCTGGGGTGTCTTGGGCGCCGGGGCGGCTCGTCTGCGGCAAGCTCAGCGCGTCGACCTCGTCCATGCGCCGAGCGAAGGCGTAGGGCTCACCCACAGACGACCGCGGGAGCGGCGCCCCGCCGTCATCTAGGTGAGGAGCGCCGCCGCAGCCGACGGCGCCCAACAAGAGGGAGAGCCTCCCCCAGCGCGCTGATGCGGTCATCGTGTGGGGGAGATCCGCTCAGCGACGGCGACGGAGGAGGAGACCGGCGAGGGCCATGAGCCCCGCGCCGAGGCCCGCGCCGCCGCCCGAGGTCGTCGAGCAAGAGCGCGCCTTCTCGATGTTGATCACCTGATCGACGCTGGACTCGCCACCCGGGCCCACGGCGGTGAGGCGGACGGTGTAGTCACCCTCCTCCTCAAAGACGAACTTGGGCGTCCAGGAGTTGTACTCAAAGAGCGGCTCGCCCGAGGCGCTGCCGCCCTTGAAGACCTCCCAGGTGAGCCCATCGACGCAGCCGTAGGTGTCTACGACGGTCTGGTTGAGCGCCTGGTAGGTGAGGCCGCTCACGGATTGGAGCTCAAAGCCGGGCTCGGGCTCACCACAGACGAGCACGATCCCGAGCTCACGCTGGGTGTGGCCCCAGTCACCGCAGGCGTCGGAGACGCCGGTGAAGGTGGCGTTGATCGTGAACTGGCCTTGGGTCTCAAAGGTGTGGCAGGGCTCCGACTCCGTCGAGGTCTCGCCGTCGCCGAAGGCCCACTCGATCGTCTGGATCTCGCTGAGGGTCTCTTCGCTGGCCTCAAGCTCAAAGCACACCTCGAGGGGGGCCTTGCCGGAGACCGCGGTGGAGTCGTCGTTCTCGGTGACGATGTTGAACCGCACGAAGGGGCCGTAGAGCGCCGTGATGCCCGTGATGTCGTCGTCGTTGATGCTGTTGCGGTCGGTCACACAAGACGCGCCCGTCCAGTACATCGTGGCGTCCTGCAGCACGAGGCTGTTGCAGGAGTCGTCCTGCTCACAGGAGTGCGCCATGCCCAACAAGTGGCCGACCTCATGGGTGCCCGTGGCCTCGACGCTGCGCACGTCGCCAGAGCAGCCGGCCTCGATCTCTTCAGTGGTGCCCCAGTTGATGTCGTTGTTGAAGACGATGTCGTTGCCGGGGGTGACGCCGTAGATCTTGGCCGCGCCGACACGCTTGATGTAGTTCGTGTAGTCGATGCGGGAGATGGTGACGGCGTTGACGCCAGAGGCGTGGGCGTCCTTGGGGTCGTCCCAGTAGAACTTCACCATGCCGTCGCTGGGGTTCTCACCCTCGTTGCCGGGGTTCACGCCCTGGTACTCGTAGTCGAAGATCGCGCAGTTGGCGTCTTCGTACTGGTAGTCGGTCACCCAGCGGGCGGGCAGCGTCTCTTCGCAGTAGGGCGTCCAGTGCCAGTTGCAGAACATCTTGATCGCGACGTTCTCTTGGTAATAACGGCCGGTCTCGGCGTCGATCTCCTGGGGGAGCGAGTCCTCCAGGTAGTCCGTCATGTAGAAGTCGATGGGGAGCTGCTCGGGGGCGTACATCCAGCCCGTGAGCTCAAAACCGAAGGCTGATGGGGCGAAGAGGAGGAGAGCGGCGGCGACCATCACTTGACCCCAGGCTGAAGGCGGTTGATCTCGCGGAGGCGCGCTTCGCTGGCGCCGGGGACGGGCTGGCCGTCCCAGCCCAAGGCGACGCGGGCGCGAACCTGGGTCTCCAGGTCGGGCACGTAGACGCGCTCAGCGGCGGGCGGGTTGGGGATGAAGTTGTGGTCGTACCAACGATCTTGGCGCACGGTGAAGCGCACCAGCATCTCTTGCCCGCTCTGGGGGTCGATGCGCACGGTGTACTTGCCCTGGTTCATCCCGACGACGAGGAGCTGGCCGGCGCTGTTCTTCTCTAAGAAGACGATCATCTCTTCGCCGACGGAGAAGCGCGGGGCGCCGACGACGATCACCGCGTCGTTGCGCAAGACACCGCCGAGCTGGTCGATCACCAGGGTGCGCCCGGTGGCTTGGCCCTTGAGCGAGCTGTTGACGGTGATCTGGGCGCGGGTCCACAGCTCATCACCGAGCTGCTCCACCCAGACCTCAGTGACCGTGGCGCGCACGACGAGGTCTGCGGCGTCGGTCATCTGCTCGACGCTGAGCGTTGAGAGCGTCGTGGCCTCAACACGCGGGGAGAGCGCGCCGAGCGCGAACACGCCGCCGAGCGCGAGCGCGCCGCCGAGCGTGAGGTTGGTCAGCAGCCGAGTGAGCATCGAAGGCCTCGGGTCGAGTGAAGTTTGGCCGCTCCGTAGACGCGGCATCACGAATGGTTGAAATACTCGATGAAAGCCTCTGACGTCAAGCGAGTTGACGTCGGCCAATTCTTCGCGTACTCATTTTCCCGTTAGCCCCCTCGTCCGCGCGGCCCCAACAGCGTTATGCTGCGGGGCCTCCGCCGGGAGAAGATGATGAAGCTGTTCACGATGGTTCGTACGCTGGCCCTGATGGGCGTCCCGATGCTCGCCGTGAGCGCCGGCTCCGTGATCCTTGGGTCCGGTGCCGCTTACGCGCAGACCACCGGGACGATCAAAGGTGAGGTCATCGACGACTCAGGCCTTGAGGTGCCGGGCGTCTTGATGACCGTTGAAGGGCCGAACCTCATCGGCGGCGCCCAGCAGGAGTACACCGACGACGCGGGTCGGTTCCTGTTCACCAACATCCCTCCGGGCTTGTACACCGTCACCGCCGAGAAGGCGGGTTTCGGCAAGCGGCGGTACTCCAACCAACAGGTCCTCATCGGCAAGAACACCATCTTGACGATTGAGATCTCGGTTCAAGAGGCCGGCGCCGAGATGGACGTCATCGCGGAGCGCCCGGCGATCGACACCGAGTCCGCCAGCCGCACCACGGTGCTCACCAAAGAGTTCTTGGAGCGTGTGCCCAACAGCCGCTCCTACCAGGACGCCGTCGGCGCCACGGCGGGTGTGCTCGCCGGTGGCAACCCCAACATGGGCGGCGCGTCCTCCAACGAGAACACCTACATGATGGACGGTGTGAACGTCACCGACCCCGTCACCGGCACGTTCTCCCTGAACTTCAACTACGACGCGATGGAGCAGCTTGAGGTCATCACGGGCGCCTTCGACCCGGAGTACGCCTCAAACCTTGGCGGCATCATCAACCTCGTCACCAAGACCGGCTCGAACCAGCTCGAGTTCGACACCTCGGTCTACTACGAGACGGCCGCTTGGGCCCCCAAGATGGACGCCCGCTTCGGCGCGGACGGCGCCGACTTGGCCCCCACCGACTTCGACTCGCAGTTCTCGACGATGTCGTTCAACGGCCTCATCTCGGGCCCCGTCGTGCGCGACAAGGCGTTCCTCGTCGTGTCCTACACGATGGAGCGCAGCCTCATCGCCCGGGTCGGCATTGACCTCCCCCGCGACTACGAGGGCCACTACGTCTACGCCAAGCTGACGATGCAGCCCACGGCGGCCAACCGCTTCACGGTGCTCTCGCAGATTCAGCCCACGACGATCGACAACACCTCCCAGTCCGACCGCTTCGTGAAGCCTGAGGCCCAGTCTCGTCAGGCCCAGGGCGGCATCGTGGCCTCGGCCCAGTGGGACTGGTTCCCCGCCACGGACGTCACCGTCGAGAGCAAGCTCACGCTCCAGCAGAACTACATCGAGTCGGGCGGCGTGCCCTGCACGCACAACAAGCGCCTCGGGTACAACCCCTGCGAGCCTGAGGAGCTCGAGAACACCTACGACTTCAAGACGCCGGGCCGTCTGGGCATCAACAACGCCTACGACTCTGGCAACTTCTACTACTACCAGTTTGACGACCGCACCCGCTGGCGCGCGGAGTCCAAGGTCTCGGCCCTTGATCAGCAGATCCCCTTCCTCACGGGAGATCACGACTTCAAGGCCGGCGTTGAGGTAGACGTGCTGCGGTGGGACCGCTCAGTCGGCTACACCAACAACATCTACTACGCCGACTGGAACCAGCAGACCTACGATCCCTCCACGTTCCAGAACTACTACTGGGTCGAGGCGAGCGGCGAGTCGGACATCGTCGCCGGCGGCGAGCACTACGGCGTCTTCCTCCAAGACGTCTACCAGCCCATCGACAACCTCACCTTCCGCTACGGTCTGCGCTGGGACCGCTCGATCATGCGGAACAACTTCAACGAGGCTGTCGTTGACTTCGGCGTGTTCGGGCCGCGCTTTTACGTCATCTGGGACCCATTCGGCGACGGCAAGACGAAGGTCTCCGGCGGTTACGGTCGGTTCAACGGCATCGGTAACCTCGGCATCGCCGCCGACCTCAACCAGTCCAACGGTCTCGGCACGAAGCTGTTCTTGGGTGAGCCCTGGAACAACTACACCAACTCGACCTCGTTCAACTACAGCCTGAACCCGCCCGACAACACCAACACCGTGCACGACGCGCTCACGGCGCCGCACTCCGACGAGTTCAGCTTTGTCGGTGAGCGTCAGGTGATTCAGGATCTCGTCTTCGGTGTGAGCTTCACCAGCAAGTTCACCCGCAACGTCTACGTCTTCGACGAGACGAACATCATCTGGGACGAGAAGGGCTACGGCTTCATCGGCACCGGCGACGGTCAGGTGGAGAACCGCAACCGCCTGCGCACCCCCTCGCTGAGCCGCCGCGACTACTACCAGACCGACACCTACATCCGGCGCAACTTCGCGGATCGTTGGCTGGCCTCGGCGACCTACACCTACGCCGTCTCGCGCGGCACGGTGCTCGAGGGCAACAGCACGGCCTTGGCTGTCGCGCCCCAGGCTGAGTACGCCTACGGCAACCTCAGCACGGACGTCCGCCATCAGGTGAAGGCCCAGCTCGCTTGGGACATCCCGAACGATCCCTGGACCACCCGCCTGGGCGCCAGCCTTGAGTATTACTCGGGGGCTCCGATCACCCGGTACTACTTCTCGGCCGGTTACGGCGGCAGCGCCTTGTTGCGTGAGCCTGTCGGCACCTACGCCCGTGTTGAGCCCGTCTACTACGCGAACCTATCGATCAGCCAGGCGATCAAGGTGCCCAAGGGCCAGTTCCGCGTCGAGGCCGCGCTGCTCAACGCGATCAACGCGCGTCAGGCGGCGACGGTCAACGGCACCTACCTCTACGCCCAGAACCGCTGGTCGATCCTCTACCGCCAGAACCTGATGACCGGTCGTATCGGCGTCAGCTACGACTTCTGATGTCCCCCCGAGGAGTGCTCTTCGACATGACCAGCGCGACCCGCGCCGCCCTGCTCCTCGCTGTGGTGGCTCAAGCCTGCACCTACGACGAACATCTTCCCCAAGTGGACATCAAGGGCACGGTCATCGTGCCCCGCGCCGCGGCCACCCGGGTGATCCTTGACGATCGCACCGGCGTTGAGGCTGAGGTGGTCGACGCCCGCTTCATCGGCCCGGTGTACCTCGGAGCCTACTCCGACATCCGGTTCGACTTAGAGAACTACCCCCACCCCGCCACCGGGCCGATCATCGGCGGTGAGCTGGGCAACACCTACCCCTACGGCGGTGGCACGGTCGGCGTCTTTGACTTCGCCTGCTACACCTCGACCTTGTGTAAGGTCGTGACCGGGCGGTACGCGGACTTCAGCTCGATGTTGGACTTCTTCTCCAACACCCTCGACCAGCCCATCGTCGATGAGCAAGGCGCCGAGGTGCAGTCCCCCGACTACTTCCGCACCTCGTGCTTCGACCTCTTCGAGTACACCGAGGACGCTGAGCTGCTGTTCTTGGCGGGTGAAGACGGCCTCGACTTCAAAGAGAACGCCGATGGCGACTTTGAGGCTGAGTTCACCATGTGGCGCGTCAACTACCACCCCGGCATGAAGGTCTGGGGCTGGATGGACGCCCCTGACGGCAACTTCGACTTCACGACCTGCGACCCGACGAACGGCCAGCAGTTCAACCAGTACTCGGCGAGCTTTACGACGGGCTCATCCCATATCGATCTGCTCAACTTCCCGAGCAACTACATCGACATCGGTGACTTCGTCGTTTCGGAGCCCTTTGAGCTGACGTACGAGGACGCGGACGCCTTCCGCGCCGCCGCGCCGACGTTCACGCTCGTCTACGACTTTCCAGTGGAGAAGTGATGTCTCGACTTCTGCTCGCCGTGGGCTTCGTCTCAGCCTTCGTCGCTTGTGATCGTGACAACGAGCAGTACTTCCCCCAGCCCGTCGCCGAGTATCCCGGCGTCGTAGACCTCGGGGACTTTGTGCCGCTCACCACCTCAGACTGGGCCGACCCGAGCTTACGCGTCGAGAAGTCCATCTACGACGGCCTCGGCAAGAACGCGGTCCCCGGTCAGTGGGGCGGCGCGACCTTCACCTTCCAGGGCACGGGCGGCACGGTCTGCGTGCTGGTCGACCCAGAGGCGGTGTTCTGGGTTCAGTCGGTTGATGCGCGCTCGCCCACCGACGGCTACCTCTGCGAAGACGACAACTACGATGACGGCGACCTTGACCTTGAGGTAGGCCTCTCCGCTTACTACAACGGCACGCCCGGCGTCAGCATCGGCAACTTTGAGCAGGTCTACGAGGACAGCCTCGGCAACGAGGTTGTCTTTGAGGCGAACGAGTGCCAGATGAACGGTCAGCGTGGCCAGGCTGGCGCGCACGCGGGTCGGGCCACCCCCGAGTTCTGCGAGATCGACACCTCTCTGCACCCCGGCCGCGACTACACCGTGCTCTTGCGCCTGTGGTCGGTGCCCGCGGATGACTACGTCGTCCATTACGCGGCGACGGTCGTGGAGATCGAGGCCGGCGAGAGCTGCGCGGACGTGATCGCCGCGGTGTCCGCCGATCCCGAGTGCGCTTTGCCCAACGAAGGCACGGGCGACGGCTTCGCCGCGGTTGAGGAGCTCTACTGCGCCGGTGAGCTGGACTCCCTCTGCACTGAAGCCGAGTGAGCTGAGCGGAGCGCCCCGTCCTCTTGAGGCCCTACGAGCCGCTCATTGGGCGGCGCGTAGGGTCTCGTTGTTGATGGGCCCGCCGCTGCGCAGCGTCCGCGACAGCACCGCGCCTTTGGGGGTGCGGGTGAGGGTGCCCGCGGCGGAGGAGAGCGGCAGGGCCTCGGCCCCGGGCGAGACATAGAGCGTCTTGCCGCCGGTCTGCACCAGGGCGCCCCAGCCGGTGTCGCCGATGTTGAGGCCGTCGATCACCGTGGCGTCGGCGGCCAGCGCCACACCCTCTAAGGCGGCGAGCTCACGGCCGCCGAGGCTCACCCAGCGCGCCTCAAGGCCGACCTCGGAGCGCAGCAGCACGAGCACGGCCATGCCGCCGGCCTCCTCGGCTGACCCGGCGCGGTAGCCAAAACGCGCGAGGGTCGGCGTGAGCTTGGGCGGCGGGGCCTCCCCTTCAGCGGGCTTGGCCGGCCGGTAGAGCGCCACGCCCGAGGCCGGGAGGTCCCCCTCGGCGCGGAGGGTGTAGAGGTCGAGCACGCCGTCCCGGGCCAAGATGAGGCGGAGGTCGCCGTTGCCGTCTACGGCGGTCTGCACCCAGCTCGGCTTCGCGGGCAGGCGCACGACGGCGCGGAACACGGGCCCGCCACGATCCCGCACGGACGCCACGCGCAGCTCGCCGCCGGAGCCCGACGGCGCGGGGATCCACAGCGGCACATGCAGCCCACCTTGGGTGTCTGTGGAGCCCCGGCCGATGATCTCCACCTTGGGGTAGGGCGTGCGGAAGCTCTGGGGGGTGCTGCTGCGTAAGGCGTTCGACTGGAGCTGCACGTATTGAACGGTGCGCTCGTCGGGCTGCCAGTAGATGAAGCGGTCGGAGCGCTCTTCAGGTCGGGCGGCGGTGAGCACCGGGCGCACCAAGGTGTCGACGTGCAGGAGGTGGTAGTCGCCGAGCGCGCGGGTGGGGGTGTTGGGGTCGGCGTGGTGCAGGTAAAGATCGAAGCCTTGGCTGGCCTTGTGAACCCACACGACCTGGTGGCCGCTGCGGTCGAGGCCTAGGGGCTCGTCGTAGAGGTTGCCCGCGACGGGGGCGGCGGGGGCGATCTTGAGCTTGTGGGCCGGGAGCACGATCTCCGCGCCCTCGTTCAACAGGCGCACGGTGAGGGTGTAGTCCCCTGCGGTGAGGCGCTGGCTGGAGGGGATCTCCAGAAGCACACGCTTCTGGCCCCGGGGCGGGATGCTCCACACGTCGCCGGGATCCACCGCGGGCGGCGTGGTGAACCAGGTCTGCTGTTTGCCGTTGGGGTAGGTGAGGTCAAAACGGACGAGCCAGGGGCGACGGCTCAAATCCGAGAAACGCGCGGCGTCGGCCCCGGCGTTGTTGACGGTGAAGCGGATGAGGATCGGCTCCCCTTGAATGTACTCGCCGCGCAGGTCAGCGCTCACCGAGACCGCCGCCGCCGGGGAGACCACCGGGGGCGTCTCTTGGGCGAAGGCCAACGGAGCGGGGGCGAGCAGCAGCAGGGTCAGCACGAAGCGCAGGCGCGTCATGGGGCCTCGGTCAATGGATTCGGGGAGACGGAGCACTATAGCCGCTCAATCCGCGGTGTTGAGCGTGTGTGTGAGCCAGGCCCGCGCGTCTTCGCGGCTGTGAAGCTCACCGCGGGTCTGGGCGTCGCGGGCGGCGTCGAGGAGCGCGCCCATCTGCGGCCCGGGGGGCACGCCGAGACGGGCGAGGTCGCCGCCGTTGAGCAGGCGGGGCAGAGGGCCGTCGAGCACGCCGAGGACGTCGGCGCGGCGCAGATCGGGGGCGGAGGGCGCCTCGGCAAAACGCGCGGCGCGCACACGGAGGAGGATCGGCAGGGGCAAGACGTCGGCGAGGCGGCGGAGGTCGGCGTCGGTGAGCGGCGCGGGCTTGGCCTCCCGCAGCGCGTCGATGACCCGTGCACGCAGGGGGTACTTGTTGTGGGTGTGCAGGCCGAGGCGATCCAGGGCGATGAGCAGCGGATCGCCCGTAAACGGCGACAGCAGGGCCGCCCACATCACCGTGAGCCGCTCGGCCTCGGTGTGTAGGCCCTCCCGCTCAAGGGCGGCGCGGTCAAGCGTCTCCAGGAGCCTCGGCGTCACGAGGCCGACGAGCCCGGGAAACACCTGGGGCAGCAGATCAAGCTCGACGAGGAGCTTGAGGCCGTCGCTGGGCCGCGGGGCCTTGAGCAAGAGCTTCTCGATCTCCCAGACGACCCGCTCGGCGGGCAGCTCCATGAGCGGCGCCACCCGACACAGCGCGCGTAGGCTCTCGGTCATCGTGAACTCAAAACGCGCGGCGAACTGCACGGCGCGCAGCGCACGCAGCGGATCCTCCAAGAAGGTCGTCGGATCCACCTCACGCAGGCGGCGCGCGGCGAGGTCAACGAGGCCGCCGTGGGGGTCGAGGGTCTCGCCGGTGAGGGGATCGTAGAGCATGGCGTTCACGGTGAGATCCCGGCGCCGGGCGGCCTCGACGATGCCCATGTGGGGATCACCGGAGATGGCGATGCCCCGGTGGCCGGGCCCGACCTTGGAGTCGCGGCGGGGCAGGCTCACGTCGAGGGTGTGGGCGCCGACGGTGAGCTTGTACACGCCGAAGCTGCGCCCGACGACGTTCACCCGGCCCATGCGCCGCAGGATCTCGGCGAGGCGATCTTCATCGAGGCTGTGGACCTCGACGTCGAGGTCTTTGCTCTGAATGCCCAAGGCCCGGTCACGCACCCAGCCGCCGACGAGCAGGGCGCGGCCCCCGGCCTTTCGTACGGCCAAGGCGAGGCGCACGACGTCGGGCAGGGCCTCGTCTACGCTGCGGATCGTGTCGTGGTCGTCCTGCTCGATGCTCACTGGAGGGTGTCCATGGGGCTACATCCAGGCCTTCATCGCCCGGGCGGTGGGGTGGTTGGGGCCGAGCTGGTCCAGGGCCGCGCTCATCGCCCGGGACATACGCTCAAAACCCTCGGCGACGAGCCCGCAGTCCACCTCCAGGCGCCCGAGCTCAAACGCCGTCACCAGGGTGTCGGGGTGATCCGCGCCTTGGGCCTGGGTGGAGACGATCAAGGCGTCGTCGAGGGCCTGCCGCGCGCCCTCAAAGTCGCCCAGGCGGCGCTGGCACTGGGCCTGGGCGTGGAGGTTCCCGGCGACGGCGGGGTGAAGCGCCCCGAAGGCTCGCTCGTGCATCGGCAAGGCGCGCTGGTGAAGGTCGAGGGCCTCTTCAGCGAGGCCCACGCGGCGTAAGGTGGCGCCGAGGCCGTCCAAGAGCGCGGCGACCTCGGGGTGATCGTCGCCCAAGACGGCGATGTGCCCGCGCAGGGCGGCGTCCCAGCGGGCGCGGGCGTCGGCATAACGCCCGGCGCGGTGCAGGCAGACGGCGAGGGTGGCCTCAGTCTGGGCGCGCTCGAAGGGGTCCTCTTGTTCGTCGAGGAGCAGGCGGGCGTGGACCATGCCCTCTTCAGCCTCGCCGAGCAGGCCGCAGAGCTCGGCGTAGAGCCGACGCGCCGGGTGCTCGTTCGCCCCGCGGGTGAGACCCCGGGCCTCGCTGTACTTCGCCGCGCCCAGAAGCGCCTCGGCGAGCACCAGCCGCGAGAGCGGGGTGTTGTTCTCCAACAGCGCGGCGCGGGCCATCTTGAGGGCCTCATCGGCGTGGCCGAGGCGCTGGGTGGCGCGGGCGGCCCAGGCGCGGGCCTCAGCGCTGGGGTGGGCGCGGGCCTCGTCGAGCACGGCGGCGTAGCGGCCCGCGATGAAGTGCCGCGTGAGGCGGGTGAGCGCGTCGTCCATGCGGCCTCTCTTAGCCTGATGCGCCTCGCCTTGCGTGTGGTGGGCCCGGAGATAGGGGAGCAGGCGTCTTCCCGCGTCGCGCCTCCACGATCCCCAAGGTTCAACACCATGATCTACAGCCAGCTCGGCCGCTCCGGCCTCAAGGTCTCTCGCCTCTCTTTAGGCTCTTGGGTCACCTACGGGGGCCAGGTCGACAAGAAGGAGGCAAAACGCTGCATTCACGCGGCGTTTGACGCGGGGATCAACTTCTTCGACAACGCCGAGGCCTACGGCGAAGGGGAGGCCGAGCGGGTGGTGGGCAAGATCCTGAGCCACCTCCCCCGGGAGCAGCTCGTCATCTCGTCCAAGGTGTTCTGGGGCGGCGAGGGCCCGAACGACGTCGGCCTGTCCCGCAAACACGTCGTTGAGGCGTGCAACGCCGCGCTCAAGCGCCTGCGCCTGGACTACCTCGACCTCTACCTCTGCCACCGCCCCGACCCCAACACCCCCGTCTTAGAGACGGCCTTGGCGATGGACAACCTCATCCGCCAGGGCAAGGTGATGTACTGGGGCACCTCGGAGTGGAGCGCCGATCAGCTCCGCGAGGCCTACGCCGTCTGTGACGCTCACCACCTCATCGCCCCCACCTGTGAGCAGCCGCAGTACAACCTCTTCCACCGCGAGCGGGTGGAGGTTGAGCTGGCCCCGCTCTACGCCGAGCGTGGCTTGGGCACGACCGTCTGGAGCCCCCTGGCTTCAGGTCTGCTCACCGGCAAATACAACGAGGGCATGCCCAAAGGCTCTCGCCTGAGCGTCGAGTCCATGGACTGGCTGCGGGACCTGGTGATCACCCCCGTGCGTATCGCCCAGGTGAAGCGCCTGCAGCGTGTGGCCGATGAGCTCGACTGCTCCTTGGCCCAGCTCAGCCTGGCCTGGGCCGCGCGCCCCGACTTCGTGAGCACGGTGATCACCGGGGCCAGCCGCGTGGAGCAGGTCATCCACAACCTGCTGGCCCTGGACGTTGTCCCCCAGCTCACCCCCGACGTGCTCGCCGCCATCGACGCCGTGCTCGCTGACGACAGCCTCGACGGCCTGCCCGTGGCCGCCGATGAGGAGGTCAAAGGCGCCAACAAGCGCAAGAAGGACAAGAAGGGCAAGAAGAAGGCCGCGGCCGCCGAGGAGTGAGGGCTCAGAGCCCCAGGTCTGCGCGGGTGTCGTCCTCGTCCAGATAGCCGTAGTACACCGCCACGATCACCATGTCCGCGCCGACGACGTAGCTCGTCATGGGGGTCGTCGGCGCCCAGGCTTGGTCCAGCGCCCCGGTGGGGTCGGTGAGCACAACCGGCAGGGCGTAGGTGTCTGCCCACGCCGCGGCGTCGGCCGTGGTGGCGGGGGTGACGTTCAGGTTGTCGAGGAGCACGACGACGGGCACCACGCCGTCTTCGCTGAGGCCCCCAAGCCACGCGGACGCCTTCTGAAGGTAGCCGTCATAGGCGTCGCCGAAGACGATCACCGTAGGCGAGGGGTAGAGCGCCCAAAGCGAGAAGTCTTCGCCGAGCTGATCGAGGCTCTGAAGATCACAGGCGACCTCGCCGACGCTGAGCCCACACTCATCCGCGGTGAACGCGCTGTCTTCGCCGCCGCCGCCGCTGTCTCCGCCGCCCGAGTCGTCCGCGGCGGAGTCGCCGGTGTCGTCCTCGGGGGTAGGCCAGCCACCGCCGGGGATATAGTCTCCGCCGTCGCGCCAGCCGCCGTCACGAACGCAGGCGGCGAGCAGGAGCGCCAGCGGCAAATATCTGCCCTTCATAGGGAACTCCGAGTGGCCACCCCAGCACGATAGCACGCGCTGGGAGGGGCCTGACCGGGCTCAGAGGATGCCGTACTCGGGGCCGTCGCCGCCGTTCGGGGGCACCCACTTGATGATCTGGTAGGGGTCGCGGATGTCGCAGGTCTTGCAGTGGACGCAGTTGGAGAAGTCGATCCGCAGCTCTTTGCGTTTGCGCTCCTCGTTGAACACCATGTTGTAGACCTGGGCCGGGCAGAAGCGCTCGCAGGGGTTGCCGTACTCCGTGGCGCACTTCGTGGCGCAGATCTCGGTGTCGGAGACCTGGAGGTGGCAGGGCTGGTGCTCGTCGTGTTTGGTGCCCGAGAGGTAGACGTCGGTGAGCTTGTCGACGAGGTAGGTGCCGTCGAAGGGCACGTCGTTGCGAGAGGGCATCTGGTTGTCGGCGTGAACCAACGAGAGGCGCTCCATGCCCTTGTGGTCGGGGTGGGTGGGCTCGATCTTGCCCGGGCCGAAGACCTTGGCCATGCCGTACTTCACCGCGCCGCCGACGAGGCCGTACTTCGTCATAAACGCGTGGAAGTTCTGGGAGGTCTCCATCTCTTCGCGGATCCAGGAGGCGTCGACCTTCTGCTTGAACAAGGCCAGAGCTTGTTCGCTGTTGTCGCCGGACTTGAGCGACTCAAAGGCCGTCTCCGCCGCCAACATGCCCGACTTCATCGCGAGGTGGATGCCCTTGATGCGCGCGGCGTTGAGGAACGAGGCCGTGTCGCCCACCAACATCGCGCCCGGGGCGTAGAGCTTGGGCATACAGCCCCAGCCGCCGACAGTGACGGCCTTGGCGCCGTACTTGATGACCTTGCCCTTGCCCAGGATCGCCCGGATGCTGGGGTGCATCTTGAGCTTCTGGAGCAGGTAGTGCACGTCTTGGGCGGGATCTTTGGCGTCGAGCACGGCGAGCAGGCCGATGCACGCGCGGTCGCCGCCCATGGAGTAGATGAAGGCGCCGCCGAAGGTCTCGCCGAGGGGGTAACCGGCGGTGAGGTAGACGAAGCCGTCCTTGATGGTGCCGGGGGGGAACTCCAGCACCTCCTTGCAGCCCATCTCGTACGCCATCTCGTTGCGGCCCTCTTGCAGGCCGTACTTCTTCATGAGCTGGCGCGCGAGGTGGCCGCGGGGGCCCTCACCGATGATCGTGACCTTGGACTCTAAGAGCATGCCGGGCTCGAAGTTGTCTTTGGGCTCGCCGTGGGCGTCGATGCCTTTGTCGCCGGTGCGAACGCCGCTGACCTTGCCGTCGGCGTCGTACAGGAGCTCAACTCCGGCGAAGCCCGGGAAGAGCATCACGCCCTTCTCTTCAGCGATGCCCGCCATCCACTTCTGGAACTTGGCGATGGAGATGATGGGCTTGCCGTGATCCTTAAACTCGGGCGGCATGAGCGGGGCGGGGAAGCCCTTGGTCTCGGTGAGCAGGAGCATGGACTCACGCTCGACGTACCGCTCAACGGGGAAGTCTTCGCGGGCGGCCCAGTCGGGGATGATCTCGGCGAGGGCGCGGGGGTCGAGGACCGCGCCGGAGATGGCGTGGGAGCCGATCTCGCTGCCTTTCTCGATGAGGGCGATCGTGGGCTCGTTGATGGCGGCGCCTTGAATCGTGCCGCTGGCGACGCCCTCGTTGTGTTTGGCGATGAGGTCCATCAGGTGGATGGCGCCCGCCAGACAGGCGGGGCCGCCGCCTACGAAGAGGACGTCTACGGGCATGCTCTCGCGCTCGATCTCCGACATGGCGGCTCCCTTGGGGCAGAGGTCTTCTGGAAGAACAGACTTAACACGAACCGCAGCCACAGCGCAGGGTTGACTGAATGGCTCCTCATTCAGCGGCCGCGGCGTCGGCGCGTTAGAGGCGTCGGCGCGGCGTGACCGCGAGCACCCTCTGCTGTTCAGGACTCCGGGCGAACGTGCAGGTCAACCTCCCGATCTTCTTCGCTGCGCTGGTCTGTGGCC
>Ga0209467_1001841_pt1 | contig 16860 bp, 19 predicted proteins | sample Higcelwee11metaG_FD_187175 | JGI IMG/M metagenome (GOLD analysis project Ga0209467, IMG submission 187175) | Freshwater pond sediment microbial communities from the University of Edinburgh, under environmental carbon perturbations - High... | ecosystem: Environmental > Aquatic > Freshwater >...
CCAAGGTGTCGCAGAGCCGCCTGCGCGTGATGCTGAACAACCCCATCGTCAAGTTCAATCCCGAGTCCATCATCCTGCGCGCCGGAAACAAGGCCGAGTGCGTCCACCTCATCCTCACCGGCCAGGTGGACATGCTCCACACCCGCCGCGGGGTCTCCAGCACCCTGTCCACGGGCGGGCTGCTCGGCGAGCTCACGGCGCTGGCCGGCAAGCCCTCTGCCGAGACCTACCGCGCGGCCAACTTCGTCCAGGCCCTGCGCATCCCGCTGGACCTCTACGCCCTGTTCCTCCGGCAGAACGGCCTGTTCGACGAGATGTCCAGGCTGCTCGACATCCGCAGCTTCCTGCACGGCAACCGCCTCTTCGGCGACTCCATGTCCTGCACCAGGCAGAACCAGATCGCCGCCGCGGCCATCGAGCAGCGCTTCGCCGCGGGCGAGGTGCTGGCGCAGGCCGAGAGCCCAAGGCTTTCGGTGCTGAAGAGCGGCAGCATCGAGCTGCGCATCGGCGATCGGCTCATCGAACGCGTCCAGCCCGGCAGCTTCTTTTGCGAGAGCACCGTGCTCTTCGACATCCCCTGCCTGTTCCGCGCCGTGGCCGCCCGGGATTCGATGATCTTCCACATCCCCGCCGGAGTGCTGGCGGACATACCGGCCATCCGCTGGAAGCTGCTGGAGATCTTCGAGTCGCGCCTGGACAGGGCCGTGGCGACGGACCCGGCCAGGGGGCACTTCGCCTGGCAGCAGGAGTACGACACCGGGGTGCGGATCATCGACGAGGAGCATCGCGGCATGTTCCGCATGGCCGGGGAGCTGTACCACGCGTTGTTCAGCCCGGAGAGCGGGCAGAATCCGGCGGTGCTGTTCCCGGCGCTGCTGCGCCTGGTGGACGAGCACTTCCACAGCGAGGAGGCGCTCATGTCCGCCGAGCGCTACCCGGCCACGGTCTCGCACAAGAGACACCACAAGCAGATCACCCAGACCCTGCGCGAATTCGCCTCCGGCTTCTCGGACCGGCGCACGACCTCCAAGAAGGAGGCCGGCATCTTCATCAAGGACTGGGTGATGACGCACATCCTCACCGAGGACCGCCGGCTTGGCACCTATCTGCTGCGCCGGGGCGTCAAGTAATCCCCCGTCATCGCCACTCCCCCGTCCGCCGCTGGAAACAATTTTGTCATACGCATGCCCGCCGCCATTTTGTAATCTTACAATTTTGCCATATTTCTTGGCGCCGACCCCGCAGGCTGTGTTCTAACATCCTTATATTCAACATGAATCATCTTTGGCCCGATTCTTGATTAGTGGGCTGCGCTTGGAATCTTCAAGGCGGTTGGCGCTGCGAAAGGCCACTCTGCGCGCCCAGCCCTTGATCGGCCAGGGAACATGGTCTACTGTGCGCGCACAAAGCGCCGTGAAACAAGGTACTGGGTCGTTCACCTCACATATTTGCGAAATGGACTTGTAACGCCATACTTCAAGGAGTCAGCCACCATGAGCGGAATTCAGGCACGTCTCAACGCCATCTCGGCAGTCATCAACTACAAACCGGCGCACGCCCCCCTCAACTTCCACGAAACCAAGCCCACTGAAATTTTCGGCTCCAACGTCTTCAATGACAAGGTCATGAAGGACCGCCTGCCCAAGGCCGTCTACAAGTCCCTCAAGAAGACCATCGAGCTGGGCGAGAAGCTGGATGCCTCCATCGCCGACGTGGTGGCCAACACCATGAAGGACTGGGCCATCGAAAAGGGCGCGACCCACTTCACCCACGTGTTCTTCCCGCTCACCGGCATGACCGCCGAGAAGCACGACGCCTTCCTGGTGCCCGACGGCAAGGGCGGCGCCGTCGCCGAGTTCAGCGGCAAGATGCTCATCCAGGGCGAACCCGACGCCTCCAGCTTCCCTTCCGGCGGCCTGCGCTCCACCTTCGAGGCGCGCGGCTACACCGCCTGGGACGTGACCAGCCCGGCCTACATCCTGGAGAATCCCAACGGCACCTTCCTGTGCATCCCCACGGCCTTCGTCTCCTGGACCGGCGAGGCCCTGGACAAGAAGACCCCGCTCTTGCGCTCCAACCAGGCCCTCAACGCCCAGGCCAAGCGCGTGCTCAAGCTCTTCGGCGTGGAGACCAAGCTGCCCGTCACCTCCTTCGCCGGGCCGGAGCAGGAATACTTCCTCATCGACCGCAACTTCGTGTTCTCCCGCCCGGACCTGCTCATCGCCGGCCGCTCGCTCTTCGGCGCCAAATCCGCCAAGGGCCAGGAGTTCGAGGATCAGTACTTCGGCGTGGTGCCCCGCCGCGTGCTCTCCTTCATGATGGAGGTGGAGCGCGAGCTGTTCAAGCTCGGCGTTCCCGTGAAGACCCGCCACAACGAGGTCGCCCCCAGCCAGTTCGAGATCGCGCCCATCTACGAGCAGGGCAACCTGGCCACCGACCACAACCAGATGGTCATGACCACCATGCGCAGCGTGGCCAAGCGCTACGGCATGATCTGCCTGCTGCACGAGAAGCCGTTCGCCGGCATCAACGGCTCGGGCAAGCACCTCAACTACTCCGTGGGCAACGCCGAGCTGGGCAGCCTGTTCGATCCGGGCGACACCCCGCACGACAACGCCCAGTTCCTGGTCTTCTGCGCCGCCGCCATCCGCGGCCTGCACAAGTACGGCGCCCTGCTCCGCGCCACCGTGGCCACCGCCTCCAACGACCACCGCCTGGGCGCCAACGAGGCCCCGCCGGCCATCATGTCCACCTACCTGGGCGAACAGCTCACCGACGTGTTCGAGCAGATCAAGAAGGGCAAGGTCAAGGGCTCCAAGACCAAGGGCGTCATGAACATCGGCGTGGACACCCTGCCCCCGCTGCCCATGGATCCGGGCGACCGCAACCGCACCAGCCCCTTCGCCTTCACCGGAAACCGCTTCGAGTTCCGCGCGGTGGGCTCCTCCCAGTCCATCGCCGGCTCGCTGGTGGCCCTGAACACCATCATGGCGGAGTCGCTGGACTACATCGCCACCGAGCTGGAGAAGTCCACCAAGGGCGACCCCAAGAAGCTCAACGCCGCGGTGCAGGCCGTGCTGCAGAAGATCATGAAGGACCACGACGCCATCGTGTTCAACGGCGACGGCTATTCCGACGCCTGGCACAAGGAGGCGGCCAAGCGCGGCCTGCCCAACCTGAAGACCACCCCCGAGGCCCTGCCCGTGCTCTCCAGCAAGCCCGTGGTGGAGCTGTTCACCAAGTACGGCGTGCTCACCGAGGCCGAGCTCAAGAGCCGCGAAGAGATCTACATCGAGCAGTACGTCAAGACCATCAAGACCGAGTCCGCCCTGATGGTCCGCATGGCCACCACCATCATCTTCCCCGCCGCCATGCGCTACCAGAGCGAGCTGGCCGCCTGCTGCACGAACCTGAAGTCCATCGGACACGACTACAAGATGGGCGCCCTGGAGTGCGTCACCGCCAAGCTGCGCTCCATGCAGGCGAGCGTGGCCAAGCTGGAGAAGCTGCTGGACCACGAGGCCGGCAGCACGCATGCCGAGGCCAAGCACCTCTGCGAGAAGGTTCTGCCCGCCATGGCCGAGGTCCGCGGCTTCGCCGACGCGCTGGAGACCGTGGTGGCCGACGACCTGTGGGCCCTGCCCAGCTATCAGGAGATGCTGTTCATCCGCTAGGACGACGGCCTCCGCCTCACAAACGCAAGGGCCGCCCTCCGGGGCGGCCCTTTTCGTCGTGCTGCGGCTGCTAGCGCGCGGACTGCGGCAGCGGCAGGTCCAGCGGCTCAAAGCCCCGCCAGCCAGGGCCGTCGAAATGCCACCACTCCGTGGGCAGGGGCTCGAAGCCCTGCGCGGCCATGGCGCGCTCCAGGGTCTCGCTGTTGCGCCGGGCCTCGGGCGTGGCCGCGGGACTGCCGCGGTGCGCCTTCTCGCTGAAGTCGTCGTAGCCCGTGGGCATGGGCAGCTCGCGGCCCTTTGCATCCACGAGGGCGACGTCCACGGCCGCGCCGAGGTTGTGCCGGGAGCTCTTGACCATGCGGCCGCCCTCGCGCCTGGGCTCCAGGACGTAGCGCTCGTCGGGCATGATGCGCCAGAAGGCCTCCTGCACGCTGAAGGGCCGGTAGCAGTCGTAGATCTTGAGGCCCAGGCCGCGGGCGCGCAGCCCGGACTGGACCTTGAGCAGCCGCGCGGCCACGTCGGAGCGCAGGTAGCAGCGGGCCGAGGGATAGACCGTGCGGCCGGTGAAGTTGTTGTCCGTGGCGTAGCGGATGTCCAGGACCAGGCTCTTGTCCAGGCTCGCAGGCTCGACCAGACCGGCCTCGCGCAGCCAGGCGTCGTCCTGGTCGACCGCCGGACCGGCGGCCAGGGCAAGCGCGCACCAGAAAAACAGCAGGGCCGGAATCGTGAACAGGACTTTGCGCATGGGCTGCACTCCTTTTCGTGGCGCATACCCCCAAAGCGGATGAATGAAAAGCGGGGCCTGACCGGACAGGTCAGACCCCGCGCAGCCTGGCGGGAACGCTACTTCTTCTTGCCGCGCTTCTTCCAGAGCTCCATTTCCTTCATCTTCTTGCGGCGGTCGCGCTGCAGCGACTTGCACACCAGCGGCATGCCCTTCTTGTACCCGAACTTCTCGCGGTACTCCTGGGGCGTGAGGCCGTGCGAAAGAAGATGCTTCTTGGTGATGATCTTGAAGGACTTGCCGCAGACGCAGCAGGAAATGGTCTTCTCACGAACGCACTTGGCCGGATCGCAAGACACCTCCTCGTCAGCCGACGGCGCCGGAACCTCGCCGGCTATGGCCTGGATGCCGCGCACAAGCTTCTTGACCATGGAGGTGATCTCATCCTCGGTCATGGTTCGAACGCTGGCCTGCGCCTTGACGATCTCAAGGGCCTCTTTCAGAAAGTCGTCCATTGAACACTCCTTTTACGTGTCCGGTACTGCACATCAGTTGTGGGATGCAGAAAACCCAGCCTGAACACTCGTCGAGGAACTATCAGTCTCTGCACCTTGCGTCAATATACCACATGAATTGCGCCGTTGTTCCGCTGTTGCTCGAAGACGGAAGTTCCGCCAGGCACGCAGCCGCGATGCTGCGCTGACGGAAAAAGAAGGAGCCGCCCAGGACGGACGGCTCCGGGTACATTCAGGCGAACGCTGCCCCTTACTTTTTGAGCCAGCTCATCATGGAGCGCAGCTTGCCGCCAACCTGCTCAATGAGGTGTTCGGAGGCGATGCGACGCTTCGCCTGCAGAACAGGCTGTCCGGCCTGGTTCTCCAGGATGAACTCGCGGGCGAACTCGCCGTTCTGGATTTCTGCAAGGATGCGCTTCATCTCCTTCTTGGTCTCCGCGGTGATGATGCGCGGCCCGCGGGAGAAGTCGCCGTATTCGGCCGTGTCGCTGATGGAGTGGCGCATCTTGGCCATGCCGCCCTCATAGAGCAAATCCACGATGAGCTTCATCTCGTGCAGGCACTCGAAGTACGCCATCTCCGGCTGGTAGCCGGCCTCCACAAGGGTCTCGAAGCCGGCCTGGATCAGCGCGGTGCAGCCGCCGCAGAGCACGGCCTGTTCGCCGAAGAGGTCGGTCTCGGTCTCCTCGCGGAAGTTGGTCTCGATGACGCCGGAGCGCGTGGCCCCGATGCCCTTGGCGTAGGCCAGGGCGACGTTCAGGGCCTTGCCGGTGGCGTTCTGGTGCACGGCCACCAGCGCCGGCACGGCCCCGCCCTCGGTGTAGGTGCGGCGGACCATGTGGCCCGGGCCCTTGGGCGCGATCATGATCACGTCCACGTCGGCCGGCGGCTTGATCTGGCCGAAGTGGATGTTGAAGCCGTGGCCGAAGGCCAGGGCCTTGCCCGCGGTCAGGCCCGCCTTGACCTCGTTCTCGTAGATGATCTTCTGGTACTGGTCCTGGGCCAGGATCATGATCAGGTCGGCGCGTTCGGCGGCCTCGCGCGCGCTCATGGGCTCGAAGCCGTGCTCCTTGGCCAGCTGCCAGTTGGGGCCGGCCGGACGCTGGCCCACGATGACCTGCACGCCCGAATCGCGCAGGTTCTGGGCATGGGCGTGGCCCTGGCTGCCGTAGCCGATGATGGCCACGGTCTTGTCTTTCAGCAGGCTCAAATCCGCATCGCTGTCGTAGTAGACTTTCATGTCCTCTCCTTGCATATGTGCAGGGCGTGGCCCCGCTGTGTTGACGGGGTTTCCTCTAGCCCTGCATGGAGCGCTTCATGGCGACCATGCCCGAGCGGGCGATCTCCTTGATGCCGAAGCGCGTGAGCAGGCTCACGATGGCGCCGATCTTCTCGTAGGTGCCCGTGGCCTCGATGGTGATCTCGTCGATGGAGACGTCCACCACCTTGCAGCGGAAGATGTCCACCGTGCGCAGGATCTCCGCGCGGTTGGCGTCGTTGGCGTTGACCTTCATGAGCACCAGCTCGCGCAGCACGCTCTTCATCTCGGTCAAGTCCACGACCTTGATGACCGTGATGAGCTTTCTGAGCTGCTTGACGATCTGCTCGATGATCTGCTCGTCGCCCTCGGTGGTGATGGTCATGACGGACATGCCGGGATCCAGGGTGGGCCCGACGTTCAGGGACTCGATGTTGAAGCCGCGGCCGCTGAACAGGCCGGCGACGCGCGAGAGCACGCCGGGCTCGTTCTCCACAGTGACGGACAGGGTGTGTCGCATGATCGGCCTCCTACACCAGCAGCATGTCGGTAAGGGAGGCGCCGGCCGGCACCATGGGGTACACGTTCTCCTCGCGCTCCACCTGAACGTCCACGATGACCGTGCCCGGGGTTTCCAGGGCCTGGCGCAGCACGCGGTCCAGGTCGGCCGGGTCGCTGATGCGGAAGCCCGTGGCCCCGTAGGCCTCGGCCAGCTTCACGAAGTCCGGCTGGGCCTCCATGCAGGTCTCGCAGTAGTTGCGCTTGTAGAACAGTTCCTGCCACTGCCGCACCATGCCGAGGTACGCGTTGTTCAGGATGACGATCTTGACGCCCAGGTGGTTGCACACGCTGGTGGCCAGCTCCTGGATGTTCATCTGGATGGAGCCGTCGCCGGCCACGTCGATGACCAGCTTGTCCGGCCGGGCGAACTGCGCGCCGATGGCCGCGGGGAAGCCGTAGCCCATGGTGCCCAGCCCCCCGGAGGACAGGAAGGTGTTGGGGTGCTTGAACTTGTAGAACTGGGCCGCCCACATCTGGTTCTGGCCCACCTCGGTGCAGATCACCGCGTCGCCGCCCGTGATCTCGTAGAGCTTCTCCACCACGGACTGCGGCTTGATGCAGCCGTCGCAGGGCTTGTAGGTCAGCGGATGCTCCCTGCCCCAGATGCCCACCTTGGTGACCCAGGGCATGTGCGCGCCCTCGAAGTCGTAGTCCTCAAGGTTCTGCTCCAGCTCCTCCTTGAGGGCCTCGAGCGCCAGCCGGCAGTCGGCCACCAGTGGCACGTGCACGCTCACGTTCTTCTGGATGCTCGTGGGGTCGATGTCGATGTGGACCAGGGTGGCCTTGGGCGCGAACGTGCTGACCTTGCCGGTGACGCGGTCGTCGAAGCGCGCGCCCACGGCGAGCACCAGGTCGGCGTTGTTGATGGCCATGTTGGCGGCGTAGGTGCCGTGCATGCCGAGCATGCCGAGCCAGAGCCTCTCGTCATCTCCCGGGAAGCAGCCCAGGCCCATGAGCGTGGCCGTCACCGGGATGTGCAGGTTCCTGGCCAGCCAGGTCAGGGACTCGTTCGCCTTGCTGGTGATGACCCCGCCGCCGGCGTAGATCAGCGGCCGCTCGGCCTCGCGGATGAGCTGGGCCACCTTGCGGATCTGCCCGGCGTGGGGCTTGTAGGTGGGGTTGTAGCTGCGCATGCGCACGTCCTCGGGCCAGACGAACGTGGTCTTGGCCTGCATGACGTCCTTGGGCAGGTCCACCAGGACCGGGCCGGGACGGCCGGAGCGCGCGAGGTAGAAGGCCTGGCGGATGGTGTGCGCAAGGTCGGCGGCGTTCTTCACCAGGTAGTTGTGCTTGGTGCAGGGCCGGGTGATGCCGACGATGTCCACTTCCTGGAAGGCGTCGTTGCCGATGAGCGGCGTGGGCACCTGCCCGGTGAGGATGACCACGGGGATGGAGTCCATGTAGGCCGTGGCGATGCCGGTGACGGTGTTGGTGGCGCCGGGACCGCTGGTGACGAGGCACACGCCGACCTTGCCCGAGGCGCGGGCGAAGCCGTCGGCGGCGTGTATGGCCCCCTGCTCGTGCCGCACGAGCACATGTTTGAGGGACGAGTTGGGCAGTTCGTTGTAGATGTCGATGACGGCTCCCCCGGGGAAGCCGAAGATGACCTCAACTCCTTCGCGTTTCAGACATTCAAGCAGGATCTGAGCTCCGCTGAGCTCCATGGGCTTACGCCTCCTGTTGACGATATTTATCCAGCAAGGCTTGCAGTTTCGTCTTTCCGGCAAGCTTCTTCTTCTTCAGCTCCTTGATCTCCTGTTCGACCACCGGGCTTAGGAAAGGCTTGCCTTCTAGCTTGACTATCATCTTCTCGAACTCCTGGTGCTGCTGCCACAGCGCACGCAGTTCAACGTCCTGAGTTTCGTACTTTTCGATGATCGCGCGTTCCGCTGCTTCCATATTCGACTCCTTCTGTTGGAGGTTGCCCGTCCGCCTGGTCCGCAAGAGTGGGCCAGACAGGTTCTGCTACGGTATGCAGGCACAGCGTCTTCTGCCGGGACGAATGGCCCGCCTCCAGGCTCACCTGGCTGCGCTTCAGACCGAGCAACCCGGCCACGAAGGCGATGAGCGCCTGGTTGGCCTTGTTGTCCACGGCCGGCGCGCCGAGGCGGACCTTCAAATGGTCCTGGTGCAATCCGGCCAGCTCGTCGCGCTTGGCCCCCGGCTGCACCCAGACCCTGATCCGCCACTCCCCCTCGCCCGCCTTGCGGACGTACACAGGGAGCGCCTTTCCCGCCAAATCTCACTCCGCCTTTCGCAAAAATTTCAGCTTGGACTCCAGGTTCTCCAGGCGTGACTCGGCCGGATCCTCGGCGTCCAGAATGCGCAGGTGCGTCTCCAGCAGGCCGCGCAGCTGGATCTCGAACTGGCTGCGCTGCCGCTTCAGGTTCTCGATGTCCTCGTAGAGCTGGGCGAGCCGGTTGTGGCCCTGCTGGACCATGCCCTCGGCCTTGGCTCTCGCCTCGTCCACGATGAGCTGGGCCTCGCGCTGGGCGCCGCCCTTGATGTCGTCGACCATCTTCTGCGTGCTCATGAGGGTGTCGCGCAGGGTCTCGTCGCGCTGGCGGAACTCCTCCACGCTCTGCTCCATGCGCCTGACCTTCTTGATGAGCGCCTTGCGCTCCTCGGCCACGGCGCCCAGCATCTCGGCCACCTCGGCCATGAGCTGATCCACCTCGTCCGGGGCGTAGCCCCACATGCGCTTGGAGAACTTGCGGTTGAGCAGGTCGATCTTGGAGATGGTCACAGCCTCACCCCGGGGGTTGTCCGATCACGGCGCCGGTCACGCGCCCAGGCCACGCATGGTCATGCCAAGGTCGAACGCCAGACGGTCAAGCAGCGCCGTGGCGATCTGGATCGCCACGATGACCACCACCGGCGACAGGTCGAAACCGCCCATCACGACAAAGGGCGCCCAGCGACGGATGCGGGAGTACACGGGCTCGGTGAGGTTGCGCAGGATGCGGACGAGAGGGTTGTACGGATCCGGGCTCACCCAGGAGAGCAGCGCGGCCACGATGACCACCCACATGTACAGGTTCAGCAGGGTCGAAACCGCCTGCACGAGCTTCACGACGACAATCATCAGATAGGACATCAACCCTCCGCGGACGCGGTTGCCGGAAGGCCCCGGCACCCCTGTGTCTGCCTTTCTTTTGGCACAGCAAAGGCCAAGAATCAAGCCCCAAGCGCCACGGCGGGCTTCTCCGGCCAGGCCCGCGAAAGCGCCCCGGCCAGGGTCAAGAAGTCCGGAATGGTCAGCTCGGCCTCAAGGTCGGGGTTCTTGAAGGCCCAGAACGGCACTCCGGCGTTCTTCGCCGTCTGCTCGTCCACGCTGGAGTCGCCCAGGAAGGCCACTTCGCCGGGCGCAAGGCCCCAGTCGGCCAGGATCTGACGCACCCCGTCCGGGTCGGGCTTGGGCGCGGCGGCGTTGGCCGTGGTCATCACCGGATGGAAATAGCCCTCCAGGTCCACGGCCTTGAACACCAGGTGCACGGTGTCCATGCGGTTGGTGTCCACCCCGAGCCGGAAGCCTCCGGCCTTGAGCCAGGTCAGCAGCCTGCGGATGCCCGGCTCGCGGGTCAAAAACGGCAGCATGTCGCGGTAGTCGATCTGCGAGCGGAAGGCCAGCGCCTCCTCGTATAGTTCCGGCGGAATGATGCGCCTCAGCGACTCGTAGACGTTCTGGATGTGGGTGTAGCGCTCGTCCTCGGCGTTCATGGGCGGCAGGCCGAAGCGCGTGCGGTACTTGTTGTAGTACACGGTGTTGGCCTTGATGGAGTCGATGAGCACCCCGTCGCAGTCGAAGATGAAGCCCTTCACGCCGCGCAGGCGCGAAACGTCGTAGGAGTCGTCGAGCAGCGGCACCGGCTAGCCCTCCATCCCGGCCGGGGGAAACACGGCCAGGGTGATCTCGGCGGACAGCCAGGGACGGGACTCCGGCAGGTGCGCAAGGCCGAGCAGCTTCCAGGCGGCGTCCAGGAACACGCGCTCAGCGCCGGGCACCAGGTCAGCCCGCGCCTCGGCCACGCCGGCGTCGGCCAGCGTCGCCGCGATCTCCGGCAGGGCGGCGCAGAGCGTCGCGCCCGGGACCAGCAGCAGGAAGGGCTCAAGCAGAGTCCGCCAGGGCGCGGCGAAGCGCGAGGCCTCCAGGGGCCGCATGCCCGAGAGTTCGCGGCCCAGGGCCAGGGCCTCCTGGTCCGCATCGTCAGCGGCGCCCGCCTCGACTTCCGCATCGCCCTGGGTCACGCTGGCGTTGAGCCGCGCCCAGGACTGGCGCAGGCCCGCGTCGATGTCGCGCAGTTCCAGCATGCGCTCCTCCAGGCTCCAGGCCAGCAGCAGGAGCATCTGCCCCTGGCGCTGGGCCGCCTGGGCGGGACCGGCCTCGCCGGAATCCATCCCCGCGGCCGTCACGTCCGGCGCACCGGAAAGTGAGTGTTCGACCTCGCGCTGCACCGCCCCGCTGCCCTCCCCGGCCAGGGCCTGGGCCTGCTGGGCCAGGCTCCGGGCCATGAGGTCGCGCGGATTGGCCACGGACTCGCCGTAGCGCAAGGTGTCGGCCAGAAGCGCGCGCGCCGTGCGGCGGTCGAAGGGCGCGGCCTCGGGCGGCAAGTGCGCCGTGCTCCGCGGGTCGCCCACGCCGGGGTCGAGGAAGCGCAGGGAGTCCGGCAGGGCCGCGCGCACGGCCTCGGGCAGCAGATCGGGATGCATGAGGGGGAAACACAGGTACATGGGCGGCTCCAGGTTCAGTCTTTGCCGTGCGGGCGGTAGTTGCGGCACTTCCCGGCGCAAACGGGCAGGCGCAGCAGGCAGAGGTCGGCGAACAGGTGCAGGCACTCGGGCATGTCGCCGCCCGGGGCCTGGGCATAGTCCGGACAGGCCACGGTCTCCTCGGCCAGGCGCTCGAAGCGCCTGCGCCACAGCTCGGGAACGCTGGCCTCGGCCAGGCCGAAGCTCTCGGCCCGATCCAGGAACTCGTCGTACATCGCCTCCCAGCGGCGCAGCACCTGGCAGCGCCAGGCCACGGACAGCCCGGGATTGAGCTGCTCCTCGTACAGGCAGCGGCCCTGGAACAGGGATCGGCAGCCGGTCGCCGGCAGGCGCACGACCTTTGCGCGCTCGTCTGGACTCATGCGGCCGGGACCGCCCGGATCAACACCTGCATTGCGCCTCCGCGGTGGTAGTGTTTAAGCTGCGGCAAGCGCGTTGTAAAGACGCGGGCCGGGCCCGGCGGGCATTGACCCGGCGCGGGCGCGGGCGTATTTTCCGGGGATAGGAGACCTGGAAATGGGCGGACTCACTGGAATCTTGCTTATCGTCATCGTGGTGCTCATCATCACAGGGTTCAACAAGCTGCCTGAACTCGGCTCCGGTCTGGGCCGCAGCATCAAGAACTTCAAGCGCAGCTTGAGCGAACCCGACGAGGTGGACGTCACGCCAGAGACCGAGCGCAGGAAGCGGGACGAGGACCGGCAGGCCTAGTGCCTCGCCGCTCCGTTGTCGATCTGCGGAATCATGCGGAACCCCACCACCATGTAGTAGGCCCCGGAAACGGCCGTGAGCAGCGCCACCGCGCTGACCAGCCCGATGCGCGTCACCGGCCAGGCCTCGGCCATGCTGTGCTCCACCATGATCAGCAGCACCAGGGCGATCTGCGCCAGGGTGGCGCACTTGCTGAACCAGACCGGCCGGATGCCGCGCTTCACGTCCACGCCGGAGTACTGCAACAGCGCCAGCCCGCCGACGATGAACACGTCGCGGCTGACCACCAGCACGGCCAGCCAGCCGGGAATCCAGTCCTGCAGGGCCAGGCAGATGAAGGACGTGACGAGCAGGATCTTGTCCGCCAGCGGGTCGAGCATGGCCCCGAAGGTGGAGCGCTGCTTGAGGATGCGCGCCAGCGCGCCATCGAGCGCATCCGTGAGCCCGGCGATGGCGAACAGCAGCCAGGCGAAGTCGAAGCGCCGGTCCACGAAGGCCATGACAAAGCCCGGCGTGAGCAGGATCCGCGTCACCGTGAGCAGGTTCGGAATGGTCCAGTTGTTCTCGCGGATGGGCGGGGTCATGGCGCCTGCCGTCCGTTCGGCGCGCCGTCCAGCACCACGGTGAGCCCGCGTCCGGGCAGGTATTCGCGCAGGTGCGCGTCCAGGCGCGTCCCACTCACCACGCGCAGGGACCAGCGGGCCCGGATGTCGCCGTCTTTCAGCTCAACCACGGACAAAAGCGCGCCCTGGGCCGCGTCGTCCCAGCCGGAGAGCAGGCGGGAGAGTTCGTGCACCCCGTCCACGCTGGCGAAACCTCGCGCGGTCAGCCCCGCCGACCCGGCCGACTGGCGCTCCTGCGAGGCGAAATAGCGTCCCCAGACCTCCAGCCAGAGCGCGGAGAGGTCGCCGGCGTCAGCGGCCAGGCTCTGGCCGGCGTGGCGCAGCACGGCCTTGTAGTAGCCCTGCGGCAGCCGCTCCAGGCTCAGGTCGACCGCGGCCTGGCCCGCGCGCGAGAGACCGAGCAGCACCTGCTGCCCGTCCAGGGCCTTGAAGTCCCGCTCGCTCACCCCGGGGCCGAATCTGACGCTGAAAAAGCGCGGATGACCGGCCCCGGCGAACAGCCCCAGGCGCACCAGCTCCGGCCGCAGGGCCCGGCCGTTGACCTCGGCGTCCAGGGTCAGCTCCAGCGGCGGCTGGGCGGAGTGACCCGGCTGGCCTGGCTCGTCCGGCTTGTCCGGCTTGTCCGGCTTGGACGCCGCCGCCTCCTGGTAGCTCAGGATGAAATCCACGGCGCGCGGGGCAAGGTGCTGGCGCAGGGCGTTCAGACGGGACTCGGGCAGCGGACCGGGCAGCAGGCGTTGGGCCTCCTGCATCACCGCCTCCACAAAGGCCCGCTCCAGGGCCTGCTGCCGCGCCTGGACAGCGTGCGCGCCCGCGTCGGCCTGGCCGCTGACGCGCAGCGGTTCGGCGTCGACCGCGGTGGCCGCCAGGCCGAGCAGCAGGGCCGCGAGGCCAAGGATGTGCGGAATCGTGCGCCGTGCTGCCACAGGGGCTCCTTTCTAGTCCAGCAGAATGGCCACGGCGCAACGCGCCGGCACGGCCCGGGCGCGCAAGAGCGCTCGCACGGCCTGGGCCTCGGACGCGGCGAGCAGCAGGTCAGGGCCGAAGTCGCGCACCGTCCCGGCGGCCTTGACCACCAGGGGCGCGGTCCCGACCCGCCCGCGCAGCGCCGCGTCGTCCATGCTTCGGGCATACACCACAAGTCCCAGCCGCACAACGCTGTTGCGCGCCGCGAGAAAGGCGCCGTAGAGGCCGACGCCGGCCTCGTCGTAGAGCACGGGCAACAGCGCCGGAGTCGCGCCCAGGCCGCGGGCGTCCACCACGAGCCCCGTGTGCTCCGTGTCCGCGACCTCGGGAACGGGGAGATGGACCGCTTCCGGCTGCCGGAACGACTCCAGGGGCTTCGCTCCCAGGGGCGGTTTGGCGCGCAGCTCCAGCAGCCCCTGCTCCACGCGTTCCAGGCTTGCGGCCGGGACTTCGCCCGCAAGGGCCTCCGCCTTGTGCGCGAGCCTTGGAGCGAGGCCGGTGTTGAACTGCGCGGCCGGCGGCAAAAGCAGCTCCAGCACCTCGCCGGCCAGGGGCAGCACGGCCTGCAGCATGACCTTCACGGCCTCGTCCGCTGGTCCGTTGTCGCCCGCCGGGCCGATGTGCGCCGGCGAGGCCAGGGCCAGCACGCGCAGGCGGTCGGCCGCGCGGGAATCGCGCCGCAGGCGCTGCGCCGCGTTCAGATCCGCCGTGAGCGGCAGGCCGCGCAGGGTCTCCAGCAGGTTCTTGCGCGCGGAGAGCGCCGCCTGCCGGGCCTTGGCGTCCGGAGCGGCATAGCCCACGGCCTTGAGCCCGGCCCAGTCGACGCGGCCGGAGTCGAGGCCGGCGGCCAGCGCGGGGCCGTGCGCCAGGGTGAGGATGAAGGCCAGCGCGGCGAGGAGAAGCAACAGGCGGTCTGTGCGCATACAGGCTCCAGGAGGATCAGGATTGGCCCACCACGGTGAGTAGCGCTCCACTGCGCCGCTGGCAAGGCCTTGCCGGCAGCCCTTGCGGGCCGGGAACCGATGGGATAGGGTCCGCCTCAACCGAGCCCAGGAGGCAGCCATGAACCTGTATCTCATGCAGCACGGCGCCACCCTGCCCCAGGCGGCCAAGGCCAGCCAACCCCTGAGCCCCGTGGGCCGCGACCAGGTGGTCAGCACCGCGCAGGCCATGCGCATCATGGGCCTGTGGTTCGACGCGCTGCTCGCCAGCCCGGCGAACCCGGCGGTGCAGACCGCGCAGATCATCGCCGAGGGTCTGGGCTACGCCGCCACGAGCGTCACCAGCTTCCCGGCGCTCAAGGGCTCCACCAGCCTCAAGGCCTGCCTGGAGGGCCTGCGCGAGTGCGAGCGCTTCCAGTCCGTGCTGCTGGTGGGCGAACTGCCGCTTCTGGGCGACGTGGCCTCGCACCTGCTCACAACCGGGCCAAGGCTTTCGCTGGCCCTGGAGGGCGGCGCGCTTCTGGCCGTGGGCGTCACCAGCATGAGCGCGCGCGGCGGCTCCCTGCGCTGGCTCCTGCAGGGCCCGCAGCTCCAGATGATCGCCGCTTCCTGAACTCCCTGCCCTATTCGATGCAGTACAGCTCGTAGGTGTCGCCGGTGATGCACGCCGCGCCGCCGTCGCGCACCTCGAAGGTGTTCTCCACGCCGACCATGCCCAGTCCGGGGATGCCGTGCTTGGGCTCCAGCGCGAACACCTGCCCCTTCTCCACCGGCCGGTCGAAGCCCTTGGCGATGGCCGGGTAGCCGTCGATGGCCAGGCCGATGCCGTGGCCGAGAAAGGGCACCTTGTTCTCGCCCAGGCCCATGAAGCCCTCGGCAAAGCCCGCCTTGACCGCCCAGTCCGCGCAGTGCGCATAGATCTCGCCCACCAGCGCGCCGGGCCGCAGGTTCTCGGCCGCCCAGGTCTGCACATCCACGCAGAAGCTGTGGGCCGAGGCCACGGCATCCGGGATGCTCCCGGCCTTGCCCGCCCAGAACATCTGGGTCTTGTCCGTGTGGTAGCCCTCCAGCTGGAAGCCGATGTCCAGACACAGAGGCTGGCCCTGCCGCCAGACCTGCCCGGCGTAGCCCATGACCGGCACTGCCGGGTGCTCGCCGCGCAGGCCGACGGGACCATTGAAGCTGCTGGAGTAATTGCCGGAATCTCCAGCGGAGACATGGCCCAGGAAGATCTCCTCACCCTGGGCGTTCATGCGCATGAGGCCCTGGTGGCCAAGTTCGAAGAACACGCTCCAGGAAAGGTGCGCCACCTCGCGCTCGGTCATGCCCGGCTTGAGGAGCTTGGGCAGGATGTCGTGCAGGGCCATGTGGTGGCGCTCGCCGCACAGGCGCATGACCTGAAGCTCCCACTCGCTCTTGAGGGACTGGGCGATGGCCAGCACCAGGTCGCCGGACACGAAGCGCTGCGAACTCAAGCGCGCGGCCAGCATCTCGCCCAGCTGCCAGGTGAGCCCGCCCTGGTCCACGGCCACGACGTCGGGGAAGGGAACGCCCGCCTCGGCGGCCAGACCCGGCAGGTCCTTGTACGAGCGGTATCCCACGCGAGGCACCGACGGGGCCTCCAGAGCCGCGCGGCCGATGCCCTTGCGCAGCAGGAGCAGGGGCTCGCCCTCAAGGGGCAGCCACACGCAGCCCATGCCCAGGGTGCCGGTGAGGTAGTAGATCTGGGGTCGGTTGAACACGAGCAGCCCGCCCGCCTCGGGGGCCAGTTCGCGCAGCAGGCGGCGGCAGCGCGCATGGCGCAGGGAGAGTTCCTCGGCGGGGATGACGGCCAGTGGTTCAAACATGCTTGCTGCTCCTTGTCCTGATGGTAGCGGTCAATATCAATTCGTTGTCCGGACGCCCCTGGGCGGCGTCCTGGCATGCGGTCCAGGGTCTAGGCATTGCCGACGGAATGGAGTATATGCCCACATGCCGTAACGGCCACCCGTCTGGTAGGCCACAGTCCAGGCGGCCAAGGGAAAATATGCTGTACAGCGACAAAGAGCTAGCCGCCCTCCTCGCCAAGGTCAAGACCATCGCCGTGGTCGGGGCCAAGGACAAACCCGGCCAGCCTG
>Ga0209467_1001842_pt1 | contig 16854 bp, 14 predicted proteins | sample Higcelwee11metaG_FD_187175 | JGI IMG/M metagenome (GOLD analysis project Ga0209467, IMG submission 187175) | Freshwater pond sediment microbial communities from the University of Edinburgh, under environmental carbon perturbations - High... | ecosystem: Environmental > Aquatic > Freshwater >...
GCTGGGGGCTCGCCGTGGCGTGGCAGCGCGGGGAGCTCCCCGATCCCCTCTGGCGCCGCCTCGCCGGCAGCGCGGAGGCTCACCTTCAGTTCACCCTCGCCGTGCCCGCGCTCAGCGAGGGCCCCGCCGATCACCGCCCGGCGCTTCAGGCCGCGGGCCTCGCCGTGGGCGGCTTGTTGTTCCCCGAGCTGCCGTCTGCCCGCCGCGCTCGCGCTGAAGGGCTCTCGCGCCTCGGTCACACCCTCGACGCCATGACCACCGCCGACGGCGCCCCACGCTGCGGTAGCCCCAGCGCGCTGTTGTTGGCCGTCGAGGCCGCGCTCCTCGCCCGCGCCTACGCCCGGGCCGCGAGCGTGCCTACCCCGGCGCTCCTCGACGGCGCCTTGCTGCGCGCCGCGTGGTTTTTACGCGTCTTGGGCGATGGTTTTGGCGGCTTGCCCAACATCGGCGAGCGCCCGGCGCCGTCGCTGTTCGGGGGTGTCGCGCCGTGGTCTACGCCGTGGGGGACGCTCTGGGCGTTGGGCCTGAGCCCCGGCGAAGGCGCCCCTGATCACGCCGTGGATCCCATCGTGGGCCTGCTCATCGGCAAGGCGCCCCCCAAGCCGGGGCCCAAGGCCGATCGCAGCAAGACCTGGGGTTTGGTGAGCTTTCGTGACTCGGGCTGGGTGGTGGCCCAGGCCGAGGTCAAGGGGGGCTCAAGCCGCGCCGTGGTCCTCGCCGCCCAGCACGCGGGGCTCTGGGCCCACCCCGACGCGGGGCAGGTGCTGTGGGATCTCCCCAAAGCTACGGTCCTCGCCGATCCTGGCGCTTGGGGCCAACACCCCGAGCTCGCCGAGCCCGAGGCCCACGGTGGCGTGTTTGTCGGCGGGCGGCGCTTTGGCGCGGTCTTGGAGACGGCCCGGGTCGATGGCCGCGACGCCACGGTCACGCTGCGCCTGAGCAGTGACGGCGGCGGCCCTGGCGCGGGGCTCATCGCCCGCCGAGAGCTCAAGCTCGCCGGGGCCCGGCTCTCGTTCACCGATCGGTTTGAGGGCGAAGGCAACGCGCCGTTTGAGCTGCGCTGGCCCTTGGGCGCGGGCTGGACGCTCACCCAAGCCGAGAAGGGCTTTGAGGGGGTCCACCCCCAGGCCAAGCTCAGCGTCTCGACGGACGGTGAGGCCGAGTGGGTGATCGAGTCCGGTGAAGTCGTCGAGGGGGAGAGCCTGGTGAGCGCCCCGGTGCTCGTCGCCCGTGGCCGCGCCGCGCCGGGCCAGCGCCTCAAGACGCGCTTCGAGATCAAGTAGGGTGAACGACGAGCCCGCCGCGCCGACCCCACCTCGTTTTGGCCGGTCGGAGCTGGGCGCCGCCCTCGGTGTGGCCGCGCTGGTCACCTTCCCCTGGGTGTTGAGCCCGGGCGACGTTCTGGGGCACCCCCGCGGCGAGGCCGACAACCACCTGTGGATGCTCTGGCGGGCCTTACGCCGGGTGATCGGCGATGAGCGCGCCCTGGAGAACCTCCCCGACGGCCTGCCCATCCCGCTGATGGACCCGATCCACCTGCCCGTGGCGCTGATCGGCTGGCCCCTGGGGCTGCCCTTCGCCTACAACCTCACCCTGGTGGTGGACCTCCTGCTCGCTTTTGTCGGCGCCTGGGCCTTGGCCCGGCAGCTCGGCGCGGGGCGGGCCGGGGCCTTGGCGGCGGGGGTGATCGCCGAGTCGGCGCCGTTTTTGGGCGGGGTGATCAGCTTCGGCATCACCGAGTCTCTGCCCATCGGCTGGATCGGCCTGCACGCCGCCGCCGCCCTACGTTTTGCCGAGCAGGGTCGCCCCCGTGACCTGGCCTTCGCCGGGCTCACCTTGGGCGCCTTTGGCCTCGCGGGCTGGTACCACGTCGCCTTCGCCCTGCCGGTGGAGCTGGCCTTGTGGAGCTGGGCGCTCCTCCGGGCGCGGATCCCTCGGACCAAGATCGTGCTCGCCGCCCTGGCCCAAGGCCTGATCGCCCTGGCGCTGTGGGCCTGGCCGTTGATGGAGTTTCTGGAGATCCGCGAGTTCTGGTCGTCGCGCTGGCACCCGCCGTCGCCTTGGCCGAGCGCCACCCGGGAGATGTGGCGCCACACGCCCACCTACGGCACGGATCTGCTGAACCTGTTCTTGCCCGCCTTGGAGCGGGTGCCGATCTCCAAGAGCGTCTACGTCGGCCTCGTGAGCCTCGGCCTCGCCTTGGCGGCGGGGCGCCGGGCCTTGGGGCTGTGGGCGGTGGTGCTGCCGCTGTGGGCCTTGGCGATGGGCCACTGGCTGTCCATCGGCGGCGACACGTCGTGGCTGGGGCGGGTGTGGCGGATGCCCGCGGGGGCGCTCACCCAGCACATCACGGCGTTGGAGGGGCTCTCCCACTGGCACCGGGCGGCGGGCCCGGCGGTGATCTTCTTCGCCGTCGCCGCGGGGATGGGCGCCGAGCGCCTGCTCACCCGTTGGCCCCGGGCGTTGCCTTGGCTGATCGGCGCTGTGCTCCTCGACAACCTGGCGCTCTCTCAGACGCCGTTCCCGCGGGATCTCTACGACGCCACGCCCCCGGCGGCCTGGGCCTGGATCCGCGCCCAAGGCGGTGAGGGCGGCGTGGTCGTCCTGCCCTTTGACAACGGGCGGCGCGAGTTCAGCGAGGAGGTGCCGCGACTCTACAATCGGTGGCAGCCCGGCTTGAACCTGCCGATCTCCGAGAGCTACGAGGGCCCCGACGCCTTGCTCTCCCAGAGCCGCCTCATCGCCGTGGCCGACCGCCTCTGCGGCGTGACCCCAACAACCCCCGCGGCCTGGCGACCCCCCAAGGCCATGCAGCGGGTGGAGCCCCTCGCCGCCCCTGAAGCGATGGAGGCCGAGGTGCGCGCGTTACGCGCCCAACACCTGGACTGGATCGCCCTGCACCGCGACCGCGCCCGAAGCCCAGACGAGGCCGCTCGCCTGCTCACCCGGGCCTTGGGCGCGCCCACGTTTGAGTCTGGCGACGTGATGGTGTGGAAGATCCCCTGAAGCCAGAACCCCCGCCGAGGTGGCGGGGATTTGGAGGCGAGATCTACGATTGGTAGATTGAAATCTACTGACCGTTGATCCCGACGGCGGGGGCGCTGTCCGTGGCGGCGCTGGCGCTGACGCCAGCGAACAGCATCGAGGCGACGAGCCAGCCGAACGCGACCAACAAGAACGCGTTCAGGAGGCTGGAGGTGCCGGGGGCTTCGGTGTGCTTGACGGTGAGTGAGCGGGCCATGGGGTGTTTCCTCAGCAGGAGGCGGCGGCAGCGGGGTTCAGCGGCAGCGTGGTTCGACGTTGGCCTATGCAGGGATCGTGCCAGAGTTGTGCAGAAGCTCCGCAGCTCGGCCCGGCCCTCAGTCTTTGAGGCGGCCCGATCCTATCAAGGCGACTTGACCTGACAAGATAAAGGATCGAAGTTTAATGAACTATTTTTGGAAGCCGGGATCCGAGCACGCTTTCTGGCCTGTGTCAGCCGCGTGACAAGTCCTTGACTTGACCGGGCCAACAGTTGGGGGTGAACTGTCGTCGCCCCCCTGCCGACCCACGGAGCCTCCTATGGAGCTAGGCGCCGACGACATTCACTCCTTGCAGCACGCGCTGGTGGAGGAGGACGAGTCCGTGCGCGCCCGGGCCCACTTAGAGCTCGGCCGCATCGCGCTCACCATGGCCCGCACCGAGGCCGCCGCCCGGCATCTGCGCGAGGCCTTGGCCTTGGACGAGCGGCTGCATGAGGCGCGGGCCTTGCTCAACGATCTTGAGCGCCGCGCCGTCGCCGCCGTGCCCGAGACCCGGCTCACCCTTCGGAGCCTCGCCGCGCGCCTGCTCACCCGCCTGCGTCTGCGCCGCGTCGCGGCCGCTCCGCCACCTCAAGCTCCGCGCTGAGCGCCGCGTCGGCCTCAGGCCCGGGGCGAAGGGGCGGGCGGCGCTCCACGGGCAGCGCGACGATCGACCTGCGCAAGAGCGCCTCCCCCAGCGCCGCGGCCTGCATGATCGGCCCGGCGTGCAGGTGCACGGGCAAGATGCGCAGCTCCACGGTGTGTTTGTGGGGCAGGGCCAAGATGAGGTTTCGGAGGTTCAGGTCGCGGTATTTGTCGGGTTTGGCCAACAAGAGCCGCGCCCGGGCCTCCTCCCACGGCAGGTTCACGAAGCCTGGGGACTCCGCGGCGGAGACGAGCTCTGGCTGAAGGGGCCCCAAGCGCCTGCAGCGCGGGTTCACGCCCAGCCGGGCGCGAAGGGTCGGCCCAAAAGCGACGAAGAGCCGCACGAGGTTCTGCACCGCCCGGGCCGAGCGTAAGGGCGCGGCGTCGAAGTGGATATGCGTGGCGCCCTCGACAGGGGCGAAGAAGCCCAAGGATCGGGCCAGAGAGAGCCGGGCCTCAAGGGCCAGGAGGTGATCGGCGTCGATGGGCGGGGTGATGAGCTCGCAGGGCCGCTCGCGTTCGCCGGGCAAGGGCGCGCCCAAGGCCACCGACGCGCCTGTCTCATCGACGACCTTCCACAGGCCCCCTTCGCCGGGCTGAAGGTCGGTGCCGAACAAGGCCGCCGCCGGGGCCAGGGCTTCGGCCAGAGGGCCTTGGGGCTTGATGTGCCGGGCGATCAGGCGCAGGAGCCGGGGGTCGTCCCCCACCACACGCCACCAGCCGGGCCTCGCCGGGGCCTGCTTGTTGAGGTCGTCTTGAAGGGTGAGATCGTCTACACACAGCGCGAAGCGGGCCCCGGCGGCGTCCAGCACCTCAAAGCTCGGCGTGAGGTTGTAGAACACCGGCTGGCCGGGCACCCGGCTGGGCTCGGACTGGGGGTGTAAGCCGGGCGCGCAGACGCCGCCGATCGACGCGGCGAGGGCCTGGGCCAAGGTCTCGCGGCTCAGGCCGGGCGGGGCCATCAGCTCCACCTCGACGCCGATCCGCCAGGTGAGCTGGCTCAGCGGCAGCCCCGGGACGTGGCCGCCTTGAGCAGCATCGACACGTCTTCAGCGCCGCCGTGGGTCACCTTCTGGGCGATGCGTGCCTTGGACTCCTCCAGGCCGACCCCCCAGAAGCAGGCGAGGCGCTCGGCGTCGGCGCCGGTGAAGTTTGTTTCGTACAGCTCGCACACTTGGTTGTTGGACGTGTACTGCTGGCGCGCCGGGGAGAGGTAGGTGGACTGAATGTCGGCCATGCTGTAGCCAGCGTTGATCTTCATCCCCAGGCTGACCTTGGCGTCCCAGGTGTCGATTCCCCAGCTCGCCGCGAGGATCTCCGCGTCGCAGTACGAGAGGCCCGCGTTGTAGAAGCTGTTGATCGCCTCCATGTCGGGGTCGCCCGCGTCGCCGCCGCCGGTGTAGCCCATGGAGGCGTACTTGAGCGCGTCGTCTACGGCGTAGCGCCCGCCCCAGGTGAGCTTCACCTCCAGAGAGTCCCGGGCGTCGGCGACGGGGACGTCCCAGCTCTTGGCGATGAGCTCGGCGTCGGCCGCGGAGAAGCCGTTGTCCTCTAAGCCGCACAGGCGCCGGTTGGTGTTCCCGGCAGCCTGGCGCGCGGGGAACAGGAGCTTCTGCTCAAGCTCATAAGACTTCACGCCGGAGCTGAGCATCATCCCGTACTTCGCCTTGGCGTCGGGCACGGTGAGGCCCCACATCATGGCAAGTGCTTCAGCGTCGCAGGGGATGTAGCCGTAGTCCACGAAGGCCGTGCGCCAGGTGTCCATCTGGCTGGGGTCGGCCCAAGAACGATCCCCGCCGCCACCGGCGCGCTTGAGGCAGCCGACGACGCCGAGGCTGTTCAGGATGAGGACGACGACGGCGAATGAGACCCGCATGGTGCTGACTCCGGCTCTGGCGTGGCAAGTATAGCGCACCCCTGGCTTATCCCTCGTTGCCCTCGGCCTTGGCCCCCGGCGGCGGGCTCAGCAGGCGGCGGCGCAGCAGCTCCAGGTCGTCGGCGAGGGGGGAGTGGAGGTGAATGACCTCCTGCGTGAGCGGGTGCGTGAAGCGCAGGCTAGCGCTGTGTAAGGCGAGGCGCGGCGCGGCGCGGCCCACGGTGCGCGGGGCGTAGAGCATGTCGCCCAGCACTGGCGAGCCGTCTTCGCTCATATGAACGCGGATCTGGTGGGTTCGGCCGGTCTCTAGACGCAGACCGATGAGCCCCGCCCACCACAAGACCTCTAAGCCCCACACCCAGGTGATCGCCGGGGTCGGCTCCTCGTCGGGCGCCCGGCGGGCGCGGGGATACCGCTCCAAGCTGCCGCGTAAGCCGTCGCCGCGGTCACGCACGAAGGTGGAGCGCAGCGCCTGAGGCGTCTTGTTGCGCTGGCCCTTCACGATGGCGAGGTACTCCCGCTCGATCTGCTTCTCGGAGAACATCGGGATCAGCGCCGCCCGGGACTCGGCCCGCAGCGCCACCAACATCAGCCCCGAGGTGTCCTCGTCCAAGCGGTGAACGGGGTGGGCCTCGCCGAAATGTTTGGCGCAGATGCCGACCACGTCGGGCTCGCTTCGGCGCGCTGGCGCGGGCACCGAGAGCATCCCCGGCGGCTTGTAGACGACAGCGATCGTCGGGTCACGCCAGACCACGGCGAGGTCTAGGTTGGGCCGCAGGCGCGGGCCCCGAAGGTTGAGGACGACGTCTTCAGGCGCGGCGAGCCGCACCGGGTCGCGGGTGGGCGTGGCGCCGATGCGCACCTTGCCGTTGTCTAAGGCCGCGCGGGCCTCACCGCTGGAGAGGCCGAGGGCCTTGAGCTGATCGATGACACGAAGCATCCCGCCGACCTATCGTGTTTGCATCGGCGGGGCGCGGAGGATCTGCGAAGCCAGACGTCGCGCTCAGTCGCAGGCGTAGCCGCTGGCGTAGAAGGCCTGGACCAAGGTGCCTTCGCCGGGGATCGACTCCTCCTCGAAGACGATGGCGTTGGCCGTCTCGTCGTAGCGCCAGCCGGTGAGCACGTCCTCACCATCCACCGTCACGCGGATCGTGCCCTCTTGGGGCTCGTCCTCGAGGTAGAACGTGTTGGGGAGCAACACCTGGGTGGCGAGATCGGCGATCTTGCTGACGTGCTCGCCCCAGTCGTAATCACAGATGGAGAGCATGAGGCCGCCCGTCGCGATGGCCGCCTCGTTGTAGCCGTACCCGGCCTCCGCCGTGGCGCAGCCGTCCGGCACGGGGCCGACGACGGCGTTGATGTAGGCCGTCGGCGCCTTGTAGCGGATCGCGGCGACGTTCTCCGACCAGCTCGCGCCCGACGGGCTCTGCTCGGTCTCATCCGAGATGAGCACAAAAGAGACCATCGAGCCATCCCGCATGAAGCCTTCGTTACACTCGCCGCCGCCGGTCGCGTTCACCGCGTTGCGGGTGATCATCAGCCCGGCCTCGGTGTAGGTGCCGCCGGGCTGGTCTACGGCCTGGCGGAACTGCGCGGAGATGTCTTCTTTGGCGGTGTCTTTGGTGATGAACGTGCCGTTCTTGCAGCCGTTGTCTTTGGTGGCCACCATCACCAGATAGTCGGCGTCGATCGCCGAGAGCTTGTCGGTGAACTTCGTGAAGTTTGAGGCGAGGCGCTCTTTGTCGTCCTCCATCGAGCAGCTCTTGTCGATGAAGAACATGATGTCGACCTGGTTCGAGCGGGGCTGGGTCCACTCGTCCACAAACTCGCCGACGGGGGCGCCTTCGCCGGTCTGGGGGACGACGGGGTCGCCGCCGTTGGAGCTCACCCACAGCTCGCCGGTGTAGGCCTCGACGGCCAAAGGCGTGAAGGTGACCTTGAGGTCGTAGGTCTCTTCAGGCTCAAGCTTGAGGGGCAGGGCGAGGTCGGACTCGTCGAGAACGAAGCCGTCGCCGAGCTGCGCGAGGCCATCGACGGTGAGCTCTTCGCGGCCGATGTTCTTGAGGGTGATCGTGTTGTCGCGGGCGCACTCGGGCTCAACGCGGCCAAAGTCGATGGGGTTGGGGAAGACGTAGAGCTGGGGCACGAGGCCGTAGCCGATCAAGTCCACCGTGGCGCGGGGCACTTTTGGGTCGTCGGAGAGCACGACGAGGCTGCCTTCGTGCTCGACGTTCACCGGGGAGAAGGTGATCGCGACGTCTACGGCGGCGCCGGGCTCGATGGTGGTGGCGCCCATGGCCGTCATGGTGAATACGGTGTCACCTTCGATACGCACCGAGCTGACCGAGAGCGCCTTGGTGCCCTCGTTGCTCAAGGTGACGGTGAGCGCGGTGCTCTCGCCGGGGCGCAGCTCGCCGAAGTCGAGGCGCTCGGGGCTGATCGAGAGCTCGGGGGCGAGGTCCAAGTCCTCGTCGGGCTTCTCAGGGTTGAGGCCAGTCTCGATGCAGCTTGAGCCGAGCAGCGTCCCGAACAGCAATGGGAACAGAAGCATGACCTGAGACTCCTGAGCGGGGCAGCGCCCTGACATGCAGAGCCCCACAAGAAGAGGATAGCTTTAGACCATGCCGATCGCTACGGCGCCCATCGGAATATGGTGCGCCTCAAAGGAAAGGTGCGGTTGATTACGCTCCAGACGTGGCTGTGGTTCTTCTTCAGCGCCGAGGCGCACGCCGGGTACTCCCTCGACGTGGAGCTTTTGCGCTCTACCCTCGCCGCAGGCACGCCGCCCGGGGTCGACTCGCCGCTCATCGCCGGCCAAGGCTCGGTGCGTGTCGGCGCGGTCTACCAGTACGAGCGCGACCCGGTCATCCTCTACAAGTTCAACGAGGAGGTCGGCGCGCTCCTCGTCAACCGCCGCGTGCTGCAGGTCGGCGCGAGCTGGGACGCCTCGGATCGGCTCTCCCTGCGCGCCAGCCTGCCGATGGCCGTAGACGGCGGCGCCGAGGTCTCTGAAGAGGACGCCCTCACCATGGGCCACGAGGGCGCGGGCCTGGGCGATCTCTCCGTCGGAGGCCGGGTGAAGCTGGCCGAGGCGGGGCCCTTGACCTTGGGCCTCCACGCCGACGCCTACGCGCCGACGGGCAAACGTGAGGCTTACCTCGGCGAGGGCACCTTACGCGTGAAGGCCGGCATCAGCGGCATGGTGGAGGTCGGCCCGGCGCTCCTCGTCGCCGATGGCGCCTACGCCGGCCGCCGCACCGACGACACAGGCCTCGACTACAAGATCGAGCCTACGTTTGACCTCAACCTCGGCGCCGTCGTCGGCCTCTGGCCCGATCGCCTCAACCTGACCGCGGCCCTGCTCACCCGGGGCGGCGCGTCGAGCCTCTCCACCCGCGGCGGGCGCAGCGGCGAGGGCCTCATCGGCGCGCAGATCTTCCCAGGTGACGGCACCTCGCAGTGGGATCTCGGCGTCGGCAAAGGCATCGCCGATGGGGTCGGGTCCACGGCGTTTCGGTATTACGTCGCCTACACCTGGGTGCGCCCCCCCGACGCGCCGCCTCCGCCCCCGCCGGAGAGCCAGATCAAGGTCACCGAGCAGCCCCCTGAAGAGATCGTGCCCGAGCAGATCGAGGTCGAGGAGCTCCCGCCGCCGGAGTGGAAGCCCGATGAGCTCGCCCGCATCCAACAAGACCAGATCGTCATCCGCGACCCGATCAACTTCGAGTTCGGCACCGACACCATCCTCCCCGAGTCCATGGCCACCCTGGAGGCCGTGGCGAAGATCCTCCACGATCACGCCGAGATCGGCCACATCGTCATCGAGGGTCACGCCAGCGAAGAGGGCAGCTTCGCCTACAACTACGACCTCTCCAACCTGCGCGCCCGCGCCATCTGGAAGGGCCTGATCCTCGCTGGGGTACACCCCTCCCGCATGTCGTACCGCGGCATGAGCGAGGTGGTGCCCAAGACGGCCGGCACCGACGAGGCGTCGTTGGCGACGAACCGCCGCGTGGAGTTCCACATCGTCGAACGTTTCACCCCTGAAGAGGGCTACCCCGTCTACCCCGCCGAGGTGTTGGCCCCCTGGAGCGGCGAGACGGTGAAGATCACCCAGCCCAAGCAGCCCGAGGTGATCGTCGCCCCGCCGCCCAAGACGACGGAGGAGATGTTGGAGGAGCTGCTGAACCCCAACAACTTCCGTGATGACGACGAAGAAGAAGACGAAGAAGCGCCCAAGCCCGAGGAGTCGCCATGATCCTGCTCTTTCTCGCCTCGTTGTCGGCCTGGGCGTTCTGTGACCCGGGCACCTGCTGCAATGACGACATCGAGCAGGACTTCAACTGCAACTACATCGACGTCTCCAACGAGTGGCCCACCGACCTGGAGGACCCCCTCTGCGCCTCCGCCGTGGATGACGCCGGCAACGCCATCGAGAACACCGACTACTTCTACGACTACACGTCGTTCGGCTGCCTCTACCCGGTCTATGGCGCGACCTACGACGAGGACGGCGACCTGCTCTCGGCGGGCACGGTGGTCATCGTCGATGACAACGGGCTGCCCGACCGCATCGTGCAGCTCTCCTGCGACAACTGCCCGGCGATCTCCAACATCGGCCAAGAAGACAAAGACTGCGACACCGTCGGCGACCTCTGCGACAACTGCATCGACGTCCTGAACCCGCTCCAAGAGGACACCGACGCCGACCTCTTGGGCGACTACTGCGACAACTGCCCCTTCGCCTACAACCCCGACCAGGCCGACGACGACGGCGATAGCTGGGGGGAGGTGTGCGACGTGTGCCCGGGGCTGTACAACCCCACCCAGGCCGACAGCGACGGCGACCTGATCGGCAACGACTGCGACAACTGCCCCCTGGCCTACAACCTCGACCAGATCGACGCCGACCTCGACCTCAAGGGCGACGAGTGCGACAACTGCCCCGAGATCGAGAACCCCGACCAAGGCGACAGCGACATCGACGCCATCGGTGACCTCTGCGACAACTGCCCCTTCGACCATAACTTAGACCAAGTGGACTACGATGAGGACGGCGCCGGGGACGCCTGCGACAACTGCCTCGTCGAGCCCAACCCCGCCCAGACCGACACCGACTTTGATGGGCTCGGCGACCTCTGCGACAACTGCCCCGAGGCCGCCAACCCCGACCAGCTCGACACCGACCTCGACGGCATCGGCGACGCCTGCGACAACTGCCCCACCCAAGAGAACGCCGATCAGTCCGACGTAGACGGCGACGGCACCGGCGACCTCTGCGACAACTGCCCGGCGGAGTCGAACCTCGACCAAGCGGACTCCGACGGCGACGGCATCGGCGATCGGTGTGACGCGAGCCCCCAGCTCCGGGGCGGCGGCGCCCGCTGCGCCACGGGGCCTGACAGCGCTTGGGGCCTCGGCGCGCTCTTCCTCGCGGCGGCCCTTCTTCGCCGCGCGCCGCGACGCTCGGCCTGATCCCTGGATTTCCGAGGGCTCCCGATCCCCCGCCGCGCGCGGTGATGACCGGCGAGCCCTCCTGAGCGGGTGGGCCGGGTTATCCTGGCGCCCATGCGGTACGTCCCTGAGAACCCGCTCATCGTCCAGTCAGACCACACCTTGTTGTTGGAGACCATGGGTCCCCACTTCAAGGAGGTTCGCGACGCCTTGGTGCGTTTCGCGGAGCTGGTGAAGAGCCCTGAGTATGTCTACACCTATCGGGTGACCCCCCTCTCGCTGTGGAACGCCGCGGCGGCGGGGCTCAGCCCCGAGGAGGCCATCAACATCCTCCTCCGCTGGTCGAAGTACGAGGTGCCGCCCAACGTGCCGGTGTCGATCCGCGACACGATGGGGCGCTACGGGCGGCTCAAGCTGCGCCCGGGCCCGGCGGGCTCGTTGTTGTTGGAGGCCTCAGACGAGGCCCTGATGACCGAGATCTGCTCCACCAAAGCGGCGATCCCACTTCTGGGCGAGCGGGTCAACAAGACGTCGGTGCGGGTGCCCGTCGGCCATCGCGGCGAGCTCAAGCAGGCCCTCACCGCGGTGGGCCACCCTGTGGAGGACCTCGCGGGCTACACCGACGGCGAGGCGCTCCAGATCACCGTCCGCCACCCCACGGTGAACGGCCTCGAGTGGCACTTCCGCGACTACCAGATCAACGCCATCGACAGCTTCTACGGCGACGGTCTGGTGAACGGCGGCTCCGGCGTCGTGGTGCTGCCCTGCGGCGCGGGCAAAACCCTAGTGGGCCTGGGCGTGATGACCCGGCTCAACATGAAGACCTTGATCCTCTGCACCAACGTCACGGCGCTGCGCCAGTGGCGCGAGGAGATCCTCCAGCGCACCACGCTCGAGCCCGACCAGGTCGCGGAGTACACCGGCGACAGCAAAGACATCGCCGCGGTCACGCTCACGACCTACCAGATGTTGACCTGGCGCCGCTCTCGCACTGAAGAGTTCGTCCACTTCGGCCTGTTTGACCGGGCGAACTGGGGGCTCATCCTCTACGACGAGGTTCACCTGCTGCCCGCGCCGGTCTTCCGGTCCGTGGCCCAGCTCCAAGCCCGGCGGCGTCTGGGCCTCACGGCGACCTTGGTGCGTGAGGACGGCAAACAAGGCGACGTGTTCGCCTTGATCGGCCCCAAACGGTTCGACATGCCGTGGAAAGACCTCGAGCACCAGGGCTGGATCGCTTCAGCCTCGTGCACCGAGATCCGCGTCGGGCTCAGCGAAGACGACCGCCTGCGCTACGCCGTGGCCGATGACCGCGAGAAGTACCGCATCGCCTCCACCAACCCCCGCAAGGGCCCGGTGATCGACGAGCTGTTGGAGCGCCACAAAGGCGACCGCGTGCTCATCTTGGGCATGTACATCGAGCAGCTTGAGTGGATGGCCGCGCGCTGGCGCCTGCCGATCATCACCGGCAAGACCCCTCAAGGCCAACGTGACAAGCTCTTTGAGGCCTTCCGCCACGGTGACATCCCGGCCTTGGTGATCTCCAAGGTGGGCAACTTCTCCGTGGACCTGCCCGATGCCTCCGTGGCCATCCAGGTCTCCGGCACCTGGGGCAGCCGCCAAGAGGAGGCCCAGCGCCTCGGGCGAATCCTCCGGCCCAAAGGTGGGGACAACGTCGCCCACTTCTACACCGTCATCACCCGCGACTCCAACGAGCAGCTCTATGCGGAGAAGCGCCAGCTCTTCCTCACCGAGCAAGGCTACGCCTACCGAATCGAGAGCCCCGAAGGATGAGCGAGCGGATCCTCCACAAGAACCTCGCCATGCTCAAGGTGAGCGACCCGCACATCATCGAGGAGGTGCGCGCCGTGCTGCCCCTCGACGACTTTGTGCTCGGCCAGCTCTCGCCCACAGAGCTGCTCATCGACCCCCAGCGCCTTCGTGAGCTGCTCCAGCGCCTCGACGCCCGGGGGCTCTCGGCGCTGGTGCGGAAGCTCTAGGTCACTTGCTGCCGAAGGTCTGGCCCGTGGACTCGACCTTCGTGGTGTCCGTGGTCGTGATGTTGGGGTTGGAGCCCACGACGCCGCTCTCGGTGCCGGTGCGGTAGGTGCCGAGCAACCACGACATCACCAAGGGCTCAAGCTCGGGCACCCGGTTGAGCATCTTCGTGCCGTGGCCGCCCGCGGAGAAGAGCTGCACTACCTGGCGCGAGCGCGCGGCGTCTTGGATGTACTGAGCGGTCTTGGCGCTGTACGAGTCGTCGATGGCGGCGACGACGAGCAAGGAGCGGTCGCCGTAGGTGGTGAGCGCCTCGGAGAGCATCACGCCCTTAAAGTTCATGCCCGGCGAGAGCATGACCACGGACTTGATGTTGGGATCCGCGGCGGCGACCTGCAGGCAGAGGTTCGCGCCGATGGACGCGCCCATGAGCGAGACGTCGGTGACGCCTTGTTTACGCAGGTGGGCGACGGCGGCGGCCACGTCCTTCTGCATCTTCTGGTAGTCGGCCTCGGTGAGCGTGGTCGGCGAAGACGTCGGGGAGACGTTGCCGCCGTGGCCGCGCAGATCGACGGCGAGGGTGGCGACGCCGGACTGGTTGAGCTTCGTGGCGATGAACGCCCAGTCTTCAGCGCTGCGGCCCGCCATGTGCACGAGCACGACCCCGCGGGTGGCGCTCTTCACCGGGTTGTAGACCGCGTGAAGCTTCACGCCGTCGTCGGTCTGGAGGGTGACGTCGGCGGCCCAGGCGGTGCCCAAGGCCAAGACAAAGAAGAGCGAGGTGGTCAGGATGCGGCGGAGCATCTTCCCTCCGCGGTTGGGGGGTCGGTGGGGTGCGAATCGTGTGTGCCAGAGACAGCGTAGACCCCGGCGGCGAAGAGAGCAAGAGCCGATCGTGACCGTCAGGGGCGCAAACCATCAAGGCCTGAGCACGGCGTTCAATTCCCCAAGGAGATCCTCCAATGAGAGGCGATACCCGAAGGCGGCCTCCGCGAGGGTCTCATCGGCGCCGACGGCGCAGGCCGGGCAAGCCGGGAGGTGGTGTCGCGCGAACACCTCCTTCGCCCGGGGGTGGCGGGCCCAAGCCTCGTGCACCGTCATGTCCCCGGTGAACGGACCGGCGCGGCGGCTGAGCCAGCGGTCGAGGGCCTCGCGGTCGCGGGAGAGGGCGGTGATCCCGAGCCTGAGCGCGTCTACCTCGGCGCGGAGGGCCCCTCGTTCTTCGACGTAGGGAGCCAAGCCCGCGCGCACCGCCCCATCCAGGGCGGCGCGTAGGCGATCCGCGAGGAGAGAGAGGAGCCTCATGCGCCGCTGACCGTTGACACCTGCACGTTGGGATCATAAAGGGGCCGGGCCTGCGTCGCAAAGCAGGCGGTCGCTCTTTGATGGAATCGAGATGAACAGCCCCGAACTTCACCGCTCGTACATGGCGGTGGCGCTCGCGCAGGCAAGGCTCGCCGCTCCAATCGGTGAGGTCCCTGTCGGCGCGGTCGTCGTCCGAGATGGCGCCATCCTCTCCGTCGCCCACAACCGACGTGAGACCGGCGCCGATCCCACCGCGCACGCAGAGCTGCTCGCGATGCGTGAGGCCGCCCTCGCCCAGGGTCACTGGCGCTTGGATGGCTGCACGGTCTACGTCACCTTAGAGCCTTGCGCCATGTGCGCGGGCGCGATGGTGAACGCGCGCGTAAGCAAGTGTGTGTATGGCGCCGCCGATCCCAAAGGCGGCTTCCTCGGCACCTTAGGCGACCTCTCCCAGCACCCCGCCCTCAACCACCGCTTCGAGGTGGTCCCGGGGGTCGAAGCTGAAGAGTGCGCCGCGCTCCTGCGGTCCTTCTTCCAGGATCTGCGCAGGCGCCGATAAGAACCGCACCCCGCTCACACGGCCGGCAGAAGTTTAGGGCTCCCCACGGCGACAAGCTCGCCGTGAATCTGGAGAGGTGGCCGAGTGGACGAAGGCGGTAGACTCGAAATCTACTGTAGTTTGCGCTACCGTGGGTTCGAATCCCACCCTCTCCTTCTTCGCTCTTCATCTCGATCCCTGCCTGACCTGCAGGAGAGCCCTCGGGCTCTGCGGAGAGGTGACCGAGTGGACGAAGGTGCACGACTGGAAATCGTGTGTACAGCAATGTACCGTGGGTTCGAATCCCACCCTCTCCGCCACCTGCAGGTGAGCGCCCGGCGTCGCGCCGGGAAGTGATGGTCGGGCCCTGTTGACCAACGCCCTTGAACCCCGCCAGGTCCGGAAGGAAGCAACGGTAGTAGGACACATGGTGTGACGGGTCACCCGGCCATCACTTCCCGGCGCGGCTCCTTCGACCAGAGCCCCGCCCTCCCCGAGCAGTCGGCATGAGCTATCAGGCCATCGCCAGAAAGTGGCGTCCCGTCACTTTTGAAGACATCGCCGGGCAGACCCACGTCACGCAGACGTTGCGGAACGCGCTGCGGCTCAAACGTATCCACCACGCCTTCCTGTTCACGGGCGCGCGTGGCGTTGGCAAGACGACGGCGGCCCGCACCTTCGCCCGCTGCCTGAACTGCGTGAACGGCCCCACGCCCGAGCCCTGCGGCGTGTGCCCGTCCTGCCTTGAGGTGCCCCAGGGCCTCTCTCCTGACGTGACGGAGATCGACGGCGCGTCGAACAACTCCGTCGATGACGTGCGTGAGCTGCGCGACGCGGTGCGCTACCTGCCCAGCCGCGACCGTTACCGCATCTACATCATCGACGAGGTGCACATGCTCTCGATCGGGGCCTTCAACGCCTTGTTGAAGACTCTGGAGGAGCCGCCGGCCCACGTCGTGTTCATCTTCGCGACCACGGAGTCCCAGAAGATCCCCGACACCATCCTCTCTCGGGTGCAGCGCTTCGACTTCAAGCGGATCCCCGAGGGTGTGGTCGTCACCCGGCTCTCGACGATCTGCGCCGCTGAAGGGGTGGTCATCCCCGAGCAGGGCCTTCGGCTCATCGCCCGCGCGGGCGAAGGCTCGATGCGGGACGCCCAGAGCCTCCTCGACCAGGTGATCGCCTTCGGCGGCGACGACATCACCTTAGAGTCCGTGGCCCGCACCTTGGGCTTGGTCGATCGGGAGCTGCTCTACGGCTTCTTAGAGGGGCTTCTGCGCGGCGAGCCCGAGGGCTGCCTTGATGTCATCGCCCAGGTCTACGACTACGGCTACGAGCTCAGCCAGTTCACCGCCGAGATCCTCGAGCTGCTGCGAAACGCCGCGCTGGTCGTGCTCAGCCCCAGCTCCCGCCGCCACCTCGACGTGGCTGAAGAGGAGCAGACCCGCCTGGGCAAGATCTGCGCCGGGGTCGATGTCGAGACCTTCTCCCGCTACTTCCAGGCGATGTTGAGCCTTCACGACGAGGTCTCCCGGGCGAGCCGCCCGCGCCTGGTCTTGGAGATGGGCGTCGCGCGGCTGGCCATCGTGCGGCCTCTGCAGCCCGTCGATCACCTCGTCTCACGACTTGAGGAGCTAGAGCGGCGCCTGCGGGCGACCGGCGGCGGCACATCCGCTCGCGGCGGGCCACCCCGCCCTTTTCGACCGGAGGAGGGTGACGCCAGCCGCCCTCCGACGAGCCCCCCGCCGCTGGCCAGCGCT
>Ga0209467_1001843_pt1 | contig 16841 bp, 11 predicted proteins | sample Higcelwee11metaG_FD_187175 | JGI IMG/M metagenome (GOLD analysis project Ga0209467, IMG submission 187175) | Freshwater pond sediment microbial communities from the University of Edinburgh, under environmental carbon perturbations - High... | ecosystem: Environmental > Aquatic > Freshwater >...
CTGCTTGAGATAAGCCCCCAACCCTTGCTGGTGCCGGCATTGTACTGTTTTGGTAACGGTGACCGGTGCCGTATTTCTGAAGAAGTGTGGGTGTTACTCGGCCCTGGTGACTATTGGGCACGGCTTGCCGATCCGGCTGGAAATGCCGCTGTTCGTTTCCACTGGATGATTAAATAAATAGTTTAAAATAAATAGCAATTAATAAATAAGTGGTATGCGAATAAACAGCAATAAAAACAAGCTGTTCAGGCCAAAGCAACAACGCCCTGCAGGGTGGATGATGTGTGTCCCGTAATCTATTGAATCTTCGTGAAGCATTATGTCCTTCGTGGACATGAACTGCCTTTTAAGATTAAATAATATATAATATATAAGGCTGGATCTGTCCGTGCAGATAAAAAAGATTGATTTCCGGGATCTTGCTGTGATTCAACCGCTTTTTCGGCAGGTCTTCGGGACAGACATACCGGAGCCGATGCTTGCCTGGAAATACGGTGAAGAGAGAGGCAGCGCCTGGGGGGCCTTTGCCGGAGACCGACTGCTGGCCCATTGCGGCCTCTTTTACCGTACTGTACTGGCAGAGGGGAGACAGCAACGTATTGCTCAGCTGGGAGACCTGATGGCCCTGCCGGGCAGATATGGCGGTCTTTCGCGCAAGAGCTCCCCCTTTGCGGCCCTGATACAACAGGTCCTTGCAGATCTGCCGGGAGACGACAATCCTGATGGCCTCGCCTTCGGGTTTCCCAGCGACCGGGCCATGCGGCTGGGGGAGCATCTTGGTCTGTTCACGTCAATAGACCGGATTCGGCAGCTGGCCTTTGTGCCGTTGCCCCCCTCGCGGACAGCCCGTTGTAGAAGCCTGCAGCCGGATGACAGTTCCCTGCCTGATACGGTCGAGCGTCTTTGGCGGCGGATGGCGGCAGCGCTGGGTAATGATCTGGTGGGTATTCGTGATGGAGCTTATGTCATGCAGCGCTATGCCGCCCACCCGCTGCATCGGTATGATTTTCGTCTGGTGGTGTCCCGCTGGCTGCGGCGGCCGTTCGGGGTTTTGATAACCCGTACAACGGGTCAGGAGTGTGAACTCATGGATATCATCGCCCCTCCGTCAGACCTGCCGGAGCTGTTGGAGGCGGTTCTGCGGCAGATGGAGGAATGGGGGGTGACCTCCCTGAAGCTCTGGCTCACCGAACGGCACAGCCGTCTGGTGCAGGAACTGGCCGACGTAAGTGAGCCCACTGAATTCAGGATTATGGCCAACCCGTTCAGTTCTGACGGACAACCGGAACGTTTTGCCGACCGCTGGTGGCTTACCGGTGGCGATACCGACTACCGTTAGGAGGCTTGCATCAATAACCTGAACATTGCCTGTTCACGGTGAGCTTGTCGAACCGTTAAAGTACTTTAAATCAGGCCTTCGACAAGTTTAGGCCGAACGGAAGATAGGCGCCTGTAGTTATGAAACGAACTACTGATTAACAAAAAGGAGACAAGACATGGAAACAGTACAAAAGCAGACAGAAGAGATGATAGCCGCAATGGCGGGTACGACACTGCCGCCCGAAAAGATTGCAGAGCTTGCCGCAAACCTTTTGAATGCTCTGGGAAAGCCGGTAAACGTCTCTGGCGATAGCAGCAGCCCCGATCCGGCGCCTGCACAAACAGAGGAGTAGGCAGATACCCCTATGGGCTCATGCATAGCAGATGAAAACCAACTGTTGTCCCGGATTGCAACACGCCTTCCCGTGGCCCGGCATGCTGTTGTTTTTGCCCCCCATCCCGATGATGAGGTGTTCGGCTGTGGCGGGGCGTTAGCGTTGCTGCGTGCGCGAAAGATACCGGTGTCGTTAATCATTGTCACTGACGGAGCTGTTGGAGGAGATAACGCCCTCGGCAATCTGACGCAGATCCGCAGTCAGGAGTCCCGGGAAGCAGCAGTGCGGTTAGGGGTCTCTGAACCGCTTTTCTGGAGCTATGCTGATCGAGGCCTTGTCTATGGTGAAGAGCTGATTGAAAAGGTGGCCGGGACAATTTCCCGGTTACATGCCGATCTGATCTTTTTGCCATCTCCTACCGAACTGCATCCCGACCACCAGACCCTGGCCCTGGCCGGGGCCGAAGCACTGCGTCGGCTGGGAGGAGAACGGCGGGCTGCCTTTTACGAGATCAACCAGCCGTTGCCCGATCCAAACCTGCTGCTCGATATCACGCCGGTCTTTGCTCAGAAACAGGCCGCTATGGCCTGTTTCTCCTCCCAGCTTGCCGAACAGCCCTATGATCAGCGCATTACCGGTCTTAACCGTTTTCGATCCTATTTTCTCGGCCATGGGGCCGAGGTGGCTGAAGCCTTCATGTTGCTTGAGGCAAACGGTATCCAGCCGGGGCTTGCCTCCCTGTTTGATGGGCCGCTGGCCCACCGCAGAAAACTTGGCTTTGCGGTATCCCCGACCGACATTCCCCTGGTCAGCATCATTATTCGTAGCATGGATCGTCCGATGCTGTCCCGTGCCTTGGACAGTGTGGCCCTGCAAACCTGGCTGCATATCGAGGTGGTGGTGGTAAATGCCAGGGGGGGGGGGCATTCCCCTTTGCCGGATTATTGCGGGCGTTTTCCGTTGCACATAATTAATCAGGGTGGCGCTGGCTTGCCCCGTTCACAAGCGGCTAATCGTGGTTTACTAGCCTGTCAGGGAACCTACCTGACATTTCTTGATGATGACGACACGATAGACCCGGATCACATCAAATACCTTGTTGATGCCTTAAAAAAGCAGGCAGGAACAGCCGTTGCGTATACGGGAGTACGTGGCGTAAACGAACGATCTTCCAATGAGCCCATAATTGAATTCCGTGAACCGGAAGTTGACTTCTTTCGGTTGCTGATGGGTAATATCCTGCCGATTCATAGTGTTCTCTTTCCGGCTGAGCTGGTGCAGGCAGGCACCCGTTTTGATGAGACTCTTGACCTCTACGAAGACTGGGATTTCTGGTTGCAGCTGTCCCGTCAGGCTCCTTTTGTTCTGGTTGATCGTATAAGTGCGACCTACTACGCCGATGGCGGTTCCGGTGTCGGGTTTGCCACAACATCTGACGAAGCTGTCAAACGCCTGGCTAATGAGGCAGTGGCGTCCAGGTGGTTGGCTCGTTTAACGCCTTCTGAATTTTGTGCTGTGGCCGAACGATATTATCGTCTGCGGGGCAGATTCCATCAAGCCGCTGCAGAACGGAGTGCTTTTGAGAAGGGTGTGGCCGAACGTGATAGTCATATCACCAATCTGGAACGGGCCAGGGAAGAGCAGGCCGCCCATTTTACGCAGGCGTTGGCCCTGCGTAATGCTGAACTGGCAGCCCTGTATAATTCGCGCAGCTGGAAAGTGACGGCCCCGCTACGCTGGTCAGTGAGACAGTTCAGGCGGTTAAGGAGATTGTTTCGTGCAGCGCTGCTTTCCATAGAGCATGGCGGTGGATTCGGTATTGCCCTTATAAAGGCCATGAAGGTCCTGCGACGGGAAGGGCTATCCGGTGTCCGGCGACGGATTCGTTTTGTGCTGGAAAAAGAGAGCTGGGGCCGGACAACCCCTTTTGGAACGGATACCGGGGAAATCACCCCTTTCGGGAAACGTAAGCCGCTGCAGTCCCACCAGCAAGCGGTGGATATCATTATCTGTATACATAACGCCCTTGAAGATGTGAAGCGCTGTCTTACATCAGTACTCTGCTCTACTGTCCCCCCCTACCGCCTGATTCTTGTGGATGATGGAAGTGCTGATGAAACACGGGAGTATCTGGAGCGGTTTGCCGTAGGTCAGCCTTGTGTCTTGTTGCGGCACGAAACAGCCCTGGGGTACACCCGTGCTGCCAATGCAGGCTTGCAGACGTCAAGCGCCCCTTATGTCCTCTTGTTGAACAGTGACACCATTGTCGTGCCCCGCTGGCTTGATCGTCTGGTCAACTGTGCAGAATCCGCCCCCCGGATTGGTATGGTCGGGCCTTTAAGCAACACTGCCTCATGGCAATCGGTACCTGCAGTTTTTGACCCAGCAGGGGACTGGGCGGAAAACCCGTTACCACAGGGGTGGGATTTGAACAGCTATGCCGACGAAGTAGCCCGCGAGTCGGCAAGGATCTATCCCTTTGTAGGGTTTCTGAACGGCTTCTGCCTGTTGATCAAGCGAGAGTTGATGCAGGAAATCGGGCTGTTTGATGCCGAAACTTTTGGCAGGGGTTACGGAGAAGAAAACGACTATTGTCTGCGTGCCACTCAAGCACAGTGGAAACTGGCGTTGGCAGACGACTGCTATGTCTTCCATGCCCAGTCAAAGAGCTACTCATCGGAGCGAAGGCAGGAGTTGGCCCGTTTTGCAGGGCAGGCATTATCCGTCAAACACGGAGATGCTCTGATCGAGGCAGGTCTTGCCATTACCCGGCACCATCCGGCCCTTGAATATATCCGGCAAAGGTGCAGCAGAATCCCGTTGCTGGCGGCACGGCGTGCAGAGTTACTCCGGCATCATGAAGGCAGACGGGTCCTTTTTCTGCTTCCGGCAGGTACTGCCGGCGGCGGCGGCACCATTGTGCTGCTGGAATGCAGCATCATGCGCCGGATGGGTGTTGATGCCTGGATCGCCAACCTGCAGGCCCACCGGATGCTCTTTGAGCAATTCCACCCAAATCTTGATGTACCGGTGCTGTATTTGAAAACCCCGGCAGATCTGGTTAACCATGCCCACCGGTTTGATGCCGTTATAGCGACTCTCTATCTGACTGTTTCCTGGTTGGAACCTCTGCGTTCATTACCGGTGCCCCCTCGGTTTGGCTACTACATTCAGGATTATGAGCCTGATTTTTATTCGCCGGGGACTCCGGAATACCGCCAGGCATTTGCCAGTTACACTGCTCTGTCGGAGCTGGCGCTGGTGACCAAGACCCGCTGGAATGCTGATATGGTACAGCGTCATACCGGTGCGATCCCCACGGTCATCGGGGCAAGTTTTGATCTGGATACGCACTACCCTTCCCCTTGCGTCAACGACCGGGAAGCGGGTACCGTACGGATTCTGGCTATGGTGCGTCCGAGTACCCCGCGCAGAGCCCCTCGGATGACCATGCAGGTTCTGAAACAGCTTGCGGACCTCTTCCGCAAACAGATTGAGATCACTATCTTCGGGGTTGCGACGGACCATCCCGAATATCTGAAGCTTGAGCGGGACTTCCCCCATCAGTCGCTGGGCGAACTGCAAATGGGAGAGGTGAGGCAACTGATGGCCTGCTCTGACATCTTTGTTGACTGCTCCACATTTCAGGCCATGGGACTTACAGCCATGGAGGCGATGGCGAGCGGTGTAGCAGTAGTTGGTCCCGTGCAGGGGGGGCTGGCCGAAATAATTCAGCATGGCCATAACGGCCTGCTGGTTGATACCTCTGATCAACAGGAAATAATCAAAGCGGTTGGTCAGTTGGTGCAGGATGCCGGACTGCGGCACCGTATCAGGATGGCCGGTCTGGAGGTCGTTGCCTGTCATCCGCTTCTGTCATCAGGTCATTTGCTTGATGTTCTCTTTCCGCCAGAGAACAATAACATGGAGGAAAAGGGATGAAGAGTGGTCCATTGCGGATACACATCTGGTATGAAAGCTCGACAGGGGGCGAACCCCATGGTTGCAGCCATATCCGTCTGTTGCGCCCCTTTTCCCATCCCTCGCTTGCCGCATCATTTACGGTAAGCCAGGGTCCGAATCTGCCGGAACCGCTGCCTGATGTCGTCATTATAGAACGGTTGTGGGACTATCGCTGCGATAGCGAGGCTGATACCCGGCTGCTGGAGCGTCTCAAAGAGGGTGGCTGCACCATTATCTGTGAACTTGACGATGACCTGCTCAGCCTTGGCGAGATTCCCGATGAACAGGCGGCGCTGACTATCTCGCAAAAGATGTGGTTACGCTGGCTGCTGCGTTCGGCTGATGGAGTCATCGTTTCCACCCCGAATCTCGCAGACCGTATCCGGCGTATGAATCCGCACACGATTGTTGTCCCGAATGCCCTGGATGAACGCCTGTTCATGGCAAGCCGCAGCATAAGCGGCAGGCAGAACCGGAGCGGCCGTATTACCTTTGGTTATATGGGGACTTTTACCCATCAGGAAGACCTGCTCTCTATCATAGAACCATTACGCAACGTACTGGCAAGACATGGGGACAGGGTGCTCTTTGAATTGGTTGGTATCAGTGATGCTGCACCGGTTCGGGCTCTGTTTGCCGATCTGCCCATAAAGATACGTATCCCTTCAGTCGCTGATAGTATCTACGAGCATTTTGCCGGATGGATGCAACAGCAACTTCAGTGGGATTTTGGCATTGCCCCTCTGGTTGATACCGTCTTCACCCGCTCAAAATCGGATATCAAGTTTCTGGATTACGCCGTGCAGGGGATCCCCGGCATCTTCTCAGCCGTACCCGCCTACAGTGACACTGTTATAGATCGGCATAACGGCCTGTTGGCGATGTCGTCGGAAACATGGGAAGAAGCCCTTGAGCTGATGATTTGCGATGTCAATCTGCGAGGCCGGCTTGCCCGGCAGGCCCACCAACAGGTATGGCAGAGTCGGATGTTACGCGACTGTGCCGGTCACTGGGAGGCCGCTGTCAGGCAGATCCATACCCGAAGGCCTTCATAGCCAACTATTGCCGCCAACCGTTGTCAGCAATAGTTGGCGCCCAAGTCAGGGCGTATGTCATACGCCCCTACATGATGGATTTATTTGATTTAACCACCAGAGCAATAACAGTCATATTCAACATAAAAGGTTATTTTGTGGAAAAACTTGACACCTTCACTTAAATGTGCAAAATGCACATTTAAGGACTGGGTATGCCAAATGTAACGACACATAGCCCAAACGTGGCAACGCTTGACATAAACCGTGCAGATTCGGCGCTATGTGCAGTTCTGTCACGTTTGCTTGAGCCGATCGCCAGGCTTTCTCTTGCATTTGGCATTACATTTGCTAAAGTAGAAGAGGTGCTCAAGCGGGTTTTTGTGCAAGAAGCGATAGCATTAGATCCTGAAGCCCCAAGTCATGGTCTGGTCAGCCGGATCAGTACCGCCACCGGCATCAACCGCCGTGAGGTAACCCGGTTGACCGGCGCCACACCTGCAGAACGAGCCGTCAGGCAACCGGTTTCAGCCGAACTGATCGCCCGCTGGACAACTGACAGTACCTATTGCGATCAGAAAGGTGCGCCACGTATCCTGCGCCGCCAGGGCCCGGCCCCCAGCTTTGAGTCGTTGGCAAAGGCGATCACCAAAGATGTGCATTTTCGCAGTATTCTTGAAGAGCTGACCAGGCTGGGGCTGGTGGTCTATAACGGGGATGATGATTGCGTGACCTTGGGCAACACTGATTTTGTCCCGCAGGGTGACGCCGCCCAGATGCTGGAGTTGCTGGGGCACAATGTGGGAGATCATCTCGTTGCGGCGGTTGCCAACGTTACCGGTAACGGCCCGAAACATCTTGAACAAGCGGTCTTTGCCGATGAACTTTCGGCAGAATCGGCGGCAGCGCTCAAGCCGGTTATCACTGCACACTGGCAGGCATTGCGCAATGAATTGGTGCCGACCATCACCGCCCTGATTGAGGCTGACCGGCGTGCCGGACGTAATCAGGATCAACGGGTGCGGATAGGACTTTACAGTTTTGCAGAAACCGCGTCGGTCTGCCCGATAAAACCCCGGCGCGGACGTGGTGTGCGACGTTTGTCGACAGCAGTTAAAGAGGAAACCCTGCCATGATACAAACAAATGCTCTGTCAACCAGAGGGTCAGCATGGCGGCTGTTCATCGCATGTCTCATCAGCACTGCCGTTGTGGCGGGATGTGGTGTGGGTTTTGGTACCGACGGATCGGCCATCAGTGCCGGAGTTGGCAGTGGTGGTACCGGTGTCTTCAAGGCCTCATTGTCGGGTGCGGTGACCGACGGATACCTTATAAACGCCATTATCTTTATGGATAAAAATGGTAACTACCAGCTGGATAGTGAAGAACCGTATGCCGTTACGGGGGTAGATGGTGTCAGCAAGCTTGAGGTTGCTACCGCTGATATAGGCGCATACCCGATAGTAGCTGTAGCCCTCAAGGGGATTACTATTGACAGTTCCACCATGCAGGCCGTTGTCAGTAACTATGTTTTAAGCTTCCCCAAAGAAAGTTTTAACAACAGCGAGAGCAATATTATCAGTCCGCTGTCATCACAATTGCGTGAACTGCTTGAAACCGGTAAATACGTCACGGTGCGTCAGGCAATGAATGCGTTGGCCGACCATATGGGATTGCCGTCGGACATCGACCTTCTGGCCGAAAACATAGCCGCCGACAATCCGACCCTGAATGCTGCGGCCAAGAGCATTGCCGCCATCATGTGGATGCAAACCGGACAGATACTGGTGTCGGGAGCGGCTACACCGGCTGTTGATGTTGATCGCTACCGCACCATGATGAAGCTGATAGCCGACAACATGCTTATTGTCAGCCGGATGAACAGTCCGGAAAACCTGATTAATCTGAACAATAACATTAGCGTGGTGCTGGACGGTATGCCACATAAGACAACAGCGCCGTAGCCTCGGCGTTGGCAACAAGTGTCAGGCGCAACGCATGAAATAAATTGCATTATCTGAGATAATTGGTATATTTCATTTATTTTGACCGCCGTATGCCCAGTATCGGCTGCTACGTCAAACAAAGAAAGGAGGCAAACAGACCCTGAGGGTATAACCCGGTAGTTTTAATCCCTTATGGCTGCATTGCAATAACGCCGCCACGTAGCACATCTATCAATTGAGCTGTTTAACCAAGGGACGCAGGCGCTCAAGCCTGCCAACCAATTACAGAAAAAGGAGAATTACACGCATGGCTATTACCCCAACCGCTGCACAAAATTCGATCCTGATGCTGAACGTTGCCATGTTCGGCCAGGCCGCCGGTACCACTGTTATGGCAGCTGCTCTGCCTACCTTCAAGGATGGCAACACCTATGCCCAGACGCTGGTAACCTCCAGTGATGCCTACAAGATCCTGTCCCCTGAGCAGGCATTCACCAAGGTTATCAATAATCTTTCAGTTGGCACTGGTGTAACCGCTGCTGATGTTGAAGCCCTGGCAAAAGGCATGGTTGAGTTTGTAAACGCCGGTCTTACTGTAGGTGCCACCATCAACCTGCTGACCGCATTCCTCTACCAAAATCAAGCCTTGACCAATGTCTGGGCCAACACTGCTGTACAACTGCTCAACAAGACCACCGCTGCTTCGGTTTACACCTTGGATCAAAACAATGCAGCAGCCAGCACTGATGCAATTGCCAACGTAACCTATCGAGTCGATACTAACCTTACCGTCTACACCGACATCAAGTCGGGAACCCTGTTTGAATCTTCCCAGGCTTATACCCCGGGCGGGGACGACTTCGTCAACACCCTGCAGGATGTGGACAAGCTGACCGGTACCGCCACCGACGGTTCTAACACCCTGAATGCAACCTTGGGTAACTTCAATGATAACGGCGCAGCTGTCATCATGCCGGAACTCAACAACATCAACATTGTTAATGCTGCCTTTGTCAGCACCGGCGGCGCCAACCAGGTGACTTCCCTTGATCTGCAGGACACCACCGGTCTGAACGAGGCCAACTTTACCCGCGTTGCGCAAGTTGTCAACTACGCAGAGATGGGCAACATTCAGTCGGTTCTGGCCAAAATGGGTATTTTTAAGTCCAACGCCAACCAGGCAGGCACCATTGAATTTTCTTTTGGCTCTGGCGTGCTGCAGGGTGAGAACACTGGCGCTCTGAAAGTTAGTGACGTTGCACTGCTGAATGTAAACATCGGCATGAACGCAACTGGCGTTGCAGCTGCAGGCGTAGCTACCCAGGGTTATGAGCATCTGACCATTGAAAGCACAGGAACCGGTACTTCGAACACCATCATGAACCTGAACACACCGATGGATACCGGTACAAACGGCGAGATTAAGATCATCGGCGACAAGGCCCTCACCCTGGCTACTAACGTACAGATTTCCAATGGCAACCTTGTTGAGGCCATGACCCACGGTGGCGGCATTAACACTACCAATGGCCGTCTGGCTACCATAAGTGCATCCGGCATGACTGCTGGCAGTCTGGCCATTAATCTTGGCGCAGGCACTTTCTCCACCGGCAAGGCCGACACCTCTGGTGTAGTGCAAAATGTTACTGTAACCGGTTCTGATTTTGCAGATACGTTCTACCTGAGTGACACTGTGCAGGCAGGCGACTCCATTATTGGTGGCCTTGGCTCCGACACTCTGGTAGCCTATCAGGGCAACGTAGCTGGTAAGGTAAGTGCAGTAGAAAATGTTGATGTTCAACTGCGCAATGCCAACGTAACACTTGACTTTGCTAATATTGCCGATGCTACCTGGATCAACGTTCGTAACATTACCAGCCCATCCCTCGGCACCTATGGCGCAACGCTGTCCGGCGATAATGGCGCCGACCAGATTGCTACACTGAACAACCTGACCGCAACCATGGCAGCCGCCCTTAACACCCAACATGCTACCACCGGCAACAACGGTATTGCCGACACCACCATCGTTGCCAACCTTGCCAGCGCTTCCGGCGCAGCTGATCTGGTGGGCCTGACCATCAACGAAGGTGTTAACGTAGATCCTCGCTACAACCTCACCCTGCAGGCAGGCGGAGCTGCCGCAGCTACCAAAATTGAGAACATCAAGGTTACAGATAGCGACACCGAATCCAACTCTGTGCAGCTGACAAACTACGCTTCTCACACCGGCACCATTACCCTGACTGGCGGCGTTGCAGGTACCTTCCTCAACCTGGACGTCAATACAGCCAATGTTAATCCGCGTGCTGCTCTTGAAGCTGCGTATGCTGCTGCTGTTGTAGCCGCTGATGCCGCTCCTACTGCCGCTAACCTGGCTGCTGCTGCTGCTGCGCTGGCAGCCATCAACGCCTTTGCAACCAATGTAGCGACCACTCAGACTGCCTATCAGCAGGCCGTTACTACAAGCAACCTTGCTGGTATTACTGGCGCTCTGGCTGCTTTCAATGCTGCTGAAAATGCCAATAACCTGCAGGGCCTGCAGGCCCGTGACACCACCGGTGGCAGCGGTGACGGCGTTGGTTATCGTGATGTTGCCGCACTGGCAACAGAAACCCGTCTGGTGGCTGCTGTTATTGATGCCTCTGGTGAAGCATCCAACGTGACAGTTCGCGTAAGCACCACCGCAGCCAACACCGATGGTGGCCAGAAGATCACCATGGGCTCCGGCGATGACGTGGTTATCTTTGACGACATTACTGCTGGTTCCTCCACCTACACCACGGCCGGTCTGACCTTTGCCGACACCGTTGCCGGTGGCGCAGGCAACAACATGCTGACAATTGACGGCAACGGCACCAACGTTATCCTGCAGAAGTCCGAGTGGGACAACGTCTCCCAGTTCCAGACCATCTACCTGGCTGGTAACGGCGGCAACACCTACTTCCTGGAGCTGGACAACGACATGATTGCTGCCAACGGCACCAACGGCAACATGATCACTATCCTGAATAAGGACGGTTCCTACATTGACAATACTGCTGGCGCTGCAGGTACTGACTCACGTATTACCAACAACGCTGCAGTCATCAATGCCCTTGACCTGAATGCCGGCATGCACTTTACCTACACCGGTGAGGCTGCAAGCGGTGCTACTGCTGATCGTTTTGTAGTAAACGACCAGAACACCAACGGCGGCAACATTATCCGCGGCGGCGATGTTAATACGTTGGTAAGCCTGGTAGCAGGTGCTACCTACGGCACACAAGTCAACGGCGTACAGTCCCTTGACATATTGGAAATTCGCAACACCGCCACCGCCACCACTGCCGATCTGGCAAACATCACTGACGTTGGTACTATTGTATTGAACAACGATCAAGCTACTACCCAGACTTTGAACCTGACCCTGAACAGCACTGTTCTGGATGCAATGAGTGACTCCGGTCACACTGCAACCACTACCTCTGCTGAAGCCTTCACCATTACTGCCAACGATGGACTGATGAGAGATGCTACAGGTGCTATTACTGCTCCTGCCGCCGCTTCCGCTCTGACGGTAAACGCACGAGCAGTATCCGGCGCCTTTGGTCTGACCATCAACGGCGATACCGGTGCAGCGTATGCTACCGGGCTTGCTAATGACACTGTTTCAGCAACCGTCAACCTGGGTGGCGTTGCTCAAAACTATAACCTGTCAGTCGGTAACGACACCGTCAACCTTTACGGTATCGCAGCAACTGATATCATTACCGCTGTTGCTGGTGGTCTAGTTGGTACCGATCCGACCAAGATAGCATACACTTTCACTTCAGCTACCGGGCTCACAACGCAGGTCTTTAATATGACAGGCGTAGATGCTCTTAACCTGTATACCTCAGCTGGCGCAGCAGTTGCCAACGTCGCCACTGTAACGGCTGCTGCTTCTGCCGTTGCTGTCAACCTGGTTGGTTCCAACACTGCTGATGCAATTACCTGCTCCGCCAACGGCGATACCGTGAACGGCGCAGCTGGTAACGACACCATCACCGGTGGCGCAGGTGCTGACATCATTACTGGTGCTACAGGTATTGATACTATTGCTCTTGCTGCCGGTGGAGCCGATGTAGTCAGTCTCAAGGGCGTAACTACTGCTGCTGACCGCGATGTTGTGACTGGCTTTACCGTAGCGACCAGCATCATCGGCATTGATGCTGCCAACACAACAGCAGGAACTGCTGTTGGCGCAGCCGCCGTAACGTCTACTTCTGCTGTTGCTGCTGCAAACGGAACCGGAACCGCATTTAACCTTGCAGGCGTTGGCTCTACAGCCACAAGGGACATGATCATCCTTCAGAATGGCGTACTTACAAACACCGCGAATGCTAACCTTGCTTTGGCTGTAGATGGTACTGAATTCCTGAAGGCAACTGTTGCAGCGGGTGCTGGCAATACTGCATCTGGCTTCACCATGACAGGAGCTAGCAACAAGCTGTATGTTTTGACCAGTGATGCTGTTAACAGCTATCTGTACTTTGTTAATGATGCAGATGGTAGTGGTCTCGCAACTGCAGCAGAAATTACACTGGTTGGAACCTTTGCCGGTGATATTGACGCTGTTGCCAACACTGTCATGGTCTAATCGTTACCAACGCACAAATTTGTATGAGTAGACAAAATCTACTCATCATCCATGAGCATCAAAACAGCCACCCTTTCGGGGGTGGCTGTTTTGATTTCAGCAGGCCCTGCTGTTCCTCTTCCCTTGAAGAAACAAGACGGAAGAAAAGCCCCACCTCTGAAAAGAAAAAGAAAAGGGGACAGATTTATTTGTTGCCCCACCTCCGCGCTGGGTTTACGGCCCACGCTCTACGCTGCCGACCCGTTGGGGCTTAAGTCTCCGTTTCTCCCCCCTGTTTGACTTTACTTTAATACCTTGCTTTGCTACTGTTTCTCTTAGAGGCGGGTTATGGCTACGATTACGTTTGATACCTTGAAGTTTGTAAGGACTTTAAAAGAATCCGGCATACCGGAAAAACAGGCTGAGGCAATAACAACTGCTTTCAAAGCTGCAACTGATGAGGTTGATCTTGTTACCAAACAAGATTTGACGGTTGCTGTAAAGGAGCTTGAAGCAAAAATAGCTGCGGTTGAGACTAATCTGGCAAGATGGATTATCTCTGCAGGGGTGCTACAGACGGTTCTTATTGCGGCACTTCTGTTGAAACTGATCAAATAGTTTTGTAGGTTAGCAGAGCAAAAGGGGGCAAATTTATTTGTTGCTCCACCTCCGCGCGGGGCTGTTGCCAACACTATCATGATCTATCCACATTTTTAGGTCTATCTGCAACAAAACGGCCACTCTTTCCGGGGGTGGCCATTTTGTTTTCAGCAGGCCCTGCTGTTTCTCTTCCCTTTAGAAAATCTGACAACTTACCGATTTATAATTATATAATATAAACAACAGCACCGGCGGAAGGGAAGCATTATGAACATCCAGGACTTGCTGCAGGTATCATTCACCCAGATCCAGACCTTGCAGAATACACCGCAGACAGCCAGCACCAACTCAAGCAACACCTCTCAATTCTCAACTGCTTTGGGCACTGCCCTGACAGCCATTAATACAGCGCTGCAGACCCTTTCTGCCGAACAGCCCGCAGTGGCTGCAGCATTGCTCAGCACCCCGGTTTCTTCTTCAATAACTTCGCAATCCGTGGCGCCCACTGAAAACAGCACCTCCGCCGCCACCTTTACACCAGACACAACAACTGCTGCAGCCGATACCAGTACCCCCCTTGTTCCTCAGAAAGGTGCCAACGGCTATTATAATACTGATCCCAAGCCGTCTGATCCGGTCGCGCCGACTAATATCCACAGTGCAGATATCCAAGAACAGATTACCGCCTACGACCACGACCAGCTGGCAGCGGTTATCTGGCAGCAAAAAGAGATTTCAATAGCCAATCTGGCGCTGCGTCAACGGGGATTGTACGACTGGCAAGGAAGTCCGCTACATTCTCAGGCAGGAGCAGGAGACTGGCAGACCGAATTCAACTGGCGTATGCAAGCCATGCGCGATCAAGGGCTGCCGGTTGATGATTATCTTGCAACTGTTACCATGGGTTGAGTAGTCGTGAAGAACGTTTAATTTTGGTGGCGTACTGAAGGGTACCTATTTGTTCCTTTCCCGCTCTCCCCCGTTCGACTTTACTACCTTGTTTTACTACTGTTTATCTTAGAGGTGGCTATGGCAACCGTTGCATTTGAGGATTATAAAATCCTTGAGAAAAACTTGGTGAAGTAAAAGCAACCGAGATAGTAAGAGCTATTGACGCTGCTGCTGCAGATATTGCCATTTAGAAAAAGTTGGAAGTGCGAGATGAGCTGGCCAGCAAGTCAGATCTAGCAGCAACAGAGGCTCCTAGATGGTAAAATGCAGCTCTACTTTGTTATTACGATTGCTACTATTCTGTTGGCCAACTCAAAGGCGATGGATGTCATCGGTAAATCAAATAGCGGTTATTAAGGCCATATTTACTGCCCCGTTGGGGCTTCCTGTTTGGCTTCTTTTTTATTTTCCAATACTTTTAATAAAAATTATCTGCTATATAATAATTATGAATATACTATTTATCCATCAAAACTTCCCCGGCCAGTATAAGCATCTGGCTCCTGCATTGGCTACCAATTCCAGTAATCGGGTGGTTGCCATGCATATGCAGCCAAACAGATCTGCTATAAGCGGTGTGCAGCTGGCTTTTAGTTCTCCTCTTCGTGGTAACACCACCGGCATTCAGCCCTGGTTGCAGGAGACCGAAACCAAGAAGAAGGCAAAAGAGGACATCCATGATAAGTTTTGTCAAGGGGAAAACGGAGATTTCCCTTAACTTCCCGAATTGCCACCGGTAGCTTTGTCTTACTCCTTCATGCTCTCCAATCCTTTTGATCTTTTCTGATGGTCCGCACGATTGCGATCCTGCGACCAGACATCCATTTGCCGCCTTTGAAGCACCTGTTTAATAGATGGCATATCTGTTGATGCCATCTATTAAACAGGTAACCCATTGCGGAAGATTGAGTTAGGGCCAACCCGTCGGCCTTGAAACAGATTTAAAGGTCGTGCAGCTCTAAAGGCTCACGCAGTCCCCGGAATAGCAAGGCCCGACGGGAAGATCGTGTTGCTATGAAGGTTATGTCTACTGCTGTCAGGCAGCGAGCTTCATTGTCTCGAAGCCTGTTTCTCGCCTGTCAACCGCCAGTATAAATTCCACCAGCTTTCTTGCCACAGCCAAGGTGGCACGGTTTCGGTTGCCACGAGCCAATTCTTTTTCATGGAGCGCTTTCAGTTGCTCATTCCATAATGGCGCTATCTTTGCCGCTTCAATAAGCACAGTCTGAAGATGTTTGTTCCGCTGCTTTGAGATCGGCCCGCGCTGCTCTTTGCCTGCTGATTCCTTCTGGGCGCTGCACAATCCACAGTAGCTGATTGCATTGCGGGATGAGCTGAAGCGAGATACCTCTCCTGTCTCAAGCACCCAGGTAAGGGCTGTAACCTCACCAACTCCCCGAATGGTCATCAGCCGTTCTACCCTCTCTTTGATCATTTTGTTCTTTAACAGCGACCCTGTCAGCTTTTTCTGGACACCATCAAACATTTCAAGACCGCTACGACTCATTCTCAGGAGACTTTTGACGGAATCCGGTACATCTTCAATCCTTTCAAGCAGATTACTAAAGTATCTTTTCCCATGCAGCCGCCTTTTGTCATATTGAGCGCCCACCTCCATCAAGAGGCCGGACATCTTGTTTTTCATCTTGACTGCAGTACGCACGACCATGTTGCGGTATCGTAATACCCTGCGCAGCTCTCTCAACTCTTCCGGCATCATGTGACACTCAGGCAGCAGGTTGACCCGCAGCAGGTCGGCTATCTTTTCTGCATCAGCCTGGTCGTTCTTTTTCTTGGCCGCCGTTATAGCCTTGAGCATGGCAGGGTGCGCCACTTTTAACTCAATGGCATGCGGTTTTAGAAAGTCATAGATCCATCCGGTAAAGAGCGTGGCTTCCATAGCGCCATACCAAGGGCCAGGCAACTCCAAAAGCCATTTGCTCAAGGCCTTGCGTTCTGCTGCTACGGTACCCTGTCTGACAAGTAAGCCGTCAACCCGCGGAATGTGTCAATGACTTTGAGACACGTACCATGCGAATTTAGAGAAGCGTTTATTCGCTCTCAACCGTCTTGGGTGGATTGATCCAGACGGC
>Ga0209467_1001844_pt1 | contig 16837 bp, 20 predicted proteins | sample Higcelwee11metaG_FD_187175 | JGI IMG/M metagenome (GOLD analysis project Ga0209467, IMG submission 187175) | Freshwater pond sediment microbial communities from the University of Edinburgh, under environmental carbon perturbations - High... | ecosystem: Environmental > Aquatic > Freshwater >...
AGCCCGCCGCAACGAAAGAACGCCCAAGAAAAAGCCCGTCTCAAGGACGGGCCAAATTTGGAGACCATCAAGAAAAGAAAGACAGGGGGAGAAGCGGGCGCCGGAGCGAAGGGCCTCAACCCAGAACGCCGCGGAACCGACTTTGCCGGGCCGCCAGCGTTGCCCCCTGGGGGGTGACGCGCCTTTAGGCGCGGCGCGGGGAGGTCAATGCAGCAACGCCATCGGCCCCGAAGGCAGCTCTTCCGACGTGTGGTCCGGGTGGTGGTCGACGAAGAAGCGCAGCTTCTGGTCCAGCCGGGCGACGCGGCGGTTGGCCTCGTTTTCGCAGTGGTGCTTCGAAATCAGGTTGAACAGTTTGCCGCGCAGGAACCACAGGTCCTTGGGGCTCTGGCAGCAAACCAGGGCCGCGTGCATGCGGGTGCGGATGGGGTCCTTGATGTCGGCCATGGCTTCGTGGAATTCGTCCACGAGGAAGTCCATCTCCAGCACCTGCGTGTCGTGGTAGTTGTCTTTTTTGGTCCTGTTGAACCAGGGCAACTTGAAAAACATGCTGTGCTCCATCGGGTGTGTTCGCCGGCCACGGACAGGATATTCCCGGGCTCACCTTGAACATCGGCAGATGGGGCTGCGCCTTGAGGCTTCAGGGGGTCGAAAACCCCGGCTCCCCGACGAGTGGTCGACCCTGGGCGAAGGGGTCAGACGATGGTTGACACCTGGCTCCCGCTAGGCGCCAAACCCTCATTCAAAAGCACTCACGACCCGCAGCACCTCGGCGCCGTAGGCCTCGCGTTTTTTCTGGCCGATGCCGGCCACACCATCCAGATCGGCCATCGAGCGTGGTTTCTGAGCGGCGATCGCGCGCAGGGTGGCGTCGTGAAAGATCACGAACGCCGGCAGGTTGTGTTCGCGCGCCACTTCGGCACGCCAGGCCTTGAGCGCGTCCAGGCATTCGCGTTCGGCCAGCGAGAGCGGCTGGCCGTCGGGCGCCAGCGCCGCCTGGCTGCTGCGGCCGCTCTTGCTGCGCGACGCGGCTTTCTTCTTCTCGCTCAGGGGCCGCAGCCAGACCTGGGTTTCACCCTTGAGGATGGCGCGCGCCGCGTCGGCCAGGTGCAGGGTGTTGAAGTGGGCCGAGTCCACGTGAATCGCTTCGCGCGCGACCAACTGGCGCATCAGCGCGCGCCACTGAGTTTCGCCTAGGTCGGCGCCGATGCCGAAGGTGCTGAGCTTGTCGTGGCCGTACTGCGTCACCTTCTCGGTGATCTTGCCGCGCAGGATGTCCATGATGTGGCCGGCGCCGAAGGCCATGCCGCTGGACTGCTGCACGCGGTAGATGCACGAGAGCAGCTTGCGCGCGGACTCGGTGCCATCGTCCAGCGCGGGCGGGCTGATGCAGTTGTCGCAGTTCCCGCAAGGCTGGCTGGCCTCACCAAAGTAGGCCAGCAGCCGCACACGCCGGCAGTCGCTCGCTTCGGCCAGCGTGAGCAGGGCGTCGAGCTTGCCGCGCAGCACCTGCTTGAACTCGTCGGCCGCCGGGCTTTCGTCGATCATGCGGCGCTGGTTCACCACGTCCTGCAGGCCGTAGACCATCCACGCGGTGGCGGGCTCGCCGTCGCGCCCGGCGCGGCCGGTCTCCTGGTAGTAGCCCTCGATGTTCTTGGGCATGTCCAGGTGGGCCACGAAGCGCACGTCGGGCTTGTCGATGCCCATGCCAAACGCGATGGTCGCGACCATGATCACGCCCTCTTCGCGCAGGAAGCGGTCCTGGTGCCGCTGCCGCACGGCCGCGTCCAGGCCGGCGTGGTAGGGCAGGGCGTTGAGGCCCGCGTCGCACAACATGCTGGCCACTTCTTCCACCCGCTTGCGCGACTGGCAGTAGACGATGCCGGCGTCATGGCCGCTCGCGCCCATGTGTTCGTCGCGGATGAAGCGCAGCAACTGGGTCGATCCGTCCTTCTTCTCGACGATGGTGTAGCGGATGTTCGGCCGGTCGAAACTGCTGATGAAGCGCCGCGCGTCCTGCAGCTGCAGGTGGTTCACGATGTCTTCGCGCGTCAGGTCATCGGCGGTGGCGGTGAGCGCCACGCGCGGCACGCCGGCAAAGCGCTCGTGCAGCACCACCAGCGCGCGGTACTCGGGCCGGAAGTCGTGGCCCCACTGGCTCACGCAGTGCGCTTCGTCGATGGCAAACATCGAGAGCTTGCCGCGTTCGTGCAGCGCGTCCAGCAGCGCCAGGAAGCGCGGCGTGGTCAGGCGCTCGGGCGCGGCGTAGAGCAGGGTGATCTCGCCACGCAGCATCTGCTTCTCGATCGCCTGCGCCTCTTCGCTGCTGAGGCTGGAATTCAGGAAGGCCGCGGCCACGCCCGCTTCCAGCAACGCGCCCACCTGGTCGTGCATCAGCGCGATCAGCGGCGAGACCACCACCGTCAGGCCCAGGCCGCCGCGCGCGCGCACGATGGCCGGGATCTGGAAACACAGCGACTTGCCGCCGCCCGTGGGCATCAGCACCAGCGCGTCGCCACCCTCGCTCACATGCCGCACGATGTCGGCCTGCGGACCTCGGAAGGCGTCGTAGCCAAACACCTCCTGCAGCACACCGGCGCAGGCTTCCAGGGTTTCACCGTTTTCTGAAATATCAATCATGTGAAGTGCGGTGCGAAACCGGTGACTTGGGGCGGCCGATGGTTAGGCGCCAGCGCGCAGACAGTGCTTCAGCACGGCAAGCGATGGCAACAACGCCATCGGGCGATCCCAAGACACCGGTCACATCTGCTCCCAGGGCAGGCCGTCATACCGCCAGCCGTTGAGCGACGAGCGTTTGAACGCGTCGTTCAGGTCGCCCTCGAAGCCGTGCACCACGTGCGCCACGTCGGCGAACCCGGCCGCCTCCAGCGCAGCGGCCGCATCCAGGGTGCGCTTGCCACTGCGGCAGATCAGCAGCACCGGGCGGTCCTTCGCGCCCGCCTCCGCTTCCACCGCGGCGGCAAAGCGCGCCGGGTCGGGTGTGAGGTCCGGGTACTCGTACCAGGGGATGTTGTCCACGCCGGGTGGGCGGCCCACGTAGAGCGACTCGATCTCCATGCGCACGTCGACAAACAAGGGTGTGTCCTGGCCGAGCGCCGCGCGGCGCCCGGTTTCGGCCTGCAGCCAGGCCCAGGCTTCCTTGGGGAGCAGGTGTTTCATGGCGCCTATTGTCGGGGATGGCCGGAGGGCGATACCCGGGGGGAAGGTGGCCCACGGTGGGTTGACCTTTTTGCCGACGGGTCGACCGATCACCGCGAAGCCTTTTCCGCTCACCCTTTCTACAATCACCCCCATGAACGCCCCGACCTACACCCGCGCCCAGACGCTGCCCGCCATCCTCTCGCAACGCATCGCCATCCTCGACGGCGCCATGGGCACCATGATCCAGCGCTTCAAGCTCGGCGAGGCGCAGTACCGCGGCGAGGGCTACAACGGCCCGGACGGCGCCGGTGAGCGCTTCAAGGATTTCCCGCGCGACGTGAAGGGCAACAACGAGTTGCTCAGCCTCACGCGCCCCGACGTGATCCGCGACATCCACGAGAGCTACCTAGCCGCCGGCGCCGACCTGATCGAGACCAACACCTTCGGCGCCACGACGATTGCGCAGGAAGACTACGGCATGGCCAACCTCGCACGCGAGATGAACCTCGCCTCGGCCCGGCTCGCCCGCGCCGCCTGCGACAAATACAGCACGCCCGACAAACCGCGCTTCGTCGCCGGCGCCCTGGGCCCGACACCCAAGACCGCCAGCATCAGCCCCGACGTGAACGACGCCGGTGCACGCAACGTGACCTTCGAGCAGCTGCGCGCGGCGTACTACGAACAGGTGGAAGCGCTGGTCGAAGGCGGGGCCGACGTGCTGCTGGTCGAAACCATCTTCGACACGCTCAACGCCAAGGCCGCGCTGTTCGCCATCGACGAGTATTTCGAGAAGAGTGGCGAACGCCTGCCGGTCATCATCAGCGGCACCGTGACCGACGCCTCAGGCCGCATCCTGAGCGGCCAGACCGTCACCGCCTTCTGGGCCAGCGTGCGCCACATCCAGCCCCTGGCCGTGGGCCTGAACTGCGCGCTCGGCGCCACGCTCATGCGCCCCTACATCCAGGAACTGGCCAAGGTCGCGGGCGACACCTTCATCAGCTGCTACCCCAACGCCGGCCTGCCCAACCCCATGAGCGACACCGGCTTCGACGAGACGCCCGACGTCACCAGCCGCCTGCTGCGCGAGTTCGCCGCCGAGGGGCTGGTGAACATCGTGGGTGGCTGCTGCGGGACCACGCCGCAGCACATCGGGGCGATCCATGAGGCGGTGGCGAGCCAGGCGCCGCGGGTGGTGGGTCGGGCTGTGTTTTACAAGGAAGCGGCTTGAACAGGATGGCTGAGAAGTCATATTCAGTGAAAACCTGAAGGTCCTTAAGTTTGTGGGGTCGGGGGCCTGCCCCCACAATCGCGGCTTCCCATCAAGGGGAGTAACCAACCCTCCACCGGACGCACAGCCCGGCCCCGGCGGGTGGGGTTTCCGTCAGTACGTGGCCTGATCTTCAGTGAGAAGGCCACCGGAAACCCCGGGCCGGGCGCCATGCCCGGCTCCGGCCAGACCTTGGAGGGTGTTTGTTCATCAACACCGTCCGTTCAGAAAAGGTCTAGTCATTCATGGAAACCATCGTGCCCCTGTGGCTCTGGCTGGTGTTCGTCGGCTTCGTGCTGGCGGCGCTGTTTGTCGATTTCGCCGTGCTCAAGAAGCAGGGCGCCCACGCTGTGGGCATCAAGGAAGCGGTCAACTGGTCGCTGATCTGGGTGGGCCTGAGCTTCCTGTTCAACGGCCTGCTGTGGTGGGCGGTGAAGGACAGCACCGGCTCCAGCGAGCTGGCGAACCAGAAGTCGCTTGAGTTTCTGACCGGCTACCTGATCGAGAAGAGCCTGGCGGTGGACAACATTTTTGTCTTCCTGCTGATCTTCAGCTACTTCGCGGTGCCCGCGGCCTACCAGAAGCGGGTGCTGATGATCGGCATCGTCGGCGCCATCGTGCTGCGCACGGTGATGATCCTGGTGGGCGGCTGGCTGCTGGCGCAGTTCCACTGGCTGCTCTATGTGTTTGGCGCTTTCCTGGTGCTCACGGGCGTGAAGATGTGGCGCGGCGCGGGTGAGGAGCCGGCGCTGGGCGACAACCCGGCCTTGAAGCTGTTGCGCCGGCTGATGCCGGTGAGCCAGCACTACGAGGGTGAAAAGTTCTGGACGGTGGAGAACGGCAAGAAGATCGCCACCCCGCTGCTGATGGTGATCGCCATGGTGGGTCTGACGGATGTGATCTTTGCCGTGGACTCCATTCCCGCCATCTTCGCCATCACCAAGGACCCGTTCATCGTGCTGACCAGCAACGTGTTCGCCATCTTGGGCCTGCGCGCGATGTTCTTCCTGCTGCAGGCCGCGGCCAGCCGCTTCCACCTGCTGAACTACGGCCTGGCCGTGATCCTGGTGTTCATCGGCAGCAAGATGGTGCTGATCGACGTCTTCAAGATCCCGGTGGCGGTGTCGCTCGGTGTGGTGATCGGCATCCTGGCGATCACCATGGTCTGGAGTGCCAAGACGGCGCCCAACACCTGAGCCTCAGGCGACCGGCAGACCGAAAACGAACAGCGCCAGCAGAGCGGCGGCGGCCGGCACGGTCTGAATGAAGAGGATCTTCTTGCTGGAGGTGGCGGCGCCGTACAGGCCGGCCACCGCCACGCAACCCAGGAAGAAGGCGAGGGCGGGCGCATCGACCCGCCACAGCGCCCAGGCAATGCCGGCCGCCAGGAAACCGTTGTACAGGCCCTGGTTGGCGGCCAGCACCTTGGTGGCCTTGGCGAAGTCGGGCTTCAGGCCAAAGGCCTTGTGGCCCTTGGGCGTGTCCCACCACAGCATCTCCAGCACGACGATGTAGACGTGGATGAAGCAGACGATCAGGGAGAGGGCAATGGTCAGGGTGTGCATGGACAGGCCTTGGTGGATGAAGTGTGAGGTTTGTACCCGAACAGGCTCAGGCGCTGGGGGCGCGCCGGTGGGTGCGCAGGGCGAGCACCGCGCTGATCACCACGCCCGTGGCGAGCAGCCAGCCCAGCGTGCGCGAAGCAGCGAGTTCGCCTTCGCGCGCCGCGCCCATGAAGAAGAGCACGAGCGCCAGCGCGTGAACGCCCCAACGCTGCGCGCGCACCCACAGGGTTTCGGAACGCCAGAGCCAGGCGATCAGCACGTCCGCCACCCACCAGACGGCGAACACGGTGTCCAGGCGCGGGGCGCTCACGCGCGGCGTGTGCAGGATGCGCGACCAGTCATTGCCGAAAATGACGACCACCGCCCAGTAGAAGTGCACCAGGAAAACGACCAGTGACACGGTCCAGAAGGCCAGCCAGTAGTGGGCCGCGGTGGCTGAGCGTTCGCGGAACGGCAGCAGGCACAGGGCCGGCACCACCAGGATGAGCGCGGCCCAGATGGTGAAGAAGGTGGTGTGCAGGTCCTGCCGCTGGCCGGGCAGCATGTCCGCGGCGCCACCGTCGGGCGGCGTGAGCGCGAACAGCGGCAGCTCGCGCGTCCACCACGCGGCGGCAAAGGCCAGCAGGAGCAGCAGCGCAGCGGTGGCGCTGGCCCGCGCCATGGGGCGGGCGCCGGGTCTTGGGGTGGGGGATCGTGGAGGTGTGTTCATGAGCCGCAGAGTTCGTCGATCTCGGTGGACCGGGCGAAGGGCTCACCCCGGGTGCTTTCCCGCAGGCCCGTGGCGCCGCACCGGGCCGGCGGCGGCCTCGATCGACGCTTGCAAGGCGCGGCCCGCGCCCAGCGCAGAGCCGAGTTCGGCCACCACGAACATCGGACCGATCAGCAGGCCACGCAGGTCGTCCACGAAGGCGGGTTTGCGACCCTCCCAGTAGTGACCAACGAACTGGAACACCCAGCCGATCACAAAGCTGCCCAGGCTCCAGCCGAGCCATGTGTTCAGAGGCGCGGTGCCCAGCGGGTGTGCAAGGATCACCAGCAGGGCCAGAACCCCGGCGGTGCTCAGGGTCAGCGCCCGCTGCCCGAGCGTGAAGTACCACGCGGTCACCAGGGTCCAGACGACCCAGTCGGCGCTGATCACCAGGCCCGCGGTCGCCCACTGGGCGCGGGCCAGCAACGCAGCGATGGCGAAGGCGATGAGCGGGATGCCGATGGTGTGGGTGGCGATGTTGCGCGGGTCGCGGTGGTAACGGGCGTAGTGCACCAGCTGGCGGGTGGCGTTGTCCATGCTTGTCTCCGTCGTCGTCGTTCTTGTGGGAGCCGTGAGAATGCCCGTTCCGGCGCCGCCTGTCTGTCAAAATTTCGACAATCCCGCACGCCCCCATCGTCACCCCATGCCCCACTCAGAACCTGTGCCCGCCGCGTTGCGGGCCGCCCTGGCCAGCGACGACTGGTTTGCGGCCTGCCCGGCGGCGCTGCAGGACGTGCTGCTGCGGCTGGGGCGCATGCACCCGCTGGCCCACGGGCAGTCGCTGTTCTCGCGCGGCGGGCAGGCCGACGGACTGTGCTGTGTGACGGCCGGCGGCCTGCACATCGGCGCGCTCGATGCCGAGGGCCAGCCGGCGGAACTGGCCTACCTGGAGCCCTACCAGTGGTTTGGCGAGATCGCCCTGATCGACGGTTTGCCACGCACCCACGACGCGGTGGCCGAAGGCGGTACGCGGGTGCTGGTGGTGCCGCGCGACCCGCTGGTTGACTGGCTGGACCGACACCCGGCCCAGTGGCGCGAGTTGGCCCGGCTGGCCTGCCGCAAACTGCGGGTGGCGTTTGCCGTGCTGGAGGAGCTGGCGATGTTGCCGCTCGAAGAACGCCTGCAGCGCCGGCTGCGCCTGCTGGCGCAAGGCTACGGCAGCCGCGAATCACCGCGTCGCCGCATCCGCCTCGGGCAGGAGGTGCTGGCGCGCATGATGGGCGTGAGCCGCCAGAGCGTGAACAAGGCGCTCAAGACGCTGGAGGCCCGGGGGGTGCTGCGCCTGCACTACGGCGAGATCGAGTTGCTGGACTGAACGCGGCAACGACCCGCGCAGCGGTGGAGTGTGGGGGTGACGGGCCAGCCGCCGGGCCGCCCCAAGGCAGGCCCAGCCCCCTCGGGGGGCAGCGACCCGCGCAGCGGCGGAGTGTGGGGGCCTTACCGCTGCCGCCGGTCCGGCGTCGGCATCAGCGCGTCTATCTCCTGCTGCATGGTCTGCACCAGCTGGCTGTAGATCCGCAGCTTGTGGCTGCTGTCGCGCAGCCGCTCGGCCAGGCGCTGGGCCACGGCGGTCATGAGCTTGGCGGCGGTGGCGGGCTGTTCGGCGATCAGGGCTTCGAGTGCTTCGCGCGTCAGCACGGCGCAGTGCACGTCGCTGCTGGCGGTGCACGAGGCCGAACGCGCGGCGCCGTCCACCAGCGACATCTCGCCGATCAGGCTGCCCGGGCCGAGCACCGTGACCGTGACGGGGTTGCTGCGGCGCGCGATCAGGGTCTCCACCGTGATCTCGCCGCCCAGCACCAGCACCATGAAACCGGTGTCGGACGCTTCACCCTGGCGGATGATGGTGGTGCCGCTCGCGAAGCGGCGCGGGCGCATGAAGCCCACCACCGTCAGCGCCTCGGCCTCGCTGAGCTGCATCAGCGCGGTGGGCGCGCGCAGCAGGCGCGCGGCTTCGTGCGCGCTGGGCGAACCGTCCACCGCGGCCTGGCGCTCGGCGGGCAGGCGCGACTCGGGGCGGTCTTCGGGGCGTGAGCCGAACAGTCTGTCGAACAGGGCCATGGCGATGGTGGGTAGGGGTATCGCACCATTGTGCCGCGCTTGCCGGGGCCTGGGGGATGACCGAGTGCACCGCTTTGGCACATCCATTGCTTGGGAAGGGCATGCACTCCGATGCCCCCACCACCTTCCGCCCCCCGCAGGCCCCGCCGGCCGAGGCCTGGCGCGACCCGCTGGCGCTGCTGCTCGCGTCCACGGGTGAAGGCATTTACGGCGTCGACCTCGACGGGGGTTGTGTCTTCATCAACCCGGCCGGTGCGCGCCTGATCGGCTACGAGCCCGAAGAGCTGATCGGGCTCAACATGCACGACCTCACGCACCACTCCCGCCCCGACGGCAGCGCCTACCCGGAAGCGGAGTGCCCGATCTTCAACGCCTTCCGCCAGGGCCTGCCCTGCCGTATCGACAGCGAGGTGTTCTGGCGCCGCGACGGCACGGCCTTTCCGGTCGAGTACTCGAGCCACCCCATCGTGGAAGACGGCCAGGTGCGCGGCGCGGTGATCACCTTCGTGGACATCACCGAGCGCCGCCGCGCCGCCGACGCGCTGCAACGCGCCAAGGACCAGCTGGAGGAGCGCGTGGGTGAGCGCACGCTCGCGCTGGCCACCGCATTGAAGCAGGTGCGCGAGCTGGCGGCCTGGTCGGAATCCGTGCGCGAGGACGAGCGAACACGCATCGCCCGCGAGGTGCACGACGAGCTCGGCAGCCTGCTCGTGGCGCTCAAGATGGACGTGAACTGGATGGAGAAGCGCCTGGCCGAGCAGGCGCAGCGCAGCGCCGACGCGGCCGAAGACATGCGCACGCGCATGCGCTGCAAGTGCCAGAACATGAGCCGCCTGATCGAGAACGCGGTCGACAACGTCGGCCGCATCATCACCGACTTGCGCCCCAGCATCCTGGACCACCAGGGCCTGTGGGCTGCGCTGGAGTGGCAGGCGCAGGAGTTCGTGCAGTCGGCCGAACTGGCACTGGATTGGTGCATGGACGTGGACGACGCCCCCGACCCGCCCGAGCCGCTGGCCATGGCGGTGTTCCGCATCTTCCAGGAGATGCTGAGCAACGTGGGTCGGCACGCGCGCGCGCAGCACCTGCGGGTGGCGATCCAGGTGACGGGGGGTGAACTGTCGCTGCTGGTGCAGGACGACGGCGTGGGCGCACCCGCGCTCGCCTTCGAAGCGGCAGACGCATACGGCGTGATGGGCATGCGCGAGCGCGCGCGCCACTTCGGCGGCCGCATCGACATCGCCAGCGCGCCGGGTGAGGGCACACGCATGTGCCTCACCATCGCCCTGCCGCGGCGAGCAACATGAACGCCTCTGCCACCACCGACACCATCCGCGTGCTGATCGGCGACGACCACCGCATCGTGCGCGAAGGGCTCAAGCAGATCCTGGCCGATGCGCCCGACGTGATGGTGGTGGCCGAGGCGCAGACTGGCCCCGAGGTGCTGGAGCAGGTGGCTGCGTTGCAGGGCCGCACCGGGCTGGACCTGGTGCTGCTCGACATCGCGCTGCCCGGGATCGACGGGCTTGATGTGCTGCAAGCGCTCAAGCGCGAGCACCCGAAGCTGCCGGTGCTGATGCTCAGCACCTACCCCGAGAAGCAGTACGCCGTGCGCTGCATCAAGCTCGGTGCCAGTGGCTACCTGAACAAGAGCGCCGACCCGGACGACATGCTGGCCGCGGTGCGCAAGGTGGCGGCGGGCGGGGTGTTCCTCACGCCGACCACGGCCGAAGCGCTCGCCGCCGCAGTGGGCCAGAGCGGTGCGCAGGCCGGACCCGAGGCGCTCTCGCACCGTGAGCACCAGGTCTACCGCCTGCTCACGCAGGGGCAGACCGTGAGCGAAATTGGTGCGCAGCTCAGGCTGGCGCCCAACACGGTGAGCACCTACCGTGCGCGCATCCTGGAAAAGACCGGCACCAAGAACGACGTGGAGCTCGCGCTGTACGCCGAGCGCCACGCGCGCGCGCCCAAATCGCCCTGAAACAGCCGCCCGTGTAGGGCTGGCCCTACACGGGGTCGGTGGGGTGTCTGCGAAATGCGGCAAGGCGTCCGAATTCCGCCGCGCTGGCCAGCTGCTGGCCCGTCGCTTGCAATGCACACCCCGTCATCAACTCACGAGGTGTGCCATGTCCGAATTCTTCGATCCCTACAACGCCGACCGCCCGCTCATGATGAAGTGCAGCTGTGGGCGTGACCACACGCTGGCCGACCACCACGCCGAGGTCGCGGCCGACAGCGCCGCCATCGAGCTGCGCCGCCGCAGCGAGACCGCCGAGTTCGAGGCCTATAGCAACGAATTCATCGAAGCCACACTGGTCAAGGCCATCTTCCCGCACGAAGAAGAGCGCCGCAACTTCCTGCGCGCCGTCGGCAAGGGCACCGCCATGGCGGCGATTGCCAGCGTGCTGCCGGTGGCCAGCATGCAGGCCATGGCCCAGGAGAAGCAGGGCGCGCTGGAGAAGACCGACCTGAAAATCGGCTTCATCCCCATCACCTGCGCCACGCCGCTGATCATGGCGCACCCGCTGGGCTTCTACAGCAAGCAGGGTCTCAACGTGTCGGTCACCAAGACCGCGGGCTGGGCGCTCGTGCGAGACAAGATGATCAACAAGGAATACGACGCTTCGCACTTCCTCTCGCCCATGCCGCTGGCCATCAGCATGGGGCTGGGCAGCAACGCCACGCCGATGAACGTGGCCACGATCCAGAACATCAACGGCCAGGCCATCACGCTGGCGTTGAAGCACAAGGACAATCGCGACCCGAAGAACTGGAAGGGGTTCAAGTTCGGCATCCCGTTCGACTTCTCGATGCACAACTTCCTGTTGCGCTACTACCTGGCCGAGAACGGCCTGAACCCCGACACCGACGTGCAGCTGCGCGTGATCCCGCCGGCCGAGATGGTGGCCAACCTGCGCGCCGGCAACATCGATGGTTTCCTCGGCCCCGATCCCTTCAACCAGCGCGCGGTGTACGACGAGGTGGGTTTCATCCACGTGCTGACCAAGGACCTCTGGAACGGCCACCCCTGCTGCGCCTTCGGCACCAGCACCGAGTTCATCCAGAAGAACCCCAACACCTTCGCCGCGCTGTACCGCGCCGTGCTCACCGCCGCGGCCATGGCACGCCAGCCCAAAAACCGCGAACTCATCGCCAAGGTGATCGCGCCAAGCCAATATCTGAACCAGCCCGAGGCCGTGTTGAACCAGGTGCTCTCGGGCAAGTTCGCCGACGGTCTGGGCAAGATCCAGAACGTGCCCGACCGCGCCGACTTCGACCCGATGCCGTGGCAGAGCATGGCGGTGTGGATGCTCACCCAGATGAAGCGCTGGGGCTATGTCAAGGGCGATGTGAACTACAAGCAGATCGCCGAGAAGGTGTTCCTGATCACCGACGCGCGCAAGCACATGAAGGACCTGGGCATGCCCTTCACCGCCGGCCCGACCTACACCAAGCACACCATCATGGGCAAGGCGTTCGACGCGACCAAGCCCGATGAGTACCTGAAAAGCTTCGCCATCAGCAAGGTGGCGTGATCATGAAAGCCGTCAGTCTCAACCTGCGCGCGGCGGTGGTCTCGCTGCTGATCTTCGTGTGCTTCATCGGCGCCTGGCAGCTCGCGACCACCGGGCCGTCCATCGGCGGCTCGTCGGCCGGCATGACGGCCGATGAGATCGAGTACGCCAAGATGATGGGCAAGGACCCCGGTGCCGAAAAAAGCTCGGGCTTCCCGCCGCCCGTCGAGGTTGCCAAGGCGAGCTGGGCGCACCTGTCCGACCCGTTCTACGACAAGGGGCCGAACGACAAGGGCATCGGCATCCAGCTCGCGCATTCGCTGGGCCGTGTCGGTCTCGGTTTCCTGCTGGCGATGGCGGTAGCGTTGCCGCTGGGTTTCCTGATCGGCATGTCGCCGCTGATGCAGAAGGCTTTCAACCCCTTTGTGCAGGTGCTCAAACCCATCAGCCCCCTGGCCTGGATGCCGCTGGCGCTCTACACCCTCAAGGACTCGGACGTGAGCGGCATCTTCGTGATCTTTATCTGCTCGATCTGGCCGATGCTGATCAACACCGCCTTCGGTGTGGCCGGGGTCAAGCGCGAATGGCTCAACGTGGCCAGCACGCTGGAAGTGAACCCGATCCGCAAGGCCTTCCAGGTGATCCTGCCGGCCGCGGCGCCCACCATCCTGACGGGCATGCGCATCAGCATGGGCATTGCGTGGCTGGTGATCGTGGCGGCCGAGATGCTGGTGGGCGGCACCGGCGTGGGCTACTTCGTGTGGAACGAGTGGAACAACCTCTCGCTCACCAACGTGATCTTTGCCGTGCTGCTGATCGGCGTGGTCGGCATGCTGCTCGACCTGATGTTTGCGCAACTGCAGAAGGCGGTGACCTATGTGGAGTGATGCCAGCGTGCGCGAAAGCGCAGCCCTTGTGGCGCCTGTGAGCGCCCCCATTCAAAAGGTTTCTCCGATGTCCGGTTTCCTCAAAGTCGAACAGCTCGCCAAGGCCTACCAGGCGAACAAGCCGGTGTTCGCCGACGTCTCGTTCACCATCGACAAGGGCGAGTTCGTCTGCATCATCGGCCACAGCGGCTGCGGCAAGACCACCATCCTCAACGTGCTCGCGGGGCTCGACACCGCGACCAGCGGCAACTGTTTCATGGACGGTCGTGAGATCAACGGCCCCAGCCTGGAGCGTGGCGTGGTGTTCCAGAGCCACGCCCTCATGCCTTGGCTCACCGTGCGGCAGAACATCGCCTTCGCCGTCAAGTCGCGCTGGCCCGAATGGAAGACGCCGCAGATCAACGTGCACGTGGAAAAGTTCGTCGCCCTGGTCGGCCTGCTGCCCGCCATCGACAAGAAGCCGAGCCAGCTCTCGGGTGGCATGAAGCAGCGCGTGGGCATCGCGCGCGCATTCGCCATCCAGCCCAAGATGCTGCTGCTCGACGAGCCCTTCGGTGCGCTCGACGCGCTCACGCGCGGCACCATCCAGGACGAGCTGATGGGCATCGTGCGCGAGACGCACCAGACCGTCTTCATGATCACCCACGACGTGGACGAAGCCATCCTGCTGGCCGACCGCATCCTGCTGATGACCAACGGCCAGGAGACCGATCAGGGCTACCGGCCCGGCGGCATGGCCGAGGTGGTGGTCAACCCGCTGCCGCGCAGCCGCACGCGTGCGCAGCTGCACCACCTGGACGGTTACTACGACTTGCGCAACCACATCGTGGATTTCCTCGTTTCCCGCGCCAAAGCGCATTGACGAACTCCCCCTTCCTTTTCTTCATCAACACCAAGAGGCAACAACATGAGCCGACTCGACGTCACCGAAAAAATCATCTCCACCAAAGTCAGCAAAGGCCTGAGCTGGGCCGACGTGGCCAAGAAGGTGGGCCAGTCCAAGGAATGGACGACAGCACTGTGCCTGGGCCAGATGACCGCCACACCGGCGCAGGCCAAGGTGCTGGGCAAGATCTTCGGCCTGAGTGCCGACGAGCAGAAGTGGCTGATGGTCGTGCCCTACAAGGGCTCGCTGCCCACCAGCGTGCCGACCGATCCGCTGATCTACCGCTTCTACGAACTGGTGAGCGTCTACGGCACGACCTTCAAGGAACTGATCCACGAAGAGTTCGGCGACGGCATCATGAGCGCGATCGACTTCAAGATGGACATGCAGCGCCAGGCCGACCCGAACGGCGACCGCGTGAACATCGTGATGTCGGGCAAATTCCTGCCGTACAAGCAGTACTGATGGAACCCCGCCCACCGCTGCCGCCTTTCACCGCCGAGTCCGCCGCGCAGAAGGTGCGCGGGGCCGAGGATGCGTGGAATTCGCGCGACCCGGACCGGGTGGTCAAGGTCTACACCGAGGACACGCGCTGGCGCAACCGCGCGGAGTTCCCGGTGGGCCGGGCCGAGGTACACGCGTTCCTGGTGCGCAAGTGGGCGAAGGAACTCGACTACCGGCTCATCAAGGAGCTGTGGGCGTTTGGCGGCCACCGCATCGCGGTGCGTTTTGTCTACGAGTGGCGCGACGATTCGGGGCAATGGTTCCGTTCGCACGGCAACGAGAACTGGCAGTTCAATCCGCTGGGCTACATGGAGCAGCGTCACGCCAGCATCAACGACCGCCCGATCCATGAAAGCGAGCGGCTGTTTCACTGGCCGCTGGGGCGCCGCCCCGACGACCACCCCGGGTTGACCGAGCTGGGGCTTTGATCCGTCGATCCGCTGCGCCTGTTCAGTTTGAAGCGGAGGTCTCGGGGTTCATCCCGGCAGTGCGGCCCTCAACGAGCGGCCGACTTGGGAAACAGCACCACGCCCGGCAAACCTTTGAAATGCGCGTCGCAGGTCAGCAGTTCGGCGCCGTGTTGCACCGCCGTGGCGTAGACGATGGCGTCGGCGGTGGCAAGTTTGTGCTGGCGGTGCAGGTCGGCTGCGAGCAACGCCGTCGCCGTGTCCAGCGGCTCCACCCGGCATTTCAGGGTGTAGGCAATCACCTGATCGGCTTGCGCCTCGCCCAGTTCTCGCCACAGCCATTTGGACAGTTCCAGCTGCACCATGGTGGGCACTATGCAAAGCGTTTTGTCGGGAAACTCATTGGCCAGTTTTTTGCCAATCGATGAAGCGACCAGCCATTCGATCCAGGCCGAGGTATCGACCACGCGCAAGGGCGCTGCCATCAGAAGCGGTCCTTGCGGTCGCGGTAGTCTTCCTTGCGCGCACCTTTGGCGATGCCGGCCAGCTCGTCGAGCTTTGGCACCGGCATCATGAGAACGCCTTTGTCCTTGGGGATGAAAACGAATTCTTGCCCCGCTTCCCAATGCAGTTCTTCGCGAACGGCTTTGGGAATGGAGATCTGGAACTTGCTGGAGAGGGTGGCGGTGGCTGGCATGTTCTGGCCCGATTCATATCGATGGTACTTCGGTAAGAATACCGCAAACGCCCTCAAACGGGAAATCAGCCCGGCAGCGGAATCCACTCGTCCTTGTCGTCTGGTGGCAGCGCGAAACGGCCAGCCACCCAGTCGGCCTTGGCCTGTTCGATGCGCTCTTTGCGAGACGACACGAAGTTCCAGAAGATGTGGCGCTCGCCCAGCGGCTCGCCGCCGAAGAGCATCAGCGTGGCGGGCGTGCGGGCGGTGATCACTGCGTCCACGTCGTCGCCGAACACCAGCAGTTGACCCGGCTGGTAGACCACGTCCGCGTGTTGAATCTCGCCCTTGGCCACGTACACGGCCTGTTCCTTGTGGCCGCCGGGCAGGGCCCTGCTGGCGCCGGCCTGCCACTCGGTGTGCAGGTAAAACAGGGGAGAGTGTGTGCGCACCGGGCTGCTCTCACCATAGGCGCTGCCGGCCACCAGGCGCATCCACACGCCCTCCGATTCGATCACCGGCAGGTCGGTGGCGGGGTAGTGGGTGAAGGCGGGTTCGCACTCTTCGTCGGCCTCGGGCAGCGCCACCCAGAGCTGCATCAGCTCCAGTCCGCCGTCGGCATACGAATCGGGGTGCGTGAAGCGTTCGCTGTGCGAGATGCCGCGCCCGGCCGTCATCCAGTTCACCTCGCCGGGTCGGATGACCTGCAGCGTGCCCAGGCTGTCGCGGTGCGTGATCTGGCCGCTGAGCAAATAGCTCACCGTGGACAGGCCGATGTGCGGGTGCGGGCGCACGTCGGCGGCGCGGTCGTACTGCGGCGGCAGCGGCACCGGGCCGGCGTGGTCCAGGAAGACGAAGGGGCCGACGTTGCGGCGCTTCGCAAAGGGCAGCACGCGCCGCACCGTCAGGCCGTGGCCGAGGTCGGCGGCGCGGGCGTTGATCACCATGTCGAGCATCGTGTTCTCCTTTTGTTCAGGTGTTTCAAAGCCGTCCCATGCGGCCGCTCTGAAAGTCGGAAAAAGCCTGGTGGATTTCCGCCTCGCTGTTCATCACGAACGGTCCATAGCCCACCACGGGTTCGTCGATCGGCTCACCCGCCAGCCAGAGCAGGGTGGTGTCGGTCACCGCGCTGAGCGTCACACCCTCGCCCGCGCGCTCG
>Ga0209467_1001845_pt1 | contig 16835 bp, 16 predicted proteins | sample Higcelwee11metaG_FD_187175 | JGI IMG/M metagenome (GOLD analysis project Ga0209467, IMG submission 187175) | Freshwater pond sediment microbial communities from the University of Edinburgh, under environmental carbon perturbations - High... | ecosystem: Environmental > Aquatic > Freshwater >...
ATCGAAATCGTTAATGATTTCGTAGCAAAAACAAAAACATCTACGGGGTTGAAGGTTTTTACGTCTATCCTTGATAAAAATTTTAAAACTGGTCGTAAAGTAGCGGACGATTTTAAAAAAAATATGAGAATTCAGTTTGATGAATATTTACCGCAATGGAACTATGTTGCTCTTCCTACGGCAATTAGCATTTAGGATGTTATTAAATCCGCATTCCTTAGCGTTTGAAGGAAAGATTTTGCTTGACCCGGGACCCGATTCTTGTTAACCATAATCCCTTATGAAAGTTAACCAGATATTGCCGGATAAAAGGCAAACGATCCTTGAGGTTTTGTACCGGTCGAATGGTGAACCTGTTTCCGGGGTCAAAATCAGTGAAGCAACCGGAATTTCCCGGGTTGCGGTCTGGAAACATATTAAGGCATTAAAGCAGGCCGGCGTCGATATTAAGGGCCTGCCAACGGGCTATCAACTTCAGGACACCGGCAACCTGCTGTACCCGTTTTGTTTCCCAACGCACCTTCAGGACAGAATCTTCCATTTCCCGGAACTTGACTCTACCATGGACCAGGCCCGAAAGATAGCCCGGCAAGGTCTCCAGCATGCCGGTTGCGTCATTGCCGAAGTCCAGACAGCCTCCAGGGGCCGACTAAACAGGCAATGGGCCTCTGCCCGGGGCGGGCTTTGGTTTACCCTGATCCTTAAACCGGATTTGCCGCCTCCCCTGGCCTGGACCATGAATTTTGCCGCTTCGACCTGCATGGCCGAAGTTCTGGCCGGCTTATTTGACCTGGATGTCCGTGTTAAATGGCCCAATGATCTGCTTCTCAAAGGTCGCAAGCTGTCCGGAATGCTGGCGGAAATGGAAACCCGGGCGGATATGGTTAATTTCCTGTTTCTGGGCATTGGGCTTAATGTGAACAATGAACCGGAATCAAATCAATACCAGGCCATTTCCCTGAAAACAGCCCTGGGAAAATCTGTGTCCAGAAAACAAATCCTGATCGGGTTCCTGGATCTGTTTGAATCCAGGATTTCGACCGTTGATCCGGCCAGGATCATCAGCCGGTGGAAGGAACGGACCGGCACCATCGGCAGCGATGTCAGGGTTCAAACCCATGACCGGGTGTATGAGGGCAAAGCCCTGGATGTGGATGACTCCGGTGCCCTCATTGTCCAAGGCCGGGACGGCATCACCCGGAAAATTATTTATGGCGATTGTTTTCACTCGTGAAAAATAACCTGAGATGAATGGTAAACATATGGATGTTTCTGTAAAACCGATTGTATATTCAGCCCTTTTTATCGCCCTGATCAGTATTGGCGCAATGATTGCCATACCTGTGGGCCCTGTCCCCATTGTACTTCAAAACATGTTTGTCCTCCTGGCGGGTTTGATCCTGCCGCCGGCCTGGGCTGCCGGGTGCGTGGCGGTTTATCTGCTCATGGGATTTGCCGGACTGCCGGTATTTGCCGGCGGCACTTCGGGTATTGGAAAAGTGGTCGGCCCCACCGGCGGATATCTTCTCTCTTATCTGCCTGCCGCATTCCTTACCTCTGTCATATCCGGTCGCACTAAAAATAGCCTGATCCGGGATAGTGTGGCCACCATTACCGGAATGGCGGTGATTTACCTGTTCGGTGTACCCTGGCTGAAATGGGTGCTGGCCATCTCCTGGAGCAAGGCCCTGGCTGTGGGCATGTACCCCTTTCTTGCCGGTGCTGTGGTTAAAATGATTGCAGCAGTAATAATCGCCCGAAAGCTTCGTCCCCGGATCCGGTTGTAAGCGTTTTATGGATAACGTATTGCTGAAAACAGATCATCTGACCCATGCCTTTGGTTCGGGGGATACAGGCATATTTGAGATTTGTCTGACTGTATCCCGGGATGATTTCATTGTGCTTGCCGGAAAAAACGGATGCGGAAAAACCACCTTGATCCGTCATTTCAACGGTCTGTTGATGGCGGATACCGGCCGGGTTCTGTTCAACGGGCAGGATATTCAAAAAAACCTGACCTTTGCCCGCAAAAAAATCGGTATGGTTTTCCAGGACCCGGATACCCAGATCATTGCAGATACCGTGTTTGATGAAACCGCCTTTGGTCCGGAAAATTTAAACATGGGCCGGGAAGAGATTAATGGCAAAGTGAATAAAGTCCTTACCCTGCTGGACCTGGACCACTTACGAGACAGAAATCCTGCCACCCTTTCCGGCGGGGAAAAGCGGCGGCTGGCCATTGCCGGCATCCTGGTCATGGAACCGGATCTGATTGTTTTTGACGAGCCGTTTGCCAATCTGGACTATCCATCTGTTTTATCCCTGGCCGGACTGTGCCGAAAACTTCACCAGTCCGGGCACGCCATTGTCATGACCAGCCATGATGTGGCACCGGTGATCACGTTTGCCACTAAAATGGTAATCATGGACAAAGGACGGATCAAGGAACAAGGAGATCCGATCTTGCTTGCCCCCTGTCTTGAATCATATGGCGTAAAAAATCCGTTTACCCCCATGGCACAGGCGTGGACACGGTGACACTTTTTTCTTATCGTCCAGGTAACACCTTATGGCACACCCTGGATGTCCGGTGCAAATGCCTTCTGGTCTGCCTGTTGAGCCCGCCTGTACTAAAGACGGGATTGCCCGCGAATATTGTCTGCTTGTGCGTTTTAATGTTTATATTGAAAAAATTGGGGGTGGGCCCGGCAACGCTTGTAAAGGCCCTGAAAGCCTTCCTTTTGTTTTTAATACTGATATTTTTCTGCCGGTGGGCAGGCACGCCCGGTGATCCCATGGTGACCCTGCATGGATTCAGCCTGACCCGCCAGGGTTTTACTTCCGGCAGCCTGGTTGCGTTAAGGTTTCTGGTCGTCATGCTGTTAGGGCTGATATTGACGGCAACAACCCGGTCCATGGAAATCAAGGCGGCTGTCCAGTGGTTTTTCAAACCTGTTCCTTTTATTCCTGAAAAACGGGTGGCTGTGATGGTGGGTCTGGCCCTGAAATTCATGCCCCTGATCCTCGCTAACGCCAGGGAAGTGACCCATGCCGTCAATGCGCGGTGCGGCAATTTAAGAAAAAATCCTGTGCGGCGACTTATCAACCTCTCCTGGCCCCTGCTGAAAAAAACATTTCAATCCGCAGATCACCTGACCCTTGCCATGCAGGCCAGGTGTTACAATGAAAACGGCACGGATCCACGGTTTTCCACCAATGGGAAAGAGGGTTGGGTGGTTGGTCTGGCTCTTGTTTTTTCCGCCGGGATGCTACTGATGGGCTGAGCCTGGTTTCTGCCTGCTCGCCAAAGGATTTCGCGAAAACCACGGGCAGCTAAACAAGTGAAACTATGAATAGAGATTCATGGTATTAATCAATTGCTTAAGCCAATACAGTTTGCTATCATTAATTCAATTCATTTGAATCATTTAAAAATCCTTACTTGATCTTCGGAAAAAAAGAGAGATGAACTTGCCAAATGGCCGAATCTGTTTTTAAATAAACGCCAGACATGTTTTATTTTTTATCATTACGCAGAATCATCACGGTACTATGGATGTGGTTTCCCTGTTAGGGAAAGGATCAACATTTATTATACGGTTACCATTGGAACAGATCAAGCGATAGAAGGGGGGACGGCAATTGAAAGTACTTGTAATTGATGATGAAAAGCATATCCGACAAAGCCTTTCCGATTATCTGGAAGATAATGATTATGATGTAATAACAGCAGAAAACGGACAACAGGGCCTGCGGTTTATTTCCTCTGAAAAGCCCGATCTGGTGCTGCTGGATTTAAGGATGCCGGAAATGGATGGGATTGACGTTTTGCGGCAAGGAAAAAAAATAATGCCGGATCTCCCCATGATCGTTATTTCAGGGGCAAATTGTATCGGAGAGGTGGTCAAGGCATTGCACTATGGGGCCTGGGATTATCTCGAAAAGCCCATACACAATTTTACCGCATTGGATCATTCGATCAATCTGGCCCTGGAAAAGGCCAGATTGATTCGAGAAAACAGAGCCTACCAGGAAAATCTGGAAAAAATGGTAAAAGAAAGAACCCGTGAACTTGAAAATGCCAACACACATTTATCCAACATCAATGAGCGGTTGCATAAAATTGTCGAAACCACACAACGGTTGCACGCTTGCGTTGAGATGGAACATTTCGGCAAGAAGGTGCTTGAAGAATTTGCAGCCCATATGACGGCGACCGGCGGCAGTTTGTATTTGCTTGAAAAAAATGGACTGCGACTGGTGCATTCACTTATTTCCGAGCATACGCCGGAATTTATCCCCTTCCCGTTACCTGAGGACTCTGTATTCAAAACGGTTTTGGACCAGGGAGAGGCGCTTCTTGTCCACAACATTGAAAAAGAAAACACATATCTTCCTAGCGGATGGCCCGGATATTCAAATGGTTCATTTCTTGCCTTCCCAATAAGGGAAGATTTTGGCAATCCCATTGGTATTATCACGCTTTATAACAAACAAACACCCCCCTTTATTGACCAGGATAAAGAGATTGGTGCCATCCTTTCATCTTATTGTTGCGAGACCATACGGGCCATTAAGGCTTTTCAGGAGTCTAAAAGAAAAGAAAGTCAGCTTCAACAAGCCCAGAAAATGGAAGCAATCGGCACGCTTGCCGGCGGGATTGCCCATGATTTTAATAATATCCTTTCGGGCATTATCGGTTATGCGGAACTGGCCAAAATGGCCATTGGTACAAATGAAAAGGCCCGAAAATATATCGACCAGGTGATGGCAGGTGCATGGCGTGCCGGTAAAATTATCTCCCAGATTCTGACGTTCAGCCGGCAGGCTGAGTCTGAAATGAGACCATTGAAGGTTTATTTAATTGTTAAAGAGGCTGTTAAATTCCTTCGGTCCTCCATTCCTTCGACCATCCATATTATTGAAAAAATTGACGCCAAAGATATGGTTGTGGCTGATGCGACCCAGATTCATCAGGTGATTATAAATCTGTGCACCAATGCATATCATGCCATGAAGGGCGCGGGCGGAACCTTATCCATATCTTTAAGGAATGCTGAACTCTCCGGAGAAGACCTGGAAGAGGGATCTCCTCTCGGTGAATATATCACTTTGCAAATAAAGGACACCGGATGCGGTATTGATGAAGACGTCATAGATCGGATTTTTGAGCCCTATTTCACAACCAAAGAAGTCTCCCATGGCACAGGACTGGGTTTGGCCGTAGTCAGCAGCATCGTTAAAAAACATAAGGGCATGATAAAAGTTCACAGCCGAATCGGTAAGGGAACGGTTGTCGACGTTTTTTTTCCAGTATTCAATTCACCCCTGGATCAATGCACAAAACCCGAATACAATATAAAGGCGTTCGAGGGAACGGAACGTATTCTGCTTGTTGATGATGAACAAGCTCTTCTGGATTCCACCCAGCAAATACTTTCCAGTATGGGATATACCGTATCCGGTTTTACTGACAGCATATCCGCTTATAAGGCGTTTGCCAAAGAACCCAATGCCTTTGACCTGGTAATTACCGATATGAGTATGCCCAATATGGACGGCAGGTTATTGTCGGAAAAAATTTTATCGCTTAAAAAAGATATGCCGATAATACTTTGCACAGGATTTCATGAATCGTTTACTGAAAAGGACGCCACTAAAATGGGTATTCGCCGATATCTCCACAAACCGGTCCCAAGACAAACCTTAACATTCGCCATTCGTGAAGAATTAAGCAACCTTGGGGAAAAAAATGGAACAAATTAAAAAAAGCATATTAGTCGTTGATGATGAAATCTATATCCGACAGAGTTTTATTGACTATTTTGAAGACCGGGATTGGCTGGTTTTTGATTCGGAAAGTTGTGAAGCCGCTCTTGAACTGCTCAAGACCCAGGCCTGTTCCGCGGCTATCGTAGATATCCGTATGACCGGCATGGATGGCGAGACGTTTATCAAGAACGCATCAAAAATATATCCTGATATGGTTTTTATCATCTGTACAGGCTCTCCTGAATATGAAAAATCAGAAGATATGATTCAACTCTCCAATGTTGCAGATCAGGTTTTTGGCAAACCGGTGATATGTATTGATAAACTGGAGGAGACAATCCTATGCATGTTCGCTGGTAAAAATTCATAAAATATTTTCAGAGCGCTGTGTGATGTTCTGTATATGCCGACCACGCAAGATCTCAAAGAGGCCAAAGGCAAGGCCCTGTCAGAAAAAGACATTGTCCCGGCAATGGCCCGGAGCTTTGTTAAACCGATCGTCAACGGCAACAACTATCACCCATTTTTTTCTGCCCATAGGTCTTGAACTTTTCAAGAACGATCTCCATCTCTTCATCCGGCAGGATGACTGGATGTCCGATGCTCTTGGTCTGATAATAAATCCGGGCGACAAATTCAATCTCTTCGGCAGCGGCAAAAGCAGTGTCCATACTGCTGCCAACTGCTACAAGTCCGTGATTGGCAAGCAGCACGGCATTATAATTTCCAATATATTCGGCCACTATTTCAGCCAGTTCCGGTGTACCAAAAGTGGCATACGGCGCCAGAGGTACTTTTTTTCCTGCAAACCCGACAAGATAATGAACTGCCGGGATTTCCCATCCCAAACAGGCCATGGTAACCGCATAGGGGGAGTGGGTGTGGACAACGGCCTGGACATCCTTGCGCCGGTGATAAAGGGAAAGGTGAAAACCTAATTCGCTTGAAGGCTTGGCTTCTCCATCAATGACACGTCCCTGCATATCGGTGAGGACAACGTCCCGGGGCTGTAATACCGCGTACTCAATCCCGCTGGGACTGATGGCCACTGTTCCCCTATTTCGGTCAACAACGCTCAAATTCCCACCGGTACCGGTGGTCAATCCTGATGTCACCAGTTTAAGACCAAAACGCACAACGGTTTTTCTTTCATTTTCCAGCTCCATAAACGCCTCCATAAAAAATGGTCCACCTTGTTATAACAGCCATGGTCTGATCTGACATATCAACTGCCAGGCATCGCCCATGGCTGTTTATTGGAAATCAGTCTTTCCGGGCCCTTAAAAAAGAGGCGAATTTCGGAACTCCGTTTTTACTGAATCCATGATATTTAAACGTTACGGTTGTCCCAACGGCAGGCGGGTTATTGCGAATCAGATCCGTGAACCCGGTCCCTAATTTAAAAATGACGCCGTTTTCCAGTTTCACCGTGAGCGATCCCATGGCGTTTTCATATTTGCCTTTTCCCTTGTTAATACCGATAATAAGGCCTTCCATGTCCCGGTTTTTTTTTACCTTGAGAACATATGCGCTTCTGCCTGTATGGTAGGGCATATTGGGATTTTTTACGATAACGCCTTCACCGCCTCTTGATTCCACTTCAAGAAAAAACCGGTCCAGATCCGGTCTACTTTGGATCAAAGTCTGCTGAAGCACCCTGACATAGGGGTTAGGATGAAAGTTGAACCACTCTTTTGCCATGTCAAGCCGCTGAAAAAAAGCCCCCTTCTGGTTAGGCACCTCAAAAATATGGTAATTGATTTTTTCCCACCCCGAGCTCGGCTCGGCATCAAGCACCACAGACTGAACAAACTCAAAATCCCCTTGTTTGCTCCACAACTCGCCATCCAATTCAAACGCAGGAAAATTTTTGATAAACCATGGCGGCGGGTGAAGGGTCAGCCCTTTTCGGGTCAACAGGCGCCTGCCGTCCCAGTATCCGCGTATTCCATCCAGTTTTTCGCTCATTACCCAGCCTTTAATGTCTTCTTTTCCGGTATACGACCGGGCCTTTTGTAAATCCAAATCATTTGCCTGACAAAAAGAGCAAAAGAAGAAGAGCACCATTAAACATATCCCGACAATTTTTTGATAAATATGGTTGGTGAAATCAGACATAAGCCGCTCTTATTATTATCGGGATCTGAGCCTCATTTGGGGCGCCTCATTTGGCCCAGGTCAGGGGAAAACAAACAAAAATACAACGACCATTATAGATCTCTTTCCTTAATAGGATAGGAACTTGCTTTTTGTCAACCAACATATAGAAAAATCGGGGCTTGGTCGTAACATCGGCCACAGCGTAGGTTGGGTTGAACGAAGTGAAACCCAACAACTTATCGGCGTTGGGTTTCGTTCCTCAACCCAAACCTACCAAAAATTCGGATGGCCTAAAATATGACCAATGCCAAAAATCGGCTTTTTCAACCATCCTTTATACTTTTCTTGATAAAGAGAGTCTTTTTACCCTATATTAACTTAACCCATAGCTGTTATTTTCAAGGACCGATTTGGAGCCGGGATTGAACGCCTGCTGTAAATCATGAAAACAAAGTAAAATTTTTGAAAGTGGTCGACTATAAGTTTTTTTTATATTTGAACCAATGCTTCTCATTATTTAACAAAAAAAGGATTATCAAAATGAATGTTATTATTGATCTTTGTGTTGTTCCCCTGGGTGTAGGCCTGTCCGTATCTAAATATGTAGCCGCATGCCATGAAATCATTACCGGCGCAGGACTTAAATCAAATTTGCACGCTTACGGCACCAACATTGAAGGAGATTGGGATACGGTGTTTAAAGCAGTTAAAGACTGCCACGAAAAAATCCATGATATGGGCGCACCCAGAATAACAACAACCATTAAACTTGGTACTAGGACTGACCGAAAGCAGGGCATAGAAGACAAAATTAAAAGCGTTAAAGCAAAGCTATAGTAGCGTGGGTTAACCCGGCCTCTACCCTTGGTCTGACGCCTTGAGTATTGGCCGGGACAAACAGCAAACAGTGCTGCTTTCAGCAGCTTGAAAGATTGGCGGGACCGAGGAGTATAAATATTTTATATGTAAAAAATACCACAAAAATTAGCATATTAAACTCACATTTTTTATTACATAAATTCCATAAAATACAACTAAATACAATCTATTGTTTTTTAACATAAATCCAATAGTACAAATATCCTCTTTTAAATCAAGCAGTTTTCATATCTTTTTGAAGTTTTTATCTATGGGTATAGTAATTGCTTTTAATAGCCCTAAATAACAAAAAAACTTTGCCTGGCTTTAAAAAAAAACGCTCCATGGGAGATCGTTAGATTGCCACGGCGATTTATAAGAGGAGTTACAAATGAAGAAATTAATATTGTTTTTATGTGTTTGTTTTTTTGTTGTGGGTGTAACGCCTGCATTTACAATGACCATTAATGTTTGGGAAGTTACGAATGAAAACATCTCGACGATCAATAGTTGGATGAATGCTCGATACGGCTCTGTTCATGTTTTGGAAGATTTTGAAGATATTCATTCGGGATGGTATACCCAAAAAGAGACTGGCGTGGGCACATTTACGGCTGAAGGCAAGATCGGCACAGGGGCCACTTCATATAATAAAAATCATAATGAGTCGTCTACCGACTCTTACTTTTCCATTCAGAACAGCAACACAACCTGGTACGGTCGCAGCAATACAACAACAGGTGAAGACGCAAGTCGATGGTTAGACTCCGGAGATATTACCCTGCTCACGTTGACCCTTAGAGATACTTCACTGACAAACTTATTTTTTTATATACAGGATCCAGCGGATTTTAGCGTGACCTCTTTGTATGCCAACGATCATAATAATGTTGCCACGAACTACACCTTTTCTAATGAAACGGATAATGCAAGTTTTTTTGTTGGTATTACATTGGGCGACAATGAGGTCCTTTCCACGCTTTCCTGGTCAACGGCGTCACAGAGCGACGGCTTTGGTTTGGATGATTTTTCAACTATCCATAACCCGGAACCCTCAACAATGCTTCTCTTTGGATTTGGCCTTATCGGAATTGCAGGTATTACCAGGAGAATGATATAAATAAAACCCTTCGCCGGCGGAAATCACGGAGAAATCATATTGTTCTACGGTAGATGGACTCAAGCAGTTCCGGGGATACGGGCTTGTTTAGTGAGGCGGCCGCAGCCCGGACCTGGGGCAGTAGTCTTTGGGCGGCATCTGCATCAATATTTATGTTCCGGTGGGCCAGGGTATGTTTTATGGCGGCCGAGCCGGAATGCACCCCTAATACCATCTGCCTTGAGTTGTGCCGGCCCACCTGCTCGGGATTATATAATTCATAGGAGTTTGTATTTTTTAGCAGGCCTGCACAGTGGATGCCCGACTCATGGGAGAATATCCGTGATCCCACAATGGGTTTGGCCGGATGAATCTGCTGTCCGGAGAATCTTGCCACGGTATTGCATAGCCGGGTAAGTTCCGACAGGCGAATGTTGCTCTTTTTCGCCCCGATGCCGAACAGGGCCATGGCCGTCTCTTCAAGGGGCGCATTGCCTGCCCGCTCCCCAAGTCCGTTCACCGTCACACTGATGGCCTTGGCACCTGCATCCACCGCAGACACGGCATTGGCCGTGGCCATGCCAAGGTCGTTGTGCCCGTGAAATTCCAGGGCCAGGCCGGGCAGACGGATCAACAGGGTCTCAATCATATCCATGAGTGCGGACGGAGTGATCATGCCCACGGTATCGGCGAGCCGAACCCGGTGGACGCCGAGTTCGATGGATGCCTGGCAGAACCGTACAAGAAAATTCATGTCCGTACGGGTGGCATCCTGGGCACCCACGGATACCTGGTCAAAATAGCGTCCGGCGAACCGTACGGTGTCATCCAGGGTCTCAAACACCCAATTCTCATCTTTTTCAAAGGTCTTGAGCAGGATCGACGATGTGGGAAAACTGATGTGGACGCCTGGGGTATTGCAACCAATGGCCAGTTCAATATCTTTCTTGACCGCCCGGCACCAGCAGGTGAGCATGCTGGGCAGGTTCAGCTGGGCAATGGCCTCAATTTCCCGGCATGCAAACTCACCCATGGCAGGGATCCCAACTTCAATCTCGTCAACACCGCATTCGGCAAGCTGACGTGCAATAGTCAATTTTTCCAGGGGCCTGAAAAAGACACCCGGGGCCTGTTCCCCGTCCCGAAGGGTGGTGTCGACCATCCAAACCTGCAGATTATGAGTTTTCATTACAATACATAGTCCTTTGCAGCTTCGCCGTTTTTCATGGCATCTAAAATTGTTTTTATTTAACAGGCAACTAACCTGTCCATCGTCGTAATACCAAATAACTGCAATGGGTGTTCCAACGGGATCTTGGATGAACGGAAAAAATTCTAACTTTTTTGAATTACAAATTAATTTAAATAAAAAAAATTTTATTTATGTTGACACAAATTGAGATAGAGATTTAAATACTACAAATACGAAATATATTTCTATTCAAATATGTAATTTATTATTACAAGCAGAAACAATAACCAAGCTTATAAAGCCAGGCATTTTAAAATAAACAAGAAAATCCTGGCTACCAATGCCTTCCGCAGCTGCGAGTCCTTGGAACGCCTCTCCGTGCCGAGATGTAAGGACATATCACAGGTTGGATTGGGTTGAAAATGAAGAAATTGCAGGCGGGTTCACAGAAAATTGCCCATCAGGATAAACGGCGCCCAGTAGAAGGGATGGGCAAATGGTGCCCCGGGCGGCGGAGTGAATCCGCCCCCGTCGCCGTCCGCTTCCCTAATGCCCCGATGCTCAGGCTCCATGCCCTCCGCGTCGTGGGTGCCAGAGATGAATATGGACTGAACCTTCCGGAGCGCTTCGGCCTTGCTCAGCCGAAGCTCGTTTCGCATCTGATAAAAGAGCGACATGAAAATTCCCGTACTCGCATCGGCCACGGGCCAGAGTGTGGCCAGGATGGCCCCGGCGCCACGCTTCTGAGCAAGGGTGGCAAAGCTCTCGATTTCCCTCCCCTGGGCATCCTCGCCGCCGACGGCGGTATCACAAGCGGAAAGCGTCAGAAGCTCGATAAACTTGAACGGGTATCGCCGGCTTTCCAGGTCCGACAGGGTGAGCCGGTTGCCGTCCCCGAGAAGGACGAACGAGTCTTTCACGATCCCGGGACGGAACGAGAAATGACTGGCGAGATGAATGATCGGATATCCCTGCCCCAGTATCTCAGACAGGCTTTCGGCGGTAAAATTGCGGTTGAGGAGGATCCTGCCCGGCAGAACCCCCCTCGGATCGTCCTTGTCGTCTTCCCTGACGATCAGGTCGAGCTCTTCCTCGACCGCCGGCAGGCGGCTGAAGCCCTCGGCCGCGTGACTCATCCCCAGCCCCGCGATACGCAGTTCCCGAGGCTCCGTTTCACCAGGGAGCGTCTTGGCGGCCGGGGTAAAGAGGGCGAGGTTATAATATTCCGTCAGGTAATGCTCTCCGTCGAACAAAGCTGCAAACGGCAGGTAGCGCAGTGTGCCGTCCAGGGAGATCATCAGGGTTTCAGCATCGAGCGCAATCAGATTTTCCTCAATGGGCGAAATCAGCAAATCATATAACGCCCGGGCCTGGGGCCGGGGATCAAGGTCGGCCCGAACCAGCCGCTGCTTGAAATCGAAGACCCGTCGATTGAGCTCGGCCTCGTCGATCGGGATCCGATAAGCAATCTGTACAGCCGGCGATGTAATGAGGATACTGATATTGTCTTCCAGTACCAGAAATGTCACGACGACTGTGCGCGCTTCGAATTCTCCCAGGTCTCCCTGCAGGGACGCTAAACTATGAAGGTCTTTTTGGCCGAATACAACTTTATTTTTGTAGCCCGATTCGAGCTTCAGCAGATAGGCTTCAAAGACCTGTTGAACTTTATCGGCCGTGTCATACAATTGGGACAAGCGTTGGCGCTCGACTTCGCTGAGTCCATCCCTGCGCTGCCGGGTCTCAAGCTGCTCGATCTCGTAGCCAAGACGACCCAACTCACCGTCGAAAGCGCCAATCTCTTCGATCGAGTGCTGCTCGGTAATCGTCGCCACGACGTCGTCGACCGATGCCTCCCCCGCGCCGCGGGTGTCGAGATAATGCCAGTACTCCTCTTCCTTGAGCAGAGACACGACCTGCTGGGCCTCGGGCAGGCGGCCCTCTCGAATTAAAAGGTCGGCGATATGCCGGTAAACCCGCACCTTGTCCGAGAGGTAGGACTGACGCAGCGACTTCTTGAGGGAGCCCAGACGGCCACGGGTCTCCTGGATCGACCGCAGGGCCTGCTTGCCGTAGAGGATCGCCAAATCAGGCTTAGACAATGATTCGTAGACATAGCTCAGCCCGTCGTAGGCTCGCCACGTCAGCTCAGGTCGGCTGGCGCGGTTGTTGAAAAAAATCGCCTTTATATAATGGGATTTTGCCTTGGTATACGCCCCCCGCCGGGTGTGGAGCAGCGCCAGGTTCTGATGGGAGGCGCTCTGCCCGGCGTCATCGCCGATGGCTGCCTTGATTGTAAGTGATCGATCGAGATGCTCCTCGGCCGCATCAAGCTTTCCCAGATGCCAATAGATCTCGCCGATATTGTTGAGGGTCCCGGCCTCCCCGGCTGGATCGGAGAGATCCTGTTTAATCTTGAGGGCGCGCCGATAATACCGGAGGGCCTTGCGGGGCTGATTCAGTTTGCGGTAGATGGTTCCGATGTTGTTGAGATGGTTGGCCTCCCGCTGCCGATCCCCGATATTCCTGGCAACCTCAAGGGCTGCCTTGCAGTGTGCCATCGCCGGGGCGAGCTGGTTAAGATTCGCGTAGGTGATGCAGATATTTCCCAGGACCTTACCCTCTCCTGCCCGGTCCCCTATCTTCCGCCTCAGAACGAGGGATGCCTGGTGGCGGGCCAGGGCTTTGGGGTACTCCGCTTGGTCATCAAACAGGGTCCCCAGGTTGTTGAGGCTCCGTGCCTCACTCGTCTCATCCCCATGGGCGCGGGCGTGGGCGAGTGCATCCTCATAATATTTCAGCGCCGCTTCAAGCTGCCCCTGGTCCTGGAGGAGTGCGGCAATATTTCTAAGGCTCTCGCTTTCGAGGTGCGAATCTTCCAGGCGGCGGGCAATCACAAAGGCGCGGTCGAAATAGGGCCTCGCCGCGGCATAGCGGGCCGTTCGACGGTAAGCCAGCCCTTTCTGCATCAGGGCCCTGCAGCGCGTCGCCGGGTCGCCGCCCTCCCCCAGGAGTTCGAGCGCCGCCGATGCCTGGTCCAGGGCCGCGGCGTAACGCCCCACGCCTTCACTGGCCTGGGAGAGGTTAACCAAAAACCTAGCGGCATCGACGGAACGCCGTCCCTGCCGGGCCGCATCCAGGCCCTTCTGCCAGGCCGCCGCAGCGTCAAGGTACCGCCCCTCATTGTAGGCGCTATGCCCACGGCGACTGTAGAGTTCGATGGCGTCCTCCACTGAGGCCGGCGGCAACCAGCAGCAACCGGCCATGAAGAGCAGGGCGGCCACCATCGTCGCAATCATGCGCACACCAAGGCGTCCAAAACTCCGGCGACCGCGACGAAGGTGTGAATCCGGACGGTTCATCATCATTCAGTGCCTCTCGATATCAATACCGTCGTCAGTTAATATATGGGCGGCTGAAGCGTCAGGTTCAACACGGTTCCCTGATCCACTTTCCTGCCGACGGGGGGGTTCTGACCGGAGACCCAGTAATTTTCACCGGCGTTCCGGGGGCTGTAGCTCAACCCCAGACCCAGCCGTTCGAGGACTTTCCGGGCGTCAGCCAGCGATTTGCTTCTCAGATTGGGGACGGTGACCTTTGGAATGATGACCGTCGGAACCGTGACCTCCGGGAACGTGTCAGTGGGCCTGTCCGCCCGGACATCCACGAGGACCACCGTACCCGCCCTCACTTCAGTACCGGCCCCGGGAGATTGCCGGTACACCCGATATTCGCTGCCTGCATTGGGAGGATTAACGCTGAACCGAAGCCCCAGGCGATCCAGCATCCGCCTCACTTCACCGACCTGCCGTTTCCTCAGGTCCGGAACAGAAATTAGAGATTCTTCTCTCCATTGCCGAAAATTCTCTCGCCAGTGGATGATCGACTCGATGACCGTCGGAACCGTGACCGCCGGGAACGTGTCAGTGGGCCTGTCCGCCCGGACATCCACGAGGACCACCGTACCCGCCCTCACTTCAGTACCGGCCCCGGGAGATTGCCGGTACACCCGATATTCGCTGCCTGCATTGGGAGGATTAACGCTGAGCCGAAGCCCCAGGCGATCCAGCATCCGCCTCACTTCACCGACCTGTCGTTTCCTCAGGTCCGGAACAGAAATTAGAGATTCTTCTCTCCATTGCCGAAAATTCTCTCGCCAGTGGATGATCGACTCGATTTCATCGCGCGAAACCCTGCGGGGAGGGCTGATCCTGGTGCGCGACAGGCGCACCTGGTGATAACTCGGCACGAACACGACGTACCCCGGGTCGGCATGCAGCCAGACCGACGCCTCTCCCTCGATGGCGGTAAAAACGGTTTCCCTGTCGCCCAGGGCTTCAACGTGGTAGGTCGCCTTCTCCCCCCGGGTCTCCATGGCCCCCTGCTCCGTCACCACCATGTGACCGCACTGCTTGGCCAGGCCGAAGATCCGCCCGTGCCGGAAGTCGCGGACTTCGAGGCCGCAGTCTTCCGCCCTGGATGGGAAAAAGTCGATGACGGCGGCGCTGGCCGGACCTGTGCTGACATGGGCGCCGTTTTGGATATTGACATCCCTGACGATCCTTCTGCCATTGAGCCGGACCTCATTGCCGACCACCTTAAGCCGGCCGACGGCCCCGCGGCCATGCCGGAGAAAAAACCGAGGATCGGTATTCTGATCCATCTCGACAACCCCCGACGGCGGCCCACCACGCCCGCCATCCTGGGGTGAAATCGGAAGACAGCCAACGATCAGCGACAGCGCCGTCAGTATAAAGGCCGTGCCGATCCTTATCATAAAAAACCTTTGGAAATTCATCGCTTTCTCCTTCCCGATCGTCTGTCCGAAACACCGCCGCCGTGTCTGGGAGAACATTATGGCCGATGACCGGCTATTTCTGGAATTATTTCTGAAAAAATTTGATTCGGATTAAGGTATTCTTTAGAATATAGGAGAAGAACTTGCTTTTTGTCAACCCAAATAATATCCCCCCCGCCCACAGCCAGTTCAACATCTTTTTTGACCGCCCGGCACCAGCAGGTGAGCATGCCGAGCAGGTTCAACCGGGCACTGGCTTCAATTTCCCTACAGTACGTAGTCCTCTGCAATTTCGCCGTTTTCCATGGCATCCAAAATGGTGTCAATGGCCTCTTCGTTTTCCACATTTCCATACCAGATATTATCCGGATAAATCACCATGACAGGGCCGTCATCACACTGTTTCAGGCAGCAGGTGGAAGAGATCAGCACCTCTTCAAGACCTCTGTCAATCACTTCATTTTCAATATAGGCCAAAAAATCCCCGGACCCTTTTTTGTGGCACTTGCCTTTGGGTTCTCCACTGGGACGAAAACTGGAACATACGAGGATGTGTTTTTCAGGTTTATTCATTTTGTTCTCCTTAAACGCCCTTTGGGCGAGCTCTTAGGTTTTAGCTGTCAGTAAATTTTTAGGTGCTCACCCGCTATTACTTTGATTATGAAACGGCTCAAATTTAACGGTCAGAAGCTCTCGAAATGTCCAAACATGATCCGTCAGTCCGGCAGCCATTCCAGGGGTTCGATGTTGCCACTTGGGGTGAATCAATCCCAAGGCGGAGGTTTCCTGCTCAGACAAAGGTAAGCGCAAACTCATATGTGGCCTGGCAAAATTATAGAAGGCTTGAAAGAAGGTCACACGCCGTCTCATTTGGGCCCGATCCTTACAAAAACACTGGCTTTTTCTCACCAGAGGCGCCAAGGCATGACGAAGCGTAAGATTGAGACGTTCAATCAAGCTGGTACTAATCGACAGCCCCAGTTCCGTCAGACGCTCCGCACCGCAGCGAACCCGAT
>Ga0209467_1001848_pt1 | contig 16789 bp, 14 predicted proteins | sample Higcelwee11metaG_FD_187175 | JGI IMG/M metagenome (GOLD analysis project Ga0209467, IMG submission 187175) | Freshwater pond sediment microbial communities from the University of Edinburgh, under environmental carbon perturbations - High... | ecosystem: Environmental > Aquatic > Freshwater >...
GGCGGCCTGTTCCGCCGCGCCCTGCGACAGCTGCTGCGCCGTCGACGACATCTGCTCGGAACCGGAGCTGACCTGGTCGCTGGCGGTCAGGATGTCCTCCACGATGCGGCGCAGGTCCCTGGACATGGCATCCAGGGCCTTTGCCAGGTCGCCGATCTCGTCGGTTCGCCTTATGTAGACGGCTGGTATGTCATTGCGCAGGTCTCCCTGGGACATCTCCCCGAGGTGGGCCACCGCTATCGCCAACGGCTTGGATATCGACCGCGAGAGCAGAATTCCGATGACGACTGAGGCGGCTGTGACGATCAGCATCACGATGATCATCAGCATGGTCGTCGAGTTGGAAAGAGCCGTGTTGTCATCGGACTGCTTCTTGGCAAAGTTGGTCTTCGACGTGAGCATCTCGGTTAAAACGGCATTGAGCGCAACCGTCACCTTGTCAAAGTCGCCTTCAGCAAGCAGGAGGCCGCTGACGCGATCACCTGCCCGTGCGAGCGTGAAGAGTTGCTCCAGCTCGGTATCGAATTGTGCTTCAGCGTCAGTGAGCCGTTTGAACAAGGCCCTGCCTTCATCGGAGAACAGCGTCTTCTCATAGACATCCTTGTCGTCGCTCATCTCCTTCTCGCGGTCAACCTTCTTCTTTGAGAGAGCGGCGATCGAGTCCGGGTCCATGGACAGCAGAGCCTGTAGTCCATAGGCCCGCTGCCTGTTGACGGCACCGCTGAATTGGGCGAGAGAAACGAGCGGCACCGTCATCTTCTCATAGAGGTAGGTGTCCGCTGCCGCTATCCGCCGCATGTTGATAATTCCAAAGACACCCATGGCTGCGCCGAGCAGGGCGACGGCCACAAAACCCAGTACCAGTTTGCCACTGATCTTCATCGAATGCTCCTTGTGTGATGCATGGTGTAACGTTTAGAGCATGAACTTGCTTGGTATACTACCATACTATACCCGGTTGCCGAATAGGTCAAAGGTTGATTCGATGGTTCATCTATTAAAATTGATTGAGGCGCAACAAGCTTCGCGAAACGAGGTGCGGCTTACCAGTCCAAAAGTCGCCTTTGACCCTGCAGCGCGCGTATGTCGGTGGCGTCCCAGCTCGATTCCAGGGTGCCCAGGTAGGTGCCGTCGTCATCGTAGAGCGCCTTGTAGGATATGATGATGAAGCGGTCACCCATCTGTATCCAGAAGTCTGCCTTGTCCTTTTCCTTCTTCTTGAAGGCTTCGAGTATGCGCTCCACCGTCGCTACGCTCTTCTGCGGGTGGCAGTTCTGCACGGCGCGGCCGATGACGCCGGGGCTGCGTGGGAAGACGCGGTGCGGCGAATCCGAGTAGTAGAGCACCCGATCGTTCGCATCGACGAATGACACGTCGAGCGGCAGGTTCTTCAGCATCAGGTCGAGCACCTTGCGAGGCAGCGCGCCTTCTGACAGCGGTACCGAATCGGGCCGGCCGTCGGCAACAGCCAACAACGATTGGTGCGCTGTCGCCGAGGCGATCGCGGCATCGAGGTTGCCGTACATGCCGCCCTCGGGGTTCTTGCTGACCAGCCCCGGATCCCACACGGCTCCGGGCTTGACCCAGGCAAAGCCTATGGCTTCCTCGCCGGCTCTGACCGTGGCCCAGTCTGAGGGTGAAAGGCGCTTGAGGGCGGTGGGGAACAGGATGCGTTCCTCCATGAACATGACGGTGCCGATCTGTCCGGCAAGGGAGCGCGCCTCGCGTCTGGCGGCCGCGAGGTTGCCTGTGGCCACCGCCTCGTCGAGGGCCTTGAAGCGGGTCCGTATCTCGTCGTGCTTGCCCCACATCACCCGCGATGGGCCGGTAAAGCCGGTGCGCTCCAGGAAGGGGAACAGCTGGTTTTCTTTTCTGGTGTAGTGGACGATGATCGGCCTGAGCTCGTCGGTGGCATGACGTATGGCCGTCAGGTCGCCGAAGAAGCCGGCCAGCCTGAGCGCCCGGAGGCGCCTACGGGCCTGCCGGTTCTCGGCCAGATAGGTGTGCACCGGGTGGCCAGGCAGGCGGTTGGCCCTGGGCTGCTTCTCCAGCCCGCCCTTGAATATGTCTGCATGCACCTCGCAGAGCCGTTGCACTTCTTCCACGGGCAGTCCGCCGTCTATCAGCGATTGCTCCATCGATGCGACTTCCTCGGCACTGGCGCCCTTGATAAGTTCGTGAAACTCGCGCTTGACATCGGCCGGCGCGGCGCCGGTCGCCAGCCTGTCTATGACCTGCTTGAGCCGTTTGGCGCCGTCCGTTGTTTCCATGCTATTTCACCTCGATGAAAATCACCTTGGCCAGGCCTATGTACCGTTCCGATGGCTTCTCTGACGAACCCAGGGTGTAGGTGCTGAACAAAAGGCCATCCGTTCGGGTAAAGCCCATCTTGATGACCAGGTTGGCTCCGGTCTGGGCTACCGCCTTGGTTATGTCGGCGAGCACGCCGCTCACGCCCTTCTGGCTGGCCGCCACCTGTTTGCGCTCGTAGTACTTGCCAAAATCGTCCATGGTCGGGTTGGTAAAGTACAGGGCGATTCCGATGATGGCGAGGGTGACGATGGTCTTGAACATGCCTCTCATGTGGTTTCCTTTCAGTGTATTGCGAGGTAACGATAGATCGGTTCTGCCATAAACGCAAGTCAGCGCGGTTTGGGGCCCTTCATCGGCACTGCGACGAGCGGATCGAGCGGCCACGAGTGCCGGGGATAGCGACGGGCCAGCTCGTTCCTGATGGCCGGATAGGTAGTCTTCCAGAAGCTGGCAAGGTCGGAGGTGACCTGCAGCGGCCGGTCAGCCGGAGAAAGCAGTTCGAGCGTCATCGGGGCACCGCAGGCGCTCGGGCCTTGCCGCATGCCGAAGAATTCCTGGATGCGGCCAGACAGCCTGGCAGGGCCATCGGGCGGGTAGGTGGGCCGGCGGACGCGGCCGCCCGGTGTCGTGATCGTGGCTGGCACCAGCGAGTCGAGCCGCGCCCGTGGCAATGGCGCCAGCAGCGATTCGACCAGCCCGACGAGCGCACGTTCATCGATGGCGGGACCCGACGCGGACAGCCAGGCAGGTGCAGCTATGCGAATGCGGCGAAGCAGGCCTTCGTCGCTCCAGTCTCCCGATTCCGCGGCGCGCGCCTCTATACCTGTGCGTATCACGAAGCGCATCCTGTCGACGATCGAGTGCGACTCGTCCGTCCACGGCAGCCAGTCAAGGCCCTGGCTCGAAAGTTGTCCGTCAAGAGCGCGGGCGAGCACATCCGCCGGGCACTCTTGCAGCCGCTTCTCGGCAAGTACGAACACACCGGCCCGTGTCCGCTCGACGGCAACAGGCCGCAGGCCGCGCCAGTCGACATCGAGCACGCCCTGCGCGCCAGGGCGCAGGGCCGCCTTGGCTGCCTGCGTGCTCACCGGCGCGGCGAGCCGTATTGAGCCCAGCGGATTGCCTGCGTCAACATCGAGGGCGACGAGCCAGTCGGCCTCGGGCGCGTGCAGCGCAGCCCTGGCCCGCCTGCCGGTGGAAAATTCCCAGGTGCCATCGCCAAGCCGGCGCGCCAGCCTGTCCGGGAAGCCAGGCGCCAGAAGGTCGCCGATGCTCTGCACGGCATCGGACGTAACGTTGTCGCCGCGGGGTGCCCTGCCTGGCGGCTCGGCCCGAACCCTGGCAACAAGGCGATCGGCCTCGGTGCGTATCCTGCGGGTCCGCTCATCGGACGCGCGGCTCCTGGCCAGCCGCAGGAGCTCTTCGCGCAGGTCGCCGCCGGAATCCGGCGACGCTCGTTCCGACACCAGCGCAACAGCCAGTGCGACGGCGCGTATGCCCGGCATCCCGCCTGCATCGGTGGCGCCGCTGGCCGCCCTGAGCATCGCGACGGCGGCTCGCGGATCGAGGCCCATGCCGACGGCGTCGCGCCCCAGCGGCGTGGCAGCACCGCCAGGGCCGATCAGCCCGATGGCACGCAGCGTGTCCTGCGCCGATTCCCAGGCGTGGGCGGGCGGGGCATCGAGCCATGCGATGGCCTGCGCCGACAGTGCGCCGCGGGCGGCGCACTCGAGCACCACAGCCGAAAGATCTATCCTGTGGAGTTCCGGCCCACGGGTGGCGGGCAGGATGTCCGCCGCATTCCAGCACCGCAGGCAGAGCCCGGGGCCGACGCGGCCGGCGCGGCCGCTGCGCTGCGTGGCTTCCGCCAAGGAGACGCGCTCGGTGACCAGCCTGTTGAGGCCGCTGGGAACATGGTAGCGCACGAGGCGCGACAGTCCGGCATCGACGACTGCGGTGACGCGCGGTATGGTCAGGTTCGTCTCGGCAACATTGGTAGACAGCACGACCCGCCGCCTGGCGTCGGTCGGCGGTGCGACGATGGCCCGCTGCTCGGACACTCCCAGTCCGCCGTGCAATATCGCGATGTCGGGGCCGATCGCGGAGGATTCTTGCGTAGCCCTGAGCCTGGTGGCTACATCGTCAATCTCGCGCAGGCCGGGCAGGAATACGAGCACGTCGCCTTTCGTCACGGCCAGCGCCTGGACAACCGCACGCGTCGCCGTCGTCTCGATCGGTTCACCGGCCAACGGCGCGACGTGCTGCAGCTCGACGGGGAACGACCTGCCCGGCACCGTGATGGCGGGACAGTCGAGGTAGGAGGCAATGCGCCCGGTATCCAGGGTGGCCGACATGACCAGGATGGAAAGGTCACCGCGGGCCTCGCGCGCCTCCGCGGCGAAGGCCAGGCCCAGGTCGCTGGTCGCCGACCGCTCGTGAAACTCGTCAAAGATGACCAGCGACACTCCGGAGAGTAGCGGATCGCTCTGGATCATGCGGATGAATATGGCCTCGGTCACAAATTCGATGACGGTGCGCGGGCCACAGCGGGTGTCGCCACGGATGCGGTATCCGACCAGGTCGCCTGCCTCGGTACCGGTTAGCTCGGCGACGCGCAACGCGGCCGAGACGGCTGCCAGCCTGCGCGGCTCCAGCACCAGCACCCGCCCCGGCATGGCCTGCGTCGACAGGAGCCAGGACGGAATGGCGCTCGTCTTGCCCGCGCCTGTCTCCGCCGACAGCACGAGCGGGCCGGACTGCAGTGCCGCCGCGATTCGGGGCAGGGCTGGAAAGATGGGCAGATCATCAAGGCGCATGCCGCATTGTGCCCGAAGCCGGCTCCGGCTACAAGTGAGTCTGCTCTCGTGTATACTGACCTGATGCGTGCAGCCACCGAAGCCGGACATACATCGAGTCTCGCAGCCGAATCGGCAGGCATAGGCCTGTACGCCGAGCACGGCCTGCACGCCGCGCTCAAGCTGGCGTACGCAAGCCAGCCGGGTGCCAGACTCGAAGTGCCCGTCGCAGGCAAGGTGGTCGACGTGGTGCTCCCCGACGAGCTTGTCGAGATACAGACCCGAAACATCGGCTCGATCACCGAGAAGTTGCTGCACCTTGCCTGCACGGGGCCGGTGCGCGTCGTGCACCCCATCGTCGTCGAGACCATCATCGACAGGATCGATCCATCGGACTCGTCGCTGGTGTCATCGCGACGCTCGAGAACCCGCAAGGACCTCTTTAGCCTCTTCGACGAGCTGGTCCACGCGCCGCTGCTCGTTGGATCTCCCAATATCCGCTTTGATGTGGTGCTCGTCCGGGTACGCGAACTGCGCGTGCGCGATGGCACAGGCTCGTGGCGCAGGCGCGGAGACCGCGTGCTTACACGCGATCTGGCAGACGTCGTGTCGACGACCAGCCTGAACAGCCGCGACGACTGGCTCGCCCTGCTCCCTGCCGGCCTGACCGCACCCTATGATTCGGCCGCACTTGGAACCGCGCTCGGCATAGCCAGCCCGCGGGCCAGGAAGATGCTGTATGTCCTTGCCAAGGCAGGGTTGCTGCGCGAAGCGGGCATGGCCGGCCGTCGCAAACTGTATGCAGCGGTTGCGCATAATTGACTTGACTTGCAAGCATTATCATATAGAATAAAAATTATCACGCACATGGAGGGTCTATGAACAAGACAGATAGGAAGCCACAATACTGGTTGGCTCTGGCGTTGGTGTTGATGATTGTGGGTACACTGTTTGCGTACCTGTTCAACACATCGTTCTATTCGGTGACGACCAGGGAGATCACATTCAAGACAGACAAGGGCGTCCTGAATGGATTGCTGTACATGCCAGCCGGAGCAAGCGCGGCGAAGCCCAGGCCGACCATCGTTACTACACACGGATATCTGAATGCGAAGGAAATGCAAGACGCTCCGGCGATAGAGATGTCCAGGCGGGGGTATGTGGTCCTGGCGCTGGATTCATATGAACACGGTGATTCCTATCTCGCCAAGAACGATATCAACAATGCGTGGTTCGGATATTGGCCATCATCGGTATGGGATGCCGTTCAATACATGTACCAGCAGCCCTATGTTTTGAAAGATGCGCAACGCAATGGCATCATCGCGGTCAGCGGCCATTCGATGGGCGGATTCTCATCGACGATGGCTGCATACTATGACGAGCAGCAGTATCAGCAGAATCTCAAGGATGGCAAGCCTGCGGTCCGCAAGATCAGCGCGGTGCTGACTGCCGGCTCTGACTTCCTGTATACGAGCTATCTTGGCGTCAACGAGGCCGTTGCCGATGGCGCACTTGCGTCCAGAGCCGCAGGCAAGATCGCTGCCCAGTACGACGAATTCTTTTTCAACGCCCCCAACGCCAAGCCCGGCGTTACCATGGTCAAGAAAGACTATGTGAATACGCCCGATGGCAGGGCCTTCCTCGGAAACCCCGACAAGCCTGAGGCCAATGTCTTCTACTCGACACCGGAAGGTGGCAGGCGGATCATCTATGAGCCCGCCCAGATGCATGCATGGAATCATTTCTCGGCGCTGACGACCGGATATCAGATACAGTTCTACGCGACAGCCTTTGGCGCATATGCACCGCCAACAGCATTGGCTGTAGCGAATCAGATCTGGTTCTTCAAGGAATTGGCAGAATTCGCGGGACTGATCGGGTTCTTCATGCTGTTCATCGCCCTTGTGCAGCTTCTGGTAAAGCGCCCCTGGTTCGCGGAAGTGAAGACCGAGGCACTCGAGTTTGAAGGCCCGACCACCACTCCCAGGAAGGCCATATTCTGGGCCGTTGCCGCGATAAGCGCGGCCATACCGGCCGTCTACTACGGGACGCTGATGGGAAAACTGCCTGTGGGTCTTGCCCAGCTGCAGTTCTTCTCGCTGATCGTTACGGCACTGGCGAGCATCGCGGCGATCGTCGCCTTGATTCGACAGAAAAGCGACAAGATCTTTGGGCTGTTGGTCATTGCATCGTCGTCGTTTGTGACCTTTGGCCTGACTGCCGGAGCGGGCAGCCTGTTCAACCTGTCACCAGTCTTCAATGAGCCACAGACGAACGCGCTGATATACTGGGCGATCGTCGTGACCGGACTGGTTGCCATGATTCTGTCAATCGTCCATCACACGATCAACAAGCCTGCCAGGATCGATATCCGGAAGTATGGATTCGTCGCTGGCTGGAAGACGGTCCTGAAATCCTTCGTGACGGCGGTGATCATTGCAGCTTCGGGTTATCTGGTTCTGTTCATCGTCGATGCATTGTTCCAGACCGATTTCCGGTTCTGGCTGTTCGCGGTGCGCGCATTCAACAAGTACCACTTGCTGACGGCTCTGGGATACATGCCCTTCTTCTTCCTCTACTTCTTCATCAATGGCATTGCGCTTCAGATCAACACGAACAGCGCATACATGAAAGGCGCAAAGGGTTACCTGGTCGCCTTCTTCATGAACATCGGTGGCCTGCTCGTCTGGCAGGTGATTCAGTATGGTAAATTATATATCACTGGAATTGCAGCGTGGCCAACGGTCAGCCTGAACAGCATTACGCTCTACGGGACGCTGGCTATCTTGTTTACATCGACGCTGTTGACCAAGAAATTCCTGGAGAAGACCAACAACGTCTATACCGGGGCCTTCCTCAACACGATCGTCGTGACGCTGATGGCGATTTCAACATCGACCATGTACATTCATCTGCAATAGCCATGTAAGCGCAGGAGACCGGGAACATGGCACCTGTCGCCATCCCGGTCTCCATCTTTACGCGATGGTCCCGAATGCATAGGATACTGGCATGACCGCAGTTGCACCTGCCCTTGAGAAGGGGCTTCTGATTCTTGAACACATACTTGCCATCAACGAGCCTGTCACTCTGAGTGGCATCGCCGAAGCGGTGGGCTTCAAGGTCTCCGAGATTCAGCGCATGGTCGAATACCTTGCCAAGGATGGGTTCATCATCAAGACCGCTTCCGGAGCATATACCCCTGGTGCCAGGGCCTATAGCCTCGCGGATCACAAGCTTGAGTCGGCGGTGATAGCCAGGGCCGAGGGACCAATGCGCAGGTATGTGGCCCGCTCGGGCACCTCGGTTCACCTTGGCCTCTTCGTCGACGAACAGCTTCATGTCGTCTACGAGGTGGAAGGCGGTGAAGATGTTCGCCTGGGCGTCAGGCCCGGACTCTACGAAGCAAGCTCCACGCCATCCGGCCGGATGTTCCTTGCGCACCAGCAACCCAAGACGTCGCGCGATGCGGCGACCATGGCCAAGATTCTTGAAGATGGTTTCTCGTTCGGTGAGCTCAAGTGCGCCGTAGGGGTCTATGTCGTGGCCGTGCCCGTGGCGATTGGAACCAATCCTTGCGCCGCAGTCGTGGCGACACCGTATCTGCTCAAGAACAAGGGCGACCCGATGATCCGTGATGACCTGGTCGCCGAGCTTCGTCGCTGTGCCGCCGAGATATCCGCCCAGTTCTAGCCGCGGCGGCCGTCAAGCCATGCTTCGAGTCTCTGTAGCGCCTCGGGCATGTTGGCCCGGCCAAAGCCTATCCTGAAGTACGAACGGTCGTAGTCGTAGTAGGCGCCGGGCAGCAACAGCACGCCGGCTTCGGCAACAAGCTTCTCGGCGAGCACTTCCGAATCGCTGCCGTCGCTCAGGTGCGGAAAGGCTATGGAGCCCGCCACGGGCGGCGTCCAGCGGGCGAAGTCGGTCCGGCGCTGGAAGAAGCCATCGAGCAGGGCCAGGTTGTGGGCCACGATGCCGCGGTTCCGGGCCGCGATTGGTTCGAGGTTGCGTATGGCTATCTCGGCCAGTAGTTCGCTAGGCGCAGACGAGCATATCGAATTGTAGTCCTTGACCACCGCCACCGCATCGAGTATGTCTGCCCGGCGCGACGCGAGCCAGCCGATGCGCAACCCTGCCAGCCCCGCGTGCTTGCTGAGCACATCGAGGGCCACTCCATTCTCGTAGGCCTCGCATACGGAAGGCAGCCGGTGCGACTGATCCCGTTCCATGCGGCGGTATACTTCATCGACAAAGAGGATGGCTCCGGTCGAACGCGCATAGCCGACGATTGCCTCGAATTCCTGGCGGGTGGGAAGAGCGCCGGTGGGATTGTGCGGCGCGTTCAGTATGATCATCTTTGCCTTGCCGGCCGACAGCGAAGGCAGCTCGTCCGGATCGAGGAACCAGCGGCTCGTGCCGTCCCTGGCCGCGACCTCACGGAACTCCCAGAACTTGACCGTGCAACCCATGGCGCGCGGAATTTCCGCCAGCGACTGGTAGCACGGAGCGTTGACAATCACCTCGTCGCCGGGCTTGAGCATGGCCAGGCACAGGTTCAGTATCGCTTCTTCCGCTCCTGAGTGCACGACGACGGCATCGGCGGACAGACCCGCGTAGTGAGCCGCGATGGCGGAACGCAGCGATGGAGCTCCGCGGGTCTCGGTGTAGCCCAGTCGCTGGTCAAGCAGGCGATCCAGGGAGCCTTCGTCCATCGCCAGCAGTTCGCGCACCGGAAATGACTCGCAGTCAGACGAGCACATCAGGTAGCGCGCGCTGAACTCGTGTTTGGCAAAGTAGCGCTCGAGAGCGAATGGTCTGAAGAATCCCATGGTCGGTCCTTTCGCGCGCTGTGACACGCGCATTGGCAGTATACCATGCCGCTCGAGTCGATGGGCGCTTGACTTGCCTTCACTTGGTGTGTACTATTTGACCATAAGGCATTGAATGGTCATTGACAGTCTGTCATGGCCATAGAGGAGGCGCCATGCCGTCGGCATTCGATGATAGGGAGCGGGAAAGCATCAAGGCTCGGCTCGTAAGCGCCGCCTTGAGCGCGTTGCGGCGCGGCGGACTCGGTGCGGCCAGTGTAGCCGATCTCGCCTCCGCCGCAGCGATAGCCAAAGGGTCATTCTACAGTTTCTATGCCTCCAAGGAAGAGCTGTTCATGGAAGCGCTGGAATCGATAGAAGGTGAGTACCGGGCTATCTTCGAGGATGCCGCGGAGGGGAGCGGCCCACCGGCAGAACGGCTACGCATCGCGTTTCGCGCGGCCTTTGACCGTATACGTGATGATCCGGCCGTCCGTTCCATAGACGGATCGACGATGGAGCGGCTCGTCAGGGCCCTGCCTCCTGAACGTGTGGAGCGTCACGTCGCGCACGATGCGGCGGAGATGTCACGCATTTCAGCCCTCTGGCGTGCCGCCGGGCTTCTGCGCGCCGATGCCGGAGACGAAGAGCTGGCCGGCGCCGGTTACGCGGTATTCGGCGTATCGATGAGCCTTGCAGAGTTGCCGGAAGCGCTTCGTGCATCGACCGTGGACGTCATGGTGCGGGGACTCGCTCTGGCCCTGACCGAAGGCGTCCGGGTACCGAATGAAAGGCAAGGAAGACGATGATCAGTGTCGATAGCTTGCATTTTACCTATCCTCGGGCCAGGATCGAAGCTATCCGCGGTATCGAGTTCAGTGTGGCCGCGGGTGAGGTGTTTGGCTTCCTCGGGCCAAGCGGTGCGGGCAAGAGCACCATGCAGAAAATACTGCTCGGATCGTTGCGCGGTTATTCTGGCCACGCGTCAGTCTCCGGCGTCGAGTCGTCCCGGGCCAACGGCGCATACAGGGCCGGCATCGGCGCCGCCTTCGAATTTCCGTGCTTCTACCAGAAACTGTCCGGTCTCGAGAATCTGAAGCTGTTCGCATCATTCTATCCGGGACCGCAGGACGATCCACTGGCTCTGCTTGATCGGCTTGGCCTTGCGGACGCGGCCACCCGACGGGTTGGAGAGTACTCCAAGGGCATGAAGATGCGGCTTAATCTGGCCCGAGCGGTGATTCACCGCCCCTGGGCTCTCTTTCTTGATGAGCCAACGAGCGGGCTCGACCCTGCCAATGCCCGTATCGTGCGTGACATCGTCAGGGAGCGGGCGGCCGACGGAGCTGCCGTGTTCCTGACGACCCACGATATGGCGGCCGCAGACGCGACCTGCGACCGAGTCGCCTTCCTGGTCGATGGTCGCATCGCCGCCTGCGACGCCCCCGGCGCCCTGAAGCGCCGCTATGGCAAGCGCGCCGTCGTCGTGGAGCGCTCCGTTCCCGATGGCGCCTATGAAGGTCCAGTCGAATTCCCGTTGGACGGACTCGCCGATGATGAGGCGTTCCGTGCGGAGCTTCGCAAGCCGGGACTCTTGGGTATCAGGACTCTTGATTCCAGTCTCGACAGTATCTTCCTCCAGCTGACCGGCAAGGAGCTGGCATGAACCCCGCGACGCTGATCCTGAACGATTTTCGGTTGCTCTGGCGGCATGGCTTCGCTCTGGCGTATCTCGTCCTGGCGGTGCTCTACTCCGCGGTCCTGTCCGCACTGCCGCGCGCCTGGGCCGACGCGGTGTTGCCGGTGCTCGCGTGGAGCGACCCGGCGTTTTTCTGCTTCTTCTTCGCGGGGGCAAGCGTCTGCCTTGACCTGTCGCAGGGGACTTTCAGGGCGTTGTTTGCATCGCCATTGCGACCCGGCGTGTACATGGTAGTGAAAGCGCTTAACCTGGGCCTTCTGTCCTTCGCCATGGCGGCGGCCATCTCAGCCAGTTCGCGCGGAGCGGATTTCAGGCTGTGGCCGCTTGCCGCGGCGGCCATGGTGGGTGGGGCTCCTGCCGCGGTGCTGGGTGCCGCCCTGGCGTTGCGTTTGAAGAGCATCAACCGTTTCATGATCGGCTCGACGCCGATCTTCCTTCTGCTGGTACTGCCGGCGGCGGAATACGCGGCCGGTCCATATCTGCCCTCGTGGTTCGCCATCCTGGCCCGCCTGACACCGGCGGACGGTTCCCTGCGATTCGCCAGGGCCGCGTATTCGGCCGTACCGTGGACGGAGCTGGCGTTCGGCGTGGCTATTGCCGCGGCATGGACGGTTGCCGCTTCAGTGCTCGCCCTGGGGCCGGCTGCGCGCGTCGCGAGAGGAGACTGACATGCGAACAAACGTGTTGCGCCTGGCAGCGGCTGACGTCCGCCTCGTTGTCCGCGACCCGCTTCTGCTCCTGATGCCATTCGTACCGTTCCTGGCGGCAGCGGCGCTCAGGTTCATCCTTCCTCCTCTGGCGGCGTTCATCGAAGGCGCCACGGGTTTCAAGTTGCTGGAATATGCGTCGCTGATACGGATCGTGCTGGAGCTGTTCCCTGGGACATTCTATGGCATGATGGCTGGATTCCTGCTTCTGGACGACCGGGACGATGGCGTGTCGACCTATTGGGGAGTCACTCCCGTAGGACGGACGGGCTACCTGGCCGTCAAGCTGGCTCTGTTTTCGTTGGCAGCCTTGGTCGCAGGTCTGGGGGTCGGCCCCCTTTTTGGTCTTGGCGCGCGAAATCCGCTCTGTGACGCCTTTGTCTCACTGCTCGGCGCGGGTCAGGTCGCGTTCTTTGCCCTGTTCCTCGGCGCGTTTGCGGCAGACAAGGTCGAAGGGCTGGCCATACTCAAGGCGATGAGCGGGCTGGACCTTGCTCCGCTGGCCGTACTGCTGCCTTTGCCCATGCGCGCCATAGCCTGGCCGTTTCCGCAGTATTGGGCCGCAGAACTGGTGATCGGGCGATTCGCCCGGCCACTGCCGGCCATGATCGCTGGCCTCGTAGCCAGCGTCGCGTGGATAGCAGTGCTTGCGACCCGCTATCGTCGCCGTGTCGATTGAGGCGCATGCCGAAATCGATTAGAGTCGTTCGCTCCCCATTGCCGTTTTTTTGGCTTTCTACTATACAGATGTTATGAATCAAAAGCCGTTGCGCCTGCCGCTCTTCGGGCCGGCCTCTTTCTATAAGGAAGTACTCGCCATTGCCATCCCCGTGATGGCCCAGCAGGCGATCCAGAGCCTCGTGTCGCTGATAGACAACTTCATGGTCGCCGGGCTCGGTGACGCCAAGATGGCCGGCGTCAACGTCGCCAACCAGGTCAATTTCGTCTACCTCGTCGTGATGATGACGCTGTCCGGTGCGGGCGGCATATACATGTCCCAGTTCCGCGGTGCCAAGGATGAAGATGGCATGCGCCAGGCGTATCGGTTCAAGGCGATCATGACGATGGGCGTGTCGGCCCTGTACTTTTCGCTGTGCCAGACCATGCCGGTTGCGTTGATATCGATGATGACGCAGGGCAACGCCGCCCAGGCGGAGATAGTCATTCATGGCGCGCAGTACCTGCGCATCGTCTCATGGATGTTCATTCCGATGGGGCTGTCGCAGGCTATCGGTACCGCGTTCCGCGAAATCGGGCGGCCGCACGTGCCGCTGACCATATCCGTATGCGCCACGCTGATCAACACGTTCTTCAACTGGGTGCTGATATACGGCAACCTTGGCGCACCGCGAATTGAAATTGCCGGCGCGGCGATTGCCACGAACATAGCGCGTGGCGTCGAGGTTGTGGCCTTCGTCATGTACTCGCACCACTCGAAGGTGCCATTTTTCGTGCCGCTGTCTCAGTTGCTCAGGGCCAGGTGGTCGCTGTTCCGCGAGATATTGCGCAAGTCAAGCCTGATGCTGCTGTCGGAGACGAGCTGGGTCGTGTCGGAGACGGTGACGACCGCCCTGTACAACGGGCGCGGCGGCGCCGAGGTCGTGGCCGGCATGTCTGCGGGCTGGGCCATTGCCAACATATTCTTCCTGGTATTTACCGGCATCCACGTTTCTACGGGAGTCGTGGTCGGCAGCCTGCTCGGTGCGGACCGGCTTGACGAGGCACGGGTGCGGGCGCGATGGATCATGAGCGGATCGGTGGTGGCCGGCACCACGCTTGCCCTGGTGCAGGTCGCAAGCATCGCGGCGGTGCCACTCGTCTTCATGAACCTGACCCATGACGCGATAACGGTGACGCGGGGACTACTCCTGGTCATATCGGCGTACCTGCCGCTGTGGAGCCTCCTGAACGCGCAGTTCGCGGTATCGCGCTCCGGCGGAGACATGATGATGGGCGTCGTCGTCGACGTCGGCATCACCTACATCCTGTTCATCCCGGGAGCGTTTGCCCTGGCCTTGCTGACGCCGATAGGCCCCGTGGCGATGTATGGTCTCGTCAAGCTGACCGACTTTGCCAAGTGGTTCGTCGCATCCCAGTGGCTCAAGAAGGAGCGCTGGCTCAAGAACCTGGCGGCTCCCGCGGCAATGCTTGCGGAGCCGCAGGCTGTCAGTATTCCCTGAGCGGCTCGCCCTCGCAGACGTGGCGGGCTCCAGCTTGTGCCAGAGCCAGCAGTTCGCGTTCGCCCGGTATGACCTTGATCGGCGCTATCCACCCGCATGACTCGGTTACCCAGTCCGAGAGGGGCGGGCGGGCCAGTCCGCCGGTCAGTACGATCGCGTCGACCTTGCCGGCAAGCACGGTCGACATCGCGCCGATCTCCTTGGCAATCTGGTAGGCCATTGCCCGGTACGTCTCCTCTGCCTTGGCGTCTCCCGAGTCGATGCGTTTTATGATATCCCGCGCATCGTCGGTGCCGAGGTGGGCCAGAAGGCCGCCCGTCCGCGTCAGCGCGTCGATGAGCGACTTGGCCGAGGGGTACTGGCCGCCGTAGGCCAGCTCGACCAGGCCGCGGAGCGGCAGGGTGCCTGCTCGCTGGGGCGAGAAGGGGCCGCCATCCATTGCATTGTTCACATCGATTAGCCTCCCGCGCCGCATCGGTCCTATCGATATGCCGCCGCCCAGGTGGGCTATGACGAGGTTGCAGTCATCGAGTGTGTGGCCCATGTCGTGGCAGGCTTGCCTCGCCACCGAGCGCATGTTCAGCGCGTGCACCTGGCTCTTGCGTGGCAGCGCGGGCCAGCCCGAGTAGCGCGCGAGTGGCTCGAACTGATCAACGCCGACCGGGTCGACTATCAGCGATGGGATGCCGTGGCTGTCGCCGATGGCCTTGGCCAGGAGTGCGCCGAGGTTGCTGGCGTGGTTGCCATACCGGCTGGCGGTCAGGTCGGCAACCATCGGGGGCGATATGGCATAGCTGCCCGCCTCCAGCGGCTTGGTTATCCCGCCGCGCCCGACAACGGCGTGGAGTTCCGGCGAGCCCGACTGCTGCAGGAAGGCGTCTATCTGGGCCGCACGGAACGCCAGCTGGTCGATCGGTTCGGGCAGGCGCGCGGCGTCGTCGCGGCCGATGATCAATTCGTCGTGCGACAGCTCCTCCAGCGACCAGGAATCCTTGCCCTCGTAGAGCGCAATCTTCGTGCTCGTGGAGCCGGGGTTGATGGCCAGGACGTGTTTCATGTGATGCCTCCTGCCTCGCCTGACATGTCGCCTTGGGCGAGTGCGAGCAGTATCGAGTTGTATTTCTCGGCCGCGCCGTCGCTGCGGGACAGGAGGATGATCGGAACGCGGGCCCCGACGACCATGCCGCCGCCGGGGTAGCCGGCCAGATTGATCATGGACTTGCCCAGGTGGTTGCCGCTCGATATGTCATGGACGACCAGGATGTCGGCGTTGCCCCGAATGGCGCCATGGTAGTCCTTGATGACAGCCGCCCTGGGCATCAGTGCCAGGTCGAGCGCCATCGGTCCATCGATGATGCAGCCGGGCATCTGGCCGCGCTCGCCGCGCTGCTTCAGCTCGACGGCGTCGGCAGAGCCTGGAATCTTGGGGTTTGCCTTCTCGTTGGCGGCGAGTACGGCTACGCGCGGCTGTTCGACGCCGAGCCGGTGGAACAGGTCGACCGCATTGCGTATGATGCCTGCCTTCTGTTCCAGGTCCGGCTGCGGTATCATGCCGCCGTCTGTCACGCCGAGCAGCCGTCCATCGGGGCCCTGTACGACGAGTACGTGTGAAAGCAGCCGCCCTTCATCAAACAGCCGCTTCTCCGCCACCACCGCCTTGAGGAGGATCGGCGTCGACACGAGGCCCTTCATCAGGAGTTGCGCCCGGCCGTCCATTATGGCGCGGACCGCTTCCGCTGCTGCATCGACCTCGGTGGCCGCCGCGACGATGCCCGCCGGCCTCACGCCATATTCCCTGGACAGCGCTTCGCAGCGATCGGGTTTGCCGATAAGCAGGAAGCGGGCAAGGCCCTTGTCCTGCGCGGCCTTCAGGGCCTCGTACACCTCGTCGCCATCGGCTCCGCATACGGCTATGACCGAAGGTCCGTGGGCCAGCGCCTGGCGCTCCAGCGCTTCAAAGCTCATACGGCGCCCGCTTTTCGGCCAAGCTCGAGCGCCTTCAGGTTCCTGTCGACGATGTCGGCGCCCTTGGACGACAGCCAGGCGCGTACGGCGTTCTGGATCAGGCTTATGTCCATGGGCAGGCGGGCCGCCGCCGCACCGACGAGCGCCATGTTGGCGCTGTTCGGATTGCCTGCTTCCTCTGTAATCACCTTTGTCTGCACGATGACGCTGCGCGGTTGCGCCTTCAGCGCCGACAGCACGGCATCGATATCGGGGTAGTCGACTATGTTGTTGTAGGCGTCAGCGGCGCTGACAATCATGCCGCTGGCCCCGAGGTATG
>Ga0209467_1001849_pt1 | contig 16756 bp, 7 predicted proteins | sample Higcelwee11metaG_FD_187175 | JGI IMG/M metagenome (GOLD analysis project Ga0209467, IMG submission 187175) | Freshwater pond sediment microbial communities from the University of Edinburgh, under environmental carbon perturbations - High... | ecosystem: Environmental > Aquatic > Freshwater > Pond...
AGGCCAGCCTGTTCGAGGCCTCCAGCGACGAGGAGTTTCCTCCGTTCCGGTTCGAGCCCACGTCCGAGATGCCGCGCGCCGACCTGTTGCGCACCGAGAAGCAATTGTTGGGTTTCTATTTTTCAGGTCACCCGCTGGACGAATTCAGGGACGTGTATGACAAGTGCTGCGATGTGGATTTTGCCCATCTGGAGCGCTCGAGTCCGGACAAGGAATATACCCTGGTTGGGCAGCTGATAGAATGGCGCGAGATCCTGACCCGCAAGGGCAAGAAGATGGCCTTTGGCAAGGTCGAGGGCTACGGCGGCACGATCGACATCGTCGTTTTCTCGGGCACGCTCGAGGCCAATCCCGGCCGCTTCGATGTCGATTCCATAGTTTTCTTCAAGGGAACGGTCGACACGGGCCGCGAGACGCCCAGTTTCAAGGTGGACCGCCTGGTGCAGCCGTCCGAACTCAAGGAGAAGAGCTACCGTACGATGCACATTGCGCTGAATCCCGTGCGCAGCGAGGAAGACCTGGAAGGCCTGCGGGATATACTGTTCGAATCGAGCGGGCAGTGCGGGGTGGTGCTCCATGTCAGCGATGCAGGCAGTGAAATTTCAGTCAAGGCGCACGCGCAGATCAGCTGTTCGCCGCGAGCCGATGTCGTGGAGCGCATACGCGAGGCCTCTGCGGTGTCCGAGGTGTGGCTCGACTAGCCTGCTTCAGCCTTCGAGGTGCTCGAGGACGTAGCGCCGCAACTGGGTAAATTCGCTGAACGCGAACTCTGCCGCGGTACTGGAGGCGGCGCGCCTGCTCTTCGTTATGAGCGCGGCGCGCATGCCCGCACCCAGGGCGCCGGCTACGTCGTACCGTTCCGAGTTGCCGACGTAGAGTATGTGCTCCGGTGGCGTGCCAAGCCGGCTGGCAAGCAGGTCGAACGAAGCTCTGTCCGGCTTGACCAGCCCCGTTTCTTCGCTTGTCATCACCACGTCGAACAGTCCCCCCAGCCCGAGCAGTTCCACCTTGCGTTCGCACGGAAAGTCCGACAGGGCACCGAGCCTTATGCCCTGGCTTCGGAGCTCGTCGAGCAACCTGACAACTCCTGGATACAGCGGTATTGTAGCGAACGGCTCTACCGCCGCCGTATAGAAGAACCGTTCTATCGCCTCATGGGTCCGTTCGAGGTCGGCCCCGAGGCGCCTGGCACACAGTTCGGCCTGAAATCGGTGGAACGACTCGACACCGCGTATGTTCATCGCCCGGTATTCCGGCGAATCCAGAAGCTTCCTGATTTCATGCCGCGCATCGTTGAACGCTACCATCAGCTTGAATGACCTCATGCCCCTCGCAAGGAGCCGCAGGTACAGGCGGCGGGCAGAGTAGAGGGTTCCATCGATATCGAATCCAACGGCACGTATCGGCATGGAACCCTTTATAGCTGGTAAGGTGCTGTGATGTCTATGATTGTGGCAGGTTCGGCGCCAGACAGGCGGCCGTAACGGCAGAGTGCTTCCGTTGCGGCCGCCTCGAAACTGTCCGGGCTATCAGACGCCCCGGAGCGCGTATTCTGTGTGGAGGAGCTCGTGGGATACGTGTCCCAGAGGAGCACCCAGGAACTCGGTATACAGCGTCTTGACCTCGGGGTTCTCGTGGGACTTGCGCAGCGGCAGCCCTCGATCTTCGGTGTATATGGCTGTTCTTCGCTGCTCCCTCTTGAGCCAGGTGGGCGCTACGGGCTGGCCGCCGCCGCCAATGCAACCGCCTGGGCACGACATGATCTCCACAAAGGCATAGGGGCTGGTGCCCGCCGCTATCCCGTCCAATATGACGCGGGCGTTCTTCAGCGTATGGGCGACGGCCACCCGGAGCGGTGTGCCACCAACGTCGATCGTCGCCTCCTTGATGCCGTCAAAGCCTCGTACAGCCGCGAGTTCCAGACTGGGCAGCGGCTTGCCGACGGCGACCTCGTACGCGGTGCGCAGGGCGGCTTCCATCACGCCGCCGGTGGTCCCGAATATGGTCGCCGCGCCGGTGCTTGCACCGAGCGGATTGTCAAACTGCTCGTCCGGCAGGTTGGTAAAGTCGATGCCCGCCCGTCTGACCATCCTGGCCAGCTCCCTCGTCGTCAGCGCGAAGTCGACATCGAAGTACGGTGCATCGCTGCGGCCCTTGTCCTTCCACCATGCCCACGCATCACGCATCTCCGGACGCTTGGCCTCGAATTTCTTGGCCGTACAGGGCATGATCGATACGACGACGATCTTTGACGGATCGGTGCCGGTCTTCTGTGCCCAATAGGTCTTTGCCAGCGACCCGAACATCTGCTGGGGCGACTTGCATGTGGACAGGTGCGGGAGGAGTTTTGGATAGAATGTCTCGATGAAACTGATCCATCCAGGCGAGCACGATGTCAGCATGGGCAGCGTACCACCATTCGACAGCCTGGACAGGAGCTCCGAGCCTTCTTCCATGATGGTCAGGTCTGCCGAGAATTGCGTGTCGAATACCTTGGCAAAGCCAAGCCGGCGCAAAGCCGCGGCCATCTTGCCCGTGACCAGGCTGCCTGCCGGCATGCCGAGCGCCTCGCCGAGTGATGCACGTATTGCCGGAGCGGTTTGCACGATGACGGTAAGGTTCGGATCATACAGGGCGGCGAACACCTCATCGGTCTCGTCACGCTCTGTCAGCGCTCCGGTCGGGCAGACCACCGTGCACTGGCCGCACGATACGCATGCAGACTCGGATAGCGGCTTGTCCATGAACGGCGCGATATGGGAACGGACGCCGCGCCCCACAAAGTCTATGGCCGATACCGACTGCATTTCGCGGCAGACCGCGACGCAGCGCCCGCACAGGATGCACTTGTCGTTGTCGCGCATCACGCCCCATCCGATGCGGTCAGGCAGCGCGGGTTTCTTGGTACGGGGGAAGGCCCTGTGGCGGACGCCCATCAGCTCGGCTATCGACTGCAGCTCGCAGGTGCCGTTGCGCAGGCACGAGAGGCAGTCATCGGGATGGTTGGCCAGGAGCAGCTCTATTACGGTGCGCCGCGATTCCATGATCCTGGCGCTGGTCGTATGCACCTTCATGCCGGGGGCAGCCGCCTGCACACAAGACCGGACGAGGCTCTTGGCGCCTTCTACCTCGACGACGCACATGCCGCACGAGGCGTTGGAGCATATGCCTTCCAGGTGGCAGAGTGATGGAACGGTTATACCTGCCTGCGAGCAGGCCTTCAGTATCGTCGTCCCCTGCGGCACCGAGATGTTCGTGCCGTCTATGGTCAGATCAATCGTTTGCGTAGTGCTCATCATGTTTCCTCCACTCATCGCCAGGGACCGAGCGCGTCGGCCCTGATGTCGCAACGCAGGCAGCGCGCGGCCTCGGCTATGGCTTGCTCTCCGGTGTACCCAAGGGAGATTTCCTGGAAATTGCCTCGCCGTTCCTCTGGCGGTACCACTCTGGCTCGATACATGGCAGTCTTCGTCGGTTCCGGCGGCACGCACATCGAGTGGTCAAAATCCTTGAACAGGGTGCGGAATACATCGCGGTTCATAAGGACAGTGTCGATAGCCTTGGCCGTCCGCTTGCCCAGTCCCATCGCCTCGGCGGCAGTGGCGGGGCCGGTGACGGCGTCGCCTATTGCCCACACGTTGCCGGTAGACAGGCCGGTGATGCCGTCGGCTGTAACGCGGCCATCGCGGCTCGCAGGAATGCCGGCCTTGCTCAGGTACCCGGACTCCACATGCTCGCCGACCGCGACATAAACGTCGTCACACGGGATGTCAACGGTGCGGTCCGTTTCCACCGGTGCTGGCCGTCCCGACGCGTCGATGCCGCCGGAGCGCATGACCTTGAAGCGTACTGCCTTGACGTGGCCGTGCTCGCCGAGGATCTCTATCGGCTGCAGCATGAACTCGAACCGTATGCCTTCATCCTCGGCTCCGGTCAGCTCAACGGCGTTCGCTGGCATATCAGCCTTGGTCCTGCGGTATGCGACGGTCACTTCGCAATCCTGCCGGAACAGCGTGCGGGCCGCGTCTATTGCGACGTTGCCGCCGCCAATCACGAGGGCGCGTCTGCCGGGTTTGGCTGCCTTGCCCTGTGCAAAGGCCTCCAGCCATTCGTAGCCAGGGTGCACGCCGGCCAGGTCTTCTCCAGCCACGCCGAGGTGCCTGTCAGACTGGGCACCTATGGCGATGATCACCGCGTCGAACTGGCCACGCAGTGTTTCCATCGCGATATCCTTGCCCACGGTCGTATTGAACACGAACTTGACGCCGAGCCGTTTCCACAGCTCCAGCTCCTTGTCCAGCATGTCCTTTGGCAGCCGGTATGCGGGTATGCCGTACCGCAGGATGCCACCCGCCTTTGGCTTCGAGTCGAACATGGTTACCTCGTGACCCAGCCGCGACAGATAGAAGCTGGCGGAGAGGCCCGCGGGACCGGAGCCAATGATCGCTATGGAACGGCCGGTCGCGGGCTTGCGTTCCTTGGCCAGCCGCGCCCAGACATCCTTCTCCCGTCCCATCTTGTACATGGTGTCCGCCAGGTAGCGGTGAATCTCGCCTTGTGCGACCGGTTCGTCGAGGGTGTCGCGCCGACACCGCATCTGGCAGTGGAAATGGCAGATGCGGCCCATCGATCCTGGCAGCGGATTGTCGCGGAGCGTCAGCTCGAAGGCATCCTCGATGCGGCCGGCGTTGAGCAGTGCGATGTAGCCTGGAATATTCATATGCAACGGGCATGAGTTCTCGCATAGCGCGGTGAACAGCGACTCGCAGGTGCCCGCTTCGCAACGCTTTTCCAGTATGTGGCGCTCGTATTCGTCACGGAAGTACTTCAGCGTTGTCTGTACTGGATTGGATGCGGTCTGGCCCAGTCCGCACAGTGATGAGTCCTTGATGACCCGCGACAGGCGCTCGAGTTCGACCAGGTCGTGTTCCGTTCCTTTGCCGCGCGATATGTCGTTCAGTATCCGCAGCATCTGGGACAGGCCTTCGCGGCACGGAGCACACTTGCCGCACGACTCGCCGGAGGTGAATCCGACAAAGTACCGGGCCACGTCGACCATGCAGTTGTCCTGGTCCATCACGACCATGCCGCCGGAGCCCATGATCGCGCCGAGCGCCGCCAGCGATTCGTAGTCGACATGCACGTCGAATTCAGATGCGGGAATGCAGCCTCCCGATGGTCCGCCGGTCTGCACAGCCTTGATCCGTTTATGAGCACCTGCGCCTTCGCCCATGCCATAGACAATGTCACGGAGCGGCGTGCCGAGCGGCAGTTCGACCAGGCCTGTGTTCTTGACCTTGCCGACCAGGCTGAACACCTTGGTTCCCGGGCTCTTTTCCGTGCCAATCGCCGTGAAGTAGGCTGCTCCGCGCGCCACGATGACCGGCACGTTGCACCAGGTCTCTACGTTGTTGATGTTGGTCGGCATGCCCAGGTAGCCCTTCTGGGCAGGGAATGGCGGGCGCGGTGACGGTCTGCCGGCCTTGCCTTCGATACTCGCTATCAGCGCCGTCTCCTCGCCGCACACGAAGGCGCCGGCACCCGTTACAATTTCCATGTTGAACGAGAAACCCGAACCCAGCACATGATCGCCGAGGAGTCCGGCCGCCGTCGCATCTGCTATGGCCTTGGTCAGGCGTTCGACAGCCAGCGGGTATTCGGCACGCACGTAGACGATGCCCTTGGTGGCGCCCATCGCATACGCGCCGATGGCCATGCCCTCGATCAGCATGTGCGGGTCGCTCTCTATCTCGTTGCGGTTCATGTACGCGCCGGGGTCGCCTTCGTCGGCATTGCAGATTATGTATTTCTGAGGCGCCTCGTTCTGGCGCATAAGCTTCCATTTGACGCCGGTGGGGAAGCCGGCACCGCCGCGTCCACGCAGTCTGGCTGTTGTCACTTCGCCTATCACCTGGTCGGGCGTCATGCCGGATATGGCCTTGGACAGCGCCGAGTAGCCGCCGATCGCTATGTACTCCTCGATATTCTCCGGATCGATCAGCCCGGAGTCACGCAGTACGAGTTTCTCTTGCCCCTTGAAGAAGGCGAGCTCGTTCCATTCTGGAACCGACGGGAATCCGGTGCCAAATTCGAGCACCGATGTCCTGAAGTCCCAGCGCGATATTTTCGCTCGGGCGGTCTTCGCGATGCGTTCATACGCCTTGTCATCGAGCGCCGCTTCTATGAATTTGGTTGCCTTGGACGCCTTGGCGTCGCTGAACATCAGGATTGGTTTGCCAGGCCGGTACAGCATCAGCAGTGGTTCTTCGGCGCAGAAGCCAAAACAGCCAGCCTTCTTGACGAGGATCGGGCCCGAGTCGGCGGCATCGCTGAGCGCGTCGAACAGGACGTCGGCACCATTGCCAATGCCGCAGGTGCCGAGTCCGACGGAAATCGCCGGGCCATCCGGATGTACCGTTGCCATGCCGCGTGCCGCCAGATCGTGGAGTGTCTTTGCGCTCATCGCTTGGCTCCTTTCCGCATGCCATCGATAATGGCGCAGAGCTTGCCCTGGGTCATGCGTGAGTGGATCGCTCCATCGATGGCGACGACCGGCGCCAGGGCGCACTGGCCAAAGCAGGCAACCGTACGGACCGTGAACTGCTTGTCCTCGGTTGTGAACGAAGGTTCTTCGTCTTCCCTGAAGTCTGGCATGCCGAGTCTGGCCGCCGACTCCCTGAGGAGCCCCAGCGATCCGCGGGTATGGCACGCCGTGCCACGGCACACGACTATGGTGTGTTTGCCTTGGGGTTTCAGGTTGAAGAACGAATAGAAGGTAGCTACGGAATAGACGCGCGAAAGCGGTTCGCCGGTCGACTCGGCTATTGTTCGCAGCGCCTCTTCAGACAGGTAATTGTACTCGCAGGCGCGCTGGGCATCCTCGAGCGCCGTCAGCAATGCTCCAGGTCGAGTCTCCGACTGAGTAGCAGTATTCATGAGGCCTCCATCAGTATCGCCGCGGTGCGGAATAACCTTGGTGTCCAGACATGATGCGTAACGATGATGCGTGGCGTACTGGTGCGAAGTATACAGTACAATGGAGAAAAGACAAGATAAAAATATAGATATATAATGGTCTTATGCTCGGATTGTCTTCCGACTTGCGCTTTGCGGAATTCGCACGTAGACTGAATTCTATATGCATACCCATGATGCCGGTTCTGAACATCCGGGGACGCGGCATGTCTCGGCACGAAAGCATCCGGCGGGCTACAAACCAGAGTCTCCGTTGATACAGCGTGCGCTCGAGGCGACTTGCAGGATATTCGACCGGCTTGGCACCTATTCCTACCTGGACGCCCAGGACAGGGATGGATTCTCATACTACTGCACCCTCTATTGTCAATCATTGATGGATATCGACAGGCGTATCATCGCGGGAGAGCTCGAGCCGGTGGATCTGAGCGATTTTCCACAGATTGTCAGGTTCCCGTCATATACGATCCGGGCGGCGCTCTTTATCGGTTCGTTCGATCCTTTCCAGATGACCCACCTGGCGATGGCGCTTCGGTACCTCAGCTCATCCAGGGCCAGTGCTCCAGTCGTCTTTGTCGTTCCGGAAGGCTCCGACAATCCACGGAAGCCTCGAAAGTGCGACTACCGCTACCGCTTCGACTTGCTGTCGATGCAGGTGGCGGACATATTCAGCCCGCTGATCGTGCCGCTCGATATCGGCGAAGGTGCGGATACCATAGAGATAATCAGGCGCTTCATAGCGCTGTTTCCAGGAGCGAGGGTCTCGCTGACGCACCTCTTGGGTTCCGACGTGCTGCCGCTGGCGGTAGAGATGCTTCCGCAGGACATGCACGTGTGGAGGGCCGAGGCGGAACGGCGCCATACCGATTTTTCTTACGAGGCGTTTGTGGTGCAGCGCGAGGGATACCCCGTTTCGCCCCAGTTGATCGATGTGACGAGCGCCGCCAGCCAGCCCATCCATATCGATGACCATCCCATACGCATGCCGTCCAGTACCGATTTCCGGGAGCACCGTGCCTTCTCCATTGTATTCCCGACCGATTCCGCCATCCGCCATCTCGAGGTGTTGTTCCGTTACAGTCTGAACAAGCCATGGAGTTCATGCTGTGGCGATGATGGCCCGGTATTTACCCGGTCCTGATTTTGGTCTATGGTTCTGGCGTTGATCGAGAGCGGAGGACAACCATGAAATTCGTATTCTTCGGAGCCCCAGGTGCCGGCAAGGGCACCATGGCATCGCGCGCTGCGGCTGCCTATGGCCTGCCGCACATTTCCACGGGCGACATATTCAGACAGGCTATGAAGGACGGTACTCCGCTCGGCCTCAAGGTCAAGGCTGTCATTGAATCCGGAGGGCTCGTCTCCGATACGCTGACCATAGATCTGGTCAGGGAGCGCCTGGCCATGGATGACGCCAGGCATGGCTGGTTGCTCGATGGATTCCCGCGCACGCTGGCCCAGGCCGAGGCGCTCGCGCTGTTCGACCCGGAAGACGCCGTGATCAATCTGGAAGTAAGCGACGACAAGGTGATAGAGCGCCTGTCGGGACGACGTATGTGCCCGCTCTGCGGCCGGATTTACCATGTGCACCTGATGCCTTCGAAAATCGCGGGGTTGTGCGATGCGGACGGTGGCGTGCTATACACGAGGCCGGATGACCGCGAGGAATCAGTGCGGGTCAGGCTGGAGAACTATCGCACGCAGACCGTTCCGCTCGTTGATTTCTACCGATCGCGAGCTACCCTTGTTCCTGTCGATGGCGAAGGTGACGCAGACACCGTCTGGGTGTCGCTGCATGACATGATGGACCGGCTTGTCGCCGGATCGAGATAGGAGAACCGTATGAAAAATCTGTATCGTATCATGGTCGCCTGCGCCGTGATGGCCTTCGTCGCCTGTTCCGGCGGTGCCCGAAAAGCGGAGATGCGCGCGGCCAATCCGGCCCTCGTGATGGCGCACAGCGATGGCATTGTCTCCAGGTTCGACGACATCAGTGTGGTGCTGAGTTCCGGCCGTGACGTTGCCACCGTTGGACACGATAATCCATTCCGCCTCGAGCCTGCCGTACGCGGCACCGTATCGTGGAGCGATGATGGCACCAGGGCGGATTTCAGGCCTGAATCGCCGCTGTCACCCGGCATGACCTATCGGGTCGTCTTCGACTTTGCAGCACTGGGCGAGCCATCCAACGGCTGGTTCTCGTTCAAGGTGCGCGCTGCCCAGCCTGGCCTGTCGGTAAAGCCCGGCGACCTGTACGCGGCATTCGATGGCAGCCTGTCGCTCGATGGTGTGGTCCGGACCGATGATGCTCCTTCGGCGGCCGATGTCGAGCGCGTGCTGTCCGCAAGGCTCGGTGGCACATCGTTGCCGGTATCGTGGAGTCACGAGACATCCGGAGAACATCGATTCACCATAAAGCGCATACCGCGCGGATCCTCATCGACCGCGCTCGACCTGTCATGGAATGGCAAGCCGCTGGGCTCGGATGTCCGCGGTTCGCAGAAGATACGCATTCCCGCGGAGCGCAGCTTCGAGCTGCTGTCTGTCCGGGGCCCGGAGCCTGGACAGCCGGCGTGCCTGACCGCCTCCTTCAGCGCCTCGGTGGACAAGAACCAGGACTTCCGTGGCCTGATCCGGACCAACGGCGGGGGCAATCTGCGGTTCGAGGCGGACGGGGGTCTCGTGCGCGTGTACTCGTCATACCAGTGGCCCGATGTCGTCGATGTGACGATAGAGAAGGGACTGAAGAGCCAGAGTCTCGGTGCGATCGCGATTCCGGTGTCGGCCACGGTCAGCTTCGATTGGCAGATTCCTGAGGTGCGCTTCCAGGAGGGCGGCGTGATCGTCCCCACCAGCCAGGGAACACGGGTCGTGCTCGAGACGAAGAACCTGGCCAAGGTCGTCGTCGAGGCGCTTCGCGTCTATGGCGACAACATGCCGCAGTTCATGCAGATCAACGACCTGGACGGGACCAAGGAACTGAAGCGCGTCGGCGATGTGGTATGGCGCGAAGAGGTAGACCTGGGCTGGACCGATGACAAGAAGAACCAGTGGGTGCCGTACGCGCTCGATCTGTCCCCACTGCTGGCAAAGCATCCTGACGGGCTGTTCCAGCTGCGTGTGGCCTTCGGCCATGAGCATATCCGGTATGCGAGTCCGACAGACCACACGAACCTGGGCAAGTGGACCTTTCCTCCGGTCCAGATACGCGACTCGGGCGGTGACTCGTCGTACTGGGACTATTATGAAGAGTGGTTCGATTGGGATGAGTACTACCGCTATCGCGATGATCCGGCGCACCCAGCGTTCTACGTACAGCGATATGGTCGTGACAGGACGGCACGGCGCAATGTGCTTGTCTCCGATGTCGGCATAGCGGCCAAGCTCGATATCGACGGTGCCTGGCACGTGGTGGCAACCGACCTGAAGTCGGCCAGGCCTCTTGCCGGCGCCGATGTGGTCGTCTACAGCTATGCACAGCGGGAGCTGAGCCGCTCGCGCACCGATGCCGCCGGCATGGCGGTCGTGCGGCCGGCGGCAACGACCGCGGTCGTCGATCCGGACGGCTCGAAACCGTTCTTCATCCAGGTTTCTGCGGCAGGAGCGAAGACGGGGAAGGACCGCGGCTATCTCAAACTGTCGCCTTCCCAGGCTCTGTCCGTCAGCTACTTCGATGTGGCCGGCCAGAAGGCCGATACCGGCATCAAGGGCTTCATCTATGGGGAGCGCGGCGTCTGGCGTCCCGGTGACGACATACATCTGACCTTCATACTCTACGACCGCCTGAAGACGCTGCCGCCTGACCACCCCGTCCGGTTCGAGCTTGAGAACCCGCTGGGGCAGATTGTCAGGCAGGCCACCTACACCACGTCGGTTGCCGGCTTCTACTATATCAAGACCGGCACCGATCAGAGCTCGCCGACCGGTACCTGGACGGCCCGCGTGTATGTCGGCGGCTCAACCTTCACGAAGTCAATAAAGATCGAATCGGTGATGCCGAACCGGCTCAAGCTGACACTCGATTATGGCACGTCACCGTATATCGGCGCCGACCTGACCCAGATGGGCCTGAAGGCCGTCTGGCTCCACGGTGCGCCTGCACCGGGACTCAAGGCCGATGTGATGATGATGCTCTCGGCTTCGGGCAAGAGCCCGGGAGACTATCCTGGTTTCTCGTTCCAGGATCCGTTGCGGACGGCGCCGTCACAGAAGTCGCTGCTGTTCGACGGCAACCTGGACCAGACGGGACAGGCCCTGTTCCCGGTGAACCTGTCGCAGGAAACCGAGGCGCCGGGTCCGCTGACGGCGACCTTCATGTCACGGGCCTTCGAGCGTTCCGGGTTGTTCTCCACCGAAGTATTCTCTGTTGATTTTCACCCCTATGCCCGGTATGTGGGTCTCAAGCTGCCGACGGGCGATGCTTCGCGCGGCATGCTGATGACCGACAAGGACCATCAGGTAGAACTCCTGCTTGTCGGCCGGGATGGCAAGCCTGCCGGCAACGCAACGGTGGATGTCGCCGTATACAAGATGGAATGGCGCTGGTGGTGGGAGAAGGGGCAGGAGAGCCTCGCGGAGCAGGCTTCCGATATCTACAATCATCTGGTGCAGAAGGATAGCGTGCCTATCAAGAATGGCCGTGGATCATGGAAACTGCGTATCAACTACCCCGCGTGGGGCCGCTACATGATACGGGTTAGCGACACTGCCGGCGGGCATGCCGCTGGCACGGTCTTCTACATAGACTGGCCCGGTTGGGCGGGTCGTGGCAAGGGAGAAGGCGGCGGCTCGGCGGTCATGCTGTCGTTGAGCGCCGACAAGGATACCTATGCCGTCGGCGAGCCGGTCCGTGTCAGCTTCCCCTCAAACAAGGAAGGCCGGGCCTTCGTGACCGTCGAGCGGGCCGGCCGCGTCATCAGTGAAGGCTGGGTCGATGCGACCGATGGCACGACAACGTACCAGTTCAAGGCGACTGCCGACATGGCTCCAAATGTCTATGTGCATGTCAGCTTCATACAGCCACACCTGCAGACCCTGAATGACCTGCCTATCAGGCTGTACGGCGTGATGCCCGTGATGATAGAGGATCCGGCAACCAGGTTGACGCCGGTGATAAACGCTCCCGCCTCGCTGGAGCCGATGAAGAAGTCGGTAGTGACCATATCCGAGCGCTCGGGCAGGCCCATGACCTACACGCTCGCCGTCGTAGACGAAGGACTCCTTGGCATAACTCGCTATGTTACGCCGAATCCCTGGAATGAGATGTACAAGAAGGAGGCCAGCCTCCTGTCATCGTTCGACCTGTACAAGGATGTGGCAGGCGCGCTGTCAGGAAAACTCCAGACGCTGATATCGATAGGCGGTTCCGAATTCGGAGACAATGGCGGCACCCGCAAGGTAAGCCGGTTCCCGCCCGTCGTCAAATTCCTTGGGCCGTTTACCCTGGCCCAGGGGGCCGTTGCACGGCACGACATCGAGCTGGGGCCCTATGTCGGCGCGGTGCGTTTCATGGTCGTCGCAGGTACTCCTGATGGCGCGTATGGCACTGCGGAGCTGCAGACGCCTGTCAAGTCCGACCTGATGGCATACATCACCGCGCCGCGCGTGCTTGGCCCCGGCGAGCGGCTGGCCATTCCGGTAACGGTGTTCGGTTTTATGGGCAAGGGTAGCGCTGCGACGCTGCGGCTCAAGGTTGAAGGCGATGCGAGCATTGTCGGCGATGCCACCAGGATGGTGACTTTCCCCGAGGAGGGTGAGCAGGCGGCTTCCTTCGAGCTGGCACTGGGCCCGTCGGTAGGCACCGTACGGCTCACCGCGGAGGCGAGCGGGCCAGGTGGCCGTACTGCCACCCAGAGCGTGAGCATACCGGTTCGTTCCGCCTCCGTACCGGTCACAACGGTGACCGCTGCGACGGTGGCCGGCAAGGGATCCGGTGTCATCGATGCCAAGTTGCCCGGAATCGAAGGTTCGAATGATGTCTGGCTTGAGCTTTCGCTGGCGCCTCCCATAGACCTGTCGGGACGGCTGGCGTACCTGCTCGGATACCCCCACGGGTGCGGCGAGCAGACGACCAGCACGGCCTTCCCGCAACTCTTCCTTGATGATGCGATGGCTCTGACGCCGGAACAACAGGCTGTAGCGCAGTCGAATGTATCGGCGGCCATAACCAAGCTTGCCGGATTCCAGACGACGAGCGGCGGTTTCGTATTCTGGCCCGGCTCCTACCAGGAGAGCACCTGGCTTTCGGTCTACATAACGCACTTCCTGACGATGGCGCGCCGAAAAGGCTTTACCATCCAGGATTCGATGATGAACGCCGCGCTGGGGTACCTGAAGTCGCGTGCATCGTCCTGGAGCTCGCAGGAGGATTACGCGAAGAGCGAGCAGGCGTACCGGCTCTATGTGCTGGCTCTGGCCGGTGACCCCGACGTCGCATCGATGAATCGATTCATGGAGTATGGACCCTTCCCGGCCCCTGCTGCCTATCAGATGGCGACCGCCTATGCTCTGGCAGGCATGCGGGATCGCGCGCAGGTCATACTGCGTGACGCCCCGACGACGGTGCAGAAATACAATGGTATCGAGCGGGTATACGGTTCGGTACTCCGCGATAGAGCGATGGTGCTGGACGCATTCAACACGCTGGGCGATTCGTCCAGGGCATTGCCCCTATTCAAGCAGATAGCCGCCGATCTCTCTTCGGGTTCTTCCTATTCGACGCAGGACCTCGGCTTCGCGCTGATGGCATCGCTGCCGTATCTGCATCAGCTGGGGGCCGGCTCTGCCGCGGTCAGCTATTCGTACGGCGGGGGGTCCGGCTCGGTGTCGCTGTCTCGGGCCATTGCCAGAATACCGCTGCGTGTCGGTGCCGGTGACCTGTCGGTCCGCCTTGGCAATGGCGGAGCCGTGCCACTGTACGCGCGGATTGTCGCGACCGGTACGCCAGCTCCTGGCGAGGAGCGCTACAGTTCCGAAGGCCTGACGCTGGCGGCCAAGTACATGGATACCGCAGAGGCTTCTGTAGACCCCGATCGGGTGTTACTTGGATCTGACATGATAGTCGAGCTGTCGGTGCGCAACGTCTCTGGCGATGCGTTGACCGATCTTGCCCTGACATTCCGGACGCCTTCCGGCTGGGAACTCGGCAACATGAGGATAGGACGCTCGGATGATGCAGGGGCGCAGGCACCGGCTGCGTTCGACTATCAGGATATACGCGACGATCGTGTTATGACGTACTTTGGCTTGCAGCGCGGGGAGACCAAGCGCTTCAGGTTCTATGTCAACAGGGCCTATGATGGCGCGTTCTTCCTGCCTGCGGCAACGGTGGAGGCTATGTATCGTCCGGAGGTATTCGCGGTGCTGCCAGGCAGGGCATTGTCCCGATCGCCTGCGGCGGCGCCGGGCAACCCGAACGGTCGTGGCCTCAGGCCATGAGGGGGAGGGGCGCCGCGCTGATCCTGACCGGCATGGTGTCGATGGTGCGGCGGGCCAGGCGCGGCGCGATGCTGGCTGCCGCCTTCGCGCGGCGCAAGGACGTTGCGCCCGCCCTGCTTGGCTCGCTGTTGTTCGCCGCGGCGGTGCTCGCATTCGACCCCGCCGGCGGCAGCCAGCCGCCGCAGTCGAGTGCGCTCTATGCCGCAGGTGGCGAGCTGCTTGGTGCTACTGTCGCATCGGACGGGCAGTGGCGGCTCAAACCCGGCGACCCGCCGCCTGACCGATTCGTCAGTGCGCTGGTGCTGTACGAGGACAAGCATTTCTTTGGACATGCCGGATTCGACCCTGCCGCCATCATGCGGGCAATGCTCGCGAACGCCAGGGCCGGGCATATTGTTTCGGGCGGCTCGACGCTGACGATGCAGGTCGCCCGCCTGTCCGGCGCGTCAGGCGCCAGGACATGGGGCGCCAAGCTCACCGAGCTCTGGGCAGCCGTCAGGCTGGAGGCTCATCACACCAAGTCGGACATACTGGCGCTGTACGCCGCGCGGGCGCCGTTTGGCGGCAATGTCGTGGGGCTTGAGGCCGCCGGGTTCAGGTGGTTTGGTATGCCATCGCGGACGCTGACCTGGGCCGAGGCGGCGACGCTCGCGGTGTTGCCGAACAGTCCTGCGCTCGTGCATCCAGGCCGCTCGCGTGACGAGTTGCGCCGCAAGCGCGACGGGCTGCTGCGCCGGCTCGTCGCCACAGGCCGCATGCCATCAGGCGATATCGAGACGGCCCTTGCCGAGCCGTTGCCAGGCGCACCGCTGCCGATGCCGGATCTCGCTCCGCACCTGCTGGCCCGCTCCGGTCCGGGGCGCAGCATGACGACCATAGACCTGTCGACACAGGTGCGGGTACAGGAGCGGGCATCCCGATATGCTGCCCGCCTGGAATTGCACGACATACACAACCTGGCCGCCATCGTTATGCGCGTCGATGATGGCAGCCTTGCCGCCTATGTAGGCAACGCGACGGGGGCCGCCGAATCCTGGGTAGACTGTGCCGCCGCTCCGAGAAGCTCAGGCAGCATCCTCAAGCCATTCCTCTATGCCGCAATGCTCGAATCAGGCGAGCTGGCACCATCACGACTCGTGCCCGACATACCGACGCGCATCGGTTCATACAGCCCGGAGAACAACCTGAAGAGTTATGCCGGAGCGGTCCGTGCCGACGAGGCGCTCGCGCGCTCGCTTAACGTACCGTTTGTCCGTCTGTTGCGTTCGTATGGTGTCGAGCGTTTCGCCTCGACCCTGAAACGGCTCGGCTTCTCGACGTTGTCGAGGGCGCCAGCCGACTATGGCCTGACATTGATACTTGGCGGCGCCGAGGTGACGCTGCTCGACGCGGCGTCCGCATTTGCGGCACTCGCTCGCGCGGCCAAGGGCGCCGACGGAGAAGCCGGAAAGGGCATGGTCACGCCCGCGGCGCCCTTCTCGGCCGGTGCCGCATGGCTGACCCTGCAGGCTCTGGTCGAGGTCGCCCGCCCAGGCGAGGATGCCTCATGGCAGGAATACGCCAGTTCCAGGCGCATAGCCTGGAAGACAGGCACCAGTTTCGGATCGCGCGACGCCTGGGCGATAGGCGTCACGCCGACCTGGGTCGTCGCCGTCTGGGTCGGCAACGCAGACGGCTCGGGTCGACCGGAACTGAAGGGCACGGATACGGCGGCGCCGCTGCTCTTTGACCTGTTCCAGAACCTGCCACAGTCACGCTGGTTCGAACAACCCCTGTCGTCGCTGCGGTACGAAACGGTATGCGCCGATTCAGGATTCGTGGCCGGTCCCGATTGCGTTCGTACGACCCGCATACTCGTGCCAGCGGCCGCGAAGACCGACCAGGTCTGCCCGTACTGCCGGGTCGTACACCTGAGCGTCGATGGCCGCTACCGGGTACGTGCGGAACTGGCCGGCGACCTGGGCATGGTTACCGAGCGGCGCTTCGTGCTGCCACCGGCGATAGAGTGGTATTACCAGCGTTCATCGCTCGGTTACCGCCCCTTGCCACCTTGGGCACCGGGCATGGCAGAGCCGGAATCGGACGCCCTCGAATTCATAGCGCCTGAAGAGGGATCATCGATATTCGTGCCCATAGAACTGGACGGCCGGCCCGGCAAGACCATATTCAGGGTGGCACACCGCGGCGGGTCGGCGAGGCTCTTCTGGCATCTGGATGGTGACTATCTGGGCGAGACGACGACCGACCACCGCATGGAAGCGCGTCCCGCCGCCGGCTGGCATACCTTGGTCGTCGTCGATGAGGACGGCTCCAGCATAACGCGCCGGTTTGAGGAGCCGTCCTC